>Ga0315316_10000221_pt1 | contig 34969 bp, 53 predicted proteins | sample M160m3416metaG_FD_203702 | JGI IMG/M metagenome (GOLD analysis project Ga0315316, IMG submission 203702) | Ammonia-oxidizing marine archaeal communities from Monterey Bay, California, United States - M1 60m 3416 | ecosystem: Environmental > Aquatic > Marine > Intertidal zone | place: USA... | reverse complement strand
TTTTGGTGAAACTTAATATTCCAATCATATCCATAAGACTCTTCTATCTGTTCTTTCCAATCTTCTATAACTACCTGTGTGTCATATTCAATATCTTTATTCATAATATGTTTAGCAAGTCCTGAATCTGGGGTTTCCACTTCTAACTCACCGTCTTTACAGCAATCACAACTACTCATTGCATCCACATCCAATATACAGTAGCACAAAGACCTACTAACAGTAGTAGTTTTATAGCGAAACCACTACCTTTTCTAGTAGGTTCTACTTTGTTTTCTTGCATTACTTCAATCACATTACTAATTTGTTCTTCCTTCAATTCTTCTTTGACTTCTTTCAGTTTACCATTAGTTGCTACTAACTCTGCTTCATTTTGTTCTATGATTTCAGTTATCTTTTCACTAATTTCTTGTGCCGCTTTTGTTGGAGTAATTGCTTCTTTAACTTCTTCAACTACTTCTTCTTTCATCTGTCGAATCTTTTCAACATAAGCATCGCCTGTCAAATCTTTTGCAGGTGTTTCTTTAATCAACTTGCGATAACGTGCAGCGCAAGCCGCTTTACTTCTACCAAGTTCTTCTGCTATTGAGTCTCTATGCTCTTTAACAGGCCAACCTTGTATCAATTCTTCTTCTTCATCTTTTGTCCATTTTGCCATTATAATCTACCTCTTAGTTTATTTATTTTTCTTTCTATTTTTTCTTTTCTTTTGCGTTGCTTTCTTTCTTTTCTTGTTTTAAGCCATCTATAACTTCTATCTAAAAGAGTGTTATCTGTTAAGTCATACTCAGAACGAACACTCATATCTCCTGTCATTTCTATCTGATGTAGATTTACAGTTGCTCCATCTAATAAAGCATGAAAATACTGAGGATTCTTTTTTATTCTCCAAATCCTAGAAGCACAAGAACCTACACTTCTACCCAATTTAGTGGCAATTTTCTCTTGCTTTCTTTTTTCTGCTGTCCATTCATCTATTAATACTCTATCCTCTGCTGTTGTCCAACCTTTTCTAGAGTTTCTGTTTTCTATTTTTGTCATTACATTCACATCTTTTGTTTTCTTATCAATCACACCTAATTCTTCTAGGACTCTATTCTTTTTAGATTCCACAGATTTAGTTGTTCTCTTGTTATTATATCTTTCATTCAACATATCTGTTACTTCTTGTGTTGTCATATTAGTTGACATTGCTAAGTTCATCATTGTTGTTTTTTCTTCTTCTGTCCACGTTTTTCCTCTCATTTAATCACCTTCATATATTTATTACCATTTTATCTTTTACTTGTTCTTCATTGAAGAATCTTTGAATCCATTGCGCTCCAATACCCGCTATTGCTACATGAGTAAAGTGTAAGTTTTGTTTCTGAGTTGTATCATTAAATGATGCACCTTGACAACTAAACGAACCCTCTTCACCTGCTAAGAAAGTATCTGAAAACTTAGGGTCTGCAAGACAACTAATCAATGCACCATTTCTACCTTGCGCTCTCAAATCCAACCACATAGTCTTTGCATTATCTCCAAACCCTTGCCTATAAACTAAACGTCTTGCGTCTAGGTTATCTGCACAACATATTATTAAATCATATCCACCTTCTAATTGACTATCAGTTAATATTGGATATATGTGTCTTAAACCTAAGACATCATGTTCAACAATACAATTTACTTTCTTTTTTCCTAAGTGACTTGTGTTAAAGTTCTGATAATACAGATTCTTTTCTTCAACAATATCAGGGTCGGCAATATGTAAATCATACAACCCTGTTTTATGTAATAAAGGAGTCAAGTAACTCCCTATTCCACCTACGCCTATTATTAATATCTTTCTTTTTTCTTCTTTTTTATTCATATCTTACACCTGCTACAAAATTGTTTACGGTTAATGCTTTAAGCATTTTTTTGTTTACTGCTAACATATTATATATGCTATTATTATTGTTTCTAATTGTTAATGTTCCACATTTACAACTATTAGCAATCTCGGCTTGAGTAAACTCAGGCCATGAACCTGTTGTTCTTAACAAACAGGTTATCCACACGCATGAAGCCATGTGTCCTTTAGAGAAATACAATCCTCTATCAGATATTATCTGACTTACATATTGTGTTACAACTCTTAAGTCGTTTCTAAAACTTGATTCATCAATTAATTTATTGTTACTAAACAAATCCTGTGCTACTTTATCAGCCCAACTATCAACAGACACTTGATGCAATAACCAAGGTTTGTTTATTTGTCTAGCAAAGTACCTGACTGCTTTTGATACTCTAAACTTATCTTCATTGTTATCTTTAGACAATTGAGAAATAGATATAGGAATACCATTTTCTCTCAAAACTAAGAATACTAATGCTGTTGCTCTAACTGAGATAGTATATCTCCAAGTATATCTATCTGAGTAGAATCTCTTGTAATATGAATGAACTCTATCCTTAAGATTATTATTTGGAAGCCATGGACTTAAAATCATATTGCATTCCATTTGACCTTTAACTAGGTTAGAGTCTAGTTTTTTAGAAAATACATCTTGTGTTCTCTTCAACTTTCTAATCAAAGATTGATTACCAACCAAAGACATATGAGAACCTAGACTACCTCTATCACCCAATCTATACTCATCGTTAGGAAGATTAGGAGAAATAGTTTCTTCTGATATATTAGATACCATTACATATCCACAATCAACACAAACCTTTTCTCCTAATCTATCATCAATATAATTTTTATGGCTTTTACACACCATACATTGCATTACAATACCCCATTCCAATCTATACCTTCTAAACTATCAGGAAGTCTAGATTCTACTTCACCAGAATAACAAACTACAGGTACATATTTTTTGATAGTATATACTAAATCAACAGTAATTTTATCATTCAATAATGCTAATGCTCTAGCAGCATATTGGTCTCCAACACTAGAATTAGTATGGATGTTATCAATACAAATTGGCCCTTTTACCATTCCTATACGCGCACCAAATTGTTTGAAATTACATCTACCTTCAAGTACATCAGGTTCACTAATTTCATGGCTTAAACATTCCTTACTTACAAAGGAATAAGTTTTAACTTTTTGAGTTGCAGTTTTATAAGGTTGCTCTACAATAATCCAATCCATCAATTTACCTTTAATTATCATAATTTCTGCTGTCTTGCCTTCTTCTTTGGCAGGTACTTCTAATATTTTAATTCTATCAGGATATTTAACAGTTAGACTTTTCATTAATTCCTTTGCTCTATCTTCAACCATCTTATCAGTTCTGTTCTGTCTTAGAAACTCTAACATAAGATGTGATTGAGCATCTGTTGGAGCAGTACCTACTAACATTTCCCAAATCTTGTTAGGAGATTTATACGCCCATTTCTTACCTCTAGTATGATTATGATAATAATAGTTAACAAACTTATCAAGGTCATCAATATCAATTGGACACCATACACCATCTGATATTTCTAATGCAGCCTTTTGAGTGGCAATCATTTTCGTATTAAGTCTGACCTCAATTTTTGTTCTATGTACTTGACCCCATTCATCAGGTTCTCCTGTATCAAAAAACCAATAAGGTGTTCTATTTTCTAGAACATACTGAACATTTTCAGGTAATGCTATCATCTTAAACATATATTCAGTCAACTTAAGAGAATCTTTCTCAAAGCACGAATGGAATATTGTTCTAGCCAATGGCATCATTACATTCTTTTTAGTGAGACGATTACCCATCAAATAGTAATACGGTGATTTCTTTTCAATGAACATCATAGCACCATTTTCAAAATGAATCTGTATTTTGAATATATCAGGAGCAGAAGCATATGCATAATTACTTCTAGTACCCCAACCAAAAAACTTTCTTATTTGAGAAGCCATTGATATAATCAAAGGGTCTCCTTTTTTCTTTCCGATAGCATCTAGTTTAAGATGAACACGTTGATGTCCTTCCATTGAGTAATTCTGTGCTTGTGGTATATCATAAGATGATTTAATCCTAGTTTTAGTGGTGTGTGTATTACCACTATCATCAACCTGTCTTATTACAAACTCTATGTTATATTCATACGGAAGAGTCATTTATCTTCACCCCTTTAGTAAAAAAGCGTGTATAAGTTTGATGTTTATATGACTCACAACATTTAGAATTACACCAATGGAATCCCTTTTTACTATCTTTACCTTTAGAATGGAAACAGAATATAGCACCTTTTACATCCTTAGCAGCAGACTCCTTTTCCATAACAAAATTAGATACATAATCAGGATTACAACCTTCCATAAACAAATGCACTACAATTGCTGATTTAGGTAATCTTCTAAACTTATTCCAAGATATAGGATTACTATCTATTTCAGGTCTTTTTAGATTAGTATATTTATTTACTAATCTCTTTTTACTATTATTGCGAGCATTTTCTTCTTCGATTTTAATATTCAATTCATCTCTTAAATACTGTCTATATGCTGCTATCAATTTACTTTTACTACTTTCTTTATATATTATCATTTCATTCATTTAAAATCCACCGTTACAAACTTAACTTCTTCTTTTCTTCTATCTTGTATTCTATCACTATTTGTTATATTACTCATAACTACTTCTGCACGTTTTTTATGAGGATTAAACTTATATCTCCAATAGATATGTTTACCTCTCCACTTACTTGCAGTAGTTTTACAATGCACTTTAGGCCATTTGCCCTTGTAATATTTTTCTATGTCTTTACACATATTTATAATTACATCATCCTCAATCTCAGGAAAGTGCTTGTCTCTTGCTTCTATAAACTTAGGCGTTAATACTGCCCAGAAATAGTGTTTTTCGTTCTTCATTATTTTATGTTCTTCTGCTGAATATCGTATATATTGTCTAGTGCCACATTCTGCACATTTCAATTTACCCCATTCTAGCATAAACTTTTCATTACCACATTTACATTTCATCTTTATTCACTTCTTTATATTTGGCTAGTTGATACATCTCAACTAAAAACTTATCAAACTCTTCGTCATTTGTAACCTTTCCACTTACTATAAAAAGTCTACGCAAATAACGTAAGAGATTTGTAACGTCAAGTTCACCTTTAACAGTGTCCTCTATTGCTCGATTAACAGCGAGCAAGGCTGTTCTTTTATCTACATAGGAATAACTTCTTCCTTGATATCTAGAAGATAATGTAGGTAGGACAGTTTCGATAGTAGAACAAACTGCTATCAAATCTTCCTTTATCATTTCTAATTCTTTAATACTTGTTATCGGATATTTAGATTTCACAAGCACCACCCGCACAAGCAGGGTCATTCCCGAAATCAGAAGAATCATCATGTTCAATAATTTGAGTTAAATCTACATTCTTCAAAGATTGCATCATCTTATCGTATACTTCTTTACTGCATTTCTCAAATGGAGCCTGTGCATATTTTTGATTCTCAGGGAAACAAGATAAACCATTATAGAAATGTCTATTCTGCCACATCCATTCTCCTACTGCATCCCAATCTTCTTCTTTAATATAAACAGTAGCAGAAACATTGTGGCTATTCTGACCGTCTGAATGGCCGGGTTGAACCCAATGTGTTGATGCGTGTTTTACTCTTTCAAGGAACATAAACGAATCTTCATCATCTACTGTTAGCGCACCCGCAGGAGCATTCTGAGGTATTTCTATAACATGACCTTCTGCATCAAATACATCTCTCTGAACTAATTCAGGATGGTTGTCTACTAAATATTTACAAATAGGTTCATTGTCTTTAACTCGCACTCTTCTAATATAATAAGCAGAATGCCAAGCATGAATACCACTCGATGTGCCTAATACACATGATGCTGTTCCTGATGGTTTAACACAAGTTAATCTTGCAGCAGGGTTTATTCCTATCTTTTCTGCAATCTCAGCATTGTATGCTTTCATCTTATGGACTACACCTACTATATCTAAATTAGATACTTTATTGCTTGCTAAACCTGTCATTGAAACTCCAAGTAAAGCATCTCTTTCAGTAGTTTCTTTCCATATATCTCTAAGGTAATGGAAATCAGTATAACCTGCTTGTAATGTTCCTAAGAAGGTTGCTGCTAATGCTCTTTCTTCAAAGTCTTGTTGACTTTCTATATTAGAAGTATTTAATTCAGTCAAGTTGCAGAATTGATACGGTCTTAATCCTATCTCGCAGCAGGGGTTTGTTCCCCAATCTTTGTCATTAGTGAAATAAACTCCGGGTTCTCCTGAACCACCTTCTTCTATCTTTTTCCATAAATCAAGAAAGAAATCTTTCTTTATCTTATGTCTTTGAATTACTGCTGAATTGTTTGCTCTTGCTCTCTGAGGGTTAGTCTCCCAGAAATGACCTGCTTTACAATTAATCATTGATGAATCATCAGCACTAAACAAACTAATCATTGCTGCTCGTCTGATACCGCCAGATAATACTGCATCAGCAATATGACATAATATATCATGGCATTCTAAAGGAGTAAGATAACTACCGTTAGTCTTATTCTGAAGAATACCTTCAATAATAACCATTGCTTTCTTTAAAGGCGCTGCTCCGGGCGCTTTACCACCACTTGTTTTTAGTCTTGCACCTTTAGGTCTAATATCATCATAAATGAACCTAGGTGTTTGTGTTAACTCTCCTGTATATGAACGGAACAAATCTTTGATTGCATCAGCCCATCCCATAATAGAATCTTCGATAACTATCTTTCTTGTTCTGTTAGGGTTAGGTAATCTAATTTCTGGTAATTTAATTACATGATGTCTTTGAACAGAATAACCTACTCCTGTTCCACCAAGTAATAAGAACATTGCTTCTGAAAAACAGGCAATGTCATCAACAGGCATATATGCACAATTGTATATACGGTTAGGTGAAATCTCTACTGACTTACCTGCAAACTGAAATGACCTCATAGAGGGAAGAATCTTTCTAGTCTTTACATGAAGGGCATACACCATTTCTATGTCTGACTTTAACTCAGGATATTTCTTAATGTGCATTTGCATATTTCTATCGCAAATCTCATCCCAAGTTTCTCTTCTCCAATCTAATTCACGCCATTTAGCGTACTTCATATATACTGTTATATCTGATAATATTTTATTACTTAACTCCATTTTTTAACACCTTACCTGTTTTCTATACGGCATATCAGAAAGATTTGAAAATGAGCCAACCCATTTACCATTCTTTCTAATTGTCCACTCTTTCTCTATTCCTACCTGCCAATTAGGAAACGTGGAATAAGCCCTAGAGCCTATTGTATTTAATAATTCTTCAAAGTCATTATATTCTTTATTCTTATATGTAAAAACACTCTGACCTTCACAAATTATTATTGCTTTATTGCTGATAGCAAGAACATAACCAACAGGGTAAAAATCAGCACGAACAAGTGCTAGATTTTCATATTCTTTGAATGTCTTTAGATTCCATCCAAACAACTCAAACAATGTTTTGATTATTCTTTTATCAGCGTAATTTAAATCGTCTTTTAACTCCATTATAAATCACCCTATGGGTGAAAGGTCTTAGCAATACCGAGAGAGTTACCACTAAGACCCTTCTAAAAATCCTACAAATAGTGGGGCTTTAGCAGCCGCCAACTATTGCAGGGGTTAGGTCAACCATTTCTACGGCATCCCAATTAACATCGGCTATATCTTCTCTTGAAGTTAATTCACCGTCTACAAAGACCCAATGTGTAGGATGGTCGTTGATTTGCTCAATTACCTCTACTTGGGTTACTTCTAATTCTGTGTGTCCTGTTTCATTTATTATTGTTAATAACATCTTTATTCACTTCCTTGTTGTTCTGTGGTCTCAGCGTTAGATAATAAGCCTTGTGTTCTACTCTCGATTAAACGACTAGACATAATGTTAATTGTCTCTTCATATCTGCTTGCTTGAGCCTCTGTTCTTGCTAGAGTTTGTACTAATGAATTATATCCATTAACTACTTCACTCAGTCTTTGTTGTAGTATTTCTATATCTGCTGTTTGCTTCTTTACTACTTCTTCATATTGATTCAACATTTCTGTTGTTTTATCCATTGCTTTTTTTAATTCTTTTACTTCTTTTGTTTCTTTCTTTTTAGTCATTAAGACCACCTACTATTTTTTAATTTCCCAATTTCATCACTTGCTTGACTCTTAGTGATATCATCTACATCACCTTCATACCCCAATCTTAAAAGATAATTCTTTTGTTTATCTGTTGCCGGAACATCCTTTTTCTTACCAAGTAATATTTCATTCAACTTACTTATTTGGTTTTCTGATAATATTGTTCCTTTCACCATTTTACCTTTGATATCTCCAAGAAATCTTTCTTCCCAAGAGTCTTTACCCTGTTCTGCAACAAAAACAGGTACACCATAATACTCACACGCTGCTGTAAATGCAGGAGATATTTTTATCTCATTCATGTTTTCAACAACTTTATCTCTACGTTTTCTTTGTTCTTCTCTGATTTTCTTCTGTAAATCATCGTGTTTTTTTACAGTCTCAATCTGTTTTGCTCGTAAATCATCCTCTTTTTTCAAGAGAAGGTTGACATTTTCTAAATCAGCAAAGAATCTAATCAAGTCCATCCATAGTTTATCATTAGGATATCCTCTTTTGTTTGCTTGTGCTTTAGGGTTATCGGGATGATTCCATCTCCAAACTATAGAAGCCATTTCATAATGGTCGTCACCAACTTCTCCGGTAGAACGCTTACGAATATATGTTTCATTTTTATATCTTCTAATCTCTGAATCATAATATCTTTTCTTGCCCTCTCTAACATTAACTCTTAAGTCAATATCTTTTACAGCATCAAACATATGAACAAACGCTTCACCATGAACATTCCACCAAGCAGTTTTCTTTAGTGCTTCTACTCTAACGGTAATCCACTCTTCAATCATTTCATCAGTAATATTTTCATCTGATAATCCTGTTTCTTCACGGATTGCTCTAAGAATTAGATAAGAGTTAATGTGGTCTGAACCAACACATTCTCTAACATCTGTTACTGTATTGTGTATTTCAAAATGATATGCTATATTATGACCGCATAAACAATAGTTTCTGTGAGGTTTAACATAATCAGGTATTTTATCACCTAAGCCTGTCCACCAAACTTTACCTGTTGCTATCCATTCATGTTTAGCATCTTCATAGTTATCTGCTTCAGATAAATCTACCATGTTTCGCATGAGTTTCTTATCCCAATGTCCTGTGCCTAATGTTCTTCTAGGTCGGACTTCACTCAACCCATTCACACCCTAATTCATCTTGGATAAATTGGAACTTTTCTTCACCAACTACTCCTGTAAATATTGTTCCACTAATCATATGTATTGATATGTCATATTGTGTTTTCTTTAGCATACCTGTTTTTTTAGTATATGTGAAAGCACTAACGTGTTCTAAATCTAAACAGGTCATTCCTGTTGATGTTTCAATTTCTATAAACTTCATTCTTCTTCATCTCCTACTAATTTTTTGTTAGCCCCGTAGCCTTCATCTCCTAATATATTTCTAATATCAATTAGGCAACCTACAACTCCTGTCTCAACTAACTCAAATGAGTCAACTATTGGTTGGTTATTTTCGTCTACATCAAATAACACTAGACTTGGAAAGTGTAATTCTTCCGCAGGTAATGCATCAATTACATCAGGTCTAATGTGAGAATAGAAAATAGGAAATCCTTCTAAGACTCTATCATCCTTTAATATTCTCATTAACTTATAGCAATCAGGATGGTTATCTTCTAACACTAATCCATACAGTTTCATTCCTCTTCCTCCTGTTCAATTTCGTCTAACATAAGATAAGCAAGTTGATACAAATCATCATGTTTATCTTCAGAAACACCATTATAGATAATACTCAATAGCGTTTCCTTATCTTCTTCATTTACTTTATTCACGACTGCCATCAGTAATGGCATATCCAATTCTTTATTCATTTTTATTTCACTTTCCATTTTTATTCCTCTTCTCTTTTTAGTGGAAATATTCTGCATTTCTCGCAAAGGTTTTCCAGACCTTGTAGCATCCATTCTTTACATTCTGGACATTTAATTCTAATTGTTCCACTCATTAACTCACTCCATGTTTTCATACATTCTTTGTTCAGTAAGGTGAGCAGTTAGTAATTCATCTATCTTTTCATATAGACTCTCAGCACATCCACCGATACATTTTCTATACAAGGATAGCCATATTTTATGTTTTTGGTTTAAGACAACTTTAGGTAAATCTCCTTCACCTATTGTTATTACAATAGGGGGCATATTCTCATCATCAATCAAATTAAACTCTATACTTCTTTTCTTTTCTTCCGTCTTATTCATATCCATTCTCCTTTTCTTCTTTTTCTTTTAATTCAGCAAGTTTTTGCTCTTGTTCAAAGTTATTCTTCTGAATCTCTAAATCATTCTTTAAGTGCTTAAGACGCATCTTTGCAGCATCTACCACTTCTTTTTCGTTTAATATACACCATGCAGGTGTATTCAACCATTCTATTTTTAATATTAATTCTCTACTAATACTAATTATTCCTTCTTTAGTCTCTAAGTTTAGATAACTACTAGCCATAGGTGTGTTTAGATAAGCCATGTTACCCTCCACACTTTGCACGTTATCTCCATACTTTTCATCTTCACGGTATTTATCCATACTATACCATACTTTCATTGTTGTTCTATTCTTTTTATTCCATTCTTGCATTTTATTATCTCCTTTTTGTTTTTGTTTCTAACTTATAAGCCTAATGTTTTAGTCCCTTAAACCAATGTTCTACTGAACAATCACAAGGTTCTGGCATAAAATCAGCAATTCTAATTTGCTTCATTATTATACCACCTACGCATTTAGGGCAACCCATAGGGCTTATAGTTTCATTCTTTATATTTCTTTTATTCATATTATTATCTCCTTAAAATTGGTTTAGAAGGGAAAGGATGGGGTCTTTATCCCCATTGACTAGAGCATAACACATCACCGAGAGTTTCATCCTTTTTAACATCAAAAAACCTTCTTCAATAAATCATACGATGAGGCAAACAAGAAGTCTTGCCCTTAAAACCGTACAATCAAACCATATTGAATTATCTTGTTCGCATCTTTTGTATATGGTCATGCGGCCACCATTTAGGCATCTCTGTTTTCCAACTAGCGAAAGGCCATTTATTGTTTAAATAGTAATTCTGATATGCTATGCAAGCATCATCATTTTTGAGTGAATCAGGCATTGCTTGAGCGAAAGGCGTAAGGCCAACATCCGGCAAATAATCCATTGCTAAATCTAAGTAGACTTCATATTCTGATAAGGTAGTTTCTACCTTGTGAGTCTTATTGTAACGGAGAGTATATTCTTTACATAATGCTTGACAATGAGATACAAGCCATTGAAAATTATCCTTACTTTCTCTAGCCCAAATAGTGCAAGGATGGTTCAACATCACAGGCTTATATGGACAGGGTAATCGTAGGTAATCTAGTGTCGTAGAAATCATCTGCATACTCTCAGTTGGCATCTTAATTACGTGCTTATCTATCATCTCTTGGGCGCTTATTGTCGGGCATTTATTTAGTACAAATATGTTCATTATTATCTCTCCTTTTTTCAGTTTTTTTCTTACTATTTATTCCACCTCCGTGGAATGTAATTAACATCAATTAGTTTATCGGAACAACAGGATGTACTGAATAACACCCTTGTAATAGGAGTAAGACGAAAATAATTCTTTGTTGTTTTTAACTTTACAAACCGACATAAAAACACGCTTATAGTGCTTTAGTTGTTTTTCTCTTGATTGATTAATAATAATATCAAATAGCCTATAAGGTCTTTTATGACATCATTATCTGATTCTAATATGTTTTTTCCTTGCATTAATCTATTAAGTTTATCGTCTATTCTAACCTTAATTTGTTCATCTGAACTAGCCTTTGAAAAGACTCTTACAGGTGTTAATGCTGAATCGCCATATGCTTCATTCTTTTTCAATAACATTGTTTTAATGTCATCACATTGTTTTGTTATGAAATAAGCAGTAGAGGTTTTATCCATATTCATGCCTGCTTGTTGCATTGCTTGCTGTTTAGAAAGTTTAGATTTTGTAGGTGTATAACGCTTATCTTTACTAAGATAGTTTTTTCTATATCTATTACCTATTTTGTTTAAATCCTGTAATTGTTTGATTCTCATCCTACAAGCAGGTATTGTTCTTTTCGTTTCTTTTGCTATTGTAGAAACAGTATAACCTGCTTCCCATAATTTTATTAATTTCTTATCTTCGCTTATTTTCCATTTACTCATGTTATTCATTCCTTTGTTAGTTAACTCAATTGATGCCGTTCCTGAGACAATGATGTCGTTTCTGGTTCGTTTCCGATTCATAATAAATGAGAATCTTATCAATTTCCGCATATAATCTGAATAGAATATTACCACTTATCCTTTCATTTCTCGTTTCCGACATTTCCGATGGTGTCTGAGGGGTAGGTAGGTAGGTAGGTAGGTAGTTGTATATATATAATATAAATGTTATAATAATATAAATATATAATATCTAACCACTTATCTACACAAAAGTGGGTATATTTTTATCACTTACGTTTCACCCTCAAATCGGAAATGAGAAAGTGATAAGATTCTTATCAATTTTTCTTAGTCTTCCGTAGTTATTTATATTAATATAGAATAGTATATTACAATATTAGTAATTAATAATCATATTAAATTAATATTAAACCATTAAATGAGAGTAATTGATTAATAGTCTATTTTTGACTACTATTTATTACGCCACTACCGAATCTTTCTTTACATAGTGCTTTGGTTAAACACGTTCTCTAAAGGTCGAGTCAGATATTTGAGTTACTGATATCAGGGAATCGTGAGACAGTTATATAGTGGGCGGCCTCGCTGATTGCCTGTTCCGTTAAACCCTTACCTTACCATATGGTCTGTTATACTTTGTAATAAACAAAGACCAGAATTGGGAAGGTGTGGAAGTTAGCCATTAATGACTATTGTTCCACACCCTCCGCTTCTGATGCCTTACCGAAGGACACTAGGAAAGGATTATTCCTCCTCTCCTCTCACATCACCGTGAGCGTGGGTCAATCCCACTTGTGTTCCATCCCACACCCCTTCTTTGTAAAGTTGTGTAGCATTTTGTCGTGCCTTCTTAGCAAGAGTTTTAGCATATTCCTCTGCACCCGAATAAGTAGGGCTACCTTTTGATTTACCATGCTTTCGCAAGAAAGGTGTAGAGTATTGTTCTGTGGATTCCCAGAAATATCTTGCTGCTGCTTCAATTTCTGAACACGCTTGGTCTACTACTGCTCTAGCAGCAGCAGGTAAAATACCTTGATTACCTCTTGTCCACGGGAAACCGGGGTATGGTCTTAGCATACCCTTTAGTGATACAGTTAATGACTCTCTTGTTAGGGTGTTATTATCACCTGTTGCTATGAGAGTGTGAACCAACTGTTTCACATCTTGAGGGATAGCATTAACTTCACCATCACCTTCAAGCATATCGTTTGCTTTTGTTTTTATTGACATCCATTCTAATTCATCCATAATTATCACCTGTTTTATCATTTCCTTTGCCTTCGGGGGCTACTATAAAGAATGTGCGAGACACCTATAAGGTAGTCGCCCAAAGTATACTACCATATGGAAAGGGAACGGTAGTTCAACTCCATAAGGTTGTCTAAAATACGCGTTGCATGATTTTACGTCAAAAAAAGCATAAGTGCGCCCAATGAAAACATTGAACACCCTTACCGTAAACTTGCTGTTTTCTAGAAAAATAATTTTTAGCCAACCATATGGTAAGAAATGAATCTAAAAAATATACAGGAGCATACGATAGTATGTGAGGTTCTTATTATCAAGAATATATTTTTTAGATTCACAGCATAGCGTTTCTTCTGCGTAAGCAGGCAGCCAGAACTGTCGGGTAGCGTGGGGTATTCAATCGGAGCGCAACAAATAATGACAGCAGATTATAGTGCTGCTGCACATCATTGGTTGCTGATTACTCCTCAATCAACCCCTTAACATTTCATTCCTACCATATGATGTGGTAGCATCTCATCAGGTATGGAGTAAACTCCAAGTCTTACCCTATCTATGCTTAAAGACATGACAACTTAAAGATAATTTTTAAGAAGCATCTCTTTAACCCTAGCCTAGGCTAAGTCTAAAACCATATGGTGTTATACTTTGTAAGGACACCTTATACCTGTCTCAGCAATACATAGTAGTGGGAATGAGGGTTTGGAAATGTCTCCTTCTGATACAGTATTCTTAGACTAACTGTGAGCCATTCCGAATGGATTAAAGTATGTGGCTCGGTGATTCAGTAAAGTTGAGTTTCTTCCAAACCCTCACCCACTACCGAATAAATAAATGGAGAGATTAAAATGAGTGATGATGAATAATATTCAAAAGTTTAATTAATAACAAAAGAAAGTTGGCGAGGCTAGATAAACGGTGCTAGTCCAAAACCGTAACCGATATACAAAGACAGGTTTGATGAAATTAGTAGTTAAGCAGTCTTATAACACATAGAGTATTAATAAGTCGGGTAAGCCAACACTTCTGGCGTTGTGGTTTTTCGACAAAGTAACACCATATGGTTGCATCACTTGAGTGATGAAGCAACCACATGGGGTTCTTTGGGAGGTGAACAAACTTGATTAGAGACGATGATTAAAACTGAACGTTTTGAAGCATTCACAAGTGTGTTCTCCTCACACCATATGGTACATTAGTGTTTGAATTATCTTTAAAACATATGATAACTAACGTCTTATGAGTTATGATAAGACACTTAGAAGACTTTAGTTATTAGTGTTATTAGATAATGTTCGCATAGCGACATACACATAATGTAATCCCCACCAAGAACGGCCTTTCGCGCTTCAGGTACAGGGGTTCTCCGTGCGTATTGAACTTTAACCGTCAACTGCTTCCTATCGAAAGCATTTGCCGCCCTACTATTATCTACGATTTTAGTAGCAGTTGCACTACGCACAAGAGCCCACGTACCATATGGTTCGGTAGAACCTCATCTGGGATGTAACAAGTTACAAGTCTCGCACTATAAACTCAACGTCTTAATTATATAAATACATTATTAAATAACACGTTGACTTTCTACTGCAAGTCTAAACCCATATGGTGTGGTACTTTGTTAGAAACACCTTATACCTGTCTCAAGAGTACCTAATATCGTGGGGCAAACCACAGGAAACGATAAAGGAAGGATATAATATGGTAACAAAAATTATAGATGAAGCAAAATGGACAGAAAGAGAGCAGAATATTACTGCTTGGTGTACTGCTAACCCAGAATTAGCAAAAGAGGAAAATAGAGAGGTCGCAATTAAGACCTTCTTTTCTCTAGGTAAAAACCAACCGGAAATGAGAGGTATTTATTGGACAAGTATCGCTAGTTTATTCAAGGGATTGACTAACTCACCTATTGGTGGTGGTCGCTCAAGTCGAATGTCAATCGGTCAAAAATCTCAGATGGATTTATTTCACGCTGAATTGAAAGATGGATTGAAAGAGGTTTTCTTAGACAATGCATATTTACAGGCTACTGAAAGAACACACGGTAAATCCGGTGGTATCTTTTATGCTTTGATGGATGATGACCTAGAAGTCGGTGCAACTGCATGGGCTAATGACAAATCAAGAAAGTTCCGCGTTATGATAGGTAAAGCATACAACGACTCACTAGACAATGACGCTACGGCTACTATTGTTTGGCCTACTGTTCTTTCAGCCGATGGTGAAAGACAAGTATTGGACTTTAACGAAGAAGGAATGCCTAATCTGACTGTTAGAACAGCAATTACTGCTGTTTCTGCGGAGGAAGAGGAGTAATCGTGGTTTTGCCCCACCACGACCTTCGGGTCTTTCTACAAAGTATTACCATATGGTTCGGTAGAACCTGATGAGGGATTTGCTACGCTGCAAAAAGCAAACGATAGACACTTGTGAAACTCCAGAGACTACCGCTTACTGAAGTTTACACATTGTCTACGTTGCTTTACAACCCATATGGTAGTGGTACTTTGTAAGCAATGCCTCAAGCGAGGACTTACATCTGATTATTCTTCTTCTTCCTCCGTTGGTAGTATCATATTGATAATGTCCCTTCCTGTAAATGGAAACTTCTTATCACTCATTCTTCTTCACCTGTGCTTGTTCCTAATACCTTTCTTATAGTATCAGGGTCGCATTTTGCTTCAGTATTCGTTCTAACGAATGTTACGCAGTTAACGCTAGTCTCAATTGGGGTTGATGAGTATATACCTAAGAAAGAACTAACTATTTCTTGTGTAGTTTTCATATCATGTAGTGGTGTATCTACTAATGCTTTCTTTATGTCCTTTCTATCCATTAAATTAGAGTGTGTGTCATATGTTATCTTAAACATTAACTCCCACCCTGATTCATAACTGTCTAGTGTTACCTTTAATTCTACTCCGTTGTCATACATTGATGTGTAAGAGTAAGGTTGCATAGTTCCTTGAACACTATCGAAATGTAATACTACATTCTTACCACTCGGAGCAATTACTTCTTTCATTGTTGATGTAGTTTCATTCAGGCGTGACCTAGCATCCCATCCATTTTTAGTTAATTCATCAACCATCTCTCTTGCTTGAAATCTGTATTTTTTAGTGCATAGTAATTTACTGTCAACCAATATATCATATGTTTCTTTCTTACTTACTACTTTTTGTAGTCCAAATAGGCTATCTTCAGGAATAGTACCAGAGTATTGTTGAATACTAACTCCGTTTTCATGTAGGTCATGCTTAATGTGATTGTGTACTTTGCGGGTATTCACAATATCGCACTCATAATTAATCGTCATGTTTCTTTCATATATAGCCATCTTAATTCATCTCCTGTTCAAACTCTCTTAGAGCATCTTTCATTTCTTTCATCACTAGAGATAAGTCATCTCCTGAGACTCTTAGTTTTTTAATCACTAAGACAATGTTAGAACCTGCCTTCATATGGCCTAGTTCTATTGAATACTTAGATTCGGGCGTTTGGTCTGTTATTGCTGCTGTTGACATCATATCATCATTCATGTTATATAGTATTCAAAAGACAGGTATAAGGTAGTCTGTCAAAGTATACTACCATATGGTACTTAATCGGTTTGTAATCATCGTGCTTACAACGAGACATTAGATACTTATGTGTCACGGAAGGTTAAACGATAGTAAGGAAGGAGGGAGACATAAGGATTCTCATGTCTCTTTAATGCACGATTATTACATCAGAAGATACATAGTATCTTCGTGAGTTTAAGTTATCCCCATGCGGCTAAGGCCTCACGGGGGGTCAGGTAAGGAGAGCCGTCTACTGGAGAGACGCGAGATAATTTTAATTTAAAGAAACTAAAAGGCCACTATCATAACCTTTTATTATTCTATTAATATTATTTTGCTACGCAAAACCCAATTAACTCCGCAGTCTCCTCCAGAGACGGCTACTCCAACCATATGGAATTGTAGACACAAGGTGCTTCTGTACGAGTGCTAGTCATCGTCAACTGTTGACTAGCGGGAGTAACAGAATGCACCATACAAACCCGAAGTTTCTTTACTTCAGGATATGTTATTAAATCCCTGTGCTTTGCAGTTATCACTACAAAACAAGGAATATAAAATACAACCCATATGGATGGAAGGTTATGAAAGTTCGCGTAACTTCTCATAAACTGTACTGCTTTAGCAGGCAAATCCTGATGGGGGTGTTACCACACCATATGCTTTGTAACAAATTTTTTTTCTTGAACGATTTGTTTTATTTTAACGTTCTAGGCTTAATTTTTTAACCTTACGAAGTCAAATATTATATGCTATGTCTCTTTACGCCTAATAAGAAGAGGTGCTGTTAACAGTTAAGGTTCTATAATTAATCTTTAATAAAATCGCGGCATCAGGCAAGGAGATACAAACAATGGCTCAATGTAAAGTAAAATTGTGTGATATGAAGGATTGTATGTTTAATAATAATCAAAGATGTACTAGAGAGTATGTTATCATTAATAGTAATAACAGTTGCGCGTACTATAAACAAGGTAATAGATGGAGAAATAGTTTAAACTATAAACAATAGTTAATAGTTTGTAGGCTTATTCTGGGAATGGACAGATTAACACGAAAAAAAACGCGCAAGTGGTAAATAAATGACAGCCCAATTTTTGAGTTTCAATGGTTATAAAAATTAGTCCACAGGAGAAAATATTATGTTTAATGCTTGGAGAATAGTAAAGGCGAAAAGAAGGAGAGATGAAGACTTTCGTTCTCAGAAAAGGCCTAGAACTGCAAGACAAAAAGGTAATCCTGATGAAAGGTTTGATAGAGATGAAAAAGATGCCCATCTAAATCTTACTGAGGAAGAATATCGTGAGATATTTTTAGATTTAGAAGATGCAGGTGAGTATCTGTATGAACGAACCCTACAAAAACCATGGGAATACCGTAATAGAATGTTGATTAATGAACATCCTTATGAGATTACTCCTACAAGGTTTATTAATACAAGAGAAGAACCTTCGGCAGATGTTGATTTACAGGTAAGTGATTATATGGGGAGTTTTCGCCCATCTTTAAGTAGTAAAATATGGGGAGTTTCTGCAAGTGATGTGAATAAAGGAACTGACGAAAAACTACTAAGTAAATTAGGAGATTTAATGGACACATGGACATTGAGAGTGTTTAAATCTAAAATAGGACAAGGGTATTTAGTATATATGAACGACACAAAAATTATAGTTGGGAAAGAAGTACCAGATGCAGTAGCACAAAAGGTACTTGATGAACTTAATAATTTTAATGGTAAAGATAAAAGAATCTATATGAATAAAAATGGAGAAGTATCAAGTTCCCCTGCTAAATATACAAGAGAAATAGAACCTTCTAGACCAAATCCTCCTAGAGCAGGAGAACAATATCATAGAGATTCTAGTCATTACCGTGATAGTGGAGCAATGAAAGATAAAGACACAGATTTTTGGAGAGACAAAAGCAATCGTTGGGAAAATGAACCTTCAGAAAAAGATAAAAAAACATGGGGTTGGATGCAACAGTTAGAACAAACTGATGATATGGAAAAATATGATTGGGAGATTCAATTCTCTAGTGAAATTAAAAATATAGTTTGGGATGATACTACTCACACAATAGGGGATAGTGTTAAAGATATGGAAAGATTAGACCCTAAAAAATATCAAGCAACAGGTGAGTTTTCGATAGTAATATATCATGGTGATGAGTTACAAACTCACTATAGCATAATTATGGCTATTTGTCCTTCTTCAGATACTAGACCTCCACAGCATGAAATAATAGGAAGTGAAAAGGTCTTAGATTGGAGGAGAAGATAATGGATTGGAAAACAGAATTAAAAAAGATGGATTTTTCAACAAATCACGGTAGAAGAAATGTTGAAGATAAAAAGAAAAGAGGTTTAGTACCTAGAAATCCTCATAGTATTAAAGGTAAAAAACAACGTAAGCCTACTGCACAGCCAGAACCAACAGGCAACATACCTATAGAGGCTTGTGATAGTTGGCCTTCTTGTAAAAATCACGCAACATCTTTTTGTGAGGTTTGTGGTATGAAGGCCTGTTCTTTATGTTACGAACACTTTGGCGGTTACCATCCAAAATCTCCTCATCCTATGTCGAAATATACTGAACATTGGGAAGATATGGGTAGAGGTCAACGTAATAAAAAAGAAGATAAATATACAAACTTAAAGGATTGGGATGACTGATGTTTAAAGAAGATGTTGGTGACTTAGAAGAAGACATTGAGCAATTAATAGATTCATTATTTGATACTCCTCCTTTATGGGTTGAACAGTTAAAGAGAACAATGCCTTCTATTAGTGAAGCAAATAAAGAATGTTGTACTAGAGCAAAAAAAGTATTTTTAGATACAGTAGAGGAACACCGATACTCAATACAAAGAGGATTAGGTAGAACTTTCTTAGAGGGACTTTTCCCTAAGTGGTTAGGTGCTAAAAAAGAAAAAAAATACGAAGATGCTATTTTACAATTAAAGGAACTCATTAATAGTTTTAGTATTTCTCCTAATGGTTGTCAGGAGTTTGGTGAGTTTTTGTTTAACACCACAGATGGTAATAAAGAAAACCCTTCTAATGTTGCTCTTGAAGAGTGGGCTAATTGTGAAAATGAATATGAAGAGACTTGGAAAGATAAACTATCTAGACACCGAAGTGATACTTTCATAAATACAGGAGAGATTTTACATGGGTAGTTGGAAAGAAATATTAAAAGATAATCCTTTACCTCACCCTGAAAAGATAAAGATTCAATTAATTGATATTCAAAAAGAATACCCGAATGTTTTTACATTATCTACCAAAACAGATATACCTCAAATGATTCAGACTATGTTAAAAGAAATAGATGCACAATATCATAATACTAAATCTCAAGAAATGTTAGAGTTAAAAGAAAGAGTGCATAATATAACAGGTAGTTATGGTAGGTTGGTGGATTTAACATGAGTTGGGATGACATAATAAAAGGTTTGAGAGATGAACCTAAAAGACGTAAACCTAAACATAAAGTAGATTTACGGCAAAAACATAAACAAAAACTTTCTACTAAAGGTAAGGTTAAGGAAACAGAAGAAAAGAAATGTCCACCCGGAGAAAGGTGGGATGATGAATTGGAAGAATGTATATCAATAGAAGAGTGGATTAAACGTCAACCTTCTTTAGAAGATATGCAATGGAACTCCGGTAATTTAACTAAATGGTTTAACGTACTAAAAGGAAGAGGTGATGTGTTTTTTGAAAGAGATTCGCCCATTGACCCTAGAACAGGCAAACCTACTAAAGGTTTAGGTGGCGGTTTTATGCCTAAAAGTTCAGACCCTAGATTAAATAGAAGCATTACTTTATACATGAGTGGAATAAAAGATATTTTAGAGTTTGTTCTTGGTAGACAGCCTACTGATAGAGAATTAGAAGAACACGTAATTCAAGTATTAATGCACGAAGCAGGTCATGCTGCACATGAAAACATTGACCTTCCTACCGAGGGTGACGATAAGGGTTGGTATAATTTAATGAGTAATACTAAAGATTTATTCCAAAAAGAAATGGTAGCATATATGACTGAATACCCTGATAAACCATATTATATATTATTAGGATTATGGAATCACGGTATGATAAACCAATATTCTAGAACTGTTCTTAAACCTATAATGTCGTGGTTAGAAAAAGCAATACCTAAATCATATAATTATAGAAAGTTTGGAGATGGTGCTTGGGGAGACGATTTATACCATAATGCCAGAAATAGATTACTTAAATTGCATTGGGCTAAAGGTAAGGTAACTACTGATGAAGGTATTTTTACAGATTTACAGGCCACTAATGTGCCTAAAACAAAGAAACAAGCACTTGAAATGTATGGAGAGGAAAATAGAGAGTTTATTAAGACTTTAAAATTAGCAGGAACATTAACGAAGTGGTAATATGGATTGGTGGAACGTTCTTAAAATGTCTAAAAATGAAGGCAAACACTTCAGAGGTTTTAAGAAAACATTGAAAAAAAAATGGGATGGAAATATTATCGTTAAAAGTAAAAACGAAAAAGGTAAAAATATGAAAGTTGTTCTAGTTGATTCAATAACAGGTAATGAAATTAAATTAATAATGTCTAAAACTCCTAAACATAAAGGAATCTATAAAAAAGTAATTAAAAACATTAAAGATAATTTTATGGCTAAACATAATATGGATTTAGATGAGTTATATGGGTGATAATATGTGGCAAGAAATATTAAAGAATGTTGAGTTTGAGGACAATGAATGCTGCCTAAACATGGCTAAGAATCTATTGCTTCTTTTTCAAAATAGTGTTTTCCATGAGTTCACGGAGTTTGTAACAAGAAATAAAAATAACTGTAAAGTGTTAGTCCCTGAGATAGAGAAGATTTTAGGTGAAGGTATGATTGTATTCAAAAGGAAGTATTATACTAGGTTTCAACATGGTACTGATTTAGGAGAAATGTCTGCCAGAGATGAAGGCGACATATACCAAGCATTGAAAGATATATATGATATGTATATGGAATGCAATGAAGATTTGACTATGTTAGATGTAAAGGAGTGGGCTTAATGACTTGGTTTGAATTAGTTAAATCTTCAGAAATGAAGGAGTTTGAAATGCTTGCTGAAAAGTACGCTGAACCTAATGACATGAAACATTTGGATTACTTAAGAAAGAAACATGGTAAAAAAAGTGAAGAGTTTTATGATGAATTAAATAAACAGGTTACGAGTTATTTGTTAGAAGAAAATGATTGGTGTTCTGTTCAGGATATAGTAAAAGCAATTAAGGACATTAACCCTAAATTGAAAGATAAAGATGAAAACCTAGAGACGTTTATGAGAAAGCGTTTAGAGAAGATGGCACTTCAGCATAAAACGGAACCCGGAGTTGGAAGGACAGGGCGAAAGACATTCTATAAGGTGATATAATGAAATGGTTTGATGTTATTAAGGATGAAGATACCAAAGATGATTGGAAAAAAGTTGAATCTACACCTAAAACTTATGATACTCAAGGCGGTTTAACTAGAAGAAATAGATTTAAACGAAGGAAAGGTCAGACTATGACTAATGAAGATACAGGAGAAACATTTACTCCCGGTTCAAAATCTTCTATTTACCCCGGCCAAAGAGTTCCTACTAGGAATTATGAAAATAGTTGCTGTCAAGAATTAAAACAGAGTTTAATTAAATTAGTTAATTGGAGAATAAATGAATCACCTCGATGGAGTGGGGCAATTAAAGATTTAGGAAGTATAACTAGACACATTAACTCTATTCCTTGTAATGAAATAAACGAATATATGGAACCGCCAATTGTAGACGAGAGTAATTTCTATAATTTCCAAATATTAGGAGTTAATATTGGTGAGTTTTCTCCTGAAGAAGTTGGACAAGCATTAGGATTTACTAAAGATGTCTATGAATATTTATATGAAGAGTATAATAGATGTTTAGATGACTACTATAACTTTGGGTTAATTAAACCTCCTTCTGAATTAACAGACCCACCTAAAACTAAGTTTGAAGTAAAAGGGTCAGATGGTGAAATAGTAGAGATAGAATCTAAAGAACCGATGAGAGAGTTTGAAGGATATAAGTTTGATTCAGGAGATTCACAAGAAGATTTTACACTAGGAGGAAAGTTTCAACCAGATGAAAAAACACCTCTTGAAAGAGGAAGAGAAGCATTGATTCGTGATAAACAAGTTCAAAGTGGTGATGATAACTATGGTCTAGAACAAATGGCAGAACCTATGAGGATAAGTGAAGCACAACAGGAAAAATTGAAAAGAGATATGCCTTCTTTCCCAGAAATAAAAACAATATTAGTGTCTAATGATATTTCATCTGAATGGAACAATACTTTTTTCATAAACATGAGGACTATGTGGTCTTCAAGGTCACGTAATCAAGATTATACTTGGGATGATTTGACTTATACATTAGCAGGTAAATCAAATAAACAACACCTGAAGGAGAAAAACACAGGGTGGGATTCAAATGAGTTTAGACAGGCTGTTTCTCAACAATTAGGAATGAAAACTATCTATGACGAAGTTTCTGTAACAAAGACTGTTGCAGAATACTTTGGATATGATAAAGGAAAAACACAGAATATGTTAAGGGGTATTCTTCAGGAATATCTACCAACCCTAGACTATAGGGATAGTCTTGGGCCGGGAATATCTGAATGGAAAAGTAAAGCATTGTATTTATTCTTTAGCAATACCGATGATGAGACAACTTTAGATGCTTTCTATGATAAAACATTACAGTTAGTTACATCTTTTAATATTAAGTTTAAGAAACTTAAAAGCAAAGTAGATGTTAAAGCGAAATCTAAGGAAATACTAGATAGAGTAAGACAACAAAAAGACGACTACTACGAAGGCCTTTGGCGACCTTAACAGAAATATTTGGAGATGGCAAGATGATAACAATTGATTCAAAGGTCTATACAGAAGATAAGTTCCTTGATATTTATAGAGAACAATATGGAGATGGAATAGAAACTTGGGGTAGAATAAACCCTATGGGAACAAGGCGTGAACGTGGAATGAACAAATATACTACTTCTAATCCTTTATTTATTCTTGCTATTGATGAAAACGGTAAGATGGTTGGAAACGCGTCTTATAATGATAATGGTTCTTTTATACATTATGCAGGTGTTAGTGTTCATCAAGACCACCGAAAAAAAGACATAGGAACTAGATTAATCAAAAAAGTAATGGAAAAAATTGATGAAAAAAATAAACCTGCTGTTGTTTCATTTAATGTAAAAGTAATGCCGATGGAAAAATGGAAAGAAACTTGGAGTAGAGTAGGTTATATTGATTCGCCAGAACATTCGGAACTAAATGAAGAAACAAGAAATGCAATACCTCTTGAAGTTATTGAGTATAATAAAAGTAAATATGGAGATGCCTATATGGTATATCCTATTGGTTCTAAACCTATGGCTAAGGCTTGGGCTATTTTATACAAAGGGGGATTTCATATAGTTAAAGAAAGTGGCGGTATTAGTTTCGGCACAGGAGACGGGGCATTACACGGTAGAAGTTTTGGAGGTAAAAAATATGGTAAAAAAGAAAAACCAAAAGACGAAGAAGAGTAGAATAACAATTCGTGACCCTAAAACAGGTAACGCAGTTACTCAGGTTTTTGATTATAGTAAGTTCAAAAAGATATTTAATATGTGGAAAAAAGACTGTAAGAAAAGCGGTGAAGATTTAAGAAGTAAAACCAATGCTACTCTTTTTGAAATGATACAGAATCATGGAAGATACACTAGCCCTCATAGAGCCAATACTGCAAACAAAAAAGGAGCAGGTAAAATAGTTGAACAGTTAGATAAACTAATAACTAATTCTGAAAAATTAGAAACTCCCGATACTCAGTTTATTGATAATGCTATTGAAATGCTACAACAAGTTGAAAAAACTAACAACCCAAGAAATATTCCTTATACTATTCCTAAAACGTTCAATAGAAAAACGTTTGAGTATGACCTAGAATCAGATGTTGACGTTGTTTACGGACATTATAGAACACCTAATTATCTTAAGTATAGAAATGCTAAAGCAGCAGTAAAAGAAAACATGGAGTCTGAAAAAGGGAAACCTGCACCTGCTTTATGGTTTAGTACAAAAGAAAATACTGCTAAACCTCCAATGTGGCAAGCATTGTTTGCTGAAGGCGATGGAGATGTAGTTAATACAGGTTTGTTATATGTATTGATAGCAGCAAAAGATATGGTTAAAGAAGTAGAATTAGAAGAATTAATTATTAAAATAGACGATGATGGTAAAGGAGCCACAGCAAAAGATTTATTGAAAATACCTAAGTTTAAAGAAGAAATGATAAAATTAATGGGTACTGAAGGAAATCCGGGGCCGGGTACTAATTCAACAACAGGAATCTTAAGAGACTCTCATCTTTCTAATACAGCAATACCTGCATTAAAGTTTGAAGTAAATAATCTCAAACAAAGTGACTTTCTAAAAGATTTAGCAGGGCATGAAAATACAATAGGAACGTTACAATCATTTAGTGTAATTATATCTAGAAGACAAGTTAGAAACATTGGTTTATTATTAGGATTTAAAAAGGTAGAAGGTAAAAAAGATACAGTATTTTTACCCGGAGTAGTGAAGAAAATGGATTGGAGACAAATAGTAAAAGGTGAAATATATGGTTAAACGTAGAAGATGTAGATTATGTAATCACGAACAACGTGATGATTTAGAAGCACAATTAGAAACTATGGCGATTGCTCCTGATGATTTAGATAAACAAATGGAATGGCCTAGTGGAACATCGGCAAGACATCAAAGAAATCATATGGGAGAATATGTAGATGCTTCTAATCCTAGATGTAATTTATGTACGCATGAGTTAAGACCTATACTAGAAGAAAAACTTAGTGAAGGACAAGTTACTCCTCATGCAGTATCACTATTAGTTGAATGTTCAGAAGAACAAGTGAAGAGACACATGAGAAAACATTTACAGCCTTTAGTACAGAAATCAGCAGCAAATATTATAGCCGTTAAAGAAGTGGATGAAATTGAGTCGTTATCTCGCAACATCACTAGACTAGAACAAAAAATAGATGTTTTATTCGATGAAGAGGAAATGCACCCTAAATATATTGATAGTTTAACTAAGTTAGCAAAAGAAATTAGAGAGAGTTTAAGATACTTAATGGAGTTTAAAGGAAAATTAATTCACAAAAGACAAGATACTATTGTTATAGCACAAATGCAAATCGTTCAAGAGGTACTAGCACAGAATCACCCACAAGTTTGGTTAGATGTAAAAGCAAAGATGGAGGAAAGAATGCAATGAGTTGGGAAAACATAATTAAAGCAAGGAAACATTGCTCATGGTGTGGTAATCCTAAAGGTTGGAATGGTAAAAATTGTATTACTTGTAATAGGGAAAATGACGAAGAAGTTGTAGAAACCCATACAGAAATGTCTGATGAAGAAAGGAGAAAGTTACAATGAATTGGATGAAATCACTACACAAAAAACTTGATAGTTATGTAGTTAAGGACTCTATTTGGGAAGAAGCCTTCGGAACATTAGGTGCTAATGATAGAAGTGTTTCAACTGGTAAACATCAAGCGACATTTAAACAAATAGAAGAAGCATTAAATAGAAAACTTACTGCACATGATTTTTCTTTTTCAGCCTTAAACTTTGATGGAGATGTTCTAAACCATTTAGGACATTCTGAGTATAAAAAAATGCTACAATTATTTACTGATGAAAATTACCAAAAAGAATCTTTAGAAGAATCCGATGATGAACCTAATCTTCCCCTTATGTTAATGCTTTCTCGTAAAGAACTACAAGAAGAAATGGAGAGATTACAATGAATTGGGAACAGATAATTAAAAATCAAGAAAGACAACGTGATTCTGGTAGAGGCGCACCTCAAAGAGTTAAGCCTAAACCTCCTACAGTTACAACTAGACCTACAATTACAACTAGACCTGATGTAGGAGTAGACGACAGACCTGATGTAGAAGATGTACCTGAGTCTCCACCTCATTGTCAATGTGAGTTTCCTACTTGTCAACAAAAGGCTGCGTGGAAATGCCAATATTGTGGAGCAATAATGTGTAACTTCCATAAAACTCACGTTACAACTAGAAGAAATAAACAGTCAGGAAGATTATCAGAACATATTCATAGTTTCAGAAAAGGGAGTTGTGATGAAAATCATGTGTTTAAGTGGGATTAGTGAGTTAAATGAGTAAATCAATGATAGAATGCCATAATCACGATAAAATAATGGATTCATTATTTGATGAAGAACCAAAAAAGACTAAAACTAAAGAGTCTTTTTGGAAATGGTTGTTGACTAAAATGAGGTGGTTGAAATGAGTTGGAAGGATTTACTTAAAGAGGATAAAGGCCTCGGAGATACTATTGAAAGAGTCACTACTAAGACAGGAATTAAAAAAGCAGTAGATTATGTTTCAGAAAAGACAGGAATAGATTGCGGTTGTAGTGCTAGAAAAAACAAATTAAATAAATTAATTAAATATGGAGATGAGTAAAGTGAAATGGTTTGATGTATTGTCTAAAGCACCTAGACCTCAGACTTATGGTGATAGATTCAAGTTTACTGATTGGAGCGAGTTACCACATCCTCTAAAATATTGGATTATGGACAAAACAAATGGTGCAGTAGCATGGTTAAATCAAGGCGCTTATGAAGGAATGAGATTAGAATCTATTAAAGTCGAAGACCCACCTTATACTGATAATACTAAAATGCGACAACGTTCTAATGTTTGGACACCTAAGTTAAACTTAGCACAAGGTAGAAGTGGTGTGTGGTCTGTTTATGATTGGGCTACTCAAACATTAGTTGAACCTTGGGAACCAATGATGTTAACTTCTGATGACCCTGATTCAGGCCCAGAAGCATATCAATCATTTACAGGCGGAGACCCTATTGAATTAAAACCTGAACAAATAGGTGTAGTAGTTGAACAAAATTATAAATTAGATGACCCTAAGTCTGCTTCGTTAATAGTTAGAGTTTATTTCGGTAAAGACTCTACATGGTTTGGGGAAGGTAGGAGACTTGAAGCAAAGGCAGGTAGAAAACAACATATTGAAATGTTAACTAACGCAGAAGGTGCGATTTTGTGGATATATACTTATGAAAAGAATCTAAAAGATAAAAAGAGATTAATGGAAGAACTTAATTTAGGAGAATACAATTCAGAAAACAACCCTCGCTTGAAAACATTAACAGAAAAAGGAATGTTTAGAACTAGAGATGCAGATATGAAATATGAAGATGGTAAAAGAATAAAGGCTCCTGTTATTATTACAGATAAAGGAAAGTCTCATGCTCCTGATATTGATGCAAGTGTGTTCAATACTTCATTTAGAAATGAAGTCAGGAATATGCCTGATGCTCCATTGGTTTTGACTGATTTTGGGGAGTGGGAAGAGATGGATGTTGGGGAAGCATCTAAGGATAACCGACCTGAATGGCAAAAACAAATGGAGGATAGACAATAATGACTTGGAAGGAACTCATTAAAGCAATACCATCTAAAGAAGAAATAGAAGGATGGTTAGTAGTTCCTGATGATGGGAAACATATTATTACACAATTTAAAAATGCTATTGAAACAGGAGATAAGAAAAACTTTAGAAGTTCAAAGCAAAGATTAGAAGATATTGCTTCAGGTGATTATGAAGGAATGTCTGAAGAACAAACTCAAAGAGCAAGTAAAATCTTAGAAGCGATTGAGGCTGAAATGGATGGGTTAGATGCTCAAGGTAAAACATCCCAAGAATCCAAGATAACAGATGAAAAATTATCGGTTGCTCTTGAGGAATACAACAATGGTAATAAAGAAAAACTAATTAGTTGGTTGGGTAGGAATAATAGAGATAGACACGCTCAAAATAGACTCTCTATACTTAGAGAAAATAGAAAAACAATAAACCAATTGCCTGAAGATGATGAAGAATTATATTATGTTGATTTTACAGATGATGCTAGATACAGTTTAGATGATGAAGATATTACTGCTGAACAATTAGAACAAATTAAAACTATGTTAGAAGATTTTGGAGATGTAGTGGCTTTTGACGGGAAAAAGATTGCACCAAAGAAAATGTCATGGGTTAAGTTTCAAGAGTTTAATAATGTTCTAGATAGAATATCTAAAGTTCCTATTGGCAGGTATGCACTAGACTCTAAAAAATCTAAAGTGTCTTCTATCCTTTTATTATTGAGAGGAGAAGAAACTAGAACCCCTAAAGAATTAGAAGAAATACAAAGGTTTGATAAAAACTATGTTTCTAAAGTTAATTCATTGGAAGAAGTATTACTTTATTTTGAATTATTAACTAAGAAAGGATGGCGTAAACCTATATTTATGCCGGATAGTAAATTAAGCAGCCGAGGAGATTCTAAAGCAATGCAACAATTAATAGGTGCAAGAAACTTTACTGCTCAGTCAGTACATCCTGAATTAAAGGTGATATTACAAAATGAGCAATATAGTTGGAAATCCTTTATGGAATCTGCTGCACAAGAAAAAATACAAATATCTAGAAAATTAAGAAATGTTATAGAATCAGATGATAAACCAGAAGATTTGCTAGACGCAGCAAGAATAACAATGTCTGATTTAGCAAGTTTGAGACAGTTTGCTAATAAAAGTAAAAGAGGTCAAACAAGTGAATCTAGTGGTAGGTTAGATTATCCAAGATTTATTAGGAGTCTAAAAACAGACCCTAACCAAAACAATACATTCAAAAAAATAAATGACGTATTAAATAAACCTAAAGTGGGTTTGTTTGGTGACGATGAAAAAACTTTCTTTGAAGGATTAAAAGGAGTAACACAATCCGAGTTACCTGAAAAAATTGCTGAGTTTTATAATGTAGATGAAGATGTAGTAATTGACAGTAGAATAGTTACTAGACTCAGAAGAGAATTAAGAAAGGACACACCTTTGTTAATTGACTCAGAAGAAGGAATTACATTAAATCCAAATATTTCAGATGATATTCGTAGTGCAATGAATGTAGTTTTTAGAGCGTTTAGACAGAATAAAGAATCAGAAGTAATTGAAATAGAAGATGATGATAGTAGTCTGTCTCTAGAAAAAATCAAAGACGCTCTTAGTCCTGCATTAAATCCACTAAAAGGTGGGGAAAATAAAAGAGCCAATATTTTAGATTTTATTATGACAATAGACTACTACTATCACAGGAGTTTACTACAAGAAGTGGATGACTATTATGATAATAGAGATACTGATGATTGGGAATCATATTTACAAGCACTATTAGATGCAATTAAGAAAAATTATTCTGCCATACTAGCATCTTTACTTGAGGCAACAAAAGATAAAATCGAGTTAATTATAAAAAATAAAGAAGATTATGTTAAGGCCATGAAGTTTAAAGTCAAATCAAAGACAGGAAAAAAACAGCAATTGTATGGCGTGTTAGATAAATTGAAAGTGGCAGGTCTAGTCGAAGAGGTGAGAGAATGAAGGAAATACAGGATTATATCAATCTCTCATCAGAAGAGTTTGAAAATAAATATGGTGATGATAAGTTTGATGAAATGGAAAATAAGGCAAAAGAACTTACTTTTAATGCTACTTATATTACTCCTTTTATGCAAGAAAGGAGAGCGTCAATTTTAGAAAGTGGGGCATCGGAAGAGGCTGTTGCTAAAGAACTACAAAGAATATTAAAAAATAAAGGATTCAATAGAGTTTTCTATAATAGATATACTATGTCATTAGCACAACCTGAATCTATGACGTTTAATAATATGATAGAAACGTTAGGAATTGAATATTACAATCAACCTTTAAAGATAAAAGATTTAGAGAAAGAATTGAATGTAGACAAATTATCAATTCCTTCTGGCATTGCTGACATACTAAAAGAAACAATCAAGGTTCAAACTATTGATTCTAAATATGATAATGGTGTTAATAGTTTAATGCAAGCATTAGATAGAGAAAGAAAAACAGTTCAAGCCGATGCTGTATCATTAGGATTAGTTGATATAATCAACCCTATTAAGACCAAAGATAGAGAAGAGTTCTATGAGTTTTGGAAGAATATATATCCTAAGTTTGATGAGATGAAAGAAACAATAGAAGATGTTCTTAGAGAATGGAGAGGAGTTTCTAAAGAATATATAGAAGATGAAGAAGGTAAACGTTCTAGAGCAGAACCATTAGATATACCTGATTTTGAGGACAGTCCTTTTGAAGAGTTAGAAAAAGAAATGCGAGAATTGGCAAAATTATATAAGAAAATGGATAATATGAATTATGTTTTAAAAGTTAACCCTATTGATTATAAAATACAAAGTAATGATGATGAAGATATATTTGAAAATGTAGATACTATGGTAAGAGACTACATTAGAGAAGTGACCCAATTAAGAGAAAATGAGGGTATTGCCTCAGATTATGATGATGATGAAGATGCAGGTTATGCTCCTCCTTATGATGAAGAAGGACAAGAATCTTCCAAAACTAATGAAGTAGGTGACGCAACAATTAATTTTGGAGATAAGATTAATGAAATTAAAGATGCGGAAAGAAAATTGTATGAAAAGGCTTGGTCTGTTGACCCTCTTACTGTTGTAGGTGCAATTAATAAAAAGTTCAGAACAGGAGTTTTTATGCCTAAATCATATAATAAGTTTATGAAACAGTTTGAAGTTAAAAGAAGAGAATTGGAACGAGACGACCCCTATATGGTACACGCTTTATGGGAATTGTCTGAATGGTTAGAAGATGCAAAAGATGAATTAGTCATTGATGTTAAAACTGAATATTATGTTCCTGCAACTAAAGAAATGTTAAGAGCATTAGACATACATTCTCCTGATTCATTTGATGAGAAAGCAAGTAAATTAATAGAAAATGCAGAAGAATTATATGATTTCCATAAAGAATTAATTATCTTGATTCAAGAAATTATTGAGGTAGATGAAAATAGAAGTGTTGCCCCGTGGATAACAGATGTTTTTGATACTGCTGCATCAACAACTAGAGGAGTTAATACTAAGAATATTAAATATACTACCTCTGACTCTAAAGAAGAATCTACACCACAGTTTTCAACATTTAATTTAGGAAGCACAGGAACAGCAAGAGATTTGAAAGACTATGCTGATTCTATAACTAAATTAATTAATATAATGCAAGAGTATTATGTAGTTCCTGCTGAAAGTAAGTTTTTACCATTTGCAGATAAACCTAGATTTTTATCTACATCATTTTTAGGAAAAACAAAAGTTATTGGCCCAGAAAGTTTGTACCAATTAGTAGAATTAGGATATTATAGTTTAGGCGCACAATTAATAGATAGACATGAAGTTTCTATATTAAATAAATATATAACATTATTTAAGTTTCCAACTGATATTGATATGAGAGATGCAATACTCCGAACAGAAGAAGTTATGGATGTTTTAAATGATGTTTTTGATGAGAGATTTAAAGAGAATGACAAAAAGTTTTTTGCTGCGAAAATAAGTAAAGTGGCAAAAGAAAATAATCAAGACATTTCTGATTTAAAATTAGAGGGAGAGTCTATCATGTCATTAGCAGAAAAATATAATGAAGAACCTAATTCTTATTATCTTTTGCTAAAACTAATGTTGTCCTACAAAGGAATGTTTTTGAAAGACTTCAAAAAAGAAAATGAAATGAAAAAGTTATATGGATTACTTGAAGGGTTAAGGATGCCGTTAGAATTATCACTTCAACAAAACATATTAATAATGCACGATGATATTAGAAAGATGAGTGATAGACCAATCCACTATAGATATGCTATGTTAGATGATTTTGATGACATGGAAGAAACTATTAATATAATCAAGTCTCGCTATAAACAAGATATTACTGCGACTGACGTTACATCTATTGTTATGGAATTAGGAAGCATAAATGGATTATCTAAAAAACACGGTTTAAGCGAAGAAATTATTTATCACATTAAGGGGCTATATAGATGACATGGTTTAATTTACTAAAGTATGATGTGCTTGTTGATAAGCCTCTTCCTTTAGTTACGTTGGCTAGTGAGAATAGCGATTGTTGTGATGTAGCATTTGAAGAATTAGAAGAATATCTAAATGATGCTTTAGGTAATAACAAAATGACGGGTTATTCTCAATATGGTATAACAGTTGCATTAGAAAGACTCAAAAAGAAAAAGACAAGAAAAGATAAATGTAGATATGTCCATAAATATTTGAGTGAAAGGTCAATAGAAGGAACAGGCTCAGGACTACTTAATTTAAAGACTAAAAAGATATTAGATGATTGGGATTCTTGTGAAAGAAAAAATTGGAAAGAGATAGATGCAAACCCTAAAGGCTATGGAACTATGGAAGAGTTTAGGGGGAGATATGAATGAATTGGTTTAATTTAATTAAAGAGAGAAAACTTTGTGATACTTGTCATAAACAAAGAATATCACCTTCGGCCTCATCAAAGGGAATCACTACTTGCGCTACTTGTGTTAGGCGTAGTGGTAAAAGTAAGATAAAATCACCACTACCAAAAGGGTTTAGGAGAGATAAAAAATGAAACAGTGGCTAATTAGAAAACTAATATCATTAATGGGTAATGTTTACGTTTGGTTAGATAAAATGTTAGAACACCCTAAAGGGGATATTCTTAATGTTAGTATTGATGATGATTTACAAAATATGACTAGGCGTGAATTATGTAATCATGTAGAGAACAAGTTTGGTTGGAAAAAGGATTCTTTTTGGTTCTTGGAATCAACACAAAAAATAAGATTGTGTTGCCAAGTAAGTCGTAATTTTATGAAAGAGCAGAGCAAGAAATGAACACGGAATATTGGGAAGCACAATTAAAAGGATTTGAAGAAGCGTTTAGAAGTAAAAAAAAAGTTAGGTTAGATAGATTATTTGTGCAGTTTTGGGAGGAAGAATAGTGAGTTGGATAGATATAGTAAAAGGAGAAAGATATGGAGATAATATTCGAGCCCAAATTAAATACCTAGATGAAAAAATCAAAATGTATGAACAAGAAATTATATTAATGAAAAAAGAGAGAGATTTATTTAGAGAACTGTTGCGTTAAGTGGAGAGGTAAAGATTAATATGAGTTGGAAAGATATATTAAAGTTTGATATACGTTTTTTAGATGACGTAAAAGCATGGGTCATTAAACATCAGGATAAAATATCCGATGAAGATAATGAATTGTTTCAGGAGTATGTTTTTAATCATGCAAGTATGGCTAACTTAAAAGAGTTCAAAAGATTAGCCATGAAGTACCCTTTCTATGAAGAACATATGCCTTTTTGGGATATTCAAATTAAAAAAAGTAAGACTAATAGAATATTTTTGCCTGCATTTAAAGAAGGGGTGAACAATACAGTTAACCGTTTAGAAATAAACGGTAGAGTTTATGCTACTTTAGAGTTTTATAAAACATTAAGAGAAGAATATGGAAATGAAATAAGAAAGGCGATGGCAGCCGGTACTTCTCCGTTTGTTTTATTTCCTTCACAACACATTAAACATAAAACAGAGCCAGAAAAAATAAGAGGTAAACTTTCTGTTGTAATGAAATCATTAGGTTTTACAAGAAAAAAAGAGCATTATGGTGATGTGTACTGGGAGAGATAAAATGAATTGGTTTAAGGTTGTTAAGAAAAATCCTTGTTGGGATGGTTATGAACAAATAGGCATGAAAGACAAAAATGGAAAACAAGTTCCAAATTGCGTACCAATAAAGAAGTGA
>Ga0315316_10000219_pt1 | contig 35149 bp, 50 predicted proteins | sample M160m3416metaG_FD_203702 | JGI IMG/M metagenome (GOLD analysis project Ga0315316, IMG submission 203702) | Ammonia-oxidizing marine archaeal communities from Monterey Bay, California, United States - M1 60m 3416 | ecosystem: Environmental > Aquatic > Marine > Intertidal zone | place: USA... | reverse complement strand
AGAGTCAGCTTTAAACCAAGCAGCTTGAGGTAACAATACATTTTTCTGAACTGATGAAGGATGAAGTTGTTCTAACTTACCATTAAGAAGAGTAGTGTATTGTTTATCTAGAAAATCTAAATGACCTGACCATCCTGAAGCTATAATTGGTTTACCTACCAAGCTAAACTCAAGTAACGGTCTACCAAAGCCTTCTCCTCTTGTAAGCGATACCATAGCTTTTATCTTAGGATGATTGTATATATCGTTAATTTCACTATCAGCTAAGTCTCCATGAATGACATATACATTAGGTAGTTTACCTCTTACAGTATTCTTTATAGACTGTATCTTATTTAACAAAGTAGACTTATCCATTAAAGAAGTATTAGCATGAGAAGTTTTTAAAACTAAAGCTGGTTGATTAGTTTTATTTTTAAATGTTTCTAAGAAAGACTTGATAGTAAAGCCTATATCTTTTCTATCGTGACCATACTCTCCTTTCAACCAATGCCCTACTACTAAGAAACAAAACGATTCTTTTATCATTGATAAGTCAAAACTAGATTTTTTAGGTTGATACTTTTCTAAGTCTGCCCCTTCTAATAATACTTCAATTGGTTTATTAACCTGTACCTTTGAAGTAATTTGACCAGTTCTATTATCTTTTACTTCCCAAGCTGTCTTTAAAAATACATCTTTACTATGCTCAGAAGATGTCAGTACAAGATTCATTCTATTAACTCCTTGAATCCAACTTTGATCTACTAGTGTTGCTTCTATACCTGCTGTTACTCCTATACTATACTCACCTACAGGTTGGAATTCATTAGGAACTGTTATTTGTACCCATATTTCAGGTTTCTTATCTACTTGAGGAACTATTAAAGAAAATAATTCATCTTCGTTATGATCGTTCAAATAACCGAACCTAGTATTACCCCATCGTTGGGATAATAATTTTACATTATATTTATCTAATTTAAGAACTGCTTTTATAAAATCTCTTGATCTAGCTCCGTAGCCTGAATAAGTATCTACTGGAGAGCTTATAAACATTGTTGGTTTATTCATATTAATATCCTGTTAATTTGTGAGTTACTTTAAGCGATGGTGCTTTATCTACATGAAAGACTTCGTATCTAGGTCTAGGTTTGAAATTTGCTAAAGTTTCATCAATACTATTAATCATATTTTTACACATATGATCAGCTGTCATTTGAGCTTCATCAGATTGAGCCCATATACTACCAGCTATTCCTCTTCTATCTCTTTCTTCTTTTGGAATATCATATACCTTTTTAATAGCAGCAGCTACATCCTCAGGGTTAGATCTATCATCATATATGTATGGAGTCATAGGAGACCCTGCTAATGAAATATTAGAAGGAAAAACCGGTACTGCCCATTCGCCACATTTCTTATAAGTACCTCTATGATTGGAAGGAAAGTCTGCATCAAAGTCTATCCACTTACCGTTTTCATCTTCAAATCTTAATTGATCTTGCATTCCTCCAGTTACTGCACCTACTATCATCGTACCAGCCATCATTGATTCTGTTAAAGATAATCCCCATCCTTCATTAGATGAGATTAAAGCAGTTACATCACACATGTTATACATAAAGTTCATTTGAGCAGATGATATTTTAGCAGTAGAAAAATAAACATTACCTTCTGGGTATATTGCTTCTTTTACTGCTTTTAAATCTGTACCGTGGTTATTAGAAACTTCAGTATGCATTATTAATCCACATCTTTTTGCTTTTTCTTCTCCTATCATATCACAGAAAAACTTAAATGATAAGATAATATCTCCTGGTCTCTTTCTATGAATATTTCTTGAGTTAAAGTAAACTAAGAAGTCTACATCTGGATTGTTTATAGTCTTATCTTTAAACTTAATAAGTTCTGGGTATAAAGGATTATCTTCTACTATTGGAAAGAAATGCTTATTATTTATACCATGAGGAACATAATTAATAACTTTATCTTTAGCATAGTCACCTAATACTAATTTATTAATATTAACTGTTTGTTTAGATATACCCATTAAACAGTCTACGGAGTTATAATAATCTCTATTGTAGATAGGAGCAGGATAGTCATCCCAAATATTTAACCATACAATTGGTATTCTATTTCTTATTTCTCTCTCTATTTCAAATAACCAAATCCAATATCTTGGGTCAGTAAAAATAAAAATAGCATCTGGTTTTTCTTTTTCAAGTAAACTTCTGATTAAAGTGCTGTTACCATACCCTTCGAAAGGCATAATATGTACTTGAGAGTCTTCTAATCCAGAATTTTTATTTACGTCGTCAGAAATATCTATTACTTTACCTTTATCAGGATGTTTAAGAGCAGCTCCTACTTGAAACCAATTATACTTATGTGCAGAGCCTACTACTAATTCTCTCGACATTGTCGCTATACCAGAGTGCATCCTCAGATCATCACTAAGTAAGAGTATTTTCTTTCTCTCACTCTTCTTTATATAACCTTCTATCATTATTTACTATATTTAATATTATTTTGTTTGTGTATCTTTTCTTTAAAAGTCTTATCAGTAAGATACAAAAAAATTGCACGATCTGCAAGCTTTTTAAAAGAAAAGTTTTCTTGAAGGCAAGCCATTTTAAAATGATCGAAAAGAGGTTGAGTAATTTTAACCGAAGTTAATTTTTCATTTTTTATCATAACTATATATCTTTATATATTTATATATAAATAGGCTATAATCCCAAAAATTGCATACAATTATCACACTTTCCTAAAGGTGATTTACATTCGTGATCTTTATCTATAAATTTACCATTGCTATCTAATACATTAGTTAAGAAGTTATTCATAGAATCTATAACTTGTTTAGTTTTTCTAGGACCAGCATTAGGTTTAAACTCTTGAACTCGTCTTTGCATAGAAGCATATTCAGCATCTTTAGGCACCCTTCTCTTAACTATAAAAAACTCTACATTTATCTTATCAGCTGGGATATCAAATTGTTTAGCGAAAAACTCTTTGTATAGAACTACCTGAGCAGTTAGGTTAGGATTCTTCTTTTGATTAGCATTCCAACCTCTTGTAGAAGTTTTTATGTCTACTACAGTCCATTCTTCAGTATTAGGATGATAGAATACTAAATCAACTAGTCCTTTAAATACAACTCCAGGTTTGAGTTGCTGATAGAGTAAAGTCTCTACTCCAGCTAACATCATATTTTTCGTACCGAAGTATACCCCTCTCTTCTTTTTTATGAAATCTAGAATATGTTTACCGTCCAGCCAAAAACTATTAAGTTCATCTGCTGTGGAGTAGTGCTCATGACCGTTTACTGCTTTACCGGATCTATATGCTTTAATCATATTATCATACAGTAAGTTATTAATATCCATTTCATTAGCTTCTTTTACTGAATTATGATATAAGACTTCTAAATATGATTGTAACGTTTCATGAAAAGCTGTACCAAATGTTGTATAGATATTCTGAGTAAATGGTACTACTTTCTTTCTATATTGCATATCCCATAACTTAGGACATTTATTATATGTACTGATAGAGCTATAAGATATATGAGTTAACTTAGAAGGGGTTTGTTTAATTTTACTTTCCCAAACAACCTTCACTGGTCCTTTTAGTTTTCTTTTCAATATAATTTATTTAGATTTTTTCCATAAACCCTTTTGTACTATTTGAGCAATGATACCATAGTTACTTAGATCTTGAAAAGTATCTATTAAGGATTCGTTTTGAGCTTTTCTATTAGATAGGATCATATTCTTCCATCTATTTACTTTATCTGATATTCTATACCAGAGCCCAACTAAAGCAAAATCAGTTTCTTCTTGGTTTACTAATTGAGTACCAGCTGCAACATTACCCATTCCGTAATCTAAATGCTTCTTAGCAAATAGTTCAAACTGCTCGTCTGATATATCTTTATAGGCTTTGTAAATAAGAGGGTACTCTTTCTTAAGTATCGGTAGGCATTTTTGAGGTTCTTTCATAATAGAAAGATACGAAAAAATATATTACGAAACAACTACATATAGATAATTCTACTATCATCACCTCTATTTATTTTACCTCGACGTCCATCAGGTAGGGTAACAATTACACTATTAGGTTTAGTTTCAAATATAGGTTTTTCATCTAAGAAGGTTCTAGTCCCGTCTTTTTCTATAATCATATATTTGGCATAGTTTTTAGTAAAGTCTTTAAAGTCGCCAGGTGCTTCTTCATCTACTACTTGCCAATCTTGTTCATTCTTATTAACAAAATCAGCTACAGCTTGTTCTGTAGAGTCTAAGTCATCATAATGATCTCCATCGTTACCATTTTGCCCAATAATGTTCATTCTATCTTCATTATAGTCTTTAGGAAATATACCACTATTATCAGGTTCTTCTTTCTCACCGTATATATTTATTTCTTTTCTAGGATAAGCTCTATCAAAAGCAAAATTAGCAGCTACAACTAAAGAAATTGCTAAAGGATCAAATACAAAAATAATTACTAATAAAAGAATATTAATAATAACATCCATAGGAGTATCAGTTAAACCGGATAAATATTTTAATGGACCTAATTCTCCAGCTACCTCTGAATTATTATTAAGGTTAAGTATTTCTAATTTAAATTTTTGTAAGCTATCAGCAGCTATCTGTCTTTTCTCTTGAACAGCTTTTCTATTTTCTTCTTCAACTTCAATACGTTTCTGCGAAAGCCTAAGTTCGGCAGTAGAGATGGTTGATCTAACGCCCCCAGAAACCGTGGTGTCTCGTACCTGGATCGACTGAGCCTTGGCATTAGAAAGAATAGAAATATTACTACTAATTTGTGTAAGCTCTTTGTCATAGCGTTGTATATCGTCTTCATAAAATTTTGCTTTATTATCTAAAAATTCTATCTTATTTTCATTAACTAATAAGTTAGCATAAGTATCTTGATATGCAGCAGATAGAAATCCATATATACCCATACTGGTAATAATAACTAATATCACTGCTGCAATAGCTAGATATGTTCTAAGTATCTTGTTTATAGTATCCCAGTACTGGTATAGTAAGGAAGCTATTACTAATTTAGCTACTTCTAATGAACCAGCCATAATAATTACTTCGAATTGTGCTCCTGCAAACAGTTTACTTAGTCCGTATACTGAATAGAATGCTGCTGACGCAGATACTGATAGGGCAGAAAAGGCAATTATAAAAGGAAATAATCCTTTTTTCACATTTTTCCACATAGTTTTTTTATATATAAATAGTTAAATTAATGAATGATATATACTTTTTACTTTATCTATGTCAGTTGCATTATATATGTTATGACGTAAAATACTATCAAACTCTTTAGAAAACCCTATTAGATCTATGTCCTCTAAGGAATCAAAGTCAAGGTCAAGTAACTTAGTTTTCATAGAACCTTTTATTGCCAAAAGGAAATTGTAAGGTATTTTAGTTAATTTAGTATGTAAATATGCTAACTCATAATCAATACATTGATCATAGAAGAAGTTATGTTGAAATGATATAAAACTGTTAGGAGAAGTAAGAAGTATATTTTCACTATCAATTAAATTAAGAACATTTTTAATAGTTTTATTTTCGATTACTTCGTAATTTTTAATCCTTAAGTTTAATTTTTCTATTCTATCCTTTGCATATTTATCTCCTAGAAATATTACTTTAGCCTTATCAAACTTAAAAGCTAAATTTAAAATAAATTGTTCTAAAAGAGACAAGTAACCAAGCTTATCAAATACATAATCCTTATTTCGTATGTCTATAATGACTGATCCTTCGTATTGTACTTGTAGTCTTAAATTATTAACTGTATGTTTAACATGTTCAAATCCTTTAATAGAATTACTTTTGCTTTTATAATCCAAAGCATTATTTTTTACAAGCGCTTCAATCCACAAATGAACATTAGAAGGTCTGACAATTTTAATAGTTGCTCCACTACCAGAGTAAATAATATTAAATCTTCTTAATATATGAGCATTAATTTCTAATGAGTGACTAAGCTTATTAGTAGTTTTTCCGTAGTATAGAAAATGTATATTTGTATATACATCACTAGTAAGAGAGTTAGTTATACAAAAGTTATCGTCTAATGCTGCTGTATTTTTATTACAATAGCTTATACTATCATTTGAATTAACAACTAATCCTTGAACGTCAGATTCTTCTTGTAAACGTAAGAATCCATCAATACCGTTTAACAGGTTTCTAAAAATAACATCTATCCTACTAATTACGACACAATCATATACAAAATTATTATCAAGTTCGTACTTTTGTTTTAAAAGGTTACATTTTTTTAATAAAAAAGAATATTTAAAATTATTACTTTTATATCTAATGTTAGTATGTTCTTTCCATTCTTCCTCTTTAAGTATTTCACATCCTTTTAAATTAGGAAAATATAAATATGCAGAATTATAATTTGAATCCCATGTAGCAATGAAAAAGTCTATAGAGTATTCTTCAGTTCCTTGCAGAGAACTAAATAATTTCTTTGTCAGATCCAATGCTCTAGATTCACCACTTAAACAAATAGCTATTCTTTTCATATAAAATTAGGATGTATAATTACTTCATTCAACCAGAAAGCAAAGGGAACAGCATATTTCCTATTATCATCAATTTTAAAGTGTTTGACTTGCTGATAAAAATAACTCTCTATTGAATGTATATTAGATTTCCAAAACTTACTTACTATATCAAATTCCATGCTTTCGCAATACCAAAATTTTGTACTTGATGAATATAAATTATTATCAGAAGCAATACTTACTGGATTAAATACTATTATGTTTTGAGTTTGAGGCCTTACAAAAGTTTCTGGTAAATTTATTTCTTCTTGTTGATCATCTAAATAAAAGCAAAACCTATACTCTTGCATATTATGCAGTTGATTCAACTGTTTGTTATATACAATTTTATCTAAATCAGAATAACCGTTACCATTTACGATTTCTAATTTATAACCAGATTTATTAATGTACTCTATATATTTTGATGCTTGTTGTTCAGAAATATTACTAAGTACTAATAAGTTTTTCATTTAAAATAAAGTTATACAGTTCATTAGCAAACCATTCGTGAGATATATGAGACGGATGATGACAATTAGTCTTCCAATTTCCTTCTATATCTTCCATGTGGGAATTATATCCTTTCCAATAGTTTCTTTTTTGTGGTTCCTCTGGAAAATTAAAAAAATTAAAATCAGATGTATTTACTATAGAATCGTATATTGAGTTAAATAAAACTAATTTACCACCTCTGAAGTTAATATGAGAATTAATAAGCTTAAATAATCTTTCAGTAACTTTTTCTTCTTCTTCATATGTATAAAAATACTTCAATAAATTTTTAAACCACCCTACACCTAATTCTAAGCTTACATCAGAACCAAAGATCTTTTGTGTTTGTTTTAATTCTTCTTCATATGTTCTGGTAATATAATGACTATCAACGCTTTTATCTAGGAATTGAACTGCACCTGCGGCCCATCTCATTGATACAGCTTGATATTTATTTTTAAATGCTTGAAAAAGTTCTAATCTTAATGGTTCTGTAGCACCTAATACAAATATAGTATCTTTTACTTTATCTTTATTAGCTTCAATCCAATCATAAGTAGTTCTAACTATATAATGATTTGATTCTCCGTTAGCTGCTAAATTAATTTCTTCTAATCCTAGTTTTTCAGCAAGTAGTTTAGAAAATCTAAGTTTAGCATTCCAAGTCCTTTCGTAATTAAAGAGGTAGCCAGCATTCTCTCCATGTACAAAGCTACATCCATTACAAAATAAATACTTCATTACTTAACTAAAAGAAGAATAACAGCTCCTAAACCAATTCCAGAACCTATTTGATATAGCTTTTTTTGTCTATTAGCTTTCTTTAAAGCTGATTGTAAATCTTTAGACATTTCAGCAGATGTTTTAAGTTGGTTGTCTTTTTGAATAATAATTGTGTTGAGTGTAGAAGTTTGAAATTTAAGATTTTGTACTAAGTCAGATTGAGTAACAAGCTTTTCATTAGTTACAGTGACTAATTTAATCATAGCTTCTAATTCTTTCGAATCAGCATCTCCTTGAATAAGATCTTTTATAACTTCTTTCGCTACAGGATTACTTAACTGAATCGTTTTCAACGAGTCTGCTTTCGTATCGTTCTGCGAAAAACTGTTCAAGCATATCATCACCGAAATAATCGATAGCATCAAGCTTTTGTTTAGTTTCTTTTTTGATAACATTTATATCTCTATTTAAGTTATTAATTTTTACATCGTAAGCTGCTACAGCTTTCTCTAATTCCTTAGATTCTAATTCAAGACTATCATTTACAGTCTCTAATAATGTAATTTTTTGTTGAAGTATATTAATTTGCGTTTCATATTTAGCAATATCAATAGTCGGTTTTTTATCTATAATATAGAATATTGCCAATGCAGTTAGACATAACAATATAACATTTATTCTGTTCATATCTTACAATATAAGAAATAAAATTTAATTAAGCAACTAATGCTGCTTGAAAACGGTCCCAATCAAATCCAGATCCAGGGTCTACTTTACCTTTTCCTTTACCTCTAACATGATCTCCAGATACGTCTGAGTGTCTTACTACTCTAGATGCAGGAATATCATATTCTTTCATCCACCATTTACAAGTATCTACTGCAGCATTAAACTGCTCTTCTGTATATACTCCTTTAGTTTCAATAGCTTTAAGAAAAGACTCATAACTATGCTTTCCTGGAACTAATAATTCGAAACCTAAGTAATGAGAATTTAATCCTGATAATCCTTCATGCAAAGATTTACCTGCATGAGAGGCTCTACCAGGGGAAGTAATCATTTTCTCATACATACCATCTGGATGAATAAACCCGTGTACTGAAAGTTTAAGTTCTTTTAAAAAATCATGAGCTGTTATCCATTCTCCTTCCCAGAAAAGGTACTCACCCATCGAATGTACTACTATTCCTTTAGGTACTATTGCCATAATAATTATTTTTTACCGCCGAATACTTTTCCTGCTTCAGCAATTCCAAATGCTCCTAATACTACTAGAACAAAAGAATCATATATAAATTCATTAATTACTAAATCTTTGCCTACGTAACCAGTAACTAAGTCTATTACAGCGAATAGAACCATGATTACGAATGCTGCGAAACCAACTACTGATTTTTCATTGATATCGTTTTTGTCTTTAAAAATGTCTTTGAAAGCCATCCATTTAAGTTTTAAATAGTTAAACATAAGAAAACAATTTTAATATAACGTTATTTAATATAAATAGTTTTTAAAAAGCAAACCTAGCACCTACTGTTAAAGCATAAGTCATTGGAATTTTTTTATCTGTATTATGTATTGTACTTATTCCAAGATTAGCATTAAATCTCTGTGATAATTTATAACTATGATTAGTACCGATAATGTAAGTAAAATTTTCAAATGGTATTACTTTTAGGTCTAAAGGTCTAATTGTCACCGGTAGAGACAGTGCTAACATTGGAGCTACAGTGTATCTAGGTACTCGTTTGAAAGTAAATGGTTTAGTAGCAAATCCTGTTATTGATGTAGTAGAAGTCAACTCTCCAAAAGCATTAACTAAACTAGCACTAGCAGCAAATCCTGCTACTCCTCCTTTCCATTTGTTATCTTTCTGACCCATCCAAACTCTACTGTAACTATAAGACAACATAGTAGTACCGTACATATACATAAAGTTAACTGAATTAGTATCTACATAATGAATAGATCCTTTATCATAAAATGTACCGAATAGTTCTTTTTCGCCAGTAAAAGGATTATCTAAATAATAATCGACTGGTTTATCATAAGCCCACCATACATTACTAACTGAAGTACCAACCATAAATTGTTTCATATTAGACCATATCATAGCATTATAGCTATAAGTAGTAGTTCCTAATAAGTTAGCTTGAGACATTCCTAATGATACTGCTGAAGTCATAGAACCGTCTATCATTTGTACTGCCATTAAATTAGCAGCTATTATAGGTGGCTGTCTTTTCTTCTTCTTCCTCTTCTTCATCACTTTCTTCTTCTTCTTCTTCCTCCTCTTCTTCTTCCTCTTCTTCTTCCTCTTCCTCTTCCTCTTCTTCTTCCTCTTCTTCTTCTTTTTCTTCTTCTTCCTCTTCTTCTTCTTCTTTATCTTCCTCTTCCTCTTTCTCTTCTTCTTCTTCTTTATCTTCTTCTTTATCCTCTTCTTTATCTTCCTCATTATCATCGCTATCATCATCCGAATCATCATCGCTATCGTCATCACCATCACTATCATCATCACCATCGCTATCGTCATCACCATCACTATCATCATCCCCATCTCCACCATCATCATCTCCATCTCCTCCATCATCATCACCATCTCCTCCATCGTCTCCATCGCCGTCTCCATCACCTCCGTCATCTCCATCTCCATCACCTCCGCCATCATCGCCATCACCACCGCCGTCGTCGCCATCTCCTCCGTCGCCGCCGTCATCTCCTCCTCCATCGGAATCACCCCCACCGTCATCGCCTCCTCCACCATCAGAGTCTCCTCCACCATCAGAATCACTACCACCTCCATCGCCACCAGAATCACCACCACTATCTCCTCCAGAGTCTCCTCCGGAGTCTCCTCCTCCGTCCGAACCGCTACCTCCAGAGTCAGATCCTGAACCTCCGCTATCGCTAGATCCTCCTTTATTTCCGTTATTAGCGTTATTAGTTGCATTGCTACTATTATTAGTAGCGTTGGAAGTAGTATTAGATGTATTAGTTGAGTTAGATTGATTAGCAGAACATGGACTTAAGTTCTTCCACCATTGATAAGTCTGCTCTAACCATTGTTGTAAAGTACCGTTTGTGAACTCTGCTGCTGTAAAAACTTTAGATCTATCGTAGAATGTTACAACAGTAGAACTATTATATGCCACAGTAAAAGTATATGTAGCTTTAGTACATCTATCAGTATAAGTTTGGACTATTTGCTGAGAGTATATACTACTAAAGGAAAATAGCAGTAAAAGTATTGTAAGTTTTCTCATCCATTAGTGATCAAAAATTTTCTTTTGTCTCATTCTCTTTACTATTTTATAGACAGCTGTATTAAGAGCTTTCTTTGTAGCAGTTCCTATGGATGATTGATTAAATGCTACTTCTTCTAAGTTAGCATCGTTTAGTAGAGTCATTTCTCTAGTAGTAGTTGACTTACCTAACCCAGATCCAGTCATATAGACTCCAGTTTGAGCATCAACTAATCTGACTTGTAAACCTAATCTAGTGACAAGTACATTCTTGATGCCATCTTTTAAGTTAACTGTCTCATCTTCTGATATAGAGAAATCATATACTTCTATATAACCAAAGTATTTAGCAGCTGTTATATTTCCTACTAACTTTAATTTTTCCGAAGTAATTCCTCGTTGAGAAGCTTTATATTGAGCTACCATTCTATCTTTTATTTCATCTCTGGTCTCTACAAATTCAAATCTAAATGTTTCGTCCATAAACGCTACAGTTATATTGGAAAGACCTAAACCTACGCGGTAATCTCCTAGTTCCGGATACTGTTCAAGCACTTGTTCATTAACTCCAATTGATAGGATAGCAACAGGGACTGGCATACCGTCATATTCTGGTATTTGATATACAGAAGCTTGTTTTTCAAAGCCTGCTGTGTAATCTTCTGTTACAGTTTTACCTAGTACTTGTCCGTGAGTAGAGCAAAATCCAAAGAGAAATGCTAATAAAAATAGTAGTTTGTTCATATTATAAGTAATCAAATACTCCGAAAGTAGCATTTGCAACATCAGCTTCTCCGGAAATTAGTCCATAAAGTAAGGTACCCATTCCGAGTACCCACATAGCCATCAAACCGTAAGTAGTAGATTTAAGTATGTAATCTAATACGATGTAATCGCTCATTGGTTCGTTCCAAATTTTTAACAACACATGTTTCATAATCTTTTTTTTATAAAATTTACCAATCTAACCCTTCTTCTTTTCTTTTTTCTGTCTCAGTTTTTTTGACAGGTGGTTTTACAATAGCAGGTTTGATTGTTTTTGTTATGACTATTGTATCCTTTGATCCTTCTGGGATCGTAATTGTTTGTTCCATACTAGGTTTATCTTCTGCTGGGCTAAATATAGCTTCCATGTTAGCAATTAATAGACCTCCTGCAGCAGTTATTATAATTCCTACTGTTGCAATTAGTTGATTTTTTAATTCTTTCATAATTTATAGTTTTGAAAATCCTGTTATACCTATCACCGTATGGTCATCTGTGGTCAACACTAATTTATAGCTACTAGTTGCTATAGTACGGGCATATACTTTTAGTAAGTTATCTCCTTTTTTAGCATAAAGCCTTTCTTGTGAAACTAACTTATCGTTTAACCCATGTCTTATTTTTATTCTATAGTGTCCATCAGCAGGAAGTTTAGCGTTTATTCTTACTTCTTCTGTAAGTATATAGGATTCTAATTTTAAACCTGTTGGTTCACCTATATATAACTCTTCAGGTATCTCTTGATCTATTACTGTTATTTCTAAATCATCATCGCTAACACAAGCAACGAATGTAAGAATCATTAAAATATTTATTATTGAACTTTTCATATTATTTAATTATAAATTTAACTTTTGTTCCATCAGCTTTAACTCCTTCTGTAAATTCAAAAGAAACTAAACCTGCTGTATTACTAATAGTTACTCCAGGTGTAAAAATAAGCTTGTAAGCATTTCCTAATTTTATCACTGTACCTCCATCTGGATCGATTGATCCTATCCTTACTGCTGATTTATCTCCATAATGAGTTGATACATTTGTCATGTCGTTTCCTGTATCAAAAATTACATCGTCTAAAGTAAGAACTGTTTTATCATATTTAATATTAAATTGAGTCCCTACTAATCCTTCTTCTTGTAAATCTATTACTAAATGAACTTTTTCATCTATCAAACTAGTAGTAATATCTAAATTAGCTTCTATTGGATCTTTCATCGCATTTCTTGTAATAGATTCTCTAAACTCTCCAGATTGCTGAGCTCCTGTTATTGCAGCTCCTGAATTAGTAGGAGTAAAAGAATGAGAAAAATCAGGGTCACCTTGAAATGCGTGAGCAAAATTAAATGTTTTATTTGCATCAGTTACTGTGAATATAAAGTCTTGACCAAAGTAATAATCATCTGTTGATACTCCAAATTGTGCTGTAGTACCCCAAACGTTTTTAGCTCCATTAGTATCAGAAGTAAACCATTGGCTTAAACCATCTACTCCTTGTATGTGCCCTAATGCTTCATAAGAATCATCAAAATTAATATTACCTGAGTTATTTAATTCTCCTAGTAAATTTTGAATAGAATAATCAAACGTATTAGTATTACCTCCACTAGGTCCTGAACCTGCTCCAATTGCTTGAGCAAATATAATATATACATCAGTTACAGTAAGTACATCATCTAACCAATCTGCATTATTACTTAATCCAATTTTAAGATAATAGCTTTGACCTATGGTTAAGTCTGATACTCCTGTTATAATTTGACCGTTAGCATCAAAATTACCAGTCTTAATAGCATCTCCTGTCTTGCCGTTTACTCCACTAGCAGCATATATTTCATAAGTATAATCAGCAGCATGATCAGCTTTAGCAGCTGTATTTAAATTTATAGTAACTGCTCCTGAATCAACTCCTGTTGTATCTCCTTGATTATCTATATTTACTGTACCGTTAACCCAACCCACATCGTGTAAGTCATCATCATCCGAGTTAACCCCATCAGTAGCTTTTACCCAGTTAAAGTCTGTAAGGTGAGTATAATCATCATACCCAGTCCCTTGTCTATCTTTTATCCTATACCTTATAGTTACTATTTCAGTACCATAAGCTATAGCAGTACTATTGTCTTGTACGACAATTCTCTCAACTGACCAATCAGCGTTTGTAGGGTAAGAAGAATTACCTGCATTTTTCCAACCGTGAATATATTGATTTTTAAGGTCATCAGCATCATAGCCGTCTTTTATATTAAACTTATACCCATCCCAGTGAGTTAGAGACTTTATTGCTGATGAGTTACTGCTTAACCCCCATGTATGGTCTATCTTAGCAAGTAGTTTATTATTATACTGGTAATCGAATTGTAAGAATTTAGTTACCGGTGCATTACTATTGTAATCAATCATCTCATATTTGATAGTAATAGTATCCCCAACAGCAAATGGAGGGTTACCGGTAGTATAGCTATGATCAATCTTAAAGTCTTGAGAAAAACTTAAAGAGACCATAAATAATGTTAGTAATGATAAAAATCTATTCATTTTTTTTATTCATGTGTTTAGTTAATCCTGGATACATACTGTACCCTGTTTTAGTTAGCCAGTTGTCTAATTTAATAAACAACTCTTTAATTTTTGTCATTTTAATTTTAATTTCTTAATTAATTGCTCGCAAACTTTCTTCATAGCAGTTGAAACATCTGCTTGAGAAAATTCTCCTCCCTCATCTATAATTAATGTAGCCGTAGATACAGACGTTGCTGTACCTCTTGCTGTAACCTTCTTTTTAGGTTTACCATTAACTATTAACTGTGCTTGAGCAACAATTTCAGTTTCGTCTTCAGTCCTATTAAATACAGCGAACTGCATACTAGTCTTTTTAACGTCAAAATAATAAAGTGTAACTTGGATCTTGTGTGTAGAGTTTGGCCCTAAATCATATCCTTTTTCTTGGATAACTTCCTCTAGGATGTTCTTAACTCCAAAAGCTAAGCTTCTATTTCCGGCCATTGGCCCTAGAGCAATCTCATTAGTAACATCTGCTATGGTATAATAATCCTGAGCAGTTATGTTAAAACTACATAGTGCTAAAAAAGCACATAAAAAAAGTCTCATCCTCTTTTACTTATTAGTTAAAGTGCAACTATTAAGTGAAACAATTGAATAAAACGGGTTGTTGGGTAACTATTTTAATATAAATAGCACAAAAAAAAGAGGCCGTAGCCTCTTCTTATTTTTCTGTATAGATTTCGTCTTGTAGACCGTAGAATAAATTACGAATCGAGGTCTTTAACCTCTTTAGGTCTGAATTCTTCGTTGACGTGTCCGCAGTCTCGGCAGTTAAAGACCGGGATGGGGATGTAGGATGTTTTGCCTGTTCCTGTAAGGAGTCCTGAGGCTTTTCGGAGTATAAGTCCTTGTGTGAAGTAGACGCCTCCGCAGCTTTCGCAGGAGACTGATTGTGTTTGTGAGATATCGACATTTAACTGATTGTGCATAACGATTAAAAGTTAAGATTACTTCTTACTTTTTGGTTTACGACCTCTTCTTTTTCTGCCTTTAACAGCTTTTACAACATCTTTAACTTCTTCCTTTACAACTTTTGCTCTTTGTTTAACTTCAGCAACAGTTTCTTTAACGTCTTCTACAGCATCCTCTACTGCATCAGGAATTAGATCTCCATCAGAGTCTTTAATTTTTCCGGCTTTAACGAAATAGATAATTACTCCTCCTGAAACGAGCAATATACCTAGAATAATAAAAATAGTGTTCATAGTAATTGTTTTTAATAAATAGATTGTTTAGGCATTTTAGTCGGCTGCCAGTAAGTTCCGTATTTTTTTTCCATTCTATAATAGAAATCAGCTAAATCTTTAGCACTAGTATTAAGTACTTCTTTGTCGTATTGTTCGCTAGTTAACTTAAACTTAACTAAAAACAGACGTTTGATATCATCTAGTTTTCTATATTCTTCTTTTTCGTGATCCTCTAATAGTCTTTTCATTCTAGCTCTGTCTATAGAAGTCTCTTGATGATATTTACTATAATCTACTTCCCCACCAGATGTAATAGCGGATAGGTATTTATCATTCATATTATGCTGTACTAACTCGATCTCCATTAGATATGGACCTACTTCGAAATCACCATTAAGAATTCTATCTATGAGAGGTTTACGTTTATCGAGAGGTTTGTTCTTAGGAGTATAGCTTCTCCACCACATAAATCTATCGTAAGGCTTTTTAAAGTAGCGTTTAGATAACGTACGTTCTATAAAAGACCTAGTAAATTTAGGTTTCATCGGTAAGGTATGTTCCATATGTAAATATAAGAAAATTTATTCAAATAAACAACTATAAAAAGTTATATTCAGTAAAGCCACATTGTCTGCTTAATATAGAAGAAGCTCTATTCCAGTCGTCATTATATAGGTACTGTATATCTTTTTTATGATAGTCAAAACTATATCTAAATCCTTGACGATAAAATTTTATAGCTGAGGAAGCTTCAGGTTTTTGTTTTGATAAAAATGCTCCACCTATATAAATCGTATTTTCTTTTAAAATAGAATAAGAAGATTTCCAGTCTTTAGTAATATGTTCGTCGTTAGTCCAATGCCAACCTAAAACTTTATCCGTAAACATCCATAAGTGGCATAAAGAACCAAATTCAAGTCTCTTTTTAAATTCTTTTATATCGGGACAATCTTTCCAATCCAACTCACTATTAATTTTATCTAAAACTTCAGTAACATTGGAATACCAATCTTTATAATTATTTTTATCAAGAGTTTGAAACCAATACCTCTTATCATGTTCATAATCACGTTGATGAAGTTTATGTAATCTTAATTGTGTGTACATTAGAATAATGTCTTTTCTACTTTGAATTTTTTAGTATAGAAGACTATAAGAGATTTGCGTTTACCTTTAGTAACTTTACTAACTGAATGCATAGTTTTAGCTCCATCGTAAATTATATATTCACCAGGTTTATTTAAATTAGCATTTTTACCTTCTATTATAAGATCTCCTCCTATGCTATTTTTCTCTAGTACCAATGATAGTGTAGTTCTAGAATTAGTATCAAGATGAGGTTCACCAAAGTCTCCTTTTGTAAATTCAACTGTATAGATAGACTGTATATCTTTAGTTCTGCCTCCGGTAATATCATGTATTAAATTATTTAATTTTTTATTTCCTATATCATAATGTATTAACTTAACATTTTGAAACCTAAAACCTTTTTGTTCAGTTCTACTTTTATGAAAGGTATTAATAGAATTTCTTCTATCCATTTCTTTTTCATTAGCAATAGAAGTATTAGAAAGTTCTAATAAAATACTATCTAACTTATCTTTAGATAATTCCTTCTTCATCGCATGCAATTTGTAGTCCAACTAAAAGAGACGCTCCATTGTACTCTTTTTGAACTTCTGCTGCTCTTTCAGTCACTGTAGCTATCTTTCCTGTTTTAACTGCTAATGCAATTAAATCTAATATATCCTTTTCTCTTTTCTCTTCTGGGCATAATAAATGCGGTGTAGGATTTTCAAAGTATTTTTTTACTGAATCGCTCATTATATAATTGTTTTAGGTTTATAATCTTTTCTGTACTTTTTACTAGGATGAAGTAATTCCCTTAATTTAATTTTATCTATATCTAAATCAATATAATCTAGAGTCTTATTAAATGTATTTATATCTTCTGAGAATAAATCTTCATATATAATATATGATTTTTTATTGATATATGCAACTGTTTTTACTTCTTCGATGCAACTAGTAACGTGTTCAACAATCCATTTACTAATAGTGACTACTGATGCATCAAAAAAATATGACGTATGCCAATGATCTTTCTGGGGATGTTCTGACCGAGATGCAGCCCAGTGAAAGCTCTCTATAGCAGATTTAGAATCATTTCTAGTTAAGTAAATTACTTTATCAAATTTATCTATATATTTTAAATACCATTCACGAGGTCTATGCACACTTAAAACTTTAGTAATTGTATTCTCTCGAATATTATTTCCTTTATCGTTTATTTGGTCTTCGGTAAAGCCTTTTATATTCTTAGGATTGAAAGGTTCTAAAAAATATTTAAAGTTAAATAATTTAGCTAAAGCGTAAGTAAGTTGAGTAGAACCAGATCTAGGAGATGCAAAAATTAAAATTTTCATAGAAAAGTATCTTTGAATATTCGCTTAAATTTTGTAAAACCATTAGCAGCATTTTCAGCCCATTTAGATATATCACCATCATCACTAACCCATTTATAAGAATAACAAAATACATTAGCTGTTTGACATGCTTTAGCTATTCCGTATAGTTCCATATCGACTACATCTATATCTTCTCTTTGATAAAATGTTGGAGATTGATACTTTTTAGATTTATCGTAAAAATGATCTGTAGTACAGCATACTATATCTCCTTTACCTTGTAATGTAATATCTTTATCGTTAGAAAATTCCATAACGTCTATATCGTTAACTACTTTTCCTACTTTAAATACCTGTCCTATTGGTATTTCTTTAACAGCACCGCATGAACCAAAGTTAATAACTATACTAGGTTTATATTCTTTAATTAATCTTGCTGTCTCTACAGCTGCACTAACTTTACCTATACCTGTAATATGTATTTCATGATCATATAGATGTGAATGACCATGTTCAAGATCTGTAGCGGAGACTAGTAAAATTCTACTCATATTTTATTATGGACTTTACGTTAGAATCTGCTATTCCTATATCAATTAAACAGACCTTGCCGATCACATCATAGCCACACGTATATGCAAGCTCTTCCGCTGCTTCCATTGTACCCCCAGTAGCATATACATCATCAACTAGCACTATTGAACCAGAACCAGGAGCCATCTCTAAAGAGCCTGAAGCATATTCGTATTGATAGTCTAAGGTAAATACATTTTTATCTGGAAGTTTACCGGGTTTTCTAATTAATTTTACTCCTCCTTGTCTCATAGCAGCTATACCGGCTGCAAATAAAAATCCTCTTGATTCGATTCCAACCCAGTAGTCAGGGAATTTATCCATCCAACTCATCTCCATACAAGCTTGAGTAAATGCATCTGCATCAGCTAATAAAGGTTGGATATCTCTATATACTATACCGGGTACTGGATGATCGTATATTTTTTTAATGTATTTTTTTAGGTCCATACTATAATATATGAAAATATTAAATTATATCAAACTGTTATTGATAAGTAATTCATAATTATTTTTAACTCCTATAACATTTAGATTGTACTCTTTTGCTAATATTGTAACTGCAGTTCCTTCTCCAAATCCTATACCATTCTTAGCATACCTACTTAAATAAGTACTAGACCAATCAGCTGTTTCAGAGTTAAAAATCTTTTCAATGTGGGCTTGTAACTCTTTACTACGGCACGCGATCTCTATAGTTTGTGATGAATATGGAAAAGAAAGAAAAGCTTCGGTTATATAATTGAATGGTTTATTTAATCCATGCTCGGCTATAAATGTAAAATATTCTTTATATGCACTATTTCGTCCTTTAAGTCTATTTAATTTAGTTAAATGTTTAGGTATAATAACAGACGAGTAGTAAGCAGAATCGTTCTCTACTATCCCCTTATTAAAATTAACTCTCAGAAAATCAGCATCAACATAATTTACTCTCTCTTTATACTCCAGCAATAGCTTAAATAAAAACGTTAACTTTGAATAGTAACTAAATTGAGTTCTTCCCATTACCTCCTCATATTGGTAAGTAATACAATTATCGAAGTATTGCGGTTGGTCGGTTAGTACGTGAACGGTATCTATTTTACCAACTCTATTGATCTCTTTACTAAACCTATTTATGAACTCTGCACCATGACAGACAGTTGCGTATAACATATATAATAAATACAATAAAAAACCCCACCGTAAAAGGGCAGGGTTTGTAGAAAATGCGCGTGGCGACTTCGTCGATAGAGAAAAACGCCCCCTATGCTTTTGTAGCCTCCATATTCGCTTTCTTGTAAGGAGTAATCAACTTTTTAATCTCACCTGCTGCTTTTCTTGCTCTTGCTTGAGAAGCTTTAGTAGATCCTGCGTTGTTTTCTTCTAGGATTGCAAAATTTGATGCAATTGACTCGAATAATTCATCTTTGTTCATAATTTAATTTAATTGTGCTGATTAACCTAATAACATATTAGGGTCTATACCAGCTGGTTTATCATCTTTATCTTCAGGATTTTTAGATACTACTGCCTCAGTAATAAGTAATGTTCCTGCTACAGACGCAGCATTCTCTAATGCCAGTCTGGTTACTTTGGTTGGGTCTATAATACCTGCTTCAAACATATTAACTATTTCTTTGATTCTAGGATTATATCCTTCCCATTCGTTGCCGTTATCTTTAATATCTGCTTCTATTTCGTTGATATCCTCTATTTCTAATCCAGCATTTAAAAGTATTTTTTGAAAAGGTTTCTCACATGCGTTAATAACTATATCAAAACCAGTAGTAGTATGCTCATTAGCATCTTCTGGAATTGAATGTGTGATCTGACTTGCAGCATTTAGTAAGGCTATACCTCCTCCGGGTAAAATACCTTCTTCTAAAGCAGCCTTTGTAGCATGTAAAGCATCTTCAACTCTATCTTTCTTTTCCTTCATTTCAATCTCAGTATGTCCTCCTACATGAACTATAGCTACTCCGCCAATAAACTTAGCTAATCTATTTTGTAGATTTTCTTTTTCAAATGGTGAAGTTGATTCATCTATTTGAGTTTTAATCTCTTCTACCTTCTGTGTAATTTTATCTTCTTCTCCTTTAGCGTCTATAATAGTAGTAAACTCTTTAGAAATAGTTGCTTTATTAGCTTTACCTAACCATTTTGTATCGAATTTATCTAATCTCATACCTTTCTCTGAAGAAACTACTTGGCCACCTGTTAAAATAGCTATATCTTCCATGATAGCTTTCTTTCTATCACCAAATTCCGGTGCTTTAACTGCTGCACAAGCTAAGATACCTCTCATTTTATTTACTACTAACGTAGATAAAGCTTCTCCATCTATATCGTCAGCAATAATTAATAATGATTTATTCTGTTGAGAAACAGCCTCCAAGATAGGAAGTAACTCTTTGACCTGATTTAGTCTCTTATCGACTATAAGAACGAAAGGTTCTTTCAGTACTGCTGTCATAGAATTATTGTCCGTAACAAAATATGGAGACTTATAACCTCTGTCGAATTGCATACCTTCAACCGTCTCTAAGTACGTTTCTCCGGTCTTCGACTCTTCTATCGTAACTACTCCATCTCTTCCTACCTTGTCCATGGCTGTTGAAATTAATTCACCAACTTCTGTATCATTATTAGCAGATATAGTAGCAATTTGTTTTAATTGCGCCTCATCTGTAATTTCTTTCGAATACTCTACTAAGTATTCTGTAACTTTATTTGTAGCTGCATCTATTCCTTTTTTAATTTCTACTGCGTTTGAACCAGCGTTAAGTCTTTCTAATCCTTCTTCTAATATAGATTGTGCTAATAAAGTAGAAGTAGTAGTACCATCTCCAGCAAAATCAGCTGTTTTAATCGCAGCTTGTTTAACTATCTGTGCACCTATATTTTGTATTTTATCTTCTAATACTATTGATTTAGCAACTGTAACACCATCTTTTGTAGATACAGGGTTACCCATATCTTGTTCTATAATAACATTACGTCCTGAAGGACCTAAGGTTGCAGTTACAGCATTAGCTAATTTATTAACCCCGTTAGACAACTCTATCCTTGCAGGGTTTGCAAATGTAATTTTTTTACTCATGATTATATATCGTTATGTTTAGTATTATTTTCTTCTCTAATGACTGCTAATATTTCTCTATCTTGGGCTACTAAATATTCTTCTCCTTCGAAGTCTATTCTTAAAGTACCTAATTTAGGAACTAATACAGTATCGCCTACATGACAAGATCTAATAGGAATCATTTTACCGTATTCAGATAATCTACCTGAACCTATGGCTATTACTGTACCCATTTCTGGTTTCTCTTTTCCTAAATCTGGTATTACAATTGAACCGTAAGTCTGTTCTCCTTCATCTAAGGGCTTAATTAAAACTCTATCATTAGAGGGTATAAGTTTCTTTTTCATAACTTGTTTATTTATTATTAATATAAGATTAATTTATTTAAGAAGCAACTCGAGAGCAAATAAATTTAGCTAATTTTCAAAGTTTTTGGCTCTGATCCTTTAGCAAAAGGAATAATAATTTGTAATAGTCCGTTTCTAAACCCAGCTGTAGCTTTGCTTAAATTAAACTTACTATCAATCTTCCAACCTAAATTGAATGATCTTTTAGCGATACCTCTATGGATATATTCGCCTAAGTCATCTTCTTTTGGTTTATCGTAATTTACTCTAATTATATTACCTTCAATAAGAATTTCAATATCTTCTTTTGAGATGCCTGTACAAGCTATGTCTAGCCCTAGGCCTTGGTCTCTTTCGTAAATATCTACTGGGTGAGGTAATTTTGATTCAGCTAGAGGTTGGTACCTGTTAGCTGTTTGCAGGAAGTTCCTGACTAAGATGTCGAACGGGTTACGTTCATATATTACATTTCTTAATGTACTCATATCATTTAAAATTTATGATGCCCTAAGGTCATCGGTTTAACAAAAATAAAAATCGCTCTCGAGTCGATCTTCTTTATATATAAATATCATATAAATTAGTTTTAATGTCCATCTCTCCAGTTATCAGATATCTCTGGAGGGGCTTTTAGAGTTACGCCAGGTAGTTTAGTAGTATTCTCCATAATCTCTTGAACTATAGGAGCAAACATATCTACATCCTTCTTATCACAGTTAATTATCAACTGGTCATGTACCTGAGCTTGCACACAAGCATCTATACCAAGCTCTTTAGCTTTACGGTTAATTACTAAAGCTGCTCTATTTACAACAGCGGCAGCTAAACTCTGTAACTGGAAGTTTAGACAGTTATTAAGCCCGTTTCTAAAGTCTCTATAAGCTTTAATAACTTTGTCTTTACCGTAAGTAGCTTCTAACTGCTTTCTAAATCTCCAATCCATAAGTCGATTATCAAATTTTTCGTAGTATTGCTTAACTCTAGGTAAGTGTCTTATTCTACCAACATAGTTAGTAATACGACCATAGGCTTTAACTTCTTCTCTAGATCTTTCTCTCCATTCGGCTAACTGAGGAAAGCCGTCTAAATATCCTTTGATAAGTCTTTCAGCTTCTTTCTGATCTACTCCTAGGGTCATTTTAAGAGCATAAGCTTCCATACCGTAAGCAATACCTAACGAATAAGCTTTAGCTTTATTACGTTTTATAGGATCTAACTTTTTAAGGTAATTATCAGCTTTTTTATCAGCTGAAACTCCTTCTAAATTCTCAGTCTGTATAGCTACAGTAGAATAGAAGTCCCATCCTTTTCTGAATATTTCTCTTAGATTCTCATCTCCAGTAACTGAGGCAAAGCAATGAGGTTCTAATGATTCGTAATCGGCATCGATAACCTTTCTACCTTCACCAGCAGTTAAAAATGCTCTGACTATATTAACATACTTCATTATAATAGGAGCATCTTCGCCTTCTTCTAGAGGCTTAGGTAACTGTTGAGCATCAGAACCATAACGACCAGAAACAGTTCCGTTCTGCTTAAAGTAGAAGTAGTATCTACCATCTTCATTCCTATCTCTAAATCTGTCTACGTAAGTAGACTTAATCTTAAGTAACTTATTATATATACGTAAGTTCTCTGCCCAAGCATAAGTCTTAGATAACTCTTCAACCATACTCATATCAAACTTATCTCTACCAGACTTAGTATTAGCTCCTGATACTTTAGGTTTAATACCCATGTATTTAAATACTATTTCTCCTAAATGCTTCTTAGATTGAATATTAACATAGTCACCGTCGTTAGACTCTTTCCAAAGCGACATAGATATACGTGCTTTCTCAACGTCTTCTAATAGACTTTTATCCCCAGTAAGTAAAAATTGCTTAACGTTAGAGTCGTCTAACTCTTCAATATATTTCTGGGTAAGAGAGTACTTACCAGTCTTTTCTGACTTAGGTAAAGGTAATGAGTATCTCTGGACTAACGTTTGAGCCCAATTGCCTTTATGAGAAACTGGATAGTTAGTCATTGATGTAGCTACTACCCATTCTTTTACTTCAGGTATAGCAAGTAAGGACTTCATTACTATTTCTTTATTCTCTCTTTGATCTTTAACTATCTCATCATGAATTCTATTGAGTAAGTCCATATCAAGATCAACTCCATGAGCTTCCATAGGAACAGTAACTTCTCGATAGATAGGCATAACCTCATCTTCAAAGAAAAATTTCTCTAAGCCTTCATCTTTAAGCTTTTTAAGGTACAGATTACATATACGCAAAGTCAAATCAGTATCAGCAGAAGCATACTTAGATAGTATATCTAAATCGGCTTTATAAATCTCATATAAGGCTTTAGTGGTTTGACCTCCGTTCTTTTTAATACTCTCTTTAAGCTCAACTTGCTCTTCGTTAGCAGCTTTCTCAACATCTAATCCAAGCTCTTTTTGGTTCATTATAGCAATAGACTTTAATCCAAAAGGATTACCGTAACCAAAAGCACCTTCTTCGTAAACAGTATGAACTAGTAAACCAGTATCAACCCATACATAAGGTAGTAAGTCAATACCGAAGTAGTTTTTAATAAACTGAACGTCGAAAGAAGCGTTATGAAATACTAATTTCTTATCTATAAGTAACTTAAGTAAATTCTTAGAGATAGTTTCGGTAGAAGTACCGTCTATAGTCTGCACTTGAAGTTCTCCTACATCAAAGTTCCATACAAGAGTAGGTAAATAAAAACCAACTCCTTCATCACCAGATACAGACCAACCTACAATCTTATCTTTTCTAGGATTAAGCCCAGTAGTTTCTGTATCGACAGCTATAACTTCTGAATCTACAATATGTTGATGTAATAATTTTAAGGTCTCTTTATCTTGGACCGTATAGTACTTTTTTTCTAATTGCATATATATAACCTTTTAATACTATTAATATAAGAAAATTATCTCAGAGAGACAAGCTTTTTTTATAGAAATCATAGAGTAAATCTGCTATAATTTTATATCCATGTCTATTGGGGTGGCATTTTTGACCTGGAGGGCTAAATGATAGATCAGGGTTTTCAAATACATCTCCTCCTATAATATTTAAATGATCCCAAGCAGTAAGTTTTCCAAACTCCCAATATTTGCTTTTATCTATAAAGCTCCATTTTTTACTATTAGGATCAAATGAATTCATAGGTTCAAAACCATCGATGAAAATATAATCACATCCTTTAAATTTAAAGTACGATTGTAAAAAATGAATGTATGAATAGTTAATTAAGTTATAGTACTGATCGTCGTATACTTCTGTAAGAAAAGGTTTAAAGTAATCCGCCATGAAAGGTTTAAGGGTATCCTCTACGTAGTTTACATCATTTGAATCTTTATAGTACCTCCTAGTAAAGTTATGTATATTTGACTCTAGGTATTGATCTGAATGAGAAAATACCTCTTTAAGTGACCAACCTAAACCAATTGGAGAATGTTTTTGGAATACTTTAGGAAAATATGGAAGTTTATTTCTAATTGATGATGACCACATTATTACTACTAAATCTCCTTCTTTAAAATTTAATAGAGCATCTTTTTTAAATATATCGTTAAATATATAATCGTTAGAAGCTCCACATGAACCAGCATTCAAAAATTTAGTACTTGCTTTTCTTGATTCTATTTTATAAGATTCTTCAATTTTTAGATTTTTAGCTAATTGAGTAGGCCAACTATATTGAAAATTAAATTCACTAATTAATCTACGTCCTTCGCTAGGATTACTTTCATAATCTTTTTCTATGCTATTAGTTTTTTCTAACCATGCACCTTCACCTTCTGTAAAACTATCTCCAAAAGTTATTAATCTATTAATCATCAATAAATTTCTTTATAAAATTATCAAAATCTAAAAGATAACTATTACTCCAATCAGCATTTTCATATACTCCTTTAAGTTCATCTAAACTAAAAGTATTCCAATCATTAACTAGCACCATAGGAAAGTATTGAGAAAAATATTCAGTGACTAAACTTCTATCAACTATCGGTATAGTCTTTAAGTAAAGAGCTTCCCATGTTCTATGACAATCTACTCCATTACCTTCTGGTGATATAATGAACTTATGGTCTTTTAATTTATTTAAATATTCTAGTTGATTAGTAGGTTCAGACCAAACTAATCCTAACTCTTTACACCTTTTAAAGCAATCAGGTCTTTTTACATCTCTACATCCTCCTTCAACTGTAAAATTAAAAAATATCTCTTTAGTTTTAGTACATGGAATCTCTATGCTTTCGAAAGTACCTAAGTCTCCATATGGCCAGCAGCTATTTCCTAGTCCAATAGGAAGAGGTATTACCCTATCATCTTTTACAAGTACGTTTTGAGCATATATCTTTTTACAATTAGGAATATTAAAATATCTTAAATCTTCTTCTTCTACTGGAGAGTCATTACAGTGAAGAACTAATGAAAAAGGATTTTTCATTTTTTCCAGCATAGAATAAAGATCTACAGGACCGCTTTCTATATGGTCTTGTTTAATAGTAGATTTTATTAAATCATTATTAACATAAATAAGTCCCCAATTATCATACTTATCAAAAGTATACGCACTATGAGCTCTACTTAAGTGAGATTCGTAAGGAAAGAACTCAGGAACTGAAATCTGAGTATTACATAAATCTTGGAATTTTTCTCCGGTAATATAATTCATAATAATTCTTCTGGATAATCTTTTTTCTTAATAGTAATTCCTGTTTCTTTTTCTACTGAATGTAAAACAGCTAATTTTTTATTTTTATTTCCTGTACAATAATGCCATGCTAAAGTATTCTGAAAATTAACTATTGAATTCTGTAATCTTTTAATTGAATTTTCTGCTAATTCTATATCTTGTTCATTTACTTCAATCTCTATATTATTATTTCCTGCTATTTTAACCAAGCTTAATAAATCATTATAATCGTAAGCCTGCTTTAATTCTGCAAAACTATCTGCAGAACCACCTTTGTCTGGATGCAAATAAGTAGAGAGTTTTTTGTATATCTTTTTTAATTTTTCAGGTTTTTTCTTTCTTTTAGATTCTTTTTCTTTTTTTGGTATTTCTTTTCTTATTTCTCCTGTTTCTTCATTTACCCACATTTCGGCATTCTTATCTATAAAGTATCTACCAAAATACTTATTAAATTCGGTAGCATACTCTTGAGCTTGTTCTTCAGTATCTTCTAATTCTAATTCTAAAAATTGATACTTATGTGATAATTTTTTTATGATTCGAGACATTACAGTTCTCCATATAGATCAAACTTTTCAGGTTCAGGTTCTTTTATATCTATCTCTGTTTGGTTAATTGCATATAATTTACCATTTAAAGGCTCTAGTCTGTAGTGTCCTTTAAATTTAGTTTTCCTAACATAAGTATTTAATGTTTGAACTAATCCATCTATAACATTTTCTCTATCTATTACAAGTTCCCATTTATCTCCTGGGGGGACTCTTTCAGCTATGAGTTCAATTTCTTCTATTATTTCTTTATTCATACTCTTTTTTTAGTACATCAGGATTTTGTTGCATAGTTTGTATTGTGATCAAGTCTTTAAGCTTTGTTGTAGACCAACTATGAGCTCTAGACGTGTATACAATTTTAGGAGGTAAATCATCTCCTGTAAATGGTTTACCTATATAGTCTTCCCCAAGTATCCTAATATCTGGTTTAAAATTTACTATTAAATTGTAAAGTTCTTCTTCCGTTTGGTATACAAATACTTCATCTACATATGATATAGCCATTAACGCTCTATATCTTTCATATAACGGAATAACTGGTTTATATTTACTAAATCTAGTTAAAGACGGATCTCTTTGTAAAAAAACTATAAAGTGATCACAGTGTTTTTTTGCATCCTCAAAAGTATAAATATACCCTGGATGTAATAAATCGAAATTACCGGCAGTAAAGCCTACTATAGGTTTTTTGCTCATTGTCTTAAAGTTTTAGCTAATCTGAAATCTTTCTCTTCAAACATAGCTGGTATAAGCATATTATGAGATGCTCTTATAGGGTTAATATCTAAGCCTCCTCGTCTAGTATATAGACAAGCAACCATTAACTGTTCTGGTTGATAAGCATCAGTTAAATGTTTATATACCATTTCACAAATTTCTTCGTGAAAGTGACTTACTGTTCTATGACTTACTATATATTTAGCTAAGGAATCTGCAGAAGGTAGTTTCTTACCTTTCATTTTAATAAATACATCTCCCCAGTCAGGTTGGTTAGTAACCCTACAGTTAGATCTCAGTAAATTTGATTTAAGTTTTACTTCTTTAGCTTCTTCAGAAGTATCTTCTACAGCTAATTGATTAGCATCTGATTGAAATGCTGTAAAATCGATTTGATCTAAATCTACTATATCTCCTAGATCTTTATATCCTTCAAAAGATAAAGCTTCTCCCTCTTCCTCACTAGCATAAAAAGATACAGTCGTATTGGTTTCTAGTAACTCATCTAAATCTCTTTTAACTCTAGCCTCTATACCACTAATACAGTCTCTAGCATTATCTGCTATTCGAGTCATATTAAATGAATTTAAATATAATTTAATTGACTTAGATTCAACGTGATATTCAGAATTTGAAGGACATACTATCTTAAGCATACCTGCTACTGGTTGACCTTTGGTTGTAATAGCAGATACTTCGTAACAATTCCATGTATCTACTCCTACAAAGCTATCTGATGTTAATCCATAACCTTCTCTGTTTAAGTATCTAGGTACTTTAACTAGTAATTCAGGTGAATAGGTATCTTTATACCCATCACCGCCTACTTTTCCTAAATGTTTAGAAGCAATATCTACTACTTCTTGATAATTTTTAACGTCTGCCATAATTTTAATTTATAAATTCTATTATTTGATTCACACGCTGTAATGGTGACCCTGTTACAGTCAGATAGGGTTTTCTTACTCCCTCTAGAAGTACTTTAAATTCGTTATCGATTGATACTCTCCATTCTTCGTTAACACTCCTTACTCCATCATCTACAGAATCAAATTCAATAGGAAAATAGATATAGTGAGTATATTCATTCTTAACTCTATTCCAAGTATCTTCAATAAAGTTATGAGCTTCTTTGCTAAGTTTATCCATGAACGTAGAGTAAACAACAAGATCCATATAACATCTATCTAATATCATATTACCAGGATTAAGTAAAGCCTCTAGATGAAATGAACTAATAGCTAACTGAGTCTCAGAAGTACCTGCTTCATTAATAGGAAATCCATAAGAACCTACTGTACGAGTAGATTCATTAATAAATTCATACTTAGGTAATTTATTTTTAAGTAGTTCATATACAGTAGTCTTACCTGTACTACTTGCTCCTACTAATGCTACTCTTTTAACCATATAACCTTTTTATACAATATACGAAAAAATTATCGAAGACTCAAATAATTATTAAGAAAATTTACCCATAGACCTAAGCTTATTCCTTTTAATTTATCGTATACCTCATCAAGAGTATAATCATCATTAGTAATACTAGCTTCGGCAACTACTTTACCTTCGTCTACTCCTGCTGTTACTTTATGAATAACTGATCCTATCTCTTCATATTCACGTTGAAAAGCTCTAACTTGTGGGTCTTTACCTTTGAGGTCTGGGTACTTAGTAATTAACCCAGGGTGACCATTATATAAGTTGACTCCTTCTGTTACAAAGGCCGGTATTATTCTTAGCCAGCCGTGTAGTGTTACTAATGAGTCAGGAAAATACTGAAGTACTTCTAGATAATTATCTTGTGAAGGTTTATTTGCAAAAGTCCAATAATGTCTTTCTTCTATTCTAGGATCTATTGTTCTTAAATGCTCAGGTCTTTCGTTAGTAATAATCCTATCAGGCCATCTTCCAATCTTCTCAGCTATATCAGCTATTTCTGCTCCTGTTTGACTAAAGAACGCTATCCACCTTATGTCTTCCGTTTGCATACCATCTAAATTTTTGAATATTATTTTTAACTTTATCTACGTTAATCTCTTCTAAGTCCATATTAATTAGTTCATGTAACTTTTGAGATTCTTTACTCCACAATCCTTCATCACCGTATGTAATACCTTTTATACCATGTACTACTGGATTAGAAGTATCTAAAGAATAAATCCATTTGTAATCTGCATGCTTATAGAATGCAAATTCTTGAGGTAACCCACACCCTAGTAAGTGATGAGGCTTCTCAGTGTTTATCGTACCGTCTCTTAATAAGTCTCCTAATAGTTTAACTCTTCCTAACATCCAACTTACATATTTGTTAGGATGTGGGACAGAAACGGTATAATAAGAATAGTCAAAAGAAATAGCAATCATATCAACTTCTTGAGAATCCATAAATTGATAACATCTTTTAATTTCTTCGTAATCTTTTCCTTGAACTACTCCAATACTTTTACCATGAAGATTAGGATAATCTCTCATAAAGTCTTGACACTGACCAATAGTAAGAGCACTGTCTTCTAAAGCATCTGGAATAATATACCAAGTAGCTTTTAATCTATTTACCCATTGAGAAAATCTCTCTGCTTCGAAAGCTTCTTCTAACTCAAATATAGAGTTATCTAAAATAACTTCTCTTCCTTTTTTTATAGCTCTTTCAAAAGTATCTCTATATCTAGGATTCTCTTCTAATAAATGAACTAACGCGTAATCGTAATCTGTAAACCTCTGAACTTCTTCAAAGATATCTAAAGGTGCTTCATGTGCTATTTTAATCATCTAACTTTATATTGCTTATATTTTTAATTGACTCTGTTAATTTCGCTTGTAAATTATCTATCTTATCTAATGCTTCATCAGCATAAATATTATTTATAGCTTTAATAGCTATTTCTAACGGTATGTATTTTTTACCATTAAATTCTTCTATATGTTCATTAATATTAATCATATACCTAAATGTTGTTGTGGTTTATTTCTTTGTATATCATCATCAGTAAAAAATTGTCTAAGGTCAGGTCTATAGAAATTGACACTTTTCATTACTTTTTTATCTCTGGTTCGGTAGACAATATATCGTCCTTCCGCAATCTTCTCAAAATGACAGGCCTCACCTTGTTCCTTACTTCTTTGGCTGACGGTGAGTACGGCCTCTTCTTCAGTTTTACAAGCTTTTGACATATTGCTTCCTTGTACCTCTTGATATGCAGGCCATATCTTATCCTTAAGGCCATGTAACATAGTACCGTTCCCAATGGAAACATAAGCAATATCGCACAAAGCGTCCAGAACTTCCACAATGTCTCCGTTTTCGCAAGCTTCTCTATATTCTTCGAGCTCTTCAAGGATGAAATCATAGACAAACTGCCATTCTTTTTTTGCTGGTATGGTTGGTTCATAGTTATTAGGTTTACCAAATGTGGCGTTAAATACCTCTACTTCATTCACAAACGGTACACTATTAGGTGCATCTTTATAATCGTTAAGTGAATCAAAAATTGTTAATTGTTTAGTCATAATCTTCTGTTCTTTCCCAGCCATCTGGAGGTAATGGCATATCTAAGGGTATTCTATCGTAATCGTCTTCCATTCTAACGATATCGTCTTCTCCAAAATAAGTACCTGTTTGCACTTCTATAAACCTTACTTCTTTTTTAGTTTCGTTCCAAGCTCGATGCATAGATCCTCTAGGTATTTTAATAGATTCACCATACTTTCTAAATAGCTTTTCATCGTCTAAAATAATAGTAAGTTCTCCTCTAGTAACAATCCATATTTCTGCTCTATGAATATGATACTGGTAAGATAATCTCTGCCCAGGTTTAACTACTATTTCTTTTACCTTACAGCGTTTATTGTCTTTTAAAACTGTATAATGACCCCAAGGTCTTTTATCTATCTCTAGTGTTGACATACACTTGCTAATTCTATATTTTTATAAAACTCTGCTTTAGCTGAGTCTTCGTTTAAGAATGCTCCTGTTAATTTAGCTGTTTGCATTGAAGCTCCTCCGTGCTTAACTCCTCTACATGATACACATGCATGAGTTGCATTAACTTGAACTGCTACTCCTAAATTACCTTCACATATTTTATCTACAGCATTATGAATAGCTACAGTTAATTGTTCTTGTATAGCTCCTCTTCTACCAAATTGCTCTACTATTCTGTTAAGCTTAGATAAACCAACTACCTTACCGTTTTCTGAAGCTATATAAGCAATAGATACTGTACCTTTGATAGCTTGATGATGATGAGAGCACATAGAGTGCACTGGTATATTGCTCTCTTGTACTATACCGTCATATCCATCTGATGGAAAAGCTGTAATTCTACTTAATGGTTCATATCTTCCTCTCCATAAGTCATTAACGTATGCTTTTGCTACTCTATGAGGAGTATCAGATGAGTTAGGATCTTGTCTCCAATCACATCCTAATTCGTCTAAAAACAACCCGAACTTATGAGCTGCTTTTGTTATTATTTCTTCTTTGTCAGCAGCATTAAGAGATGCTTCTGGACCTTCTATTTTTTGTTTATTATGTAGTTGAGTAGATATACCGTTTGCATATCCAGGCTCTACTAACTCAGTTCCTTCTATAAATTTTTTTGCCATTTAGTTTGTTTTTATTGAGGTTCTACGACTCACTATTAATATAATATATGAATAATAATTTAATTATCCAAATAATCTTGTATGGGCTTTGAATTATTTTTCTCCCATGGAAAAACTAACCATCTATCATCTTCTATTTTTTCTCCGTAATATTCTGGTATAGTTTCTGAAACATATCTCATACATAAAGTAGCTGTAATAAATCTAGGAGCATATTCTTTCATAGTGACTCCTGAATCACATATATCATCTACTAATAGTATATCTTCGTTCTTATATCTAAGATCGTGTCTGCCATATTTTTTAGCAGAATCGAATGGTAGGTAAGGAACGTTTAATTTATGACTTAACATAATAGCAGGTATAAGGCCTCCTCTAGGTATGCCTGATACATACATTAGTTTTTTATCTTTTAATCTTTTTGCTAATTCATCTATTTGATCGTCCACCCATTTCCAGGACATAAAAACCTTTTCTTTCATAACTTATTTAAACTTGTGGTCTACCCACTTTTTATAGTAATATAACCCACAGAATAATGCTACAGCTATTGCTCCGTCAATCCAATTGCCGAGCTCTTTATAACCTTGTGATTGCCATAATTCTGCTAATGTTTCCATATTATAATATAAGAAAAAAAAGGGGAGTAAAAAACTCCCCCTTAATTTTTTCTATAATTTAGAATCTGTACTTAAGAGAAGCGTTCCATGTTCTTCCGAATCCAAACCATACTGAGTTTCTAGTGTCTACTCCGTTCCATTGTGGAGAGCCATCAGCAGCATGAATGTTTGTATTTGATTCAGCAATGTAAACTGTATCTAATAAGTTGTTTATATTCAATCTTAATCTCGTATCGTTACCGAATAACTTGAATTTCCAAGTTGATCCTAGGTCTACTAAACCGTAAGAAGGAAGCTTTAATGCTCCTTTATTACCTGGTTGAGTAAATTCAGAATCTGTAATTGAATAATCAGCATATAAATTATCTACAAATCTATATCCTAGATCGAAGTTAAAGTTGTTTACTCTCCAATCAGCTTCTAAGTAAGAAACGAATTGAGCAGCATCTCCAACCTTAGCATCTTTTAAGTATAAAGTACCTGTACCAATTGATTGTTGATTATCATCAAATAATTCTGCTTCGAAATCTTTAGTATACTTCCAATCTCCGATTGAAACCATACCTTTAAACGTTAAGTATCCAGTTGGTCTATATTTAGCTTCAACTTCAAGACCGTTATGTCTTACATCGATATCTTTAAATTGAGCTGAACCATCTACTCCTTGCTGGTTAGATAATGATCTAGTTACAAATCTATTACCCCAGTTAGTAGAGTATACATTAACTTTAACGTTTAATGCTTCATTTACGAATCCATATCCTAATTCAATAGACTTAATTTCTTCGTTTTGAAGGTCTGGGTTTACAAAGTTTGCATAGTTAGGAAATACAGCGTCAAAGCTTGGCTGTCTAGAAATATAACCAGCATTAAAGAATACGTTTGAGTTTTCATTAAAGTTATAGTTCGCACCACCTTTAACATATCCTCCTCCTACGTTTTTCTTTTCTGATTCGTAGTTAGTTGGAGAATCAAAATAATCTATTCTTTGGAATGATTTATTTGAGTATCCAGCTTGAACTACTCCAGTAACACCGCTATTGTCATATTCAGCTAGGAAGTTAACCCCTTGCCATCCAACTTTACCTACGTTGTAATAGTCAATTTTAGGACCCTTAATACCAGTGTCTTTAAAAGGACTTGCTTCTACTACAGTTTCGATAATTTGACCTGCAGAGTTTTTGTTACCAGTTGAATAGTATCCATCTAGTCCCATTAAGTTATTCAATACTCTGTAATGGTATCCTTTGTAATCTCTTACATCTAAACCAATACTATAAGTCATGTTTCCAGACTTAATATTTAAATTTGAAATAGCTCCAATCCAGTCATGAGAGTTCATAGATGCTCTTCTAATTAAAGCAGATCTATTTACTCCATCATCTTTGAATCCATTAGAACCAATTTTTAATCCTGCATACTTAGAGATACCTCCAGAATAAGGACCTGTATTAGATCTATTGTAGCTTACTACTGCATCGTAGTCAATAAAACCATTTGCATCTCTCGAACCTCTACCGTTTTCTAAGTAGTGCTCAGTAAGATCTTTTCTAAATGGTAAAATATCAGTTTCCGCATTGTAGTAATTTCTACCTCTTGGACCTGTTCCACCACCTCTACCGGCTGAACCGTAGAAAGATGTAGCTAATTTAACGTTATCTGAAATATCATAATCCCAGTTAAATGTAGCTAATGGTTTGTTATAGAAGTTTCTTCTCATAGAGAATTCTTCTCCATTTAAAGTACCTCCATTTGAGTTCCATCTCTGATCAATTCCTTCTTCTCCGAAGTTTTGATAATCTCTAATAGATACCCATACGTCTCTTTGGTGGTGCCATTGTCCAGCTCCAAGTAAAGAGAAGTTTAAAGAGTGTTTAGAATCTACTGGTGCATATCCAATTGCTCCAAAGTAAGTCCATCCTTCACCAGAAGTATTATAGATGTATCCATCTCCTTGCCACTTTGATAGCAAGAAAGAA
>Ga0315316_10000218_pt1 | contig 35213 bp, 38 predicted proteins | sample M160m3416metaG_FD_203702 | JGI IMG/M metagenome (GOLD analysis project Ga0315316, IMG submission 203702) | Ammonia-oxidizing marine archaeal communities from Monterey Bay, California, United States - M1 60m 3416 | ecosystem: Environmental > Aquatic > Marine > Intertidal zone | place: USA... | reverse complement strand
GCTCTTAATACACCAGGAGGAACAGGTGCCCTGAAATTAGTATCCGAGTTTTTAAATACTTTTTCTAGTAAATCTACAGTTTGGTTTAGTAATCCTACATGGCCGAACCATCAACCTATTTTCGAAGCGTCTGGATTTAAAACAAATAGTTATGAATATTTTGATAAAGACAATAATATTGTAGCTTTTGAAGAAATGGTAAAAAGCATAGAAAAAATTCCTTCAGGAGATATTATTGTCTTACATGGATGCTGCCATAATCCAACAGGTTGCGATTTAAACGATGACCAATGGGGAACACTTGCCTCAATACTTAAGAAAAATAATATTATAACTATCTGTGACTTTGCATATCAAGGATTAGGAGATGGTGTAGATGAAGATGCATCAGGCGTAAGGATTCTTGCAGAAAAAGTAGATGATCTTTTTATTTGCTCAAGTTACTCTAAAAATTTTGGTTTATACAGCGAAAGAGTTGGGTGCTTGATCTATAAAAGTGCAGATAAGCAAAAATCTGAAAAAATATTAAGTCAACTTAAGAGAACAGCTAGAACAATATACTCTAATCCACCTGCTCATGGTTCTGAAATTGTAAAAATAATCCTAAATGATGAACATCTAAAAAATTTATGGCAAAAAGACTTAAGTGCTTTAAGAAATAGAGTAAAAGAAATGAGAGTGTCTTTAAACTCTAACCTTATTGAATTGGGATGTAAAAAAGATTTTTCTTTTATCGTTGATCAAAATGGTATGTTTAGTTTCAGTGGTATAAGTACGGCAGATGTACATAAATTAAGAAATGAATACTCAATTTATATAGTTGATTCTGGAAGAGTAAATATAGCTGGAATTACTAGTAAAAATATAAAATATATTAGTGAAAGTATAAATAAAATAGTATAGTTTTCTAAAGCTCTCCTTCAAGGCTCTGAAAAACTAAACCTGCAGGAGGTTTAGGAAGAAAATTGGTTACTTTAGGTGGTAACACTTCTCCTGATTGAACTGTTTTTACAAAATCTTTCATAGGTATAGGCCTCATAATAAAGACTATGATTTTGTCATTAATTTGTAATTGATTATTAATCTCATTAAGATCTGTTTCAAAAGAAATATTATCTTCAAAATTATCATTAAATTTTTCTTGGAGAAAAACATCATGAAGAAATGAATAATCATTGTTTTTTGAAGTATTATTGTTTGAATATGAGTACGAATTAATTTCAGATCCTTCTTTGATTACAATCCCAAAACTAATGTCATTATTATTTTCTAAAATTGATTTGTAAAAGGATTGTAGATATTTTGTATTTTCAAGTGAAAGATTTTTTTCTAAATGTGTAATATTTTCATCTGAAACAATTGTCTTTATATATTTAGAAATGTTTTTGTCTGATTTTATAAATCTATGATAAGAACGAGTTACTAAACCTGGTTCATTCATGGAAATAAGTTGAATCATTCTGTAATTTATTGATTCATTTTCTTCAATAGTTCTATATTTATTTATTTTTGATAGATATCTCAACCCTGCTTCATATCTATGGTGTCCATCTGCAATATATATTTTAGATTTATTAAAATTATCTGTTATCAAAGAAATAGTTCCTTTATCTGTGACTCTCCAAACTTTTATTTTTTGCAAATAATCTGGCTCTATATCAATATAAGGCTTTTTACCCGATATAGACTTTACTAAATTAGCTATAGTTTCTCTAGAATCATCCTCATAAAGACAAAGTAATGGGCTATAGTTTGATTTTGCAACTTCCATCAATTTTTGCCTGTCTTCTACCCATTCTTCTCTGGTTTTTTCATGCGGTATGACAATTTTATTTTTGTATTCTTCAACTTTTATTGCACAAATAAACCCTTTTCTTGTAATAACTTGATCTCCAAATTTAAATTCTTCTTCTGTTACATAAATAGATGGAGAATCATCTTGGGTTAGAACTTCATTTTTTATCCAAGAGTTTTGAATTTCAGCTGCAGAAAAATACGGATCTTCATACATGCCCCTAATTCCAAGTTCTAATCTAACTGTATTATAGTCAGAAATTTTATAGAGATTTTCTTGCAAAGTTTCAGATATGCTATCAAAAGGAGGACATACATTTTTAGTAAGATCTCCAGAAATTTCTTGATTATACCTAATGCCCTTAAAAGGTCTTAATTGCGCCATAATTTTTATAAAGTAAGTTTGTATATCAATTAGAATATCAGAAAGATTATTAAAAATAGTAATTATGTTTAGAAAATTTTTTATAGTTTTATTATTTATATTTGTTTCATGTTCTTCTCAGACACCAGAGACTTCTGAAGTTATAAAAACAGTTGTCGACGATTCTCAAATAAATTCATTAAATGTTGAATTGAATCAACTAAATAATGAGTTGATAGCAGCTGAAAGAAACTACAATGACAAAGTTGGTTATTTAGAGAATGAAATTAGCTCAATCAATAATAAATTAACTGAAGCTGAAGAACAAAACAAAATTTCTAAATACGAACAATTGGATGCTAATGATAAATTAATTGCTTCAAATTCAAATTTAAATGATTCTTTAAATGAATTAAAATTAGAAAATGAAAGCTTAATTGATGAAATAAGCAGCCTTACAGAAAAATATAATTTAGAAACTGAAAGTTTAAATCAGCAAATTTATGGTATTTCTAAATCATTAAATGCTCAACTGGCAATTAAGAATAATGAAATACGGCAGTTAAAATCAGCAAGATTAATTGAAGTAGAAATTACTGCAACTCCTACTATAACACCAACACCAACCCTTACTCCTACTCCTACGGCAACTCCTACAATGACTCCAACTCCTACAATGACTCCGACTCCAAGACCTGGAATTACTCCAACTCCGACACCAATAATGCCTACAGCTACTCCTTTTCCAACTCCGACTCCAAGGCCAACCGCTACGCCAACTCCTGTATTTGTGGGTGAATATCAAGCATTTAACTCTACAGAATTAGAATTCCCTATGGAAAATCCTATTGGAAAAATGGCAGGTAAAATTGAGAATTTCAACTTATCAAGTGGAGAGATCGAAATAAAAGGCATAGAAGGTAAAGCAGTAAGAGATTCAAACAATAATGGAGATCTAACTGATGAGTTTAGTCCATTTGTAATATGTAGTAATGGAAGTGGAATTAATTTTTATGATGAAAAATTCAGTTCAAAATGTAAAGATGGAAGAAATGCAAAAATGGTATCAATTGAGATTGTTTCCGTTGATAATGGCTCTGTTAAGCCTTGGCAATTTTGGAAAAAAGTAACTCCAGAAATTACTATTAAATCTAATGAATTTGTTAATAATCAAGAGCTTAATTTTGCTTATAACACTAACCTAGATATTTCAAAATTTTCTACTAGTTATTTTTCTTCTACGACAATCTACAATGACCCTAGTTCTTTAAAAATAAAATCATCACATAATATGCCAATGATGATCAAAGATTTTGACGGAGATGGGAATATAACTGATTCTGATTGGTATAGAGTAAATGTTACTGATGAATTCAATAATCCTGTTTATGACTCTGCAACAGGCAGAGATCTTTCTGAATTCTTTAAAGTAACATCTCCATCTTCATGTAATGACCCTAGTATAACTATGTTGTACACGGGAAATTCTGAAAACATATATGATCAATATCCAATGTTTGATTTTTTCTATTTTGGAATTGAACATTTTATAGAAGAGTATATTTGGGATAACTATCAAGAATCTGGATATTCTCAAACTGCTGATCTTTGCCAATAAATTTAATAAGAATATAGTAATAAAAACTAATAAAATCTATAATTTGAATTAGAACTATTTATATTTTTTATGACATCTAAAGAAAATAACAACAGGATAATAATTCTTAGAAAAGAGCTAACTGAAGCTAATAAAGAATATTATATTGAGGAGTCTCCTTCTTTATCAGACTTTGAATATGACAAAAAATTCTCTGAGCTCTTAGATCTTGAAAAAAATAATCCTGAATTAATAACTCCAGAATCTCCAACTCAAAGAGTAGGATCAAATCCTGCTTTAGACTTCAATCAAGTTACACATTCAATTCCTATGCTTAGTTTGTCTAATGTGTTTGGAGGAGAAGAAATGGAAGATTGGATAGAAAAAACGTCTAAAGCTGCAGATCAAGATATCTTTCCATTAGTTTGTGAACTGAAAATAGATGGTTTAGCCGTTTCAGTCAAGTACGATAATGGAAAAATATTTCAAGGTGCAACAAGAGGAAATGGAATAGAAGGAGAAGATATAACAAACAATGTTAAAACTATTAGATCTATTCCACTTTCAATAGAAGATATTAATGGAATAGAAGTAAGAGGAGAAATATATTTTCCAAATTCTAAATTTAATAAGTTTAATTCTGAAAGAGAAACTGAAGGTTTAAGCACCTTTTCTAATCCTAGAAATGCTGCATCTGGTTCTGTCAGGCAGTTAGATTCTAAAGAAACATCTAAAAGACCTTTAGATATTTTTTTCTATAGCTTGTATAACTTAGATGGCGAAGAAATCTTTGATTCTCAATATGAGTCTTTAGTAAAAATGAAAAAATTAGGATTTCGAACGAATAAAAATTATAAAAAAATAAATAATAAAAAAGAACTATTTGAATACATAGAACTTTGGTCTAAAAGTAGATTTGATTTAGATTACGGAACAGATGGGATTGTAATAAAAATAGATAATACTGAAATTCAAAATAAACTTGGAAGTACAGGAAGAACTCCAAAATGGGCTACTGCATATAAATTCCCTCCTGAAATAGTAGAAACAAAAATAAAAAAGATCAACTTTAATGTTGGTAGAACAGGAGTTTTGACGCCTTGGGCTGAGTTAGAACCGGTATATATAGATGGAGTAAAAATAAGCAGAGCAACTCTTCATAATAGGGATGAAATCGAAAGAAAAGATATCAGAGAAAAAGATATAGTTGAATTGCAAAGAGCAGGAGAAGTAATCCCTCAGATATTAAAGGTTTCTGAAAAGAACAAGAGAGATTCTGATTCACAGAAATTCATATTTCCGAAATTTTGTCCAGATCCATGTAACAGCGAATTGCTTCACTCAGAAGATGAAGTATCGGTAAGATGCGTAGATTCATCATGTCCTAATAAATTTGAAAGACTTCTACAGTATTTTGCTTCAAAAAACTGTATGGATATTGAGGGTTTAGGGTCTAGAATTTGCAGTATCTTATTCAAAGAAAAACTTATTACAAGTCTTGATGAAATTTATTTACTAAAAGATAAAAAAAATGAATTATTAGATATTGAAGGTTTTGGAGAACTAAGCATTGAAAAACTTTTTGAAAGTATAGAAAACTCCAAAAATAAATCATTTAGTAATTTAGTAACCTCTTTTGGAATTGAGGGCGTTGGTGTAGAAATTGCAGACTTAATAACTGAAAAGGTATCAAATTTAATAGAAATAAAAGAATACTCAAAAGATCAAAGTAGCTTTAGAGACTTTTTAGAAAATATTGATGGGATTGGCCCTATAGTCGCAGAAAAAATAATTGTTTGGTTCAAAGAAGATAAAAATATTGATCTTATTGAGAAATTTATAGACTTAAATATCGGAACAAAAATAGCACAAAAACAATATTCATCTAACTCCCTTGAAGGAAAAACATTTGTTGTTACAGGTTCTTTTGATAAATACAGCAGAAATGATATTGAAACTATAATAAAAGATAATGGAGGAAAAGTTACTAGCAAAGTATCATCTAAAACAAATCACTTGATATTGGGAGCAAATCCTGGGTCAAAATTAGATGATGCTCAAAATAATAATGTAGAAATAATGGATATATCAGATTTTTTAAATTTGATTTCTAGCTAGAGAGTAATATGAATAATTGGTTAATTTTGGGTCTTGGAAATCCTGATAAAAAATACGAAAAAACAAAACATAATGTTCCTTGGTGGGTTTTGGATATTTTAGAGAAAAAATTTTCTGAGAATAAACAATACGAAAAGAATGAGAAAAATCATTTCGAAGTTCGCTTAGATTTTGATCAATTCAGTGTGTACCTTATTTATCCTTCTACATATGTAAATAACTCAGGTATAGCCATGAAAGATCTACTTCAAAAGGAAAAATTTTCTATAGAAAAAACAATAGTTATTTCTGATGATATTAGGCTAGAAGAAGGCAGATTAAGAATTCGTAGAAAAGGAAGTAGTGGTGGGCACAATGGATTGAATTCAATCATAAACCACATAGGAACAGAAGAATTTTTAAGACTAAAGATTGGTGTAGGTATGCCTCATGAAAATGAAGACCAAATAAAATTTGTACTTTCAAAAGTAAAAAATTTTGAATTAGTAAATAAAAGCTGCATAGAAGCTGCTGAAGCTTGCATAAGTATTATCGAAGAAGGAACAAAAATAGCTATGGAAAAATATAATGGAGTATAAAAAATGAGTAAATTATTTGAACCAATAAAAATAAGAGAAGAGAATATTCGAAACAGATCTTGGGTTTCGCCAATGTGTCAGTATTCTTCTGAGGATGGCTTCTCTAATAATTGGCACATGGTTCATTTAGGATCTAGAGCAGTTGGAGGCGCAGGGTTAGTTATGACTGAAGCCGCAGCAGTAGAACCTGAAGGGAGAATAAGTCCATGGGATTTGGGAATATGGAAAGATGAACATATTTCTGGATTAAAAGAAATTACTAATTTTATTGCATCACAAGGATCTACTCCTGCAATACAAATAGCTCATGCTGGTAGAAAAGCATCTACAAAAAGACCTTGGCAAGGTAGGGGCAAAATACTAACAGAAGATGGAGGATGGGTGCCTAAGGGTCCTAGTGCAATTGCATTTGATGAAGAATCTCAAATTCCTGAAGAGATGTCGTATGCAGAGGTTCAAAAGATTATTGATAAATTTGTTTCTGCAGCTCAAAGATCTGTAGAAGCTGGATTTAAATGCATTGAACTTCACTTGGCGCATGGATATTTAGCGCATGAATTTTTTTCTCCTATATCAAATACTCGAGAAGATGAATATGGGGGGAATTTTGATAACAGAACAATTTTTGGTGTTGAAATTGCAAAAAAGATAAGAAAAGAAATTGGAGAAAACATTCCTCTAATAGCAAGAATTTCTGTTACTGAATATCATAATAATGGATGGGATACAGACTCCTCTATAAAGTTATCTAAAAAGCTAAAAGATGCTGGAGTGGATATGATTGATTGCTCTTCAGGAGGAAATTATTCGGAACAAAAAATTGAACTTGGTCCTGGCTATCAAGTTCCATTGTCTAAAAGCATTAAAGAAAAAGCTGAAATACTTACAGGAACAGTTGGATTGATAACTGAAAACAGGCATGCTGAAGAAATTTTAGAAAACGGAGAAGCAGATGTTATCTTCTTAGGCAGAGAATTATTAAGAAATCCATACTGGAGTCTATATGCAGAAGGTGAAATAGAAAAATGGCCTGTTCAATATCAAAGATCTTTTGAAGGTTCAAATAAAATAAATTATATTAGAGAAACCTAAATTGTCTCAAATCCAGTGTAAGGAACGAGCACCTCTGGAATAACTATAGATCCATCTGGCTGTTGCCCATTTTCTATTATGGCAACCCATATTCTAGGTAAAGCTAATCCTGATCCATTTAATGTATGGGGGAATGATGTAGGTGAAGATTGAGTTTGTTTATATCTTGTGTTGTTTCTCCTAGTCTGAAAATCAAAACAGTTAGAAATTGAAGATACTTCTAACCACTCTTTTGATCCAGCTGCCCAAACCTCAATATCAAAAGTAATACCAGATTGAAATCCTATATCTCCAGTGGACAATTGAATCAGTTTAGAGGCTAGACCTAATCTATCACATAAAGTTCTTGCATGTTCGATCATTTTATCTAAATCTTGCATAGAATTTTCAGGTTCTACAAACTTAAACATTTCTACTTTAAAAAATTGATGCACCCTCTTGATACCCCTGATGTCTCTACCTGCAGAAGTATGTTCTTTTCTAAAACTTGGAGTTCTTGCTACATAACTTAATGGCAACATTTCAGGCGATATAATTTTACCTTGATGTAATGCATTTAAAGAAACTTCAGCAGTTGGTATTAACCACAAATCAGTTTCTTCGTCTCTATATAAATTATCCTTAAATTTAGGTAAATTTCCGGAACCTATCATAGTTTCTTCTTTAACTAAATATGGAGGATCAATTTCAGAATAACCAAATTCATCAGTGTGAGTATCAACCATCCAATTCATTAGAGCTCTATGCAATCTAGCTCCTTTTTCTTTAAGAACAAAAAACCTTGCTCCAGAAATATTTGCCCCAGCTTCTAAATCTAAAATATCTTTTTCAGGACCAATATCCCAATGTGGAATGATGTAATCTTCATCCTTGAGAGATCCTCTAATATCGATTTCTATGTTTGCAGAGTCATCTTTTCCGACAGGTACTGAATCATGAGGGAGATTAGGGATTTCTAGCATAATAGCCCTTAAGTTATCATTGATTCTGCTCAAATCATTATCAATGTTTTTTAATTCTTCTGATAGATTTTTTATAAAAGAAGTTTCTTCATCAGTAGGTTTTCTTTTTTCATTACCTATAGTTTTTGATATTTCATTTCTCTGAGCTCGTTTTTTATCTCCTTCAGTAATCAAAGTACTTCTAGAATCACTTAGAGAAATAATTTCATCTAAATTCGAAACATCATATCCTCTATTCAAAAGACCTTCTGAATATAATTTTTTATTCTCTATAATTTTTTTTATATCTAACACTATTCTCTTGACCTTAACTGAGGAAATAATAAAACTTCCCTTATTTGATCTTGTTCTGTTAGCAACATTACAAGTCTATCTATTCCAATACCAAGTCCTCCAGTTGGAGGCATTCCATGCTCTATAGAAACTAAAAAGTCTTCATCAAGTCTATCTGCCTCTTGATCACCTACATTTTTTCTAAGATTTTCTTGTTCAATAAATCTATTTCTTTGATCTATTGGATCATTTAATTCTGAAAACGCATTAGCTAACTCATGCCCTAAAACAAATGCTTCAAATCTTTCAACAATTTCCTTAGATCCTGGTTTTAATTTTGCTAAAGGTGACATTTCTATAGGATAATCAAGTAAAAATGTTGGTTTTATTAATTTTGTTTCAACTCCCTGAGAAATAAGCCTATCTAATAGTACTCCCCATGCCTCTTTAGAATCAGCAACATATCCTTTTTCTATCATTTTTTTTGATAATAAATCACTTGTCTTGAATTCTAGAAAATCAATTCCTGTATTTTTGATTATAGTCTCTCTCAAATCTACTCTGTCCCAAGGTGGAGATAAATCAATATATTTATCTTCAGAAATCTTAATTTTAGTTGTTCCATTTACTTCTTTAGCGACAAATGAAACGAGATCTTCAACCATTTTCATTACTGTATTATAATCCTCATAAGATTCGTATGATTCCATAGTTGTAAACTCAGGATTATGATCATGATCTATACCTTCATTTCTAAATAGTCTTCCTATCTCATAAACTTTTTCAATACCACCAACAATAAGTTTTTTTAAATGTAATTCTGTCGCTATTCTTAAAAATAATTTTTTATCAAGTGTATTATGAAAAGTTTCAAAAGGTATAGCTCGACCTCCTGCAGGAATATCTACAAGAATAGGTGTTTCAACTTCAAGAAATCCTCTATTATTCATAAAATTTCTTACAGATGAGACTATTTTAGATCTTTTTATAGCAATCTCTTTTGATTCATCGTTGGAAATTAGATCTAAGTATCTTTGTCTGTATCTTATTTCATTATCTTTTAAACCAGACCACTTATCAGGTAAAGGCCTAATTGACTTTGTAAGTAAAACTATTTTTTTAAGATCTAGTGTAATCTCTCCTCGTCTAGTTCTAAATATAACTCCGTCAACACCTATAATATCTCCGATATCTAAAAGATCTAAAAATTCTTTAGAGATATCATTTTCTTCGTCTTTATAATGAAGTTGAATTTTTCCTGTTTGATCTTTTAAATCGAAGAATACAACTTTACCCATACCTCTTTTAGCCATAATTCTGCCTGATATAGAAAAAATTTCAGTAGAAATATTTTTTCCAGATTCTTCACTCTCTATAAATAAATCAATAATTTCTCCTATAGACTTTCTTTGACTGTCCCAACGACTTGGATATGGATCAATATTTAAGCTTTTTATTTTCTCAAGCTTTTCGATTCTATCTTTTATGATTCTGTCTTCTGAAGGGTTTTCCATAAATTGATTTTCTTTTATTATTTGTATTAGGTATTTTATAACTTTTTTTTGAAGAAGCCTTACTAGATTTTCAGTTCAGATTTAGTTTAATATCTAATATTATTATTTTTAACAAATAAATTTAATTTAAATGAATATAAAAAAACCTCAACACATAAAAACAAAAAGATTAACATTGAGACCAATAGAAATCGAAGATTTAGAAATCATTCAAAATTATTCTATTGATGAAGAATGGTATAGATATTTAGACTTTCACACTAAAGAAAGCGTAGAAGAATTTGTCAAGAAAGCTGTTAAATCTCCTTGGGAAGAACATGCTAGATTTTCTATTCTAATAGATAAAAAAATGATTGGAGGGGTTGGCCTATATATAGAAATGAAAGAAAAAAGAGCTGAAATAGGATACTCATTGTCCAAAGATTATTGGGGTAAAGGGATAATACCTGAAGCAGTGACGAGAGTTATAAAATATGGGTTTGAAGATTTAGGACTAGAAAAAATCTTTGCTCAAACTGACTTAAGAAATACGCCTTCACAAGAAGTAATGAAAAAAATGGGAATGACAAAAGAAGGAATCTTTCGTAAGCATGCAATAGCTCAAAATAAAAGAAGAGATATTATTTATTTTTCTATCTTAAAATCTGAATGGTGAAAGAAATAGTTTTACCAACAAGTCTCTCCGCCATCAATAACTAATTCAGAACCAGTAACCCAAGAAGATTCATCAGAAGCTAGGTAAAGAGCTCCGTATGCGATATCTTCAGGTGTTCCTAATCTCCCCATTGGGGTCATAGCTAATCTTTCATTTCTAACTTCATCTATAGAATGGATATCTTCTGTCATTGGAGTATCTGTAAACCCAGGATGTATAGAATTTGACCTTATATTATATTTTCCATATTGAGCAGCAATTGTTTTCGTAAATATTCGTGAAGATCCTTTGGATGCATGATAGGCTGTTGAACTTCGAGCACTACCAATTAATCCAAAAATTGAAGAAACATTAATAATTGAACCTGATTTATTTTTTTTCATGTTTCCTATTACATTTTGCGTACCAAGCATAACTGCAGTTGAATTTACAGAAAAAACTTTATCCCATTCATTTTTTTTCATTTCTTCAAAACTTGATCTTAATGACATCCCTGCATTATTTACTAAAATATCGATTTTATTCCATTTATCTAAAATACTAGTAACACAATTTTTCCATTTATCTTCATTTGAGACATCAAAATTAAAAGTAATTAGGTCTTCATTAGAATTTATTTTATTTTCTATAGATTTCAATTTATCCAAATTATTATCTATTACGCAAATTTTAGAACCTTCTTCATAAAAAATTTTAGAAATTGCCTCTCCAATACCCGAGGCTCCACCAGTAATAATACTAACTTTATTTTTTAAGCGATTCATATAAACTCCTAATATTAAATTACTTAGAAAAACTTTATCATAAAAAAAAAATAATTTATCATAAAAATAAAGAAAATTAAAAATGGTACAAAATCCAATAAATTTTGGTTCAAATAAAAAAGATACAAAAACAGAAAGACCATGGGGAAGTTTTGAAATTCTTTGCAAAGGACCAGGCTATCAATCAAAAAGATTAACAATAAATCCTAAAAGCAGACTGTCTCTTCAAACTCATAAGCATAGAGATGAAGAATGGGTAATCGCTAGAGGAACAGCTCAAGTTACTGTTGGAGAGAAACAAACAGTTCTAGGCAAAGGAGAATCAGCGAGTGTGCCAAGAACTATAGCTCATCGCATAGAAAATATATCAGAAATAGATCCGTTAGAAATTATTGAAGTTCAAATAGGTGACTATATCGATGAGGATGATATAGAAAGACTAGATGATGATTATGGAAGATAAACCTATTAGTTTTGCTCCATAGTTATATTTTCATTTTCAGCAGGATCATCAAGCAAATCTAAACCGCTTCTTACCTGACTCAAAATTGTTGCTATTCTTTCCTCTAAAGCATATAAAACTTCTTTAGCATAATTATCTGCACCATCTCTTCTATCTGCAGATACTTGCTCTGACTCTTCTAGCATTCTACTTGATTCTTGTTGTGCATTTAGAATAATATTTTCTGATTGAGCTTGTGCATCATTCAATATTTCTTCAGATTTTTTGTTTGCACCTTCAACTATAGAAGTTTCTTGAATCATAGCTTCTGCTTTTTCTTCCGCATCAGACAAAATTTCAGCCGCATCTCTTTTTGCTATTTCTCTCATAGTGGATGCTTCTTCGTCTGCATAATTTCTTATTCTTGCAGCTTCTTTATCTGCTTGATCAATAATGGCCTCTTTTTGCCTTGAAACCATTCCTGCTTCATCAAGTTCAGATGGTAATCCAGATATTATTTGATTTACAATATCCATTGCCTTTGATTTATCTAAACCTTTTCCAGGTATCAGTGAATTAGAATCATTTATCAATTTTTCTAAACTTTTTAGTTCTTCAATAATATTCATATTTCCTCCATATAAGTAAATTCTATTTCATTGATACATCAAAATACTTTAATTTTTTAAGCGGATTTTTTTATTCTTTCCATAAAAGGAGAAAATACATGATCAGGAACTAAAGAACTTACATCTCCTCCTAGTTGAGCTATTTCTTTTACTCTGCTAGAACTAACATACTGATATTTCAAAGAAGAAATCAAACATACAGTATCTATATTTGAATTCATTTCTCTATTTGTCAGTGCCATTTCTCTCTCATACTCAAAATCGGCACCTATTCTTAATCCTCTAATAATCACACTAGCTCCTAAATCTTCAGCTAAGTTAACTGTTAAATTATTAAATTTAATTACTTTAACATTATTTAGAGTTGATATAGTTTCTTGAATCATCTGGACTCTTTCATCAACATTAAAAATAACATTTTTCATTGAACCAGAATAAACACATACAGTAACCTCATCAAATAATTTTGATGCTCTTTCAACAATGTCATAATGACCTCTTGTAACAGGATCAAATGTACCTGGATAAATACCTTTTACCATAATTCCCTTTTTAAGAAGAGTACACGGAGATCATAGTGTCTCCATATTTTTTTTCTTGTATTTTTTTAAATATTTTATACTCATCAGTTAATTTTATTCTAGATGAATGTTCTAAAAATAACTTAGTTTTTTCATGCGTAAGTTTGTAATTTATTAGCTGATCAAAAATTTTTTCAAAAGGGATTTGATCATATGGAGGATCAATAAAAATATAATCAAAAAGATTATCTAATTTATTTAATTGATTTTCACAATTTGCCTTTATAACAGTTGACCTTTCAGCAAAGTTTAATTTATTTAGTTTTTGCCTAATTAATCTTAGAAACTCATGATTTATATCAACAAAATAACAATTTTCAGCACCCAGATCTAAAGATCTTATTCCAACACTACCAGTTCCTGAATAAAGATCTAGAAATTTTTTTTTCTCTAAATTTGAATGACCTATCATAGAAAATATAGCCCCAAGAACTTTTGATGTTGTAGGGCGTAAATTTAGATTTTTATGCTGTTGTTTTTTCAAGGTTAGTTTCTATCATTTGAAAATTTTCTCTAAGATTTAGAATAAAAAATTCTATTATATTATCAATGTTTTCATCTGATCTAAAAATTTTTAATCTTAATTCTTTGGAATTTTTAAACCCTTTAGAATAATAAGATAATTGTTTTTTTATTTGTAAATCTACAATTCTTTCAGAAAAAAAATCTTTCATAAGTTCAACATGAAATGAAATATCTGAAATGATTTTATTTAATTTTTCTTTATCTGATAATTTTTGATAATTAAAGTTAAATATCCATGGATTTCCTATCGCTGCCCTTCCAATCATTACTGAATCACATTTGGTAAATCGAATCATATCATCAGCATCCTTAAATGACTTTATATCTCCATTTCCAGTAATTGGAATTTTTACTCTATCAACTATTTTTTTTATAATTTCCCATTTTGATAGTCCTTCATATCTTTGATTTCTTGTCCTAGGGTGGATAGTTATGGAATCGATTCCTTCTTCTTCTAGCATTTTTGAAAATTCTAAAGCATTTTCATTTTCTTCATTCCAACCACTTCTGATTTTTGCAGTTAGTGGAATTTTTGTTGCTTGTCTCATTGTTTTGACCAATTTAGATGTCTCAGAAATATCTTTCATTAGTGCCGAACCTTTACCTTTTTTAGTAATTTTAGGCACTGGACACCCCATGTTTATATCAATAATATCTGCACCCATATCTTGCAAGATAACTGAGGCTTCAGACATTATTTTTGGATCACATCCTAAAAGCTGCATAGCAATAGGTTTTTCTCTTTTATAAAAACTAGAAATTTCTTTTGTTCTATTTGATTGGTTATATACTAAAGATGTCGCATCTATCTCTTCAGTTGTTACAAATCCAGCATCATTTAATAAACATATTTCTCTGTATGGTGAATTTGTAACTCCAGCCATTGGAGCTAATCTTAATTTATTTTTTTCTAGAAGTTTTTTAATCATATTAATAATTATCAAATAATATATTTGATAATTTCTCCCCTTGAGCTGCGTATCCAACTGATCTATGAATTTCATTTCCATTTTTATCAAAAATTATATAAGTAGGAGTACTTACTATTTCATAAAACATTAATGCGTCAGTTACATCCTCTAAATATCTATTTGAAACATCTACTATCAAAAAATTTACATTTTCAGAATGCTCTTCTTTTAGATTTTTCAGAGCAATTTCTCCCATTTTGCAGTAAACGCAACTTTCACTCCAACCTTCTAAGAAAGTAGGCTTACCAGAATCGATAACATTTTGAATTTTGGATAGATCTGTGACTATACCCATTTTTCTATATTGAGATTCTCGCATTAATTCAAATGTTTCAAATATACCTAGATTAAATCTAAGATCCTCATAATATTCAAAATCATCATTGTTTTTCCACAATGAATAATCATTCTTGAAAGTCCTTACCAACTCACTATTTGATTTTTCAAATTTCTGAATTTTAAATGTACTTTCAGCAACTTGATTAGTTGAATTACATGAAACTAATAATAAGCAATAAATAATTATAAAAAAAACTTTCATAAATTAATTATATTTGTTTTGAACGAGCAAGAAAAATATTTGGGATAAGAGATATGAATAAAAATAAAACTGAAGAAAAATAAATAAATTTCCAAGCGTTTAAGAAAACATTCATTGAATCCTTATCTAAAGAATTTAAACCCGCGATATCTCCATCATAATTTGCTCCTATGATTAAAAATGCTGTCAAAATCAATGTAGATAATGTTTGACCAAATGTATTTCCCATGTTTCTAATAAAACTTATTATAGATGAAACAAAGCCAGTCAAACCTTTGTCCAAAGAACTATAAGTCAATGCCATATTTGGTGATCCCCAAAATCCCATGCCTAATCCGCTTATCAAAAGTATTACAGTTATAAATGATTTAGAAGTAGTTGTATTAAATTGAGAGATAAATACATAAGAAAAAATCATTAAAGAAAGACCAAAAATAATAAATTTCATCCTTCCAAATTTATCTGAGAGTCTGCCACCTAAACTTGCTGCAAAAGCCATGCCTAACGATTGAAAAATCAACATCAAACCAACTCTTGATTCATTTATATTTAGCAATCCTGTCAAAAAAATTGGCATCATTATCATATTTGCAGACATAGCTAAAAATGCAAAAAACCTAGTATTTACTGCAATACTGAAATCTTTAATCTTAAATAAATTAAAGTTTAGAATTGGATTATTCGATTTTATTTCTGTATAAATAAAAAGTAACGCAAAAGGGAAAGATAGGATAACAAATAAAACTGCATAATTAGAAAAAATATCCTCGAATGTTAAATTTTTCATTCCTAAAATAATAAAAATTATAAATCCTATGCCAAAAATAGTTCCCTTGTAATCAAATTTTTGATTCTTTTTTATACTAGTTTTTACATTATCTTTTCGTAATAAAAAATAACCTAATATAAAAGCTAAAATCATTGGAAAAAGTAATGATAAATAAACAAGTTGCCATCCAAAGTTATACACAATAACACCTCCAATAACTGGCCCCACAGTTTGACCTAATCCTACAGTTGTGCTCATAAGTCCTAATGATTTTCCTCTTTCATTTTCAGGGAATAAATTAGTTACAATTGCTCCTCCAACAGCTTGTCCCATTCCAGATCCTATAGCCATAATTATCCTTGAAAAAATCAAAATAAAGAAATTTGGAGAAAAGAAACCTATTGTAGTTCCTAAAATAAAAAATGCTAAACCAAACATATGAACTTTTTTATGGCCAAATCTATCTGCAATAGATCCTGCAGGAAGCAATATAGCGGTAACTGTAAGAAGGTGAATAATAACTAACCATGATACTTGATGAATTGATGTATCAAAGTATGCAGAAATTTCTTTCAGAGATATTAAAATTGCTCCCATACTAGATACATTAACAAACAAGGCTATTGCAACGGCAAAAAAAGCAAACCACTTATAATTATTCATATAAGAAAGTATGATAGCACAGCCAAATTAATGTTGATCCAAAATTATTTTTCTAATTTTTTAAACATTTCTATATGTTTTATACCTGCTTCAAGAAAAATATTTCCTCTTTCTATGTACCCATGATTTTTATAAAAATCCATAACATATTCTTGTGCATGAAGTGATATCTCATCGATATTTTTTTCAATAGCTTTTTTTTCAAGAAATAACAACACTCTACTTCCAATCCCCGTTCTTCTAAAGTTATCTAAAACTGCCATTCTACCAACTTTAGCTAACTTTTTTTTAGAAAGAATAAGCCTACCTGTTGCAACTGGCTTGTTATCAATTAAAGCTAACGCATGTATTGATATATCGTCAAAATCATCTAACTCTTCGTCAACTGGAACGCCTTGCTCTTCTACAAAAACTGTTTTACGAATGGCGAAACAGTTACTAATTTGATTTGATTCTTTTGCATCAATTATTTTAATTTTCATTATCTGACAATACGCAGTCTTTTTAAGAAATATATATTTTACGTTTATATAAATCTATAATAAGATAACTAAAAATATAGCAATGAAGTATGGGGACTTATGAAAATTACAAATGTAAAAGTTGAGTTATTCGACTGGAAAACAGAACCTTGGAAAACAAATAATCATACTAAATTTGGAAATACCGTACAACTAGGAGTAGTGACAGTAGAAACAGATGAAGGAATATCTGGAAATTCTTTTTTGGGATCATCAAGAGTTGGCGCAGATCATCATGCTCCTGGATTAATAGAATTTATTAAACCTATTATTATGGGTAGAAATCCACAAGATATTGGAGCAATATGGTCTGATCTATGGAAAATGAATAGATCTGTTTCAACTTATGTTATCGGAGCAATAGATATTTGCTTATGGGATATAAATGGAAAAATTGCAAATCAACCTATACACAGATTAATAGGTACATGTAAGGAAACTGTTCCTGTGTACTCATCTACAGCATTTCATGAAACAAAAGAACAATACGCAGAAGAAGCTTTGATTTTCAAAAATAAGGGTTGGACTGCACATAAAATTCATCCTCATGGAAACCCAAGTTATGATATTGAAATTTGTAAGGCTGTAAGAGAAGCGGTCGGAGATGATATGAAACTAATGCTAGACTCAATGTGGGCTTATCAATACGAAGATGCCATAAGAGTTGGGAGAGCAATAGAAGATCTAAATTTTTACTGGTATGAAGATCCGTTAGTTGAAGAAGATATTTATAATTATAAAAAATTACACCAAAAATTGGATATTCCAATTATGTCCACAGAATATGCCCCAGGTAGGTTTTATGGTATGGCTGAATGGATCACAGAATATGCTACTGACTTTCTAAGAGGCGATGTTGCAGTTACTGGAGGAATAACTCCAATGATTAAATTAGCTAACTTAGCTGAAGGATTTAATATGAAATGTGAAATCCATCATGGAGGAAATTCTTTAAATAACGTTGCCAATTTACATGTAACAATGGCTGTTCCTAACTGTGAATTTTTTGAGTTTTTCCCTTGTACAGGAGCTAATATGTTTGGATTAGTTGAGGATATTAATTTTGATAATGGTTATGTTACTGCTCCTACAAAACCTGGATTAGGGTATGAAATAGATTGGGATCTATTGAAAAAAGGACATACTGCTACGCTTGAATAAGCATGAAAATTATAAATATAAAGTTAGATGTTTTTGAATGGAGAGGAACTCCATGGAAAACAAATTATCGTAATATTTTTGGACAAAATGTAAACTTAAGTGTACTGAGTATAGAAACAGACGAAGGAATAACAGGAAATTCTTTTTTAGGATCTTCAAAAATAGGCTCCGAGCATCATAATAAGAACATAATAAATTTTGCTAAGACTTTTTTGATTGGGCAAAATCCTCAAAATATAGGAAGTTTATGGAATCATTTATGGAAAATGAACAGATCCCTATCCTTAAATTCCATAGCTTCAATAGACATAGCATTATGGGACATTAATGGAAAAATTGCAAATCAACCCATTCATCGGCTATTGGGAACCTATAAAGAAAAGGTTCCTGTTTATAGCAGTACTCCGTTTCATGAAAATATAAAAGATTACGTTGATGAAGCTAAATTTTTTAAGGATAAAGGATGGCGTGCGCACAAAATACACCCTCATGGAAATCCTTATAAGGATATAGAAATTTGCAATGCCGTGAGAGAAGCAGTTGGAGAAGATATGAATCTAATGCTTGATTCAATGTGTGCATATGATTATGAGAATGCATTAATGGTAGGGAAAGCCATTCAGAAATTAAACTTTTACTGGTATGAAGACCCTTTAGTTGAAGAGGATATTTATAACTATAAAAAATTAAATCAAAAATTAGATATTCCTATAGTTTCAACAGAATTTATTCCTGGCAGACTTTTTTCAATTCCACAATGGATACAGAAAAAGTCTACAAATATTGTAAGAGGAGATGTGGTATCTATGGGAGGAATTACTCCTCTTATTAAACTTACCAATATTGCAGAATCCTTTAAATTAAAATGTGAAATTCATTCAGGTTCTAGTAATTCTATGGATAATGTTGCTAACCTACATGTAATTATGGCTTCTCCCAATTGTGAATTTTATGAATTTTTCCCTTCTACAGGAGAAAACAGATTTGGGTTAATAGACGAAATTGAATTTAAAAATGGATATGTTTATGCTCCAAAAAATCCAGGGCTGGGCTATAAAATTAATTGGGAAGAACTAAAAAAAACATACATTGGAACTATTGAGTAAAAGGATTTAAAGGGAATATAATTGAATAAACAATTATTTTAGGAGCTCATTTTGGTAAATGGTGGATTTTTTGGAAACATTTCAAATACAATTCAGCTGATGAAATCATGTGTAAAGGTACTAAAAAAAGATAAAGAACTTATCTTATTCCCTATTATGGCTGCAATTTTTGTTATTGTTTTATTGGGATTAATTTACTCAACAGGATCCATAGATTTATCTGCTGCTAATGAAGAACAAATGTCAATTTTGCCAATTGCAATATTGATTTTTGGTGCAAATTTTATAATTGTATTTTTTAACTCAGCCTTGATATCTGCTGCTTTAGAAAGATTAAGAGGTGGAGATCCAAATATTTCATCAGGTCTAAGCCATGCTTTCAAACATATTCATCATATTTTCTTTTGGTCAATTATTGTCACAATAATGGGTCTAATTTTTGCAGCAATAAAAGCTAATGGGAGGCAAAGAGGGGGTTTTGGAGGAATGATGACTCAAATTTTTGCAAGCTTTTTAGAAGCAGGTTGGGCTATGATGACTTTTTTTGTAGTCCCTATAATCGTGTCAGAAAACATAAGTCCATTATCAGCCATTAAAAGGTCCTCTAGTTTATTCAAACAAACATGGGGGAATCAAGTTGCCGCTAACTTTGGTTTTGGTATTTTTCAAATAATAGCCATTCTAATTAGTCTTGGTATTGGTTGGTTTTTTGGACTAATTAATGGAACATTAGGTATTGCGATCGGATTATTGTGCGCAACTACTTCAATATCTATAATTTATACTCTTGAAGGGATTTATAAAGCTGCTTTATACGAGCATGCTCTAGGAGAAAAACCATTAGAATTTGAAGAACAAGATCTTAGAACTGCTTATAGAGCCAGTTCTGCAATGGCTTAAATTTTTGAAAATCTTTTATGTGAAAAAGGTTCTATAGATATCTCTGTTTTTTTAGATATTATATTATCTATGATCAATTTCCCCATTGCAGGACCTAACAAAATACCTTGTCTCCCAGTTCCAGAAGCTAAATATAAATTACCAAAATCAGATTTTGATAATATAGGAGATTTGTCAATTGCTAATGGTCTCAGACAAGCTGTTTGAAGAACTAATTCTGAGTTTTCTAAAAAAGGAAAAACCTTAATTAATGATTCCATTATTGATTGAAGACCGAAATTGGATGGATTTTCGTCAAATCCTACATCCTCTTCAGTAGTACCTGCCCAAATTAATCCATCTTGCTTTGTCGTCACATAGTTAGGGCCCCAATGGAATCCATTTTCTATAATTTCATCACTTTTCAATCTTAATATTTGCCCTTTTAATGGTCTTATAGGAATATCAAAACCAAAAGATTTAGCAAAATTTGAACTCCAAGGTCCAGCAGCTAGCAAAACTTTTTCTGCAATGAATTCTTTATTATTTAGAATTGAAATAATAGCAGAATTATCATTTTGAATTTTAATATTTTCAACCTCAGAGTTAAGTATTTGTACTCCATTTTTTTCTGCTGCAATGCTTAAGGCTAAGGTTAATTTATAAGGTTCTACTCCACTAGACAGCTTTGTCACAAGTGCTGAAAGAACGCTTGGCCCTAATCTATTTTCCTTTTTTTTCAAATCATCTTCAGAACACCATTCATAAATATCAGAATTAGAATTTTTTTTATAGATCGACATTAGTTCTTTTTCATCTTCTTCATTCAATGCAAGTTCAAAGTTAGGATAAGTTCTATAACCGTAATTTATTCCTGAAATTTCAGGAATTTCATTTGCAAGAGATTTATGTAATTCATAAGAATATTTGCTTATCTGGTTATAAGGATCAGAATCTTCAAGTCCCACGTGAGGTGTAATTCCTCCATATGCAAATCCAGAAGCATGACTTGCTATTGAATCTTTTTCTATCAAGAGAACTTTTTTCCCTTCATTAGATGCATAATATGCTGCAGAGCAACCTACTATACCTCCTCCAATAATTACTATGTCATATAAATTGTTCATTAGTTTAATATTTGTTTAAATCTATTCTAATTATTCATCATTTTTTCATAAAGCTTTAAATGAGAATCTATTAATTCTTTATGAATTTTATGATTTTTTTTGTCAGGATAATATTTTTCTTCTATTTCAGTATCAACATCTTCGAAATTTCTTATTTGTCCTAAAGCTTTTAGAACCATTATTGCTACACCTTTACCTGTATCTTGATTATCTTTTGAAATATATATTTCCCTATTTAAAACATCAGATGTAGTTTGAATCCACCATGGTAAATTTTTAATTGCCCCTCCGCTCGCTATAACTTCTGAATCATTGTCTAGAAAGTCTTCTAAAATTTTATAAACCAAAAATAATCTATAACTAATAGATTCTAAAAAAGACTGTAATATTTCTAATGAAGTATTGGAATACTTCAATCCAGAGATTAATCCTTTAGAATTATTTGACCATCCTAATGCTCTTTCTCCTAATAAAAAAGGCAAAACTGAAATCCCATGTGCTGCTGGTTTTAATTTTAATAACTCACTATTTAAATTTTCTAGTTTTGGAAGTTTTAAATTATTGTAAGCCCAATTTATTAGATTCCCTCCTTCTGAAAATGAACCTCCAAGAAGCGTATGGTTATCAAGTAATCTATAGCACCATAAACCTTTTGGAACCTCGTTTATTTTTGAATCTAATAGAATTCTTATTGCTCCTGTACTCCCTACAGTAATAGCCATTTTTTTTCTACCATAACACCCACTTCCAATTGTTGCTGCCATTCCATCACCAACAGATAAAAAAAATGGAGTTTCTGATAACTTTTGCCATCTATTAGAGTAATAACTATTTAGACCTTTTTCATAGTCATCATATGGTCTTAATACAGGTAATTTATCCTCTGAAATATCCAAGTAATCAATTAAATCACTATGCCATTTCAATTTATTTCTATCTAATAATCCACTCCAAGAAGAAATACTATAGCTAGCTTTAAAATTTTTATTTTCAAACCATTTTGAATAAATATAAGTAGAAAAATCAATAAATTTATCAATATCTTTAAAATTCTTTTGATTATCTCTAAGCCACATTATTTTTGAAGGTATATAAGAAGTGTGTTGAGCTGCTCCAGTTTCTTGATGAAGTATTCTTTCGTCAAAATCTTTCTTTATTTTATAAACTTGATTATTTGATCTGGTATCAGCATATGTATATATAGGAGTTACAGGGTTACCGTATTTATTTATACCCAATAATGTACTGGCCATAGAATCTAAACCTACTCCTACTATTTCTTCTATATATCCTTCTGATTTTTCTAAAACAACATCGATAGATTCTTCAACTATTGATCTTAAAATCTCAGGATCCTGTTCAGAAGTTCCATCATTTTTACTTATTATGGCATGTGGTATTGAAGTAGAAAAATTTGGCAAATAATTACCTTCTAAGTCAAAAAGAGAAGTTTTTACAGATGAAGTTCCTATATCAACGACAATTATTGATTCTTTTATTTTTCTTTGATTCAAAATATTAGTATCTATTTTTTTTGTATTAGATAGGATTATATATATATTTTACTATCCATTTTTTGATAAGGATTACATAAAGTAAAAATGTTTTTACAAAATATAAAAATAAAAGAAAACTTATTATTTAAAAATAAAAAATTTCAAAGCTTAATGACAGGGTTTTTCTTTTTTATATGCTCTGAATGGATAGAAAGATTATGTTTAAGTTGGTTGATTTTAAAATCTACTAATTCAATTTTTGCAACACTTATTTCCTTTGCAATCACTCAGGTTGTTCAAACTATTTTTTCCCCTTTCACAGCTGCTGCCGCTGATAAGTTTGGAAGAAACAAAATAATTATATTAGTTGGATTTTCAAGATTTTTTATATTGTGCATATTTGCATTCTTAGTATTTCAAAATAAAAATTTCTTATTACTCGCCTATATTGCATCCGGCATGACAGGAATAACAAGATCATTTGTAGTTCCAGCTATACAAGGAAGCGTAATTAACTCTGTTGATGAAAATCAAAAAATAACAGCTATGTTAATTTATTCAATGATTATGAGGTTTACCGGGGTAATAGGATCTCTATTAGGCGGAGCTTTTTCAATATTATTTGGAATAGAACAAGCTATTTTACTTTCAGGTTTTTTTGGATTGATAGGATCCATTAGTTTATTAATAAAATCTTCAGAATTTAATGAAGAAAAAAATCCAGGTAATTACTTCAAAAATATAAAAGAGGGACTTAATATAGTTTTTGGTAATTTTTATACTCGAAATTTGTTACTTTTTGCTGGGGTTGTTGAAATTTTTGGATTCTCTATTTTTAGTTTATTATCATCAATAACTAAATTCATATTGGAATCAGAAATAGGTATTCTAAGTATTTTACAAACAGCTATATCAGTTGGTGGATTTTTTGGTATCTTAGGTTTATTTAAATGGAAAGATATAAACAAAGCACACTCTATAGCAACTATCATTTCTCTGATTTTTGGTTTGTCTATAATAATGATCACATTTACAAATAATTTATATTTAGCTATTTTTTTCTTAGCTATTGTAGGAGCTTGTGGGGCCAGCTTTGATGCCGTTCAGTGGACTTATCTTCAAAAAAATGTACCTCCCCAACTAAGAAGCACAGCTGTTTCTGCATGGTTTATAACTATAGGATTAGGTTGGGTAGGACATCTTTTAATAGGCTACATGTCAGATAAAATAAGTTTGAATTTTTCTATTTTATTTACAGGCAGCATCTTAATTTGTTCATCATTTATTTTCTTTATAATTAATAATAGATACAAATAAATCAAATATTATTTTGAAAAATAAAATTAAGGTAACATCTATATTTTTATTCCAATTTTTTGGATTGTTCTTTTTTGTTAATACAATTCAAGCGCATCAACCATTTGGAATTAATGACAAATCAAAAGAAAACTACATAGAAATAAGTGATGCAACTGTATCTCATGCTTTCTATGGAGAATTTCTAAATAAAGATGAAGAGATGATTCTGACATTTAAATTAAAAGAAGGAGACACTTTTGACTTTAGCTTATTGATTCCAAACCTGGAACCTGAAAAAGTCAAAAACGCAAATGAATTACCTTACTTACAAATTAATGATAAAAAATACCTCCCAAATCAAACTTCAACATTTTACGAGCCATATAGCAGAATGGATCTTATAAGAATAATATCTGAAAAACAAAACATAGAAAAAGATACAGACATAAAAGTAAGAGTGATTTCAAGAGGAAATACAAGGTATGTTTTTTCAATAGGTTATAAAGAAATATTTAACAATACTTATGCTTCAGGAAATATCAAAAGATTTAGCATGAATGATCTAAACGAATGGTATAACAGATTATATACACCTGAAGCACCTAAAGAAAAAATCAATTTATCAATAATATTAACTATAATAATTGGAATAACAATTTCCCTTAGTCTGATTTTTTACTACAGACAAGACATACTTAATAAATTTCACAACAACTATTGAAATCTAAATTTATCTGAAGTTTTATTTACAATATAAACTAAAGACAACATCACTGGAACTTCAACTAAAACGCCTACAACAGTAGCAAGAGCTGCGCCAGAGTCGATACCAAACATTCCTATCGCCACAGCTACAGCAAGTTCAAAAAAATTAGAAGTTCCAATTAAACAGGCTGGGGCAGCTATTTTATGTGGAAGTTTCAAAACATATGCAGAAAGGTAAGCTAAGAAAAATATACCGTAAGTTTGAATTAACAAGGGTATGGCAATTAGAACTATAAGAATAGGAGAATTTATTATTTTTTCACCTTGAAACCCAAATAATAAAATAACAGTAAGAAGCAGACCTTGCATTATAAATGGTTTAAATTTTCTATTAAATTTATTCAACATTAAAATATTTTCTTGCAAAATAAATTTTCTTGTAATAAAACCTAATAACAATGGTATTAGAACATAGAGTATAACCGAAATAAGTAGCGTATCCCATGGAATCACAATAGAAGAAACTCCTAAATATAAAGCAGCTATAGGAGCAAATGCAAATATCATAATAATGTCATTAACGGAAACTTGTAATAACGTATAGTTAGGGTCTCCTTTGGTAAGAGTGCTCCATACAAAAACCATTGCAGTACATGGTGCAACTCCCAATAAAATCATACCTGCTATATACTGCTTGGAATCTTCTGGAGAAATCAGGTTTACAAAAAATACTTCAAAAAATAGGATTCCAAGCATTGCCATAGTAAAAGGCTTAACAATCCAATTGATAATCAAAGTTAATAATAAACCCTTGGGGCTTGAATTAAATTCTAAGATTTTCAAAAAATCTATATTTACCATCATAGGGAATATCATTATCCATATAAAAAAAGCTATTAGAAGATTAACTTTTTGATATTCCAAGTCTGCAATAAACTCAAAAAAATCTGGGATGATGTAACCCAATATAGTTCCGGATATGATGCTTAGAGCTATCCAAACAGATAAATATTTTTCAAAAATGCCCAATTATAATGTGAATGTTTATAAAGTGATCTTAGACCAACAAATCATTTATATATTAAACTAAAGTTAAGTTTACTTATAGTACTTTTTATATAATTCTAAAAATGATACTTCATCGGTTTTTATCGATAGATCTTTTCCTAGATTTTCATTTTGAAAATTTTCTGCAAGAATTCTGTGCTGAACTTCTTCTTTATAACTGACTGAATTGAAAAAATTTTGTGTAGCTTTAGCAATTACTGAAAACAATTTGTACCTTTCCTTTTAATCTTTATTTAATTCTAGATCTGAAAAATCAATATATATATAGATAAATGTTAAATAATTGTTACGAAATCAGTAATTTCTATGAATTTATTTTTTTAAAAATAAATAATCTTACGAGGGCGTTTAGTATAAAACTAAGCCGATTTACGTTTATTTTGATATTTTTATCTTTATAATTAAATTACATTACGATATTCGCATCAACCGTCAAGTAAATTAGCCATTGTAACTCCGAGGGAGTCAGAAATGGATTTAAGAGAGCCAAGCGAAACATTTTGCTTCCCTTGTTCCACAGCGCTTATAAACGTCCTGGCAAGGCCTGATTTCTTTGAAAGCTCGCTCTGGCTAAGATTCCTATTTTTTCTAACAGTGTGTATTTTGTCTCCCAGCGATAAAAGGACTGACTCCAATGGCATTAAAGCAGGGTTAGTTTCAACTAGGCTATTTGCAACATATGTTGCTTTTAACGGGTCTTCTGCAAACCCATCTATGTGCTTATTGGTATCTTTTATCAAAGATGCTGCCGGGCCTCCAATTATGATCTTTATATTTTTACCCAGTCTCTTAATTGATTCAATGGCCTCTTCAAGCTTGTGATTGCTATTTGGAAAAGTACATGACAAAAGAACAAAATTAGGCACACTTTTGTCAATATATTTGATTAAATCTTTATTGGGTATAGAGCTTCCTAAAAGTTCTACATTCCAACCATCCCATCTAAAAAAGTCAGCTGTCATATACAGACCCATCACATGAGCATCGTCTTCAATTGCCGACATAGAAATTTTCATTCCATTTGGAGTAGGGAGCCTAAAATTATTTCTAACCCTGTCCATTAACAAAAGACAAAATTCCGTAGCTCTATGCTCTTCTGTTATTAATATTTTTCCTTGGTGCCATAAATTTCCTATGTGATTAAGAGCTACCCTGATCAAATCAAGATAAATAACCGCTGGAGACCATTGCTGTGAGATCAACATACGAGAAATTAAATTTGCTTGGTTGTAATGACCATTTACCAAGCTTGAAGTAAGTTGCTTGGAAACAGCCTGTATTTCAGTTTTAGGCGGCACATACCAGTTTGAATTCATATCCCCTCATTTATTAGCTTTATATGATAAGTATATCAGACAAATAATTATTTATGCACACTATTTACATCTTTTATAGGACCATATAAGTATAAACAATTTAAAAGGGGCAAAAATGTCAATGTTATTAAAAATGTGTCCTAACTGTCAGGGCGACTTAATGGATTTGGTAGATCAAGATAATTTTAGAATGTATAAATGTGCTCAATGCTCGAGAGAATTTTCAAAAGAATTGTTTGATAAGAAAGAAAATAGTAATCATGAAAATGCCTGCCACAAAGTCTAAAGATTGTAAGATATGCAACTTATCCAAAGAGGAGCACATCTCTGATAAATCTTTTGGAGGGGTTTTAATTGGGTGTAAATTTGAAAATAATATTTTCAAAAATTATTTGAATAGCTTAAAAGAGGTTGTTAACAAATGGATTTAGAAAACAAGAAAATAATTGCCTTTGGAGCAAGCAGCGATATAGCTAAAGCTTTTCTAGAAAATAAAGCTATTTCAAATAATGAAATTTATGCAATTAGCAGAAATGAAATCTCATTTGGAAGCAATATTAATCTCATCAAGGTAGATGATTATAGAAATGTAGCAAATGTAATAAGTAGCATTGAGGTTGAAAACAAAGATGTTTCCGTAGTAAACTTTGCTGGTTCAATAGCACTAAAACCTCTTCATCTAGCAAAAGAAGAAGAAATGCTTGATGTACTTGAAATCAATTTGATGTCTAACTTTAGAATTCTTAAAAGTTTACTTACAAATAATATGAATTCACTGAGCTATGTTAGTTTTTCTTCAGTAGCAGCAAATTATGGGCTCCCTAACCATGAGCTCATTTCGGCTGCTAAATCTGGAGTTGAAGGATTGATAAGATCGTGCTCTGCAACATATGGATATAAAAATTATAGATTTAATTGCATAGCACCAGGTTTTATTGAAACAAAATTAACAAAAAGAATGATTTCAAATGAAAAATCAAGAGAAATAGTTAAAAACATGTATCCGCTAAAAAAAATAGGAGTTCCAAAAGACATAGAAGATTGTTTGATTTGGTTGCTTTCTAGCCGATCATCATTTGTTACAGGTCAAACAATCAACATAGACGGAGGAATAAATAATATAAACTCAAGGATTTTAAAATAATGAAAGAATACATAACAAAAAAACCTAACATAGATTATTCAACTAAATTCAATGATGAAAAACTTATTTCTATAAATATAGAAAATGAAAAATACAATAAATTACTTCAAGAGTTATTTTATTAGTAAAAAATAATAATCTTAAAAGCTAGAATTAATTTCAATTGAATTCGTCAGATTAGAATATAATAGTTTTCATATTATTTTTTCTAAATGGCATACTACTCAGATTTACTAAACTTAAAAAATGAAAAATTTTTTAAAAACTTAGCAGTTTCAAGCATATATATTTACACAATTAGATTTATAGACTTTGCTCTAGTAACTTGGATGCTAACAAATATTTCGAATAATCCTTCTACTTTTGGCATTTTAATTTTTGTGAAATTCTCTCCCATGATGTTTTCAGGATTAATTTCTGGATGGCTTGTTGATAAAGTTTCAAGATTAACTCTAATAAAAGCTGTAATTTATATTACATCATTGTACCTATTATTCTGGTCAGTTTATCTTTTTTTCTTTGAACCAAGCCTGATAATTATTTTCGTTTTGACATTCTTTTCAGGAATATTAATTAGTTTAGACATATCATCCAGGCAATCTTATTTAGCCAGACTTGTCAAACGAAGGAATCTGAAGGCCAGCATTGCACTAAATATAATTTTGTTAAATATTGCTTGGTTTATAGGACCAAATATTGGAATATTTTTCATGAATTTCATGACTTTGGAAAAACTATATTTTCTGATGACATTTATCAATTCTATTAACTTGTTTTTTTTATTTAAAATGCCTAAATTATCTATTTCTAGAACAGAAAAAAATAAGTACTCAGGTATGAGCAAAGGAATAAGCTTTGCTTTATCAAATAAAATAATTTTATCTACACTTCTAATACTTTCTATAGGTAACTTTAGTGCATTTACATTTGAATCAATGACTCCTTATCTTGCAAGGTTTATATATAATGCAACTCCTGAACAGTTTTCTCTTATGATTTCTCTACAAGGATTAGGAGCTTTAATCGGATCAATAATTTTTTTCCCACTACTAGTAAGAATTACTAGACCTGGACTTATCTTTGCTATTTCGACAATAATGTTGTGTGTTGGAAGTTTAGTATTTACGACAAACAACTCATTTTTATCTGGATGTATTACTATAGCAATTTTAGGTTCTGGAACAACATTTTTTATGAATATGCATAATAGAATTCTATTATCCCAAACACCTAATCCTTTAAGAGGAAGGATACAAGGCTTATCTCAATTTGGAATAGGGTTTTTCCCCATAGGTAGTTTACTTGTTGGAATTTTAGGAGACAATATTGGTATTCTTAATAGTATGAGAATATTTTCATATTTCGGTATAATTAGCACTGCAATAATATTAATATTCTTCAAGGAATTAAAAAATAAATTATGATAAATAAAATTAAAAAAACCTTTTACATAAATACACTACTTATGACTACTATATTCTTATTTTTGGCATGCAGTAGCACATCAGATGAAGATTCAAAAAATATAGTCACTAGTCAAAATAATCTTATACGATCATCAGGTGAAACACTTCAGACAGAAAAAGAATATGGAAATATTTTTTGGATAAAAGGAACAGGTTCAGTTAAGCAAAAACAAGAAATTGTTGAGGCAAACATAGCAATAGAAAATAGAGACAAAGAGATTATAAATGCTACTAAAGTAGTAAATGAAAATATAGCAAAAATAATTGAAATTGCAGAAAACATTGGTATTGAAAAAGATCAAATAGTTACCTCAGAATATACTATTACTCCAGTTACTAGGTGGGTTGAAAAAAAAGATGAATATGGAGAATATGGAGAGAGTCAAATTGTTGCTTATAAAGTTTATAATTCTATAATAGTCACTTCAGAAGAAAATGAAAAAATAACTAGTTTTATTGATAAAGCAAACCTAGAAACAGGAAACTCATTTAGAGTAAATAATATAAGATTTAAGACCAAAGTGAATGATGAGAATAAAGTTTTAGCAAGAGAAAAAGCTGTAGATGACGCTATCAGTAAAGCTCAATTTTATGAAAGAGAATTAGGCATAGAACTTGGGAAAATCATATCTTTTGAAGAATTTCAACCAGGCACACCTCTAAATAAATCAGCTTATGATATGCCAATGATGAGTATGGCAAGAGAATCAATGCAATCCACCGAATTATTCGCAGGAGAATCTGAAATAATTAGTGAAGTTTATATAGGTTTTGAAATAAAATGAAATTAAAGTCTTTATTATTTTTTGCAATATTAGCAATTACCTCATGCAATGAATTAGAAGATAATTATAAACTTTGTGATTCGAATTATATTTACTGTAATTTTTTTGAAATACAATTTCCTGAAATTTCGCAAATTACAGATGATAATGCACAACTATCTGTTGAAGATTTAAGCACATATAGGAAATTAAGCCAAGAACATAAAAACAACTCATCATCGAATTCAATATTTGATAATTATACAGAAATTTTCATACCAAGGTTTTCCTACAATATTTTGGATGTAAATTCCTTAGAAAAACTATGGTTTGGGCTTGCTTTATACCCACTTGATCAACGAAACAATTTATCTACTGTAACTGATTATTTTTATAATGATTTTCAAACCCTTAATCAGTCTATATATGGAGAATGCCTTAGAGATAAAAATTCATATTTAGATACAGAAAACAGCAAGATTTATAATTGTGTAAAAGATGGGTTATATAGCTATGATTTTTGGGTTTCAGATGAAGAATTTATGTGGAGAATGAAATGTGTTTGGCAAGAAAATAACTTTGAAGGCGTAAATCTAAAGATATTAAAAACTGAAGTGGTAAGATCTTCTGATACGTGCAGAAAATCATTTGAAAGTTTTAAGTCAAAAATAAATTAAGAATTCCTTGTCTTAAAATAATCAACAGCTTCTTTTAGAGAATCAATAAAGATATCTATTTCATTATAAGTATTATAGAGATAAAAACTTGCTCTGCAAGCGGCAACTATTTCATACGATCTAACTAATGGCATAGCACAATGATGCCCAGTTCTAATAGCTACTCCATATTTATCTAGAATTTCTCCGATATCATGAGGGTGGACAGAATTATGATTAAAAGATATTACCCCGCCTCTATTATTCATATTGGTAGGCCCTATTACATTATAATCAGGCAATTCTTTTATTTTTTCTAAAGCATAGCTTGTTATATCATCTTCATGCTTTGTTATATTATCCATTCCAACTTCAACTAAATAATCAACAGCATATCCTGTAGCTATTGCATCAGCTATATTAGGAGTTCCAGCCTCAAATTTATATGGCAAATCATTCCACTTAGCATCTTCATAAGTGACTTCTGAAATCATGTCACCACCAAAATAAAAAGGTTCCATTTCTTCAAGTAAATTCTCTTTACCAAATAGAATCCCTATACCAGTAGGTCCTAGCATTTTATGAGCAGAAAAAGCAAAAAAGTCACAATCGATTTCTTTCATATCGACCGAAAAATGAGGAGCGCTTTGAGCTCCATCTAATACTAAAAATGTACCATTTTTTTTAGAGATTTCTCTTAACTCATGAATGGGATTAATAACACCTAAAACATTAGACATATGAGTAATGGCAATTATTTTAGTTTTTTTATCTATCACTTTCTTAGCAATAGATAAATCTATTCTTCCTTCTAAATCATGATCTAAGTATCTCAACTCAGCATTCTTTTCAAGGCACAATTGTTGCCAAGGAACTAGATTTGAATGATGCTCCATTCTTGATACTACAATATTATCTCCTGGTTTAACTTTTTCTTTTAATCCAATAGAAACAATATTTAATGACTCGCTAGTATTTCTTGTCCAAATTGTTTCATTAGGAGCAGCATTTATAAAATTTGCAACCTTAACTCTAGAATTTTCATACTCGTCTGTTGCTTCAACTGATAATTTATGAACACCTCTATGTACATTAGAATTATAATTAGTGTAGTAATCATTCAATGATTGAATTACTGCATTGGGCTTCTGAGAAGTTGCAGCATTATCTAAATATACAAGTCTTTTATTGTTAACTTGTCTGTTTAGTATTGGGAAATCATTTCTTATTTTTTCTATATTGAAATTTGTCATAATTTTTCCTGAGATAGTTATATTTTAACATTAAATACCAAAAAAATTTATGTTATTATACAAGTCTATGAATATAAGAAATTTAACAAATAACGGATGTATCTGTTGCTGTTGTATGAACAGCTCCAGGTTTCTTTGATTTGTTTTAATTTCAACAATAATACAAAATTTAGAAACCCCTGAAACGGGGTTTTTTTTATGGAAAATTTAATGTTAAAAACAGAAAAAACAAAAGTTTCAAATCAAAAAATCCTAGGTTGGTTATTTTTTGTACTAGTATTTATATTCTCATTTGCCATATCACAAAATAATTTCTCTGATGCAGCAATTTGGATTGCTGCTTGTGGATTAGGTTTCACTCTGCAAAAATCTAGATTTTGCTTTGCATCATCTTTTAGGGATTTATTTATGTTTGGATCTGGTCATAATATGAAAGCTGTACTCTTAGCAATGTCTATAGCTTCTGTAGGTTTTGTGGGAATCCTAAAATGGATATTACCAGATCCTGTTCCAGGTGAATATCCTTCTTCTGCACATGTACTTCCATTTGGTTTTTCTACATTAATTGCAGGTACTATCTTTGGCGTAGGAATGGTAACAGCAGGGGGGTGTGTTTCAGGGACAATATATAGAATAGCAGAAGGGTATGTAGCTTCAATTGTCACAATGATAGGGATTTTTATAGGCACAATTTTATTAGTAATCACTTGGGATTTTTGGTGGGATAATTTTATAAGCAATGAGCCAAAAATCTTTCTTCCCTCAACCCAATCAATAGGTTATGGGTTTTCATTATTAATTACTATACTTGCAATTATTTTAGTATATTTACTAGTTGTCTACATTGAAACAAAATCTGGAGTAGGCAGCTTTTCCATTTCAAAAAAACCTGATCTTAAATCTAAAAGCTTCTTTGAAACAATCAAGCAAAATATTGACAGAGTATTCTCAAAAAGCTGGACAGCTTACTCCGGAGGAATTGCTCTTGGGTTTATTGGAATAGTTTATTTTCTCTTTCATTCTCCACCAGGTGTAACCGGTGAAATTATGAAACAATCAATGAATATAGCTCAAGGCATAAACCTTTCAGACGGACCACTTAAAGGAATAGCTTCACTTAGTGGGTGCTTGGGTTCTAGTATCGAATCAGGTATTATATCTCATACTTTTGTAAGTACAGTAGGAGTGTTCTTTGGAGCCTTAGTATCAGCATTGTTATCTCAAGAATTCAAAATAAGAACTCCAAAAGAATCAAAAAGATATGTTCAATCATTATCTGGAGGAATTCTCATGGGATACTCTGCAAGCCTTGGAATCGGTTGTACTATTGGGGCTTTCTTTTCAGCAATCCCTTCATTCTCTTTATCAGGATGGCTTTTCGGAATAAGTCTTGCCTTGGGTGCATTTATTGGAACCAAAATCATTAAATTTATAGGATAAAAATGAAAAAAATCAATGAAATAAACTTAATTGAAATTCCAGTAAAAGATCAATTATTAAGAATAAATGAAATCTTAGAGGAATTTTGTTCTAGTAATGGCGGCATCGGAAACTGTAGTAAAACGAAAATACTAACGACTGATGAAATACTTATAAAATATATTCCACCAAAAGCAGTCGAAAAAAAAATCAAAATAAAAATCAAATACGTTGATGATATTTGGCAGATAACTTTAGAAAAGGAACAAAAATGAGTAATCAAGAAATAAAAAAATTAGATCTTAGGGGTGAAATTTGTCCTTATCCAATGCTCAAGACGAATGAAGAATTAGATTCAAATAAGGATATAAATATTCTTGAAGTTATAACAGATCATTCTCCTGCTCTTTCAACAATTCCTCCTCAGGCATTGAAAAGAGGTTATGAGGTCGAAATAGATGAAATCGATAACAGTGAATGGAAAATAACATTAACAAAAGATAATTAAATATAAGGGGGACTTATGAAAAAATTATTAATAATTGGATTAGCAACAATTGGACTATTTTTGGGCTGTTCGTCAGAAGGATCAGACTCTGGGTTTAACGATAGGGGGTATTCTAGTACAGACAAGTTAGTTTCAGCTGAGTGGCTAAGTAATAATTTAGAAAGTGTAAAAATAATAGATGTAAGAAAAGCAGAAGATTATGACTCGGGGCATATTCCAGGCGCAGTCAGATTGACTCCAAATGAAGTTTTTCAATGGGAAACTGAAGAAGGAGTTAAAGGGATGTTACCATCTAGCAATCATATAGCAGAAGCTCTTTCGTCTGTAGGAATAGGTGTAAATGATACAGTTATTTTTTATGACGGGAACAGTAACTTATGGTCATCAAGAGGATTATGGGCACTAGAGGTTTATGGACATCAAGATTCTAGATTACTTGATGGATCTTGGACTTACTGGTCAGAAAATGGATACCCTATAAGCACTGATACTC
>Ga0315316_10000216_pt1 | contig 35261 bp, 23 predicted proteins | sample M160m3416metaG_FD_203702 | JGI IMG/M metagenome (GOLD analysis project Ga0315316, IMG submission 203702) | Ammonia-oxidizing marine archaeal communities from Monterey Bay, California, United States - M1 60m 3416 | ecosystem: Environmental > Aquatic > Marine > Intertidal zone | place: USA... | reverse complement strand
GGGTGCATAAAGATATTTGCCAAAGGCTCGAAAAGTTTAGTCAAGCGGTAGAAGATGGCGAATCACCTAGATTAATGCTGTTTATGCCTCCGCGGCATGGGAAATCGACCTTGGCTAGTGTTGCGTTCCCTGCCTGGCATTTAGGTAAAAACCCCAAACACGAATTTATAAGTTGTTCGTACTCGGGCTCTCTTGCTATGACTTTCTCTAGAAAAGTGCGGGCGATGCTTCGAGAACCTAACTATAGAAACATTTTTGCTGGAACACTTTTGGATCGAACAAGTCAGTCCGTCGAAGCGTGGCTCACTAGCAAAGGAGGTGGTTATGTAGCCGCGGGTGTTGGCGGTGGTATCACGGGTAAAGGTGCGAACATTCTAGTAATTGATGACCCTGTGAAAAACCGGGAAGACGCCGAATCCGAATTTAATCGGGAGTCTGTGTGGAATTGGTACACTTCTACTGCATACACACGTTTGGCCCCCGGGGGTGGTGTACTTATTATTCTTACGCGGTGGCATGATGATGATTTGGCAGGACGGCTATTAACCGCAGCGAAAAGTGGCGCTGACCAGTGGGAAGTTGTAAAATATCCTGCGATTGCGGAAAAAGACGAAGAGTTTAGAAAAACCGGCGAAGCGTTGCATCCAGAAAGATATAACATAGATGCACTACAACAAATTCAAAAAGCGGTAGGTCCGAGAGATTGGGTTGCACTTTATCAGCAAAACCCAGTAGCTGATGAAGGTGATTATTTTAATCGAGATATGATACGCTATTATGAGAATGAAGACGTTGATTTGTCGCAGCTACGATATTATTGCGCGTGGGATCTCGCGATTGGCCAAAGAGATAGAAATGATTATTCTGTTGGGCTTATGGTCGGGGTCGATGAGTATGATAGCATGTATATTGTTGATACTGTTCGTGGCAAGTTCGATGGCTTTGAACTGGTAGAACAAATTTTAGATCTATATGAGACTTGGAGGCCGGGAATTGTTGGCATAGAGAAGGGTCATATAGAGATGGCAATTGGTCCGTTCTTGGAAAAAAGAGTCCGAGAGCGTAGACTACATGAGGCGTATTTTAAAGACTTAAAAGTTGGACGACGAGATAAAGAAGCAAGAGCGCGCGCAATTCAAGGACGAATGCAACAAGGCATGGTATACTTTCCAAAGGATGCTGTGTGGACTGGGCCTCTTGTCGCAGAACTTTTACGGTTTCCTAATGGTACGCATGATGACCAGGTCGACGCCTTGGCGTGGATTGGTCTTATGATGACTGAGTTTGCGACGTTCTATGAGAATATTGCACCTGAGCCATCTTGGAGAGATAGACTAAAAAACCTTGCGAGAGGGGATAACAAGAAAACATCAATGAGCGCTTAATGGCATATAGATCCGACAAACCTAAAAGGTTAAGTAAGGCAAAAGAACATCAACTTGCACGTGACCAGTGGGACGCATACACGCGAGCCCGTGACAATGGGCATCAAGATTACATAGCGGTCGCAAAAAGATGCGATGCTTTTTATCGAGGAGAACAGTGGGACGCGGCTGATTTATCTACATTAGATGACCAAGGTAGGCCGGCTCTTACTATTAATACCATATTACCCACTATCAACACAGTTATAGGGGAACAAAGTACACGTAGAATGGACGTTACGTTTAAGCCACGAGGAAAAGGGCAACAAGAGGTAGCCGACACGCTTACTAAACTATTTCTACAGATTTCTGATAACAACAAGTTGGATTGGGTAGAAGCACAAGTATTTTCGGATGGGCTGATTCAAGATCGAGGGTGGTTTGATGTTCGTATAGATTTTGACGACCACATACAAGGCGAAGTTCGTATAACTGCCAAAGATCCGTTGGACATCCTTATTGACCCAGACGCAAAAGACTATGACCCTAGAACGTGGAACGAGATTTTTGAAACGCGGTGGATGAGTCTTGATGAGATAGAAGAGACCTATGGGCAGAAGCAAGCAGACAAACTACGTATTACTGTGGAACAAGGCTCTGTTTTGGGAACAGACTCAATTGAGTTTGAGGAAGTTCGATACGGAGATACATATAGCGGTGTCGAATATCAACAGGGTAATACAACTAACCCAGAAGAAAATCGCGCGCTGCGCTCGGTTCGAGTAATAGAGCGCCAGTATTATAGACTTAAAGAATGCATGTTCTATATAGATAGGCTTACGGGCGATATGCGGGAAGTGCCTTATAATTGGACAAAGAAAAAACGCGAACAGTTTGCCGATGAGTATGACCTAGATATTATTGAGAAATTGGTTCGTAAAGTACGTTGGACAGTAACAGCTGACTTAACAGTACTACACGACGGTTGGTCTCCATATAATCATTTTACATTAGTTCCTTACTTTCCTTTCTGGAGAAGAGGTCGGCCTTTTGGTATGGTTCGCAATCTGATATCCCCTCAAGAACAGTTGAACAAGATCTCTTCTCAAGAACTACATATTGTTAATACAACAGCCAACAGTGGGTGGATTGTAGAATCTGGTTCTTTGAGCGGTATGGATGCAGATGACTTAGAGGAACACGGAGCTGAAACAGGTCTCGTACTTGAGTTTAATCGTGGTTCAAACCCTCCAGCTAAAATTCCACCAAACCAGATTCCTACAGGTTTAGATCGTATCAGCCAAAAAGCAGCCATTAACATAAAACAGATTAGTGGTATTAGTGACTCAATGTTGGGTACAGATAGCCCAGAAGTTTCAGGGGTAGCGATCCAAGCGAAACAAAGCAGAGGCGCAATGATGATTCAAGTGCCTTTGGATAACCTAGCTAAAACACGGCAGTACCTAGCGGAAAAAGTTTTAAACCTTGTTCAATCTTATTATACGGAAGCTCGCGTTATTCAGATTACAGATGAAGCAGACCCAATGAAAGCGAGCGAAGAAATTGTATTAAATGAGCCTACCCCTTCAGGCATTATTGTAAATGACTTAACGCTTGGTGAGTATGATGTAGTTGTTGCTACAAGCCCAGCTAGAGATAATTTCGATGAAATGCAATTTGCAGAGGCACTACAACTTCGACAGGTTGGAGTTCCCGTACCAGACGATATTGTAGTTGATTTTTCACACCTTTCTCGTAAAGGCGAAATAGCACAAAGAATACGACAAATGCAAGGTACAGAACCGCCAGGCGAAGAAGAAATGGCAATTATGCAGTATCAGCAGGAAGCACAACTTCAAAGTATAGAACTAGAACTTCAAAAGTTAGAAGCAGAAATTGCAAGCATGCAGTCTGAAACAGAACTTAATATGTCTAAAGCGGAAGAGAATAAAATGGACCCACAATTAAAAATGGCAGAAATTCAAAGTAAGATACAGATGAAGAGAGAAGAACTTGCAGTACGTGAAAAACTTGCAGGTTTGACAAATAACCAACGTCAACTACAATCTGAAACACAAGCAGCTACAAAACTAGCAGCAATGGCTATGAAACCAGGAGGTAACTAAAAATGGCTAAGAAAAAAGCAAACCCAAATGAAGATATCCAAGGAGATATTATATACGACAGAATGCCCGGTGCGGACGCAATTACTAAAGAAGACGCCGAAGGCTTTGGTGTAGATTTGAATTTTGAACTTTCATCAGAGGACGAAGGAGGGACCGATGAAGAAACACAAACCGCGCAAGAAGACACATTTGGAGACGAGACTAATCTTGAAACGAGCCCAGAAGAGCTTGAGACAAAAGAACAAAGCGAAACAGAACCAGAGGCAGAAAATAGCTCAGAAGAGGTGGTCGAAGAAGCAATGGCTGACGCAGATGAAAACACTGCACGACCAGACGATGGAGGAGTTGAAGAAGAGATGGTCGAAGAACCGGTAGCTAAAAAAGATAAAGCACCGATGGTTCCTAAGTCTCGACTTGACGAAGTTCTTGCTAAAAATAAAAAGATGCAAAAACGAATTAATGAAATAGAACAAGCAGAAGCAGCAGCTAAAGCCGACATCCCTCAATATGACTTTGCGACTAAAGAGCAAGAGTATCAACAACTATTGTTGGATGGAGAAATGAATCAAGCCGCTGTTGTACGAAATGAAATCCGCATAGCTGAAAAAGAAGCAATGATGGCTGAAGTTCAACAACAGATGCAACAATCGGTTAGAGAAGGTACAGAAGAACAACACTTACTTAAAAAAGCCGCGGAAATTGAACAGACTTTTCCTATACTGGACCAAAACAGTACTACTTTTAATGAAGACCTTGCAAAAGAGGTGGTAGATTTGCGAGACGCTTTTATTATTCAAGGGTATGAACCTGCTGATGCTTTGGCGAGAGCAACGGAATATACAATCGCTGCAAAACAACCTGAGCTTTTATCAACCGCAGGCGATAGTAGTTTGCAAGGCAACGAGAATGTTGTTACACAAGAGCAAGTACAACAGCGTAAACAGAAGAATACAGTTAAGAAAAAAGTAGCTGCAGCTAAAGCACAACCCCCCGCAATGAAAGGGGAAGGCGCAGGAGAACGCGGCGAAAAGAACGTTAACGTTGATATTTTGTCTGATGATGAATTTATGGCATTACCTGAAGATACATTACGTAGAATGCGTGGTGACTTTGGTTAGAAGTTAAGGTAAGATAAAAGAGTATTTCGTCTGCTAGTACGATAGCTAGTCGGGGTCGTTCCCGTAAAAAATCGTTCTTCGTCTCGCATCCGACGTAAAACTGCGCGAGGTCGTATTCGTAAAATTACGAGAGCGTACCCCAACGATAAAGGGTATACGGGTAAATATCGCCCCAAATAAGTCGATTGGTTTTAAATCTATTAATTTGGAGTATTCAAATGGCAAATACTAACTTTGCATCACTGACCAGTGAACAGCTCACTATTTGGTCACGTGATTTCTGGCGTGTTGCTCGGAATATGTCCTTCATTAACCAATTCGCGGGCAGTGGCCCTAATGCTATGGTTCAGTCTATTTCTGAACTTACCAAATCTGAGAAAGGAGCAAGAGCGGTAATTACCCTTCTAGCTGACATGACCGGAGATGGTATCATTGGAGACTACACTCTCGAAGGTAATGAAGAGTCATTGAGAGCATACGATATTGTTGTACAACTTGATCAAATGAGATTCGCAAACCGTCTTGCTGGACGTCTTGCTGATCAAAAATCAGTTGTCAACTTTCGTGAGCATTCAAGAGACGCCCTTGCGTATGCAATGGCAGATCGTATAGACCAAGTAGCGTTTATGACGCTATCTGGAATAGCGTACACTAACAAAAACAACGGTGCCCTAAGATCAGTTATGAACACTGGTCAGAACCTAGGTGACCTTGCTTTTGCAAGTGACGTTTCATCACCAACAACCAACAGGCATAGAAGATGGGATGTATCTGATGGTCTTGTAGCAGGTAATACTAGCTTAGTAGCAGCTGCTGACACCATTCAGTACAAAACTATCGTTGCTCTTAAAGCCTATGCTAAGGATAACTATATCCGTGGTTTGAGAGGTTCAGGCGGCGACGAGGTTTATCACTTATTTGTGACTCCTCAAGTTATGGCTGACCTTAAACTTGATTCAGACTTCCTAGCTAACGTCAGGAATGCTGGAGTAAGAGGACCGAGTAACGAATTGTTCTCAGGTTCTTCAAGCCTTATGGTTGATGGCGTTATGATCCATGAGTTCCGACATGTGTTTAACACATCTGGCGCAACTACTGGAACATCATCTAATGCTGGTTCTGCCGGATATAAGTGGGGTGCTGATGCTGATATTAATGGCGCAGCTTGCTTATTCTGTGGAGCACAAGCTCTTGCTATGGCTGATATCGGTCTCCCTGAAATAGTTGAAGATTCTTTCGACTACGGGAACCAAAATGGTATCTCAATTGGTAAGATCCTTGGCTTTAGGAAGCCTAAGTACAACAGTGACCACAACGGTGCTGTTGAAGACTTTGGTGTTATCCGCTTAGACGTGGCATACTAAGTTGAGTCTTGTGGGTAGTTCTTCGGGGCTACCCACATTATTTTAAGGAGATAGAAAATTGAAAATTACAGCGCAAGTTGACACATACGTCTCTACACCTTGGGGCGCAGCCATTACCGTTATGGCGGGAGAAATTAGAGAAGTCGGTGACGATTTAGGATACGAATGTATACACGCAGGTTGCACAGAAGTAAAAGATGTAAAACCTGAACCCAAACCGGAACCTAAACCAGAACCTAAAAAAGCTGCTCCAAAAAAGAAAGCAGCGAAGAAGAAAGCAAAAGACATTATTATTGAGGTATAAAGTAGATGGCAGGCACAATTACAGCCGCTAACCTTCTTTTAAGGATAAGAGACACGTTACAAGATACAACAGGCGTCAGATGGCTTGACGCTGAGTTGTTGCGTTATATGAATGATGCACAACGAGAGATTGTTAATCTAAGACCAGACGCAGCCGCGGATCATGCTAATGTGCAATTAGCTACTGGTACTGAACAAGCTATACCAGACGTAGGGTTAAGGCTAATAAAAGTAGTTCGTAATATGTCTGCAGCTGGAGGTAGCGCAACGGGCAAAAGAGTTATTCGTATCGTTGACCGCGAGATTTTAGATTCTCAAGAACCAAATTGGCATGACCCAACCGTTTCAGGCGATGCGGCGCACACAACAGTAGTTAAACATTATGTGTTTGATGAAGATGACCCCCGTAAATATTATGTATACCCTGGAGTTGCGGGTAATGCGTATGTAGAGATTGTTTTTTCCAGAAGCCCAACAGATTTTGCAAACACGAGTAGTGCTGTAAGTTATTTAGATGACATATATGCAAACGCAATTATTGATTATGTTCTTTATAGGGCATACATGAAAGATGCAGAGTTTGCAGGTAATGCACAAAGAGCAAACAACCATTTTCAGCTTTTTGCAAATAGTGTAGGGGCTGGAGCTCAGATTAATTTAATGGCGAGCCCTAATATGGACGCTGCAAAAGCAGCGCAGCCGATGGCTCCCGCAGTTCAAGGATAAACAATGGGAACAAGAAAAACAGTAGAAAAAGTTATTAACGGCGTGAAGCATGTAAAACGTGTGCCGAATGTACCTAACCATTCGATGGCACATCCTTTATATACTCCACAAACATCTAGTCTTGGTAAGTTACCACAAACAAAGAAGTAAAAAATGGCAACATATGATTCATTGGTTAAAGAAATATTACCTTACGTTCCAGGATGTCCTGATTCGTTGGTAATTAACCACCTGCGCGCGGCTACAATTGAAGCGTGCGAAAAAAGCCAAGCATATGTACACGATCTAGATCCTGTAAGCACTGTAGCTGATATCTATGAATATGACTTTGGTCAACCTGTTGGCACACAAGTTCATCAAATTCTTTGGATGATACATGACGGTAATGATCTAGACCCAATTAGTCCAAGAAGCCTAGAGCTTAATTTTCCAGATTGGAGAAACCGTTCTAGTATTCCTAGGGTTTACTTACAAAAAACTCCAGACACATTCTGGTTAGTTCCTGTTCCTTCAAGTTCAAAAACAAACGCGATAAACCTAAGTGTTGCACTTAAACCTACAAGAACGTCGAATAATATAAACACAGCATTTTCAACGGATTACAGAGATGCCATTATTTATGGCACGTTGTTTCGTTTATTAAGGATCCCTTCTAAAGATTGGAGCGATGCCGCGGCAGCAAATGATTACTACATGCTGTTTCAACAAGAAGTTAAAGACGCTGAGCTTAGAGGCAGAGGCGGAGACTTGGGAGTTCGTAGACTTGTTAAATATAAAGGTGTGGGTTTAACTCCACGCAAACGTTATAAAACATATGGCACGGAGATAGATTACTAATGGGTTGGTTAGCTACAATTGGAACAATCGCTAAAGTTGTTGGGGCTGTTAAGTCTAAACCTAGCAGAAGTAAAATGGAGGCATTTTCTCCGCTTCAAGGTCTCAGTTTAAATATAGGCAGAGAGCAAATTAAAGCTATGGTGCCTTATCACGCTATGTTACAAGGTATGATAGATGATGTGGTACACAAAGAGGGGTCTGTTAAATCATACTTAGCTGGACTTTCTAGGGCAGACGCTGCTCAAGCTAATCAAGAATTGTCTTATGAAAAGGTTAAAAATGTAAGGGCTGCTGTAGCCGGAGCTGAGGGAGAAGCAGAACTAGCAAATGATATTACACTTAGGGCAGAAGAATTAGATAACAATATGCTTGTGTCTATGTATGCGGCACAAAAGAAACAAGTTTCTCCTCTTACCTCTAATATATACGGTTTGGGACAAGCACAAGGACAACTTGATAAAACAAAACTCGCAAATAAAGCTTATTCTTGGAGCGCTTTTGGTAACTTTGTTGGAGAAATTGCCCATGGGGCGGATGAGTTACGTTTAGGTAGTAAACCTTCTTATAGTTCTAATAGTTCTAATACCGGCCCTAGTACTAGCGGGGGTAGGGGAGCCGGTATTTAACTATGGGTATTTTAGATCAATTAAGACAACAAGAACCTGGAGAATTTTCTATGCTCTCTACAGGAAACACGTCTTATAGAAAATCAAAACCACACCGTTCGAGTACACCCCGAACCCCTAAAACAACTCAAAAATCTTCTTACAACCTAGGTTCTTCTTCAACATATGATGACTATAAAAAACAGTATGGAAACCAAAGAACTGGAACCCCTATGAACATGACGGCAGATGGGGCTATTGGAATAGCTGAAAGTACGCTTAGAGAAGAGTGGAATAATTATACAAGCAGGACGAGGCCTACACAACAATATCTTAAAGATAGAATAGAAAACCTTGATTTAACTAAAGATACACGTAAAGACGTAGCTAAAACTTATGAAATTAGCAAAGGCACAAATAAGCGTAATTTGACGCGGTATGGACAAAATTTAACTGCCGCAGAACAACAAGAGATGGAAAGAGGTTTTCAACGTGGAGAAGCTTCTGCTTTGGCTGGTAACCTTACTACCGGAAGAATCCAAGAACAAGATTTAAAACGGCAGCTACAAATGCAGCTATACGGTATTGAAAATGAAGAATATCTACAAGGACTTGCTGCAGTTACTGCTGGTGGTGCGGAAGGGTATAAAAGAAAAGCAGAGTATGACAATGCACGAACAAGTTGGAAAACAGGCGTCTATAACACTCTTTTTGGAATGCTCGGGGATTTAACATGACAGCTAGCAAATATGGCGGAGTTCAATTTCCTTCTGGTAGAGCTATAGGTTCTAATATTATACAGGCTCGTCAACTACGAGAAGCGCGACAAATAGAACTTGAAAACGCGCGTATGAATCAAAAAAAAGAACGCAACGAGGAGCTTTGGGATTCTTTAATTATGAGAGATCTTATTGTAGAAGATTTAGATGGTGGCGGTTTGTGGCAAATAAACCCTACAGCTAATGCAAATGGCGAACACAACCAAATTATGTTAGAACTTCTATCATTTCATGACGGGCTAATGGAATATCCAGTTACAGAAAATGACAAAATTGTCGGTTACGAAAAAATAGATCTTTCTGGAGGAAACGGCACTCTTATTTCTAACACCAAGGCGGATGGTACTGTAGAGTATTTAATCGGCGGTGTAAATCCAGAAGGAAAACCTGTTTATTTTACTCGTGGAGATCGTTCAAAAGGTTCGAGCGCGACAGAAGGCGCAAAACCGGCCAGCTTTAATGGTACTACAATGAATATAGCTTTTAATTCGGCTTTGTATAATTTAATGAGAGGACAACCTGATGCGGAAAGAACAGCATTAGCTGATGCAGCAGCAGAAGGAGGTTTTCTAAGAAGAGGTGGTGGGGGTGGCGAAAAAGAGAGGTTAAAAAATCAGAGAGACTTACAGCTTTCTAATATAAGGCGAGTTAAAAAAATTAAAGAACAGGCAGGAAATGACAAAATAAAGTTTTTAGAAATGATAGCTGATTTGGCAAATGATCCAAATTTACGAGGGTCAGACGCTTTTTTTCAGTTTCTTGACGAAGCCGAAGACCTTTGGACTGCTCTTGGCGGCTCAGAAAGCGTTATGCGTGGTGATAATATTCCTACAATTACAGAAGCAGCTGAAGAATTGCAACAAGCAGCTGAAGAAGTGCAACAAGAATACACTCTAACAGAAACGGGGAAACTTCAAACTTCGGGAAATCTTACAAGAACTAAGCCTCCTGGGTTGACTGACAAAGAAGCAGACCAACTTCTTAAAGAGGCTGTAAGACAAGACCGCGTTATGAAAACAACTTTTTCTGATGGTTTTAAAGGAGATGGCTCAAAGGTTAGGGAAACAAACCAAATACTTAAAAAAACTTCTCCTATGTATAAAAAACTAGTGGCAGAGAATGAAAGGTTAGGCAATCCAATAAATCTTGAAACGGGACAATTGAACGAAGGGTTTACTGCAAATGATATTGTAGGCACGGTTTTAGAATGGGGCGTAATGAAGCCAGATCAAATAGAAGCCGCGATAAAAACAGGATCTTATTATCTTGATCCTGTACCACAACCAACAGGCACAGTAGATGATCGTGGGCCAGATTTCAGGTTTACTGAAGAAGAGCTATTAGACCCTGAAGGAGAGGCAACAACAGAAGAAATTATTGCCAAACACAGCAACCCCGAAGACATCGACAATTACATTGGAACCAGAGAAGAAGTTATTAAGCTTTTAGACTTAGAAGAAGAGGTAATACCGGAAGGAGCTTCAATAGGTGGGTCTGGTTCAGCTGGAGGTACACCAACTGACACAGGCAGGAAAACTCGGTACGGTAGACCTATTTGGGAAAATTCAAATACAGGAGAGCAATACTCTGAAAAAACAGTAACTTTCCAATTGTCAAACGGAAGGTGGATAAACATGCCATCTATAGATGAAAAAGGAATGCCAATTCCTCAATCTCAGTTAGAAGATTACGCTGAACAACAAATACAAGATAATTTTGGTGGCAGAATTAAAGACCCTATTACAGGAGATGTTATCGAATCTTATGAGGATGAAGAAACAGCTTCTGGTCAAGCAGAACTTAGAAGTAATATTTTAAGTACTAACCTTGTACAAAGAGCACAAGCAGCTGCGGAAACCAATGATAAAGATATAATGAGAGACTATTTTGCGGGCAAAGGTATTGAAACTTTTGACGCTATGATTAAAGAACTTGAAAAGGTTAATCCTTATAATCGAGCAGTGGCAATAAGAGCCATTGCAGGGCTTACAAGCGATCCAGACGCAGCAATTGAAAGAATGGAGTCAGCGGTTCGTACAGGGTTTATGTCAACTCCGACGGGCACAGGAACAGCACCCGCACCTTCTGACGTTTATAAGCAGAATTTAGAAATGGTACAGAACCTTATAGGCGCCCGCCCTACAGGAAGCGGATTTGAATATAATACAGGAGAGACCGAAGCGTCGTGGCTTGGCAGCAAAGTAACACCAGTAGTGGGGGTTTTAAGTCCTACTGACGCAAGAACAGCAATTAGAACTTTGGCCTATGAAATAAAAACAGCTGACCCAACCGGAACAAACCCTAACTATAGGTTTGGCAGACAAGCACTTCAGGATGCAACTTTACAAGCGCATTTAGGAGAAATGGTTATAGCTGGACAAAAAAATTGGTTGGGGCGGGTTGCTCCTTTTGGTTGGTTTGGTAATGAACCAATGTTTAAATCTGATGCCATAAGAGATAACATATTTCAAGCTTTAGGAGGAAACCCACACTTTCAAGGGGATACAGTTAACCCTAGAGTAGATGACATTAGGCTTCTTATAGGAGAGGGTTTAGCAAAAGACGGTGGAGCTGATATTGGCGGGAATAATTTCCCAAGAGTGGCTGTGTTTAATAGTGACGGGAAGGAAACGACTGCGTCTACTCCTTTAATGTCTATGATTTTTAATAGTTACTCTGGAGACCCTGAGATGGCAGAAGCAGCTTTACAAAAAATGATTCCGGAAAAAGACTTTCAAAGATATAAAATATGGAAAGCGTCTAGGGGGTATGAAGAAATGAGAAAAGCATATGGTACAGTTAGCCAAGGGGCTGAACCAACTGTAACTGGCGCCCTTGGAACTTTAAAGCGTCCGGGTTTTACTTATACCTCACCCTTGAGAGATAATTAATGTGGCTAAAGATACTAAATTATTTGACGAATTGTTTGCCCCTCAACAACAAGAGACAACGCTTGAAGACCTTTTGTTTAAGCCTTCTCCTAGTAGAGCGCGACCAGATATTCCCTTATTTGAAGACCGTTTAGAGGTTAACCCTAGAGATACGTATTTGCCTCCCGAGCTACGGCGGGAGCGAGGCAGTACTTTTGGAAATGCCTTTGAAGCCGGAGTAAAAAATCTTTTAGCAAACAAAGATCTTTTTGATTCTTTGTTTTATGACGCTATGGGAGAGACAGAAAAAGCGGATAAACAGATACAAGAAGCAAGAAGACTTCAAAGCCAAGCAGCTGAAGCTATGGCAACTGTTCCAGACTTTACAGAATTTTTAAATGAGCCAACCGTTGGTGGATTTCTTACACAAGCTGTATCTGCAATAGGGCAATTTACTCCTTCCGCTATTGCTAGTATTGCTTCTGCTTTTGCAGGTGGCGGTGCTTTTGCTTTAGCTCGGGCAGGTATTGGGGCAACAGCTACTAGGCAAGCAATGAGCCAAGCTGCAAAACAAGTTTCAAAAAAGAAAATGCAAGGGGGAGTTGTTAACCCAGACGAAGAAAGATTTTTAACAGCTTGGTTTGAAGTACTTAAAGGTAGAACTCCTACAGGGTCATATAACCCCGGCTTTATAGCAGGAGCAGCTTCTCAAGAACTTATTCAAGGCTCTGGTATTTCTTACGGGGAGTTTGAAGACTTGGGACAACGTGATAGGTACGCACGAACGTATGCTCTTGGAACAGGCCTTGGTTATGCTGCTATTGGTGTCGCAGGTGAATCTGCGGTTGTTACTGCTTTTACTAGAATGGTAAACAGAAGCAAAGGCCAGTTTAAGAAAGCTTTAGCCCAAGATACTATGTTTGGTTTGGGAATAATGGGGGCGCTTAGTGAAGGAGCTGCAGAAACAGCACAAGAAGGGCTTAACATTAAACAAAAACTTAGAACCGACCCTGACTATTCAGTAAACCAAGCAAAACTAGATGCTGTACAAGCTGCTTTTGCTGGCGTTGTAGGTGGATTTGGGTTAGGGGCTGCAGGGGGTTCTTTAGGTAATATTAATAGAATGGCTAGAAAGCAGTTTGTTGATGCTGCACAAAACACAGATCTTTTTAAAGGAATTGTGGGAGAAGACGAAGAAAACATTTCTTTAAAAGAAAGAATTGGAATAACCGAACCCTACGTTATGGCTGTTGCGGACAAAGAGGGAAAAATTGTTACTGGAATACCACACAACGAAAACAACATAAAAGAAGCCGAAACCCAACTAAAAAATCAAGTTCCCGATGTAGGGACACCCGAATCTGAATTTAGATTTCTTCAAGATACAGCAGAAGGAAGAAACGCTGATGGCACGTTAAAGCCAATGACTACAGAAGAATATTTAGAAATTTTTAAAAAGCAAGAAGGCATAACAGATGAACAAATAATTGAAGCTTATGAAGTAACAAATTTTAATGAAGACGCAAAAAAAGAAACACAGACAACAAAAGCAAACATTCCTGTAGATGAATATGGGCAGCCTTTGGGTTATCAGTTTTTACCAGACGATGTAAACAGTACAACAAACGTAGTTTCAGAGCTTCAAAAAAGAGGAAACGACAAATGGTTTAAAGACTATGCTCTTATTTTTAAACCTACAGCTAATCCAAACATACAAAGAAATAGAGGCGAGTTCGATAGAAATTTGTCAGAGCGTGGGCCAATATTTACTAGAGAAGACCTTACCAAGTGGCAATTTACGTTAGCGGATCGACAAACCGAAGTGGCAAGGCTGCAAACAGAACTAAAAAATATTGATACGCTTGGAGAGTATCTACAAGAGTTTAATAAACTAAACGCAAAAAATAAAAACATCGAAAACATTATTAATGAAAGCCATATAGGCCAACCAAAAAATAAAGTTTTTGCTTCGGTTCTTGGTCGTTACACGGGTGAAAGAGTACCTACGACGCAGACCGATAGAAACAGACCCATAACTGAAGAAGATTTAGCCGCGGTCAATTCTGTTTTACCCGAAGGAGCTAAACCATACGGCGTAAAAGACCCCATTCAAACTTTTGCACAAGATGTCTATGCAGGAACAACTACAACAGGACCTAGAGAAACATTTGGAAATGAACTTATAGGCCAGCCTTTGTATACTCTTTTCTCTGATGCTCTTATGAATAAGATAGATGAGTTAGTTCAGGAAAGACCAGGCTCTCTTTTTGAAGTACACCTTGAAACAAACCCTGATAACGATGGTTATGGGCAATTTAAAATTTTTGAAACTGCTACTCTTGACGAAATTAATTTTGTTACAAGCGCGCAGCTAATAAATGCGGGTATAAGAGAAGCTATAGCCACAGATAAAAGAAAGTCAAATGAAAACCCCAACTATGACAACACAGGGGGTTCTGGTTGGCTTTTAGTTGCAAGAAAAAATGCAGCAGGAGAAGTATCTGATGGTGTTTTACCTGCTGTTGCAAAAGAAAAAAGAGTACCTATTAGTATGTCTCGACTCACACTTCGTGGCGCTCAAATTAATAAACTTCGTGGTCAAGCGTCTATGTATGAGTCTACATACACGAGCGAAAAGAAAAGATTTGAAGTACATATGGCAGATGGCTTTATGACAGCTATGGTTGAATTAGACAGACTAGGATATGACATTGAAGCAGCTGTGCATCAATACACGTGGAAAGAGGGAAGAATTGATCGTATAGCAGCTGAGAAGTATACAAAAATTACTGATGATTCGTTCCTTGGCCCTCTTAATAAAATGATTGAAGAAGACGTTGCTGTTGGAAAAGAGACTAAAGAACAAAAAACAAAAAGAAACAGAATAGATAACCTTGTTATTTATGAGTCTGCTTTAAAGGGCACAAACCAATATGAACTTGAACAAGCCGAAAAAAATTATTTAAACATTAAAGACCCCGAACAACGAACCGCCAGAGCAGAGTACGATGTAAAAGATACATCTATCAAAACTATTAAACTTAAAAATATTGTTTCTGCGTATGTACCTGATTTTTTACTATTAAAAGAACGGTCAAACATTAAAAAGAGACAAGATCAACTCGCCAACTTTTTTAGATTTAGAGCAAATCAACCGGGTGCTCCTATTGCCCCAACAGTTTTTTTTAGTAATTCGGAAATTGATCAAATAAGACAAGAAGATGCCCAAGCCCCAGAAGAATTTTCTTTAGGGAAAAATCAAACTTTATACACAGAGCCACTTATTGAAAGAGATTTAAAAAGACTTAGTACGATTGAATATCAACTTTCAGTATACGAAGACATGTGGACCAAACCAGACCAACGTCGAGATGAGCAGTTTCTCCAAGAAGAAATTGATGAAAGACTTGCAGAAAGCAGAGACTATCTTTTTGGCTTAGATGCAGACCCTGAAAGAGCAGACTATGGAGATATCTCTTTAGATGACTTTGCTATAGAAGAAGCTATGGATGAAAGAAGGGACAACATATATGAAGTAGAACAAGGTTCATATTCAGATGCCGAACTTAATAGAAACCTTTTAATAAGGGATTATGGAGGACTGGGGCTAAGTAGTGCAGAAAGAATAGAAGGTATTATAAAAGACTATAAAAGCGAACAAACATTTAAACAGTTTGAAAAAGAACGGAAAGTTGAAAAAGAAAAAGAAGAAAAACTTTCTATTGATATTACAAGGCGTAGAAATGAAGAGCTCAAACGTAATCTAGCTATCGAATCAAAGGAAAAAGCTAAACCCAAAAGCCTTAAAGAGTTGCAACAGCAACAAAGAGAAACTACAAGCACTTCAGAAGTAAGACCGCCAGAAGGAATACAAATATTTAGAGAAGATTTTCTTAATGACCCACAAAACAACATTCAAATTGATGAGTTAATGCCGCTTCTAAAAAACTCTTGGGCTGGAATGGTTAATATTGATGAAATTATTGATGAAATTTCTAACAACCCTTTATCTAAACTAACTGCAGGTAGGTCTGTAGTTTGGTTTGGGCCAGTAGATTATGAATATACAGGCGCAAAACATAAAGCTCAGCCGATGCCAGAGCGTTATTCTGAATTAGCTAGAGCTTTAGAAAGCATATTAGGCTATCCAAAAAATTATTTTAACAGTGTTTTAGCTAATAGTTTTCCTCCAGGGAAAAAAATTGGAGCACATAGTGACGATGAAAATATTTTTGTCAGGAAGGATAGAACAATTGGCGCAGTTGCAACCCTAAGTTTAGGTGGCTCTGCTCGTATTACCATAACAGATAAAAAAACAAGAAAACAAGAAAACTCTTTTGTTATTAACAACGGTGATATTTATGTTATGCCAGATGGCAAGTTTCAAACAGAGAAAAAACATGCCGTTGGAGCGTCTGCCGAAAACCGTGTAAGTGTAACTTTTAGACATGTTGCAAGCAGTAAGATCCCTGCTGCTACTAAACCTACTGCTCCTGGAGCTGTAGAAACAATTTCTCGTCTTTCTGTTTCTACACTAAAAAATAATCCAGACAAAGTTTATCTTTTTGGAGATAATCTCGTAGGCCGAGGCAAAGGGGGACAAGCTATTATTAGAGATGAACCTAATGCGGTTGGTATCCCTACTAAAAAATTGCCTTCTATAATAAAGAGTGCTTTTTTTACAGATGCAGAATATGACTCTAACATAAAAGCTATAGATGAAGCTTTTGATAAAATCCCAAAAGGAAAAACTATAGTTATACCAAAAGACGGGCTTGGCACAGGGCGAGCTAGACTAAAAGAAACAGCCCCTAAAACTTTTGCTTATTTAAACAGTAAAGTAGAAGCTTTAAGATCTACCCCCACTGCCCCCGAACCTACTGCTTCTATTAATGTTTACTATGGAAGAGGAGAAAATAAAGAACTAAGCAATTTCGCAGTTAGACCTTTTGAGTATGAAGGTCGATCTTATAGAAGCGTAGAACATGCTTATCAAACAAATAAGAATGGTGTTTTTGATAATGCTACTTATGTAAATAAAAAATGGCAGAAAGCAGACCCTAGAAAAGCGGTTTCTCCCGCCCTTCGTAATAAAACAAAAAGTGAAGAAGTAATGAAAAAAGTAATGAAAGCTTCTTTTGAACAAAACCCAGAAGCTTTAAAACTTTTATTAGATACTGGAAACCAAAGGATTACGCACATACCAGAAACTGGACATTGGAGAGAAGCTTTTCCTAGGCTCTTAATGGAAGTTAGGGATGAATTAAGCTCTGCCCCCACTGCCCCCGAACCTACTGCTCCTGGAGCTTTTAATATACAGACAGCCGTTCTTAATTCAGGCGGTGCGGCAGGAGCAGACACTCAGTTTGAAATGATTGGGAAACGCTACGGATTGCAAGAACAAAACGTTAAACACTATTGGATGAAAGGAGGAAGAAAACCACCACGAGGAAATACTTTATTAACAGAAGAACAAAAGAAAGAAGCAAAACCTGCTGTTGAAGAAGCTGCTAGAGGTTTAGGGAAGAACGCACCAACAAACCCAAGCACGGTTTCGCTTATACATAGAAACTGGTTTCAGATAAAAAACTCTGATGCTGTTTTTGCAATTGTTGAAGGGCTTAACGCAGACCCCGATAAAATATTCGCCGCAAATCCTAACCTAGGTGAAACGGCCATGTATTTTAAAAAACAAGGTGGCGGTACTGGGTGGGCTATACAAATGGCGCTTAATACGTTTGATCCTTCTTCTATATTTCCAACAGAGTTTGGTATTGGGGAAAAAACAAGAGAAGGCTACAACGAAGGAGACAGTAAGCCAGTTTATGTTTTTGTTCAGGATGTTAAAAAGTGGTACAAACTGCAAACTACTTTCGAGAGCGATGGGCCTGGTGAACCAATGCTACGAGAAGGCATGATGCCACAACTAGAAGAACTTACAGAAACACCAACCTTGACGCCGTCTTTTGCTGGAATAGGTACTCGAAGCATAAACGAGGCTGGTCGACAGGCAATAGAAGACCTTTATAAAAAATCAGTTGGCCAAGAAGTAAAAGCTGCCCCTACAGCCCCAGCCCCAGCCCCAGCCCCAGCCCCAGCTCCGGCTAAACAACAGCAGACACCGGCAGAAGAGTATGCTGCTTATGAAGAAATGCAGGCGCAGATACAAGAACAAGAAGTAGCTACTAATACTTTCTTCTCTCCAAGTGTTCAAAAGTATTTTGATGACTCTCCTATTAGTGCAGCAGGAAGAAGCGCAAGAACAATCCCTATTCAAATGGCGAAACTAGCAAGAAATGCTTTTAAGATAGATCCGAACGTAGAAATTATTGTAGTTGACCAAAGAGAGAACTTATCCAAAAACGCTAAGCTAAGTAAAAATGATGTAATAAACATTGAAAAGAGCAGAAAAGAAATGGAAGAATCCCCTACGAATAAAGGACGAGTTCTTCATATGGGAAATAAAAAAATTATTATGCTTAGAACAAAAAGGAAAAAAGAAACGCTCACACAAGATTATATTCTTAACGTTTTTGTTCTTGGACATGAGTTTGGTCACATTCTATGGCGACAAGAATGGGAAGGCATGACTCTAGCCCAGAAGAAAATGATGAAAAAAGCTTTTGAAAAAGCAAAGAAACAACCAAATGCTCCTAAACAATGGTTTGATGAGAATGGACTTGAAGAGTGGGCCTCGGACCGTGCGTCAAGATTCTTGTTTGACAAAACTTTAAAAGCAAAAAATGGTGCAGACTCTTGGCTTAAAGCTTTAGCTAACAAACTACGCGATGCTTTTAATAAAATGCACGCTGCTTTTAAAACACGGTTTAGTGCTGAGCCAGCGGTTGGACAAGAGACGTTTGATCAGTGGGCAAACGGTGTTGTACAGGCGTACAAGGACGGGGCTAAACAAAAAGTTGACGCGGGGTATCTTGGAGACGATAAGATAATTCATATCGAGAATATGATTGATGATACGGCTAAGAAAATGCCTCCTAAGCAAAGAAAAGAATACGCACGTTTGATTTCTAGCCTTATGCGTTATTTAAAAGGAAACGCTAAATCTTTCCCGAAAAAGCTGATGGGGTTGGCTATGCCAACGGATAACTTCATAGGTAAATTAGGACAAGACAAAGCGACTATAAAAAGATTTAAAGAAGAAATGCCTGCTGAACATTCGCGTTTTCGCACGCCTATGGAACTTTTACGTAAGATGATATATGGCGCTAGTCAATCTTATGACAAACGTGGCTTTTCACAGACGTGGCAAACAAAAAAGAGAATATATTCAAAAGACCTATATGGAAAACTTGCAGGGTTTGTAGAAGAAATACGAGAGAAGGCTTTTGTAGAAGCTGAAAGCAAAACACCAACCTATGTAATGGAAGATGTGCCCTCAGAAATGACAGCTAAGTATATGAAAGAACGCCAGGAAGCTATTTTTGTAATAGATGAAGCAACGGCAAACAACTTAAAAATAAAAGTTCCAGACCCTAAAACTTTAGAAAAACAGGGCAAAAAGCCCCCTATGGTGTTTGCACAAGCTAGAGAGTATATAATAGATAACGTTGCAATTATTCCTCCTGCAGAAGTAATGTCTCAAAAAGGACTTGATCATGTTTGGGTAAAAGAAGTTGTTAGAGCTGCAAATAGACGTCAGTACCTTGTTCCTGTTAAAACCCCTTTAGCTATACAAAAACGGTTGGGGGGTAAAAGAAAGCTAGATAGAAAATTACCTAAGCTTGATCCTGCTATGAGGCAACAGGTTATTGGAACGATACAAAACCCAGAGCTTGTAAAAGTTTTACAAGATACAGAAAACCTTCGACACAACTCAACGTATGTACCAAACATTGGTACAGAAAAAGGGCAACTTTCAGAAACAGCTTTTGGTATTAGGCAACTGTTTAGATATTTTCACGGGGAAGAAAACCTTTCTAAATACGGTGTTCGTTTTATAAATGAATTTATTCCAAGAATGCTTAACATTGAGGAAATTGCAGAGACTCCAGCTTTACGTAAAGCTCTTTCTGATCTTATTGTTAAATTTAATAAAGGGGTTCAGCACAGGCGCCTTATTCAATCGCCTGATTATAGGGTTACAAACAAACAACTTTTTGAAGCTTTACGAGACGGGAAGAAAACCATAACAAGAAAAGATGGAAAAACTTATAAAGTCCAAGAAGACTTAGGGTTTATTGTTAAAGATGGTTATTTTTCAACGGTTGTGAGAGACCTACAAGGAAACATTGAAATAGACCCTTTTACAAAAACACCAGAAAACCCAGAAGGCGACCCAAGGATTGAATATTGGGAAACATTTGAAGTTAACAAAGAGCTTGCAGACAAAATAGTTTCAGACCTTGTAACTTCTCCAGACCAAGCGTTTATTGATCTTGCTTTATCTGATGAAGAACATGCGAACACTGACCCGAACGCTATTGCTACAGATGCTAGGGATCTTGCTGTTGGTTTACTTCCACACAGAAGTAAAATCTTTTCTTTTATTCCTACTCAAGAATTACGTAAAGCCGGACTCTTGGAAGGCCCAGACATTACGGTAGATAGGTACATTGGAAATACAATAAAGAAAAAAGAATGGGAAGAAAGAGGAGGCTGGAAACGAGCTTCTGCTTTAATTGAGATGGTAGAAGACCCAGCTGAAAGAAGAATGGCAAGAACTGCGGTTAAAAACACACTAGGCAAATACGATGTAGACATGAGTTCTGCCCTTAGAAAAATTAACAGTTGGGGGTTGTTCTTAAATATTTCAACTTTGCTCGCTTTTGCTGTGTTCGCCTCTTTCCCTGACCTTGCTGGACCAGTACTTAGGTCTAAAGAGTTTAAAGCTTTAATGACGGCAGTTCGTACTGGGCGAGACATGTGGAATAACCCACAAGAAGCGGCACGTATGGCAGAAGAGATTGGAGTTGCTACTCGAGAAGCTATGGACAATATGTATATCCATAGTGTAGATGCAGATTGGATGCTTGACACTCCTAGACAATGGTCAGATAAATTCTTTAAGTGGACGTTAACAGAAGGATATACTCGGTTTATGCGACAGTTTGCTGCTTCTATGGGTAAGCAGTTTATAATGCGGCATTCAGAGTTAGCAAAACAAGGCAACCAGAGATCTATTCGATATCTGGCTGAGCTTGATGGGCTTACTTGGCAGGAAGCTAAAAGATGGGAAGCAAATGACTATAGCTTCTCGGGGCAAGATGGGCGTAAGGTACGTGACGCTTTGGGTAGATTTGTTGAAGAGTCTGTGATTAGACCGAACGCAGCGGAGCGTCCTTATTGGGCATCTGATCCTAGGTATGCTTTAATTTGGCAACTTAAAGCCTTTTTCTACGCGTACGGTAAAAATATTGTAGGTGGAGTTGCAAGAGAAGCTTATTCTAGAAAACGAGAAACAGGTACATTAGGAGCAATGGTTCCTCCTTTAATGTTGTTTGCCACTACTGTTTTACCTTTAACTATGTTGGGTTGGGAATTTAGAGAAAGAACAAAATATCTTTTAGCTGCGGGGCTTCCTTTTATAGAGCCTGTTCCTTCTAAAGTAGGAGATATGGATTGGGGTACTTATTGGTTTGAAGTGTTTGATCGTTCTGGTGTATTGGGCCCCTGGACAATGCTTGCTCAAATGAGGCAAAACAACCTTTGGGGAGACTCTTTTATGACTCCTCTATTAGGGCCTAGTGTGGAAAGGTTTGAAGATTTGGCCAAAGGTGATTTTAATGCGACTAGCCTAGTTCCAATTTATAGTCAATTACCCAAAAGATAATATATAATAGAGAATTAATATGGCATATTCATCGACAATCAAATTAGTAGTAGGGGATACTCTCCCCGTTTTGAACTTTACGCTAAAGGATAGTAATACTGCTGCATCTGGAAGTACTTTAGATGCCGAAGATTCAGACACTTGGGCAGCTATAAACCTAACTGGAGGCACAGTAAAACTTAGAATCCGTAGTGTAGGTTCAACTACCGTCTCTTCTACAATCACTTGCGCCATTGTTTCTGCTTCTGGTGGTACATGTACATGTACATTCCCCAGTGGTACATGGACGACGTCAGGAACATATGAAGGCGAACTTGAATATACGACGTCTGCTTCTGCAGTACAAACGGTTCAAGATCTTATTAAGTTTGTAGTTAGAGATGATTTTGATTAATGGCATTAAAGTTAACAGTTGATTACGTTAAGCTTGCATTAACGATTGATACTGACTCTGTGGAGTCGGTGTCTACTTTTATATTTGCAAAATCCACTGTTACTTATGTTGCTCTTCAAAACACCTTAGATTACATTAACTTAACTGCTGCAGACATCATTACAGATGCAGACAGTAAGAACATGTACTTTACTGCTGAGCATAATTACTTTGGGCAGGACGAAGCTGACTTTAAAGTCACTATGTCTGATGCTATATCTTCGTTGGCAACTAGTTTAGCTAAGTCAGATACGACAACCTTTGATGCAGAAAACGAAGTTGTGGCTAAAGCGCTTAGCACTGCCAAGTCTGATTCTGTATCTATTGCAGAGTCTCTATCTAAAGCGATGCAGTTTAATAGGTCTTTTGCGGATACCCCAGCCATAACAGAACAACTGTCGTATAGTTTAGGTAAAGCAGCAGCTGACTCGTTTAGCTTCTCAGATGCCCCAACGTTTAGTGTTTCTATACAACCTACAGGGGAAACTTTTTCATTCTCAGATTCGCTACTGTATTCTCTTGACTACACCATAGCGGATAGTTTTTCTTTCTCAGATTCCTTCAGCAGAGTCGTGCAGTTTGCGCGTACTTTCTCGGATTCATTTACATTGGATGACGCAGCCAGTGTAGATGATGAGCTACAGACCGACGTAACGTTGAATAAAGGCAACGTTGTATCAGTGTCTGAAGCTCTTTCATATGCGTTTAGCACAACAACCTCTGAAAGTGTTACAATATCAGAGAGTTTTGTGAACGCCTTTTCTCCAGGAACAATTGCGGAAACAGCTAGTCTAGCTGAATCTTCAAGCTGGTCCTTTAGTAGAGGTACTCAGGCGGATTCGGTAACGATGTCAGAAGCATTAACGGCGCTATTTAGCCCCACTTATGCAGATACTGCTTCATTATCGGATTCAATATCGGTAGAATTAACTATTGGAGGCGGGCCGTTAAATACCACGGCTCTAAACAACTCCATGTTAAATGCATAAGAGGTAATTATGTCAGGCATAAATGATCAACTACAGTTAAAAGGACACTTACAAATTCATCTTAATGATGAACTTGTACAGGATATAGATAACTTAGTAGTCACCGCGGGTAAAAATCTCGTTGCTTCAAGGCTAGTAGGAACCAGTTCAGACGTCATGAGTCACATGGCTATTGGATCTGGTACTACAGCTGCAGCGGCGGGTAATACTGCACTTGGTACAGAGTTAGGACGTGTGTCTTTAACTTCTGGTGCTGCTTCAGCAGCTGTTGTTACTTACGTAGCAACGTTTGCAGCAGGTACAGGTACAGGAGCCGTTACAGAAGCAGGTCTTTTGAACGCAAGTTCGGGTGGTACTATGTTATGTAGAACAGTTTTCTCTGTGGTAAACAAAGGCGCTAATGACTCCATGACTGTCACTTGGACTGTAACTGTTAGTTAATAGGAGGAGATAAGTGGGCGTACTGTTTACAAATAACGCCAGCACTACTCTTTCTGCTGCGATTAGTAGTACAAGTGCTACAAGTATTAGTGTGGCGAGTAGCTCAACCTTCCCCAGTCCGGGGGCGGGGGAGTACTTCTACGCCACAATAGATGACGGCACTAATATTGAAATAGTCAAAGTCACAGCGGTGAGTGGTACAACGTGGACCGTGGTTCGTGCATCGGACAACACGAGCGCTGCTACGTTTGCGAATGGCACTACAATACAGCTGCGTGCTGCAGCTGCGTTGCTAACTGATATTCAACAGAATATCGCGGCTAAATCAGCTAACCAAACAGTCTACAACGCAACCACAGCCAGTAGTGCAACAACTTATAATGTTGGTACTGACCCACAGAACGAAGCAAACGCGATGGTGTTCTTAGATGGTGTCATGCAACACCACGACACTTTCTCATTTAGTGGTTCAACACTGACGTTTGATGCTGCTCCATCGAACGGTTTAAAACTCGAAGTTATCATAGATAACCTTATCAATTTACAAAGCTCTAACTTGACAGTAGACACGTTTACTGCAACCAACGGGCAAACAGCTTTTACTTTAAGCGATACACCAGCAGCCGAAGACAACTTGATTGTGTTCATTGAAGGTGTATTCCAGAATCAAGATTCATATAGTATTTCTACTAACACTTTAACAATGTCTGCGGGCGTTACGACGAACAGGAAGGTGGTTGTCTACATTATCAACCCCGTCAATATCGGTACTCCTAGTGATGGTACTGTTACTTCAGCAAAACTCTCAGGCAACATTACAACGCCAGGTACACTAACTGTAGGCTCTTATGATGTTGCTTTCGATTCTCCTACCTTCGTAGTCGATAACTCAAACTCGCGGGTGGGTTTGGGTACGGCGAGCCCGTCTGTGCCTGTAGATATTGTTGGAGATGTGAAGATGTCCTCTACTTTAGATCTAACTTCTCATCTGGATATGCCAGATAACGCTAAGATAAAACTAGGTACAGGGGACGACTTAGAGATTTATCACGACGGTTCACATAACTATATTGATGCTGTAACTGGAGACCAAGACATTATCTTTAAAGGTACAGACAGTAGTTCTGATATAACTGCACTTACCCTAGATATGTCAGAAGCAGGAGATGCTTATTTCAATAGAAATGTTGGAATTGGTGCAGCTCCTACAAATGGTGGAATTTCAACAGCAGGAAGCCCTGTATTATCAATAAGCGGTACTGTTCCAGAGCTTAACTTTGTTGATACTTCTTCTAGTGCAAACGATTATTGGATAAGAGTCTCAGACGGATTACAGTTTGGTGAGGCAAGTGATTCAAGAATGTATCTTAAGAATGGTGGAAACTTAGGTATTGGAAATACTACCGCGACAACTAGGCTTCAGATAACAGGTACTTCAAACGAAGAAGATGTAATTTTACTAGAAGACAATAGTGGAACAGATGTCGGTGCCCTAAGAATACATAGTGGCGCATTTATAATGAAAGGAAAAAGCTCAACGGCACCTGTTCAAATGCAAACCCACGATGGCAATGAAGATATTGAAGTTGACCCTGATGGCTTTATTAAGATGGAAACTGCCGGAAGCGAAAGACTTAGAATAGACTCCTCTGGAAAAGTCGGTATCGGCACCACAAGTCCAGCAAGAGACATGGTTCTTGTAACAGAAGGCTCAACCAATGGATTTAGAATTGAATCAGCAGATGAAAGCCTACATTTTTTCGGTGCTGGCGGATCAAGCGGTGTAGGTGTTGATTATGGGTATTATGCACAATACTCAGAAGGAGTATTAAAAAATCAAATTTACGCAGCCGGAGATAGTTACTTTAATGGTGGAAATGTTGGAATCGGCACCACGAGTCCTAGCTCAATTTTGCATTGTGAAAAAGCATTATCAAGTGATACTCAATCAACACCAGAAACAATTTTAACTCTTGCTGCAAAATATACAAGCACAGGAGTAGATGGTGCTGCTGGTTCAGGAGCTAGGCTTTTATTTAAAATTCCTGATGACAGCACTAATCCACAAGTAGGTGCATCTATTGATGGAGTAAAAGAAAATGGCGATGATGGCATAAGCAGTACAGCACTGGTCTTTAGCACCTCTCAAAATGATGCAACGCTTGATGAAGCCATGAGAATAGACTCAACGGGTGGATTATTGATAGGAGGAACCTCCAATCCGGGAGCAGTTAATTTAGTAGTAGGAGGGACTGGCGGTACAGCTAGAATATTGCCAATGACAGATAACGTTGGTTATGTGGGTGAGGGAAACTATAGATGGCAAGCGTTATATGCAGTTAATGGCTCAATACAAACTTCAGATGAAAGAGAGAAAACTGAAATAAAACCAACATCATTAGGGCTTGATTTTATCAAAGATTTAGAGCCAATAAGCTATAAATGGATTGATGGAGAGCAACAAGACAAAGGCAAAGATGAAAGAGAACATCAAGGGTTGATAGCACAACAAGTCGCTAGAACAGTTGAAAAGCATGGTATTGATAAAAACAAGTTTGGTGGTTTAGATATACAAAAAACTGATGAATATGATGATTTTCATGGTATGTCCTACGATCAATTTGTAGCACCACTCATCAAAGCGGTACAAGAACAACAAGAACAGATTGAACAAATGAAACAAGAAATAGAGGCATTGAAAGATGGCTAACACTAAGATAACAACGAACGTAATAGCAGACGATGCTATAACTGGCGCTAAGATAGCAGACGATGCTATCAATAGTGAGCACTATACTGATGGAAGTATAGACACTGCTCATATTGCAGACGATCAAGTTACTTTAGCTAAAATGGCAGGCATTGCCAGAGGTAAGATTATCTATGGTGATAGTAGTGGTAATCCTGCTGTGCTCGCTGTAGGTTCAAATGGCCAGGTACTTAAATCTGATGGTACTGATATATCTTGGGGTACTGATTCTTCTAATGATAGAGACGGAGCAGCTGTTTTTAATGAAAGTGGTGCAGATGTAGATTTTCGAATTGAAGGAGATACTGAACAAAACCTCTTCTTTGTTGATGGTAGTGCCGATAAAATTGGCATAGGAACCGCATCACCTACAGCACCTCTTACAGTTTCATACTCAGGTACTGGTAATTTAGTAGAGCTTATATCTACAGATGCAGGTTCTAGTACAGCCCCTGATTTATCTTTTTATAGAAACTCAAGCTCTCCTGCTGATGATGACAATATAGGTCTGATTCGTTTTTATGGCAATGATGATGGTGGAAATAAAACTACTTATGCGGGAATACACGCTTATATTGCTGATGCGAGTGATGGCTCTTCTGATGGTGGTTTAATATTTACTACTACTAAAGCAGACACACAGGCTCCAACAGGATCAATGGAGATGCTGAGAATTAATGATGGCGTTAGGCTTCCAGATGATAAATGGCTTACTTTAGGCGCTAGTAATGATCTAGGATTAATCCATGACGGCTCTAATTCTTATATATCCAGTTACTATGGTGCTTGGTATTTTGACCAGCATGTAGACGATGGCAACATGATTTTCAGATGTGACGATCAAAGCGGTGGGTTAGCAGAATACATAGCCCTTGATGGTGGCTCAGGAATGGTCAACATGAAACAAAAGACCAGAGTCCTCACAGCAAGCCCAACAATACTTGAACTAGAAACAACAAACAGCAGTTCATACAAGTTCTATATTGAAAACAGATACGATGCTTCCAACACAGTAAACTTTGTTTGGAACACCACAACCCTAATGCGATTTACTTCAAACTATAATGCGTTAGCACTTATGCCGGGAAATGATCCGGGAGTAGCCATCGGTACATACGATGACGAAGGACATAAGTTAAATATTTATAGAGGTAGTAGTGGTAACTGTTCGTTGAAACTTAAAACAAGTGCTGGCGGTGATCCCGAAATACACTTGGACAGTGCCGCGGCAAATAGAAATGGCATAATTAAATTCTTTGACAACGGTTCTCACGTTGGAAGAATAGACTATCACCACAACGGGGATAGGATGGAATTACAAGCAGGTTCGTCAACTGGTAGAACTGTTGCAATTACTGGTAGTCGTATGTACGTTGGAGGAATAACCGCTCCAACATATGCGGGAGTTATGGTTGTAGAGAGAGATCAAGCAGGTGTTCCAATGTTTACAGTTAGAGCTATAAACGCAGATGCTGTAGGAGCCGCTTTCCATGTAAACTCTCAAGCATCAGGAAACAACTCTATTATTTCATGTTGGAACAACTCTCAAGATGGCTCAACTGCAGACCAACAGTTTAGAATTAGAAATGATGGAACTTGCTTTACTAATAACGGTAACACTAGTTCTTTATCAGATAGAAGATTAAAGAAAAATATTGTTGACTACACTTATGACTTATCAAAATTTAAGTCTTTAAGAACAAGAAAGTTTGATTGGGAAAATAAAGAATTACACGGTAATAAAGATGATGTAATTGGCTTTATAGCACAAGAAGTAGATGCAGTAGATTCAAGGTGGGTAATGCAAGATCAATTACACGCTTCTTCAAAAGATGTACCTTTAGTTGATGCAGACTTATTAACTTTTGCTACACCTTTATCAGAAACAGATGCAATGTATGTATCAGTAATTCAACAACTCATAACAAGATTAGAAGCTGCGGAAGCCAAGATCACAGCACTAGAGGGATAATATGGCACTAACAAAAGTAACAGGCGAATTTATAGACATCGGTGATATCGACATCTCTGATGTTGGCACTATCTCTTTGGATGCTATACAAGGAGACGCTGATGCTAATACGTCCATTACTTTCAGTGGTTCAGATGTAATCACTATCGCTACAGGTGGTTCTGGTAGATTAACAATAGGTGACGGAGCCTTATCTCCTGTCACAGATAATCAAATAGATTTAGGAACATCGTCTTTAGAATTTAAAGATGGTTATTTTGACGGAACAGTTACAGCAGACGCGTTTGCTGGGCCACTAACAGGTGATGTTACAGGTAATGCCAGTGGAACAGCCGCTACAGTCACAGGGGCGGCTCAATCGGCTATTACAAGTCTTGGAACACTAACGACCCTTACTGTAGATGATATTACAATTAATGGTTCTACTATTTCTGATGGTGGAGATTTAACAATAGAATCTGCAGGAGAAATGATACTTAAACAAGGTGGTGGCATAGTACGAGTTTATGCAGGTAGTACACAAGTAGGTGCATTAACTACTTCATCTAATAATTTCGCTTTGAAGTCTTTCGTATCAGACAAAGATATATACATTATCGGAAATGATGGTGGCTCAACAATAACTGCTTGTACTTTTGATATGTCAGATGCAGGTACAGCTATCTTTAATAACCAAGTTGGAATTGGTGCAACTCCTGCAACTGCTGCAGGGATTTCAAAGTATTTATATGTAGAAGGTGGTGATCCCGGCATAGTATTAAAAGACTCTACAGCTAACGATGTCGCTGAAATATATAACGCAGCTGGAAAACTTATAATTTATGGTGGATCAGGTGGAACCAATGCTGATTCATTTGCTTTTGATATACCAAACAATAGGCTAGGAATCGGCACCATGAGTCCTGCTAGAAATTTAGTCGTAAGCTCTTCGGGTCAAACAGATGTAGCAATCGTTGCAGGTACTAGTGCATCAGCTCAATTACAGTTTGGAGATTCAGGTGACGACAATATAGGTCAGATTGAATATAACAACAGCACTAATAATATGATGTTTTACGCAAATGCAACAGAACATATGCGTATTAATTCAAATGGTAATATCAATATTGGAATTGGTGGATCAGGTGGTGATTTATTATTGCAACCACAAGCAAAACTTTATTTAGATGCAGGTGGAGATACTTATATAGTAGAGTCTTCTGGTAATGAAGTAGATGTTTATACTGGTGGTGCTAGAAGATTAAGAGTAAATCAAGATGGTCTTATATTCAATAGTGATACAGCAGGAGCTAACGCGCTTGACGATTATGAAGAAGGCACATTTACCCCTACTTATACTGTAGCGGGTGGAGGTAGTGCGGGTACTGTGACAGGCACAAATACTGGTTTTTATACAAAAGTTGGCAGAATGGTTACTGTTGCGGTTCAATCCCATTATGTGCCAACGTCAGGAACAGTACCAACTGCTTACAACATGACTTTACCTTTTGCTGCTGGTTTAATAGGTGGTCAAGCGGGCAATGGTTCTGGTCAAGAAATCGCACAAACAGGAAAAAGTATGTTTATTAGTGTTGGTAACAATGCAAGTACGGCTGTTATAAAGGCAACAAATGGTGCGGCACCTCCCGCTAATGCGTACTTTAATTTTGGTTTTACTTATCAAATAGCTTAACAATAATTATGTCTAGTGGATTCTAGGCACGGAGAAAAAAATGGCAATAACAAAAACAACAACAGCAGACAAGATTGAAACTCTTGAAAGTGGAATCGTACAAGTAAGAACAGCGACTATAATTAAAGAAGATGGCGTAGAGTTGACTCGTACATTTCATCGTCATATTCTAACACCAAGCACCAAGACAGGTGATACTTGGGGAGATACGGATATATCTGGTGAAGATGCAAGAGTACAGGCAGTCTGTAATGCAGTATGGACTAATGCAGTTAAAACAGCTTATCAAGAACAACAAGACGCATAATAATTTGTTATGATGAATTTTTTAATTAAGGAGAATAAAAATGGCAGAAGATAGCCCAAAAATAGAAACCGTTAACTTTGACGGAGAAGCCTACGCGGTAGAGGATTTAACTAGTCGTGTAGTCGATGGGTTTAATACCCTAGTACGCTTGCAACAAGATGTGCAAGAGCAAGCTTATCAGCTCAAAAAGTCGCAGAGCGCTCAAAACTCTGTGTCTGGTGAGCTTAAAGCTATGATACAAGAGGATAAAATAAAACCATTGCAAGAAGAAACCCCTTTAGATGACACAAGCACAGAGTGAACGTAGACTTGAAAGAGTTGAAGAAAAGCTAGACAAACTGGCGGAAGCCGTTGTGTCTATTGCTCGTATTGAGGAGCGCGTTAATACTGTACTTAAACATCACGATAGGTTCTTTCACCGTTTAGATAGGCTCGAAGCACGAGTTGAAACTGTAGAAAGCAAAAGCATGATGAATCGAAACGCTATTAGCATAGCGGAACGGTTTATCTGGATTGTTATTACTTCAGGAATAAGTATGTTGTTTTACTTCGGAGCAAGAAATGGCATATTTTAAACTAATCACTTTTGCTGGAATGGCTCCACAAATATCCCCACGGCTTCTTGGGAATGATATCGCACAAACAGCACAGGATGTTAATCTAGATAGTAGCCGTCTTGTACCTATTACCGATAACAGCACCAGTACAATTAACAGTAGTCAAGCTCCAACAGCTTCTAGTAGAACTACTATTTATAAGTACGAAGAAGACGACGGTTCTGAAACTTGGTTAGAGTGGGACGAGGACGTTGATGTTGTTCCTGGACCTGTTGCGGGTAACACACAAGACAGGTTGTATTGGACAGGACAGGGAGGAAGTTCTGGCTTTCCGCGTATGAGTATTGACTCTTTGATTACTTCGGGTAGTGCGCCTTATCCTACAACTTCATATAGACTTGGTATACCTGCCCCTACTTCTAGTGAAACACCGAGTTCAATTATTACTGCAAGCTCAGTACAAGGTAACGCAATCACGTTTGATGGGTCTAGTGCAAGTATTGTACTCGTTGATGATGAGACTATAACTGTTACCGCTGATCAATATACAGCCTTAGCTAATGGAGATGCTGTTATTTATGGTAAAGGTAGTGGAGGCACTGTTATTACAGGGCTTACAGATAACACAACCTACTATGTTATTAAAGGCACTTCTCCTAAAATACAATTAGCAACTACGTTTGCGAACGCAATTGCTGGAAGTGCTATTAACCTTACAGGTGTTGGTGCAGGTTCGGCTCATATTTTAACTCCTTTAGACGATGGTTCGCAAACTAAGTACAGTACATCCTACGTGTACACGTTTGTGTCCGCATACGGGGAAGAAGGGCCGCCTTCTCTTGCTTCAGCTGTGTTTGACAAAGTGGATGGCCAAACTGTACAAGTAACTTTACCTGCGGCAAGTGTAAGTGGTACTGGGCGAGGAAATAATAATATTACACACAAACGCCTGTACAGATCTAACACCGGTTCTAACACTACGGCGTTTCAGTATGTCGCTGACATGTCTCTTGGTACTGGAACATACGACGATGCTCTTGACAACGATGAGCTAGCAGAAGTTATACCATCAACTTATTGGATCGGACCGCCAAACGAGGACACCAGTACGTATCCCGAAGGACCGATGATTGGGCTAACTGCTATGCCAAATGGTATTTTTGCAGGGTTCAGAGGTAAAAGACTTTGTTTTTCTGACGCTTACATGCCACACGCGTGGCCCGTTAGCTATCGCATTACACTTGAAGAGGAGATTGTAGCGATAGGTATGGCAGGAAACGGTCTTATCGTCACGACTAAAGGTACACCGTACTTGGTTTCAGGTACAGACCCAAGAGCCATGCAGGTTCTACGTATTGAAGCAGCTCAAGCGTGTTTAAATAAAGCATCGCTCGTGGACATGGGTAACATGGTTATGTACGCGGGTGCCGATGGACTTGTAGCCGCCGCTGGTACAGATGTGCAAGTCATTACTGAGGGTGTTATTTCTCCACAACAATGGAGAACAGACTACTACCCAACAGTTTTAAAAGGTTTTAGGTGGGAAGGTAAATACGTAGGGCTATACACAAGTGGTAGTAACTATGGTGGATTTATATTTGACCCAAGGGGCGGTAAAAATACTCTTGCTTTGCTTACACAAACTAGTTCTACAGATGCAGCTGGCGGGTTTACTGACCCAGACGATAACGAGCTGTACCTTATTATTGATAACACAATCAAAAAGTTTCAGGGTGGCGCTACCTATCAAACTCTTACTTGGAAAAGTAAAGAGTTTGTGCCGCCTAAACCTACAAGCATGGGTTTTGTAAAAGTAGATGCTGAGGCTTGGCCTGTAACAGTTAAAGTGTACGGAGACGGTACTCTTTATTATCACGCTACAATTAGTACCTCTGGTAATGCTTATGCAGTAACAGGCTCGACTCCAAGTTTTAGTGCAACAGACATACCAGAGCCTGTAGTTAGGCTGCCCGCCACTGTTGCTAGTTCTTTTTCAATTCAAATTGAAGCAGCTAAAGTAGTAAATGAAGTTTGTATTGCGGAGTCCATAGACGAACTAAGAGGTGTGTAATGGCAGAAACTAAAATACCTGCTATTTATAGAGTCCCTTCTAGCACAGAACCCGAACTAAAACGATACTTAGAATCTGTACAAGAAGCATTAGAGGTGCGTCTAGGACGTCGTGGAGACGAACTTGACCAAGCTGTTACCTACAGAGATCTAATTGATTCCAATCTAGCTCAGAGGGCCTCTAGACTTAATCGAGTGGTTGAGCCTATGATTGAAGAGCCTACTCCTTCTATGCCCTTCAACACTATTCCTCAAAACGTACAGGCTAGTGGGGCATTTACTAAAATACTTGTGACATGGAACAATCACCAAATGGGCAGCTTGTTTGCACGAGCTGAAATATGGCGAGCAAGCATAGATGATCTTAACGCTGCAACAATGCAAGGGTCTGTATATGGCTCAGTATTTACAGACACGGTAGATTACGACACGACCATGTACTACTGGGTACGGTTCGTACAGCGTGCGACTTCTGTTAGTGGCAATGAAACCTTCGGTGAGTTCTCATCACCAGCAGCAAGTGCTACAACGGCTGAAAACATTAGTGCCGTTATGACAGCTTTAAGTGAAACTTTAGCAGACATGCCAGGGTATAGCTTGCTAGCTACAAGCACTACATCAGCTACGGTTATAAAAGCCGCATCTTCTCCAAGCACTAGGTCAAATGGAGATGCACTACAACCAAATGACCTCTGGTTTGATACTGATGATGGTCAACTTTACACAAGGAACACTGCTAATAACGCTTGGGTGGCAGCTCGTGACGCTACTTTAGTTACTACAGTAAGCAGTTTGAGCTCTACTGTTACAACCAACACCAGCAATATTGCTACAGCAAACACGAACATTGCGACTTTAACTTCTGCAAACACTGCCAGAGTTAGTGAAATTACTGAGCTAGAAGCCACGGTTACTGGCTACAGTAACTCTAGTACAGTTGCAGCTGCAATCTCATCAGAAGCAACAGCCAGAGCAAATGGAGACTCTGCAAATGCTACTTCCATAACTAACTTAACAAGTACGGTAAGTGGGCATACAAGTTCCATAAGCACATTAAATACGACTACGGCTTCTCACACAGGCGACTTAAATGCTATGTATGTGTTGACAGTAGCAACAGAAAGTAATGGCAGTAAGTCAGCAGCAGGGATGGTTATTGGATCTAATTCAAGTGATGGTTCTGGGGCCCAGTCTTATGTGCAATTTCAAGCTGATAAGTTTGCCATATGGAACGGAAGCAATGCGAATACAGCCCCGTTTATTGTTAGTAGTAACACCGTGTATATGGCTAACGCCATGATTCAAAATGCAGCGATAACAAACGCTAAGATAGCAGATGCTACAATTGAATCAGCTAAGGTTGTTTCATTAACTGCAGCTAAAATATCGTCAGGTAATCTTAACGCTAACCAAAGAATAACTGTTGGTTCTGATGGCACAGGAGCTACAGATCAGAGGATTGAAATTAGTGCTCAATATAACAGAATATTAGTAGTGGATGATTCATCGTAATGGCAAACAGAGTATTAATAGGAAATAAATCAGCTTCGGCTTCCCCCGGAACTAATTACGGATACGGCATGTACGTATCAAAAGCCGGTAAAGATGTACTTACTTGTGGCAGAAAAGATTTACTGTTTGATTCTAGCCAAGGCACAGGAGCTTCTGGTTTTATCTACGCTGAGGGGCAGAAGTTACTGTTAAGCTCTGCTTTAAATTTTTTAACAACTAATTCAAAAGACGCTCTTGGTTATATACCTCTTGTCATACACGCTGAAGACATGCAGCAGTCGCACAATTGGACTTGGTCAGCGGGAAACCAAACAGAGGAGTATTATTCAACTCGCATGGATCTTATAAAAACAACTGCTTCTACTATAACTCCTATTAAAATGGGATATGGGGCTAACGCTTGTCTTCCTTCTGACGGTCGAAGAACTTCAAACACAGACGTTGGGCTAGGCTCAAGCCAAGCGTGTACAAATATTGGTTTTGTTGTATTAAAAATACCTTGTGCCTATGGTTATATGAACAGCACTTATTTTGAGGAGACGGACTGATGGCAAATCGTATACTAATAGGCAACAGAGCAACAGGCGGTTATGGTTTATATGTATCTAAGTCAGGAGAAGATGTTGCAACTTGTAATAAATCTGATTTATATTTCTGGACAGAAAACGAGGAAAGCG
>Ga0315316_10000215_pt1 | contig 35294 bp, 37 predicted proteins | sample M160m3416metaG_FD_203702 | JGI IMG/M metagenome (GOLD analysis project Ga0315316, IMG submission 203702) | Ammonia-oxidizing marine archaeal communities from Monterey Bay, California, United States - M1 60m 3416 | ecosystem: Environmental > Aquatic > Marine > Intertidal zone | place: USA... | reverse complement strand
TCATTGACACTCTCACCGCTCTTCAAAGCAACTCTCAAATCATCTTCAGAGATACCAAGAACACCTGACAACGAAGCCAAACCGCCACGATGACCTTTACCTTTACCTTCAAAAGCTTTGCCATGATCTCCAGAGGTCGATTCCGTTACGTCGGCACCAGCAGTAGTTATCGGATTCAACAGGCCAGCAAGCAACAACGCCGGCACTGCTAGTACACCAATTATTATCTTTTTCCACATCTTAGTTTTCATAGCTGAGCTCCTTAAGCAAATTAGTCCAGCTTCACCATGTCTTAGGTATATAAGAACAAACTAAGATCCTCATGAGAATTAGATAAGAAAAGCTTACTACTCAGCTACTCTTATCCGGCTTCTGAGTGAGTTACCGGTTTTTCGCCCATCCACTCTCGAAGAGTATTTTTCAGTTTTGTTTGCTGAATAAAAATGTCATGCTCTGGCCCTGAATCTCTTTCTGACTGAGGGGCTTTGAGATAGAAAGACAACCACTCTTGCACCCCGGACTCCCCCGCTCTTTGGGAAAGGTCCATAAACAGCGCTAAATCTAAAACAATTGGCGCTGCCAGGATCGAATCACGACAGAGAAAATCAATTTTGATTTGCATGGGATAACCGAGCCAACCGAAAATATCAATAGCGTCCCAGCCTTCTTTATTATCTCCTCGTGGCGGATAATAATTTATTCTGACCACATGGTCTATGTTCCCGTATAAGTCGGGGTAGAGAGTCGGCTGAAGAATAGTGTCAAGAACACCCAGCTTTGAGACTTCTTTAGTCTTGAAATTCTCGGGATCATCGAGAACTTCCCCATCTCGATTACCTAAAATATTTGTGCTGTACCAACCACGAAGTCCCAGCATTCTCGCTTTTAAACCTGGGGCAATGAGAGTTTTCATTAAAGTCTGACCGGTTTTGAAGTCTTTGCCGACAACGGGAACTCCTCGCTGCTTAGCCAGATCAATCATGCAAGGAAGGTCCACGCTCAAGTTTGGGGCCCCGTTAGCAAATGGAACGCCGCTCATTAAAGCTGCGTAGGCATAGATCTGACTCGGCGATATATTGTCATCATCGTTAGCTAATCCAGCTTCAAAGGCTTCAACGCTACTATGAACGTCGCTCTCTTCTTGATAAGCCTCAGTAGAGCCGCACCAAACCATGACTAGACGATCACAATTATTTTCAGACCGAAAACGTTCTATATCTGCCATTAGCGCTTGGGCTTGTTCAAGCTTCGAGGCAATCTCTTTTACTCGAGTGCCGTCTAACTTTTTTACCCACCTCTGATCAAAGACTGCCTCCATAGCCACAATGCTTTCGAGCTCACTCGAAATTTTAGCTAAATCTCGTTCTTCCAATACCCCTGCAGCGCGAGCTCCTTCAAGGGCGTTCGAAGTAATTGGGTCCCAGCCTCCAAAAACTATGTCATCAAGCGACGCCAAAGGAACAAAGTCCTTAATCAGCGGGTTAAGTCCGTCTTCACGCGTCCCTAATCGAATGTGCGCCATCTGTGTTACCGAACCAATTGGAGCCGCTAGGCCTTGTCGCGCTGCGATTACACCAGCGATGAAGGTTGTAGCAACAGCTCCCATTCCAGGTGTCAGTATGCCAAGTTTTCCGTTAGGTGGTGCTATCTCTACTGCTGTCATACCCATAAAGATAAGCGATTACTTAACATTATGTGTTTATAATAAGTAATTCTTAACATTAGGTGTTCAACAGTGAACAAACATCGTTTACCCGACGTGACGGTAGCTCAGCTCGAATATCTGCTCGCTGTGGATCAAGCACCGACGTGGGCGGCAGCAGCTAAGTCGCTAGGGGTTAGCCAATCAGCGCTATCTCAAGGGCTGACTGAACTTCAACGACGGATAGGGCTCCCTCTTTTCAGTCGCGACGGGCGAAAGAAAGTTCCTTTACCGGAAGCACAAGACGTTATTGAACATGCACGAAGAGTAATATCACAAACAAGTGACCTATCTATCTGGGCCGAGTCGATACGCTCTGGCAGCGCTGGCAACCTGCGAGTCGGCCTTATCGACGCAGCCGCAGTCGATCACTTCGGAAAAGATCTACGACTATTTCGACAAAGCAGACTTGGTCTCCAATTACGCATTTCGGTTGGGCCTTCGAGTCAACTTCTCAGCGCTCTCGAAACTGGGGAGCTCGATTTAGCCATTTGTGTCAAACCGCCACATAACCAATTTACAACAATCCCACTTATCACAGAGGATCTTTGCATTTACTGCCCTCCCGACACGAAGGACCCTCTCATGAATCAATGGGGACCATGGGTTAGTTTCCCAATCGGTTCTTTTACAAGACAGCTCATCAGGGCAGCGCTTACCTCTGAGGGCAGGTCTTTTAATGTTGTAGCCGAATCTCACCAACCAGAAGTGCTTCGTGAAATGGTACTTCTCGGAATGGGGTGGGCAGTCCTTCCTCGGATACAAGCAGAGCGAGCGCCAGCTGCTCTTCGGTCAATTAAGCCTGAACCCCTGCTGCAACGCCAACTAGTAGCAGCGACGCGAATGATGGGTACAAAGAATCCTGCTGCCTCAGCGTTAATTGATCTCATCAAGTCAAGAACGAAGAGCTAGCCCACCTCAACGTTACCAGAACGAGCAAAATGAACTTCTAGAGCGCCGATTATCATCGGCCAAAGCTGTCTAGGCAGGTCGTGTCCCATATCACTCAATAGCAATAACGAAGATCCCGGAATCAGCTCTGCGGTACGAAAGCCACTAGATGGACCAATCAGACGATCATCGCGTCCATGGATTACTAACGTAGGAATCCTTAGGCGCTCTAGCTCAGCTTCACGACTTCCTGATGCAACAGCTGCCGCGAGTTGTCGAACCACGCCATCTGGATAGTTGGATCTGTCGTATGTGGCTGCCGCAACTTCCTTAGCTCTCTTTAGATCAAAATATTTTTTACTTGACCAGACTTCGTATGCGGCAGCGTGCTCAATGTAATCAGATCGTGATGAAGGAGATGGAGTCAAAAGTAACGTAAACGCTTCATCATCGATCTCAAAATTATCCGGATTGCCAGTCGTAGACATCATCGAAGTAAGCGATAGCAAACGGTTAGGCCTTTCAATTGCCATAGTTTGAGCAATCATTCCCCCTAATGAAGCTCCCACAACATGAGCTTTCTCAATTCCCAACGCGTCAAGAAGTCCGAAGGCATCATTAGCCATATCTGAAAGGGTGTACGGAACCTCTGGTAAGTCACCTCCTACAAAAAATGCATTGAGAAGAGCTTCTAAATCAACTTCGCTTCCTTCACATTTGGATGAGAGTCCAGAGTCTCGATTATCAAATCGAATCACATACTTTCCAGAAGCTGCAATTTGTTCGCAGAAACTGGCATCCCAGTGAATAAGTTGAGCTCCCAGCCCCATCACTAATAGGACAGACGGGTCCGTTGGCACTCCAAATGTTTCGTATTCAATATCAATTTCGTCGGCTGAAAGTATTTTCATCTTAGTTTTTAGACCTAACCGGCGTGAACTCGCACTGGAGGTGTTTCACACCATGAATAAAAGAAGACTGTAAAGTATCTGGTTCACCGACTGACCGAATATCCGGTAGCCGCTTGAACAGTTCACGGAATATAACACTTATTTCTCGTCGCGCTAAATGAGCACCCAAACAAAAGTGAGGCCCCGGGCCTCCGTAGCCATATTGAGGGTTGGGGTTCCGGAGAATATTAAACGCGTTTGGGTTCTCGAATACTGATGGATCACGATTAGCCGCCAGATAGAACATCGCTAATTTATCACCTTCCTTCAGCTTTGTTTTACTTAGAACGGTGTCTTGTGTCACAGTCCTTCGCATATAAGTTACTGGACTTGCGAGGCGAACTATCTCTTCGACTGCAGGACCAGCCAAGGCCTCAAAATCAGCAATCCAAAGGTCACGCTGGGAAGGGTTATCGGTCAAATATTTGAGCCCCCAGCTGATTGCATTTCTAGTCGTTTCGTTTCCTGCCACTACCAGCAGCACAAAAAAACTTGCTAAATCGGCTGACGTCAGTTGATCGTCTTCGAGGTTTGCATTAACTAAAATGCTTGTCAAATCTTGACCGTCTCCACCACGCTTAAGCTCTGCGACATCGCCCATCAGAGCAGCCAAATCGGCTCCAGCGTCCAATAGTGCCGTAATAAAATCAACGTCTTGCGGAGCGAATTCTGGGTCTTGGATTCCAAGGATTACGTTTGAGTTTTCAAATACTCTCGAAAACTCAGAGTCTGGGATTCCCATCAAGTCGCAGACAATTTTGAGGGGAACGGCAGCAGCGACTTCTGTAACGAAATCACAGGAGCCAAGATGGCTCATACCATCCACAATATTACGAGCTACATCCTGCACAGACTCTTCCAGCAGGCTTAAAACCCGGGGAGTAAAACCCTTAGACACAATTCGTCGAAGACGAGCGTGCCTCGGGTCATCCATGGCAATCATCGAACTAAAGAATTCCGTAAATTCCGGCGGAGTGTCTGTAATCGTAATACCCGAACTAGAACTAAAAATTTCTGGGTTTCGAGAAATTGTTCCTATGTCAGCGTGCCTTACAACGCTCCAGTATCCAGGGCCGGCTTGCAAGAACTCATTTTCCGGCAATGGCTCTTCAAACCAGTCCAAAGGTGCCTCTGCATGGAGCCTGCTAATTTCTGCATCTATAGTTTCGGCGCCTTGAAGCCATACCTGCGAGTCCATAAGATTTACGTGACTTACGTTCCACTCACCCATCTTTCAAGCCTATCGTCATTAAGTCTGCCAACATAGACACTGTGACACTTCAAGATCCTCAACCTCTCCCACCTCGTCAAATCGTAGACACCTACACAGAGCAGATGTACTACCAAAAAAACTTTGAAGCACTAGAAGATCTAGTGGCTGACTCGATGGTTAGGCACGAACAAAACGGAGAGAGAGTTGTTCTGACCCGTGAACAAGTACGAGAACGAATAGAAGATTTTCACGATCAGTTTCGATCAATACACTTCACTAGTCGCAAGGTTGTTGAAGACCATGATTCGGTGGCAGCGGCTTACGAGGCTGATCTAGTTGATCATGAGGGCCAAATTCATACAATTTGTGGAATCGAAATTTTCACAGTCGTTAATGGTCGCATATATGAGGTGTGGAACTCCCCGGCTGGCGACGGTTCGTGGGGGTAATGCTATGACCGATAAAACAACGGCCAACTACGTCATCCATGGAGCAGGCGGGATTGGCTGCGTAGTCGCGGCGCGCTTGGCCCAAGCCGGTCAACGTGTTTCGTTAATAGCTCGCGGGGACCATCTCTTAGCTCTGCAACAGAAAGGTCTTCAGGTCCATGGAGACACTAGCGGTAAATGGAAACTTCCTGCCGCAGCTCATGCCAACGATCTAAATATCGATGAGCACACAATAATTTTATTGACGATGAAGACTGATGACACTTTCAAAGCCGTAGAACAGCACCAAGAAATTTACAGAGATTTGCCTATTATCTGTTTCCAGAACGGTGTAACCAACGAAGCTTGGCTTACAAAGCGAAACTTTCTCACTTATGGCTGCACAGTAATGGTCGGCGCCGGCATTACTGAACCCGGCGTCGTCAGACATTCAGGCGGAAAAATGCTGGAAATAGGTTCCTGGCCTTCAGGAGTAGATAATTTATGTCTAAGAATTACAAAAGATTTACAGCTATCTGGCATGGAAGCCAATGTTGACGAAAACATAGAAAATGGAAAATGGGGAAAGCTTGTTCGTAATCTTTCCAACGCCTATCTTGCGCTAACTGATCTCTCCGTTCAAGAAGCAAGTTGTCTACAAGAAGATCGTTTTTTTATCGCTGATGTTAATGAAGAGGCCGCAAACGTCACCGAAGCTGCAGGACTTTTTGTTCGCTCTATTGGTAAGAGAAATTTACGTGAGCAGATAGACCACTTGCGCACCGGTGGCGTATGGCCAGCGCGTCCTCCTGTCACTGAGACAAATCGTTCCTACCCGAGCACTTGGCAGGACCTCAAAGCGAAACGAGGCTCAGTAGAAGTCGATCACTTCAATGGCGCGATCGTCCGACTCGGAGAAATACACGGCGTGGAAACACCTTTGAATCGAGTACTCAGAGATCTTTGCAGAGATGCTGCCTCTCGGCTATTGGATCCAGGTACTGAAACCTGCGAGTCGTTGAGAAACGCCGCTAAGAATACTGATAGGGGTGCCCGGGGCGGGACTTGAACCCGCACGCTCCGTTAAAGAGCCGAGGGGTTTAAGCCCTCTGCGTCTGCCTATTCCGCCACCCGGGCTACCGAGAAGCTAGGCTAACCAATTCTTATCCCTAGTTGGCTGTCTCAGCTCTATTTATGCAGCAATAAATTGTTTGTCTTCGTCAATGACCTCAGCACTTTTTAACTGTTTATGGGAGGTAGCAAGTTCTTTGTTACAAACTACACCCTCGCTAAACAAGGTCTCGACAACCTGAAGGTTCTCAACTATCTGGCTCCATAATACGTTGCGTAAACTGCTGGCCTGCCTCCCTACAAATTGATTGCAGATAACAGCGCCTTCAACAAGGTCTGCTATGACCGCTAGAAATGGGCGCCCTATTATTCGAACAGAGACGATACTGCCAAGCTCAGATCGTCTTATAGCACGGTCAATTCCTTGGGTTTTAGGTGGCGTTCGAAAAGCCGGAACTCCAATGCCTTCCGCACGACATGCCTCAACAATGACTCTCGCCGCAACAGCAAACCTCATCGAGGGGGCTTCGCTTAACGAAGTAGCTGATTTCACGACTCGAGAAGTTAATGGCTTATTGGTCATCATGAATATAATGACCAAAGGGTGGGACAGACGAAAATAATTTAAATCCTGAATCTAGGACACTTTCTAATTATTTAATCTCTCATCAAGAATTTATAGATCAGGTCTCAACAATACGCGGGTAATCTTATTTTCGTGTCTAACAGCTCTGGCTTAGTCGAAGGATTGACCCCAGCCCAACAAGAAACCCTTGACCTTATTCGTGTTCCACAAGAAGACCGCACAGTTTTCCCATCGAGCCTTCGAGCTGAGTTGTATCATCGGCTAGAAAAAGAAACAGTAGAGGTAGCCGACGCCTTAACTTCAGATCTTTGGGTAGCCAAAAGACAGCTTCAGGCGGTCAATAGCTGCGAAACGCTATACATGGCACAAACGCAAGAAGAGTTTAGATACTCAGTTCCTACATCTCGAGGACAAATTTTTCACAAAGCCGTTGAACTTTCAGTCCACCTTCCCTCAATTCTTTCACCATCAGAGCTTGTCGGGCATGCTTTTAATTCGCTCAGTGCTCGCGATGATTCACTTTCCCACTTTCTAACTGAAAGCGACGCTGTTACTGCGGCAGAGATACGAAGCGAATGTGTTTCTCTACTCACCACATTTCAAGAAACATTTCCCCCTCTTCGTTCGGCCTGGAGACCTACCACTGAAGCATCACGAAGGGTATCTTTTCATCGTAACAAAATAATTCTTGCGGGCCGGTTTGATTTGACGCTCGGAATGCCAACAGACCGCACAGCCGGTCGAGTTATCATTGAATTGAAGACAGGAAAACCATCGATACAACATGCCGATGATCAGCGTTACTACGCGTTGCTAGAAACCTTAGTTACTGGCGTTCCTCCACTTCTTCTTGCAAGCTTCTATGTCGACGCCGGGCGTGTCGTAACCGAAAACGTTGATGAAGCTTTATTAGAATCGACTCTCCGTCGAACAATCGCCGGAGTCAAAAGGCTCGGCTCGCTCCGCCTAGAGGACGTTCAGCCCAAAAAGTTACCTGGGCCTCCCTGTCGTTGGTGCCCAGTCTCAAATGAATGTGCAGAAGGAAGCGAATGGTTGAAAGAATCAACTGAAACCAATGGTTGGTAACGCTCTTAGTTTTTAAACTTTAGCTCCTGAGGTTTCCTAAAGCCCATAGCTCATCGCGCCGCTGGTCCCACTCTTCTGAAGTAATAGCGAAACGATCGTGATCTTCCCATACGCCCGCTATCTGCAAGTACCCTTTAGCCGTCCCTTCACAGCGAATTCCTAGCTTTTGGGGAACTCTAAGACTGGCTTTGTTACGTGGAATTATTGAAATTTGCAAACGGTGCAGCCCCGCCCGGTCAAAAGCATAACTCATCACAGCTACTAGACCTTCTGGAACAAACCCTTGACCGGCCCATCTTTCATCTATCCAATAACCCACGTGACCGCTTTGGAACGCTCCACGAACCACATTGTTGACATTAATTTCCCCACAAAATATCCCGTCGTGCCACAACGAAAAAGCAAACCCCGTGCCAAGTTGCCGCTCTCTGTCCCTCGCGTTGCATCGCGCCGCGAAAGCAGATGGGTCTCGTTCCGCATTAGGCCCTCCAGGAACCGGCGCAGGTTCCCACTTGGTAAGCCAATCTGCGCATCGACTGCGCACCTCACTCCAAGCCGAAAAGTCCGAAGCTTGGAGCCCTCTGAGGAGTAGACGAGCAGTGTGTAATTCACTCACGCTAGAGACACTAGCCGTCTTCGCTGGCTTGATTCGCGTCAAGCATCTCATCAGCTAAACCATCAAGTAGATCGCGCTCACGCACTAAGCATTCATCAATTTCCCAATGACGCATAACTGCAACCAATATGCAGCAGCCCCCAACAATTACGCCAGCCCTCTTAGGGTCCAGGCCAGGGTTATGTAACCGATCTTCAAGTGACTCCGTGGCCAGAGTGCGAAACACATCTTCTGCAGCCGATCGTTTCAGTAGAAACTTGTCAACCATTTCACGTTTATAGTCCTGCAGCCCAAGCTCGACTGCTGCAATAGAAGTAACGGTTCCGGCAACACCGATCAATTGTGAAGCTCTCCCGATTTGTGGTTGCTCCCGGTCAATATCATCCAAATGTAATCTGGCTACCTGAATTGCTGCCCCCAACTCTTCTGGCCGAGGAGGGTCTGATCCTAAATATTGCTCTGTGTATCTCACCGCCCCCATATCAACTGATCGCCAAGCTAAAGGTTCATTGGTGCCATAAGCAAATTCAGTCGACCCACCTCCGATGTCCACAACTAGATACGGTCCATTTGAGGGATCTAGATCAGCCGTAGCTCCCAAGAAACTGTATTTTGCTTCAAACTCACCACTTATTATTTCGACTTTCGCGTTTAAGGCCTCGGAGGCTGCATCAATAAAAGCATCTTGATTAAGTGCATCGCGAACAGCACTTGTACCCACCGCCCTAACTGATTGAACCTTATGATGCTCGATGAGTTCGCGAAATTCGCACAACGTATCAGAGACTCGCTTTATTCCATCTTCGGTCAGTCGACGAGACGCCCCAACCCCTCTACCCAAGCCTGTTATTTTTTGCACGCGTATGTCTACACCACTGCCATCAGTAATCAGCAGACGGGTTGTGTTAGTACCGCAATCAATCACAGCCACCAATTCGCTGGTCACTATGCTTTACCTTCCGTAAGTTGACTAATGACCCATTCCCCTACGGGATCTGGTCCCCCAGCAAGCCAATGGGCAAGGTGCGCATGTAAGCATTTCACACCTCTTCTAGTCCCGCCTACTCCACCAAAAGGCCTAGGCCCTTCATGATCGTCCTTAATATGAGAGTTTCTTTCTTCCTCATAACTTTCGTGCGTTTTCACTAAAAGCTCAGCATCTATAGACTCTTCTGCCCTACCAACGCCACCGGCGCCTTCCAGCACCGAAACTCGATGTCTGAGATCTTTGTTAACAAGCCAATACCTAGTAGGCATTGGTCTACCATCATTCATGAATGGTCCGTTCCGGATTACCACTGGATCTCCGAGTAGGTCTTCGACGACCACGACAAAAGACCCTTCAGGTTTTCGATCTAGAAGTTCGGCGACTCTAGCAACCACACCCACAGTGGGTTCAGTTATGGGATCCACCAAGCGAAGATCAAATAACATGAAAACGTATCCGTGCCTCAGCGTTTACGTCGGCTGAAAAGAATAAGCAAGAGCCCAGCTATGACGAAAGGACCGAATCGCTTAAGCATCGGAGCCGCAGCTGTATCCAGCAGGTCTACCGGTTCTGGCTCAGGCATATCTATGACCCGCGGCCCTTCTGGTTTCTCCGGCTGCTCTTCTGACCCCGAATCAGTGTTACCTTTTTCTTCGGCTACCACCGTGTCGGTAGCTATCTCTTCGCTCAATTTTTTCTCAAGGGAATCGACGAATTGGCCAATCAGTTTTTCCGAGACATCCGCCATTACACCACGTCCGAACTGCGCTACCTTCCCTGTGACTTTCAGGTCAGTGCTTATCGTAATTTTAGTTCCTTCGCCATCTGCGACCATCTCCGCGGTAACCTCTGCCGAAGCATTTCCTGCGCCACGGGTGTCTCTGCCTGTAGCTTCGAGAATTACTCGATGTTCCTCTTCGATTTTTTGAAGGAATTTAGCTGATCCTTTGTATTGCGCAGTAATCGGACCAACTTTAACTTTCACCTGTCCTTTAAAATCATCTCCGTCTATCTCTGTTAATTGTGCTCCTGGCATACACGGCGCTATATATTCTACATCAGTCAAAGTCGCCCAAGCTCGTTCGACAGGCACACTTACTCGAAACTCATTTTTTAATTCCATTGTTGAAGATCCTCCAGGGTGTCGATATCAGCGGGAGAGCCTTCGCAGGGTACCGCCTCAACTAGTTCAGGCCTTGATCGTATTAACAGTCTGGCTCCCTCGTCTCCAAAAGATGGTAAAAGTGGCCATACTTCCCGTGATAAACGGACTGGATTCCTTTGTTTTCCATCATACGAAGCGACTGCTATCGGTGCTCGGGCATCAGCAATCGATTTCCAAGCGAGTGGCTCTATCTTCGGTTGATCACCAAGTCCAAAAACGAGCGCTTCGAAGCCCCGTGCGCGAGCCCATTTAGTTGCAACAGATATCGATGAGGCAATACCTCGACCGTAGTCAGGGTTATTGACAATTTCCACGTCAACTTTATTAAGCTCATCGGCAAGATCCACTGCGCCAGTGACTACCAGCACATCGCTAAAACCTGCTTGCATAAGTGAAGCAAGAGCATGAGAAATGACCGGCCTACCATTCAAATCAGCTAACAGTTTGTGATGCGAGCTCTTAAAACGCGAACCTGACCCAGCGGCGAGCAATACGGCTGCAGTCTTCAACTCAACTTACCCCAGTGAAAAAATCGAGAATATTATTAGCCACTTCTTCATAGTGACTGACATGCACATGATGTTTCGCATCGTCAACAATACAAGTTTTTACTAACGACGCGCTTTGCTCTATGACCTTCATTCCTCCACTGTAGTGGGTATCTAGCGAGCCACAAATTTGTAATATTGGCATATGTAATTGGCCTAAACTATCTATTATTAAGGAGTCCTTCTGTCTACACAATGGTGCGACATAGGATTCTAACCCAAAGATACTGGCTGCTTTATCTGTCATTAAATTCCACTTAGCTCGAGCCTTTTCCCGCTTAAATCCTGGACCACTAGCTATCAACACTAAACCGCGGACAGAATGGGGTTCTCGCACCGCTCTATGCAGCGAAAGATAACCTCCAAGGCTATGTCCGACCAGATGGACGTTACATTCCGAGGCAGACTCTCTCAGCCTAACGAGTAGGCAGTCAAAGATTTCCCCTACGTTTTCCCGCTCATAGTCTCGCGGATCCCCGCTGTAACCAACTGATTTTCTATGGCCCGGTAAGTCCCATCGCATGACCGTATATCGTTGAGATAGACGGCTAAATAGTGCGTCCCATGTAGACGCGTCGTCTCCAAATCCGTGGGTAAGCAAAACTGGCGGTCCGGAACCCGCTATTTCTAGCCAAATTCCGTCATACATTTCTCCGTCACCAGATTGGACGATTTTTGACATCGATTTAATATGACTTTGGTAAGCCTAAAACTTTACTCGAAACGAAGTTCATTACCATTTCTTGACTTACTGGGGCTATTTTCATCAGTCTGCTCTCACGCCAATACCTCTCGACGTCATATTCCTTTGCGTATCCAAAACCACCGTGAGTTTGCATCGCCCTGTCGGCACATTCGAAAGCTGCTTCAGAAGCTAAATATTTAGCTAAGTTTGCCTGCTCCCCACAGTCCAAACCACTGTCGTAGCGCCAAGATGCTTCTCGGATAACGAGCTCCGCTGCCTGAAGACGAGCATGACTATCAGCCAGAGGAAAAGCGATACCTTGATTCTGTCCTATCGGGCGTCCAAAGATTACTCTACTGCTGGCATAATCGACCGCTTTCTTTAGAGCCACTCGGCCGATACCCAATGCTTCAGCCGAAATCAGTATTCGTTCAGGATTCAAGCCATCAAGAATATATCGAAATCCTTCACCTTCTTCGCCAACTCGTCGACTTACTGGAACACGCAGCCCATCGTATCTAACTTCGCAGGACACAACAGCGTTCCGGCCTACCTTTGGGATAGGCGTGATATCAACGGCTGGGTCTTTAAGGTCCACTAAGAGCAATGTCATCCCCTGAGTTGGGCCATCACATTCTTCTTTCGGAGTTGTACGGACCAAAAGTAAACAAACATCGCAATATGGAGCTTTAGTTGTCCACACTTTTGCGCCTGTTACTACATATTCGTCGCCATCGCGTTCAGCTCGAGTGCGAATCGAGGTTGTGTCTGTTCCGGCATCAGGTTCAGTCACTCCAAATGCAGCATGGATCGTTCCGTTAGCAACTCCAGGAAGAATTTCGTTCGCCAACTCAGGTGAACCATATTTACGAATCGGCTCCATGCCAAACATTGAGAGGTGCATCGCCGAGCATCCATTCATCGCGGCCCCACTGGCTGCTACCTCTTCTAGAACGATTGAGGCCTCGGTGATTCCCTGGCCACCGCCTCCATATTCTTCGGGTATGGCAATACCTATCCAACCGCCTTCCGCCATAGCCGAATAGAATTCCCACGGGAATTCGTGCTGATCATCTTTTTCGCGCCAGTATTCATCTGGGAACTGAGCGCACACTCTACGTACGCCCTCTCTTATAGCTTCGTGGTCTTCGTTCTTGGAAAAGTCCATACCAATGAAGTTAGCCGGGAAAACCTCTTGTGCGTTATGAAACCTAGACCCAAATTTGAAAACTTGCTAATGGATATGCCCAGTTGTTTCACTCAAACGAGGGGCACTGCGGCCGGTGCGTATAGCTATTATCTCGGCCACGATAGAGACCGCTGTTTCTTCGGGCGTTCGGCCCCCAATATCTAAACCTAACGGTGACATAATACGGCCGAGCTGCTCTTCGGTAACACCTTCCTGGCGGAGCCTATCCACTCTCTTCTCATGAGTTAGCCTCGATCCCATGGCGCCTAAGTATCCCACACGGGTAGCCAACGAACTCAGAAGAGCCGGTACATCAAACTTTGCGTCGTGAGTCAAAACACAGACAGCATCACGCTGTCCAAGATCTTCCCCTATCCGCTTCAAAAGCCTGTCGGGCCAGTCGACGACTAATTCATCTGCCATAGGGAACCGTCGTCTTGTTACAAAAACTTCACGAGCGTCGCAAACGGTTACTCGAAAACCAAGTAACTTCGACTGTGCTGCTAATGCTCGCGTGAAATCAACAGCACCGAAAATTATCATTTGCGGACTTCTACTGTGCGTTTCGATAAAAACACTTAAGTCGTGTTGCCGGGCTTCACCATCAAGGCCATAGTGACGGACTTCACTGGTTCCTGCTTCTAGCATTCCTAGGGCGTCGCGACTAACCACTCGGTCTAGTTCACTTGATCCGAGGCTACCTTCAACATTTTCATTACCGAATACAAGCAGTTTTGACCCTACATTTTTGCCTTCTATAACTGTCGCCAATACAACTGGTTCTTCGGCTTTTAGAGCGTCCCGGTAGCTTTCATATATTGAACTCACCAATTTAGCTCCTCGATAAATAGGTGAATAGTCCCGCCGCATGTCAAACCGACGGAAAATGCTTCATCATCGCTAAATCCGAATGACGTAATACCAGCATCCCGCCGACCTTCTAACAATTCTAAAGCTTCCATGACGACTGCCCCTTCAACGCACCCTCCTGATACTGAACCTGCTACCTCGCCTAAACTATTCACGGCCATTGCGGCCCCCGGATCTCTGGGGCCACTACCTTCAATATCAACGATTCGAGCTACCGCTATTCTCTGTCCGGCAGATCTCCAACGCTCTATATCGGCAAGAATTTCATTCATGCTGTGTCTCCTCAGGTCTACGATGCAATAATTTCTGTAAGACGTTCAAGTGAATCAAACGAGTGTCCTTCAATGAACTCATCTGTGTATGGTAATGCAGCTGCCATGCCTTGGGCTAGAGGTGCGTAACCCGGTGTATACTTTAGTGGGTTAACCCAAATTAGTCGGTGAGTTACTCTTTGCAACCGCTCCATTTGTGTTCTCAGGACATCCGGAGAGCCGCGATCCCATCCATCTGAAAGAATGACCAAGAGCGCTCCACGGGCGTAGCCTCGTATACCCCATTCATTATTGAACTCAGTCAGCGTTGCGCCAAGCCGCGTTCCCCCTGACCAATCGCGAACAGAGTCAGCGGCAGAACGAAGAGCAGCGTCCGGATCGCGTGACGTCAACTCACGAGTGATTCGCGTTAACCGAGTACCCACCGTAAAAGCCTCGACGTCAGCTCGACCAACTACAGCGGCATGTGCAAGCCGGATTAGAGCACGAGCATAGGGCTCCATAGACCCTGACACGTCGAGAAGCAGGACTAACCTTCGAGGTCGCGTGTCTTTTCGAGAGTATTTGAGATAAACAGGTTCGCCATCGGTTTCAAAAGCTTTTCGAACGCTTTTACTCAAATTCAGCTTTTTATTATTTTTCTTTGCATCACGTTTTCTAAGGGAGGCTCGTCTACTAGAACTAAATTTAAGGTTCCCGATTAATTGATGGAGTTCGCGAAGTTCACCACTAGAACAGTCACTAAAGTCCTTGGCTTTCAGCGTTTCTATCCTGCTGAAACGAACAGATATTTTCGGGCCAGGCGAGTTTACTTCGACATCATTATCTATGGACTCTTGTGACGGATCATCCGTAGCTAAAGTGACCGTGATGGGCGGCATCGCAACTTCGATACCCCTGGACCGCTGACCTTCCCAAAATACTGCGAAGGCACGATTGTAAACCAATATCTCTTCAGGGTCCTGCAACAGAGTTACCCGACCAGACCAATAAACCGAGCTTCGCTTGTCAATACCAGTCAAGCGTAACGCCTCAACAAAAAGCATTACGCTACTGACAGGTATAGAAAGCCCAGAACCTCGCAGCACTCGAGCAAACCCAATTGCAATTGTCTCTACATTTTGAACCTCAGCACGGTCCTTTGGTCTACCCGCAGAATCAAGCATCGCTGACAGCGGACAAAATAATATTTAGCCCCTGGCTAACAACTCGCTCTTGATCCTCTCGATATTTTAAAACAGCACCTAGAGTGGCCCCGAGGCTTTCCTCGGTTAGCTTCGCTTCTCCTAATTTTCCCAATGCCGTAGCCCAATCGATAGTTTCAGCTACGCCTGGAGGCTTAAACAGTCCGAACGAACGCATCTGCTGAACGGCACTAGCAACTTGGCGCGATAAAACTTCACCCACATCTGGCGCCTTAAGTTTTAAGATATCAATTTCTCTCTCCAGCGTTGGATGCGAAATCCAATGATATAAACACCTTCGTTTTAAAGCATCGTGCACATCTCGCGTTCGATTCGAAGTAATAACTACCAAAGGAACTCTTTTTGCAGAAATCTGACCTAGCTCAGGAATCGTAACCGAAAATTCCGAGAGAATTTCTAGTAAAAAAGCTTCAAACTCATCATCAGCCCTGTCTATCTCATCTATTAACAGCACCGGGATACCTGCGCCGTGATAATCAAGCGCTTGCAACAATGGTCTGCGAATTAAGAATTTCTCTGAATAAAGTTCACTTCCTCTAGCTGAACCTGCGGCTTCGTCTCTAGCTAACAACTCCGAGGCTCTCAAATGGAGTAACTGTTTCGGATAGTCCCATTCATATAGCGCTTGAGCCGAATCGATGCCCTCATAACATTGGAGTCGTATTAAATCACCGCCTGTCCAAGTTGACAACACTTTAGCTAATTCTGTTTTACCAACCCCCGGGTCTCCTTCGAGGAAGAGCGGACGGCTCATCGTCATAGCAAGAAAAACCGCGGTAGTTAAACCTGTATCGGATAAATACCCGTGGTCGCTTAATGATTGACCGACAGCAGCAGGAGAGTCAGGGTTAGTAAACATGCAAACTCTAGGTTATTGCCTCCTAACCACTTCCCACAAAAAGATGAAAGTACGTTATTTCTCACGTCAGTGCGCTCCATTGAGTAGTTTGCCAACTGGGCCCTATCGGAGGACAACATGGATCTTGGAATTAACGGACGTACAGCGGCAGTGGCAGCTGGCTCAGCTGGCTTAGGTTTAGGAGCAGCTAAAGCATTAGCAAAAGAAGGAGTGAGGGTAGCTATTTGCGGTCGCGACAAAACTCGACTCACTGAGGCAGCGAGACAAATTGGTGGAGATGTCGTCACCATCGTTTCAGACATGTCTGACCCTCAAAACGCTTCATCATTTATCCAAGCAGCGACTGAGCAGTTAGGGGCAATCGACATTTTGGTTACTAACGCCGGTGGCCCTCCTCCTGGAACATTCGCTAGTACGGACATTGACAACTACCAACAAGCATTCGATATGAACTGCAAAGCGATGATTGAACTATGCCGAGCTGCTATTCCATCAATGCGAGAACGCGGCTGGGGAAGGGTCTGTGCCATAACTAGTGTCGGTGTGAAACAACCAATAGATTTCTTAATTGCTAGCTCAGTGGCTCGGGCCGGGCTAACAAGCTTTCTCAAAATCACGGCCAGAGAAATTGCAGCAGATGGGGTCACCGTCAACTCCGCCCAGCCAGGAACTCATTGGACAGACAGGGTCGCAAAAATAGTCCCCGACAAAGAATCAGCAGCGAAAAATATACCTGCGAAAATAACCGGATCTTCTGACGATTTTGGCGCAGCCGTAGCATTTTTGTGCTCTGAGCAAGCCAAATTCATAACAGGCACCGGACTCCTTGTCGATGGAGGACAAGCCAGCGGACTGTTGGACTGATTTGACTTAAACTAGAAAGATGGTGGGCTCCTAGCTAAAGCCCACCATCTTCATTTAATTTTAACCTAGAGGACTCTCACAGCCCTGAAGCTTGCAGTGCCCGTTTCGTAAGCACACGTGCTAGATGAGCTCTGTACTCCGGCGACGCATTCAAATCAGTTGGGGGTTCTGTGTCATCCGCCGCATGCAAAGCCGCTTCATCTGCGTTAGCGCCAGCTTTGAGCGCCTCTTCAACTGCCTCAGCTCTTATAGGCGTTGATCCCATATTCACCAAAGAAACATTTGTTGAGTCTCCTACTTGAACAGCAGCGACTCCAACAATTGCCCAATCTTGTGCCCGTCTATTAAATTTCTGATAGTTCCAGTTTACACCCGGACTTTTCGGCACCCGAATCTCTGTAAGCATTTCATCTTCAGCCAAAGAAGACTCAAAATAACCAGTAAAAAAATCTCGAGAGCTTATCTCACGAACTCCGTTGGGTCCTTGCGCAACTATGGTTCCCCCTAATGCAAGAACTGCGGCAGGAAGGTCAGAAGCGGAGTCCGAATGGGCTAAGGACCCACCAATTGTACCTCTATGTCGCACCTGCGGGTCGCCAACTTTACTTGCTACATGAGCCAGTATCGGGCATTCCGCATTAAGCAGCGCGTTTGTTTCCAAGAAACCGTGCTTAGTCAAGGCCCCGATTGACAAATGGTCACCTTGGTCGCGCACATAGCTGAGATCATCTACGCGCCCGATATCAATCAAGACGGTAGGGACCGCTAGTCGAAGCTTCATCATTGGCAGTAGCGAATGACCGCCAGCCAATAATTTTGCTTCATCTCCATATTCACTTAAGAGCGAAATTGCTTCTTGAGCTGAGTGAGCTCTGACATAGTCAAAGGCTGCAGGAATCATCTAACAAACCTTTCTTAGAGCAAATCTTGGCCGCTACAGGCCAGAACTGATTTCACAATGTTGTGATAACCGGTGCATCGACACAGGTTGCCTTCAAGACCTTCACGCACTTCAATTTCAGTGGGCGAAGGATTTTCCTTAAGCAATGAGCATGCCGCCATCACCATGCCCGGTGTGCAGTAACCACATTGAAGGCCATGATTCTCACGAAAGCTTTCCTGCATAGGATGAAGCTCGGTCGCCGAAGGAGCTAGCCCTTCAATCGTAACCACATCTTGTCCATCGGCTTGCACAGCTAACATGGTGCAAGACTTAACAGATTCACCATTCACATGTACTGTACAAGCGCCACATGATGACGTATCACAGCCAACGTTAGTTCCAGTCAACCCCAATTCTTCTCTAAGGTAATAGACAAGTAGCGTTCTCGGTTCGACCTCATCGCTCTTAGTATTGCCATTAACGGTGACGCTGATTTCCACAATGTCCCCCTTTTCATCTCGTGCAAAGATAAAACTACTCGCATCTGCTCCCAAAACCATGCTTGATATGACACTGGGAAGGTTTAATCTTGTTCAATCGGCAGTCACCTCACGGCAAAACCGATCGGTGAGAACTTCATAATGATTATTCGAAGCCTTAGATTACCGAAACTCTCAATTAAAAGTTTGTTAAGTTATCTGAATAGGATTGAGTCTTTCGAGAGTGGTTTCGACTGATCGAGGCCTTAACCTTAAGGGAAATGTAGGACCTCAGCTCAATGCTCTCAGCGCCTCACATTTTTAAGTCTCAAATAACGTCGCAAGGTTCAAAACTAGTGACATTCAAGGCAGGTAACCAATGGTGGCTCATGGCGAAAATCACGTGCTAGAAGCAAATGGAACCAAAGAACAAATATTGTCGAACGCTCGCACCCTGTTTGCCACCCATGGGTATGATGGCACCTCTATTCGGCAGTTAACTTCGAGCTTAAACATTACGCCTGCGGCACTCTATTATCACTTTGCCAGCAAAAATGACGTACTCGAAGCTTTGGCACAAAACCTTTATGAACGATCTGGAAAACTTCTCGAAAGAATCAAAAATTACGATGCAAGTCCTCAGATGCTCAAGAAAACACTCTCAGAGTATTATGATGTGTTAGCTGAAGATATTGATGTTTTTGTTCTTATCTACAATGACGCAGCAATTCAACATAGCCCAGTCGGCAAAAAACTACGACAACAGGCTAAACAGTTTTTTACTCACTTAGTTGGTGATAACCCTTCTGTCGAGGACCGTATGCGAGCTGCTGGTTCGGTTGGAATTATAAGATTGTCCCTCCAGCAGGTTGGGTCAGATGTTACGATACACAGGTCTAAAATCGTAGAGCGAGCCCTTACAGTAATGACTGACTAAACCTATTACCCCAAATACCGACGAAGCCCAGTCCAAGCAAAAACTCCAAACGAAAAGACAATCAGCAACAGAGCTATCACACCGTCTATGGTTTCATCACTTGTCACTCCAACATCCATGAAGCTCTGTCGAGCAAGGCCTAAAACTTCTGTCACTGGATTTCGCTGAGCAATTGTTTGTAACCACCCAGTTGAAACGTCCAGCGGCACTTGCGCAGTAGAAGTAAATAAGGCCATAAAAACGCCGATTGGGAAAAGCGGAGCAATCCGTTGATCTTTAAATCTGTACACCAACCCCAGAGCCCAGCAAGAGGACGCCAAACACATCCCGACAACTGCGGTGTACAACCAAAAAAATCCCATAATGCCACCGGTCGGACGAGCACCAAAAATTAGTCCTACAGCTAGCACAACAGTTGACACGAAAAGAGCCCTTAAAAGACCTCCGAATACACTTCCGACAAGTAGTGCAATACGGCTAACAGGCGACATCATCAAACGATCAAAAAAGCCGTTGCTGACATCAAGCGAAGTTGAAAAACCAACTCCGATCCCTGCAAATGAAGCACCCTGGAGCATCATGAACGGCACATACCAGTTCTTTATCGAGGATGTTCCGAAGCCACCGAGTGTGATAACTCCAGCGTAAAGACCGATGTATATAACAAAAAAGAAAGTCGGGAAAAAAACTGACTGAATTAGAACCGAAGGCATTCTTATTGTTCGAATGATGCCTCTGCCCGCAATAGCAACTATTGACGACATCATTTTTTGATTCTCGCAGACAGCGCTACCAACGAAGTTCCTACGAAAACAAAAAATAGAACAGCGGAAACCACAACCGCTGAAGCAGCTTTCGCAAAATCCCAACCGACTATATGCAGATGGCGCATCCCATCAACCATCGTTGACAACGGGTTAATGCTAGCTACAACTTCAAACCATCCCCCACTAATTTGTGGAGGAAAGAACGCTGACGACAAGAAAACAAGAGCAAAAAAAATCGGAAAAAATCCATTAACTGCCTCAACAGATCCAGTGTGTAAGCCAACCGTTACAGCAAATGCTCCGACCGCCCCTCCTAAAAGTCCAGCAACCAAAAGCGTCACTGCGAACCCTGAGATGCCTCCTTTCATGGTCGCCCCGAAACACATTAAAATTACCGTGAACAAAAGCGCCTGCATCGTTGCTAGGAGAACCGTTCCTACTAGACGCCCAATAACTAGCGCTAAACGAGATATCGGGGAGGCCAAGAAACGATCAAAAAATCCAGATTCGATGTCGATAGCAACATCAGTCCCGGCAGAAGTTGAGCCAAACATAACTCCTTGCAAGATCGTTGCAGCTAATAAGAACGCCACAAACGATGACACTTCAGGGAATCCAGGTATCGCTCGAGTCCTTTCAAATGCAGCGCTACTTAAAGCAGTAAAAAATAGTGGGAAGGCTAGAGACGGCACCCAAGCTTGTGGCTGACGAATCACACCTCTAACGGATCGAGCAGCAACAGCTTTAATTTGCGCGCTACTCATGACCATCTTTTTGTGAGCCTTCAAGACGGCGCCCAGTTGCTTCGGCAAAGACATCTTCAAGACTTGGTGGATCTAACTCAATATGAAAGATTTTAATACCTGCATCATCAAGCGCCCGCACTACCGCAGCCATATTTTCTCCGCCACCTTTAAGACCTAATGCTATTCGTCCTTGCAGTGATGGTCGACGTGGCCCTAGAGCCATGAGCGCTAACGCAGCTGCTTCTACGTTTTTTTCTCCCACTTCGATCCTAATCGTCGGATCGCCTATCGCTTCTTTGAGGGTTGCTGGCCTACCTTCTCGAACAATTGAGCCGCCATCGATAATAGCTATCCGGTCTGCAAGCTGATCGGCTTCCTCGAGGTACTGCGTAGTCAGCAGAACAGTAGTCCCGAACTCTTTATTTAGACGGCGTACTTCATCCCATAACGCAGACCTACTGGTGGGATCTAACCCAGTTGTTGGTTCATCTAAAAATAGAACCGTTGGTTCGTGGATCAAGGACATAGCAAGGTCCAGCCGACGTCTCATACCACCGGAATACTGAGCAACACGCTTATCACTAGCTGCTTTAAGCCCCACGCGCTCTAAGAGCTCTTCACTCCTTACTTTGCTCCGTTTTCTGCTAACACCATGCAGAACGGCTTGCAGCTTCAACAATTCTCTGCCTGTCATAATCGGATCAATCGCAGCATCTTGGAGCGCCACTCCAATGGAGCGGCGAACCATATCGGCTTCAGCCACAACGTCAAATCCGGCAACACGCGCTCTACCACTTGTGGGCGTCATCAAGGTAGTGAGCATCCGTACCGTCGTGGATTTACCTGCACCATTTGGACCAAGAAACCCAAAAATTTGACCCGCTGCAACCTCTAAATTAATATTGTCGACTGCTGAGAGTGAGCCAAACTTACGACATAAATTCTCACTAAATATCGGGGATTCATTAGACATAATCAGCCGTCCTAATTGCCTATAAGCAAATGACGTAATCCAGGTAATGGCCAGTTAAGTGGCAATTCAAGAGCAGTCGACGGATCAACGCTTAAACGATAAAGCTTGTCCCCTTCACGAATAAGGGACATATCTTCTCGAGCCCTTCTCTCAACGATTACTTTGTCCGTTGCGAGTTCAACTTGTTCTTTAAGACCAGCTATTTCATTTTGAATTTCATTCAAGGTTACAGCTGCTTCCCTAACATCTTCACGCCGGTCAAGATATTGTCTAACCGGAAGAATTGAGAACACAAGCAAAACTAACGCAGCCAGAGTTAGCGAACCTGCGGAGATTCGACGGATCCATTTATGATTTTTTTTGGCACGACGAAGAATAGCAATCGGCTTTTTCCAAACCAATCTCTTCAGGGCGGGATCAAACTCCGGATGTTCAATATTTTCGCTCATTTTTTACCGTGGGGAAGGCTACTCTCATACTTCGCTGATTCTCCCAATAGTTCCTCTATACGCAACAACTGGTTGTACTTTGCAACTCGGTCAGATCGGGCAGGCGCTCCGGTTTTTATTTGCCCGCAGTTAGTTGCGACTGCCAAATCAGCAATGGTGGTGTCCTCTGTTTCACCTGACCGGTGAGACATCACACTGCTATAGCCATTACTCTTTGCCAATTCCACAGTTTCAAGCGTCTCAGTCAAAGTACCAATCTGATTTACTTTAACTAAAATACTATTAGCAACACCTTTACCGATTCCCGTACTAAGTCTTTCAGTATTTGTAACAAATAAGTCATCACCCACTAATTGAATTTTAGCCCCGAGCGATTTAGTCAATCGGGACCAGCCATCCCAGTCCTCTTCGTCCATACCATCTTCGATCGAGACAATCGGGTAACGGTCGCACAAGTCACTTAGATACTCAACGAATTCATTCGAGCTGAGAGATCGCTTCTCCCCTGCCAAGGTATATTTACCCTCATCAAAAAATTCTGAGGACGCAACATCTAACGTCAAAGCTATATCTTTGCCTGGCTCGAACCCAGCGCGATCTATGGCTTCTACAAGAAGCCCAAGAGCTTCTTCGTTAGATCCTAAGTCAGGAGCAAAACCACCTTCGTCACCTATCGCAGTAGCTAGACCCCGATTAGCTAAAACACTTTTCAGAACATGATAGGTCTCTACTCCCCATCGCAAACCTTCCGAAAAAGACACTGCCCCGATCGGCATAATCATGAACTCCTGAATATCCACATTATTGTCAGCGTGCTCGCCTCCATTAATTACATTCATCATCGGGACCGGGAGAAGGTGGGCGTTGGGGCCTCCGATATATCGATACAGGGGCACTTGTAACTCGGCACTTGCCGCATGCGCTGCAGCCAGAGACACGCCTAAAATCGCATTAGCTCCTATGCGACTTTTGTTTGCAGTCCCATCAAGGTCTTTCATGATTTGGTCAATATGACGTTGACCCAAACCTTCAACTCCAACTAATGATTCAAAAATTTCAGAATTAATGTTTCCTACTGCAGCTAGCACAGACTTGCCGCCGTAGGAATCATTATTATCTCGCAGTTCCATGGCCTCGAACTTGCCGGTCGAAGCTCCAGAAGGGACCTGGGCGCGTCCCACCGCGCCGGAGGTAAGGTGAACTTCTGCTTCAACGGTCGGGTTGCCACGCGAGTCGATAACTTGACGGCCATGAACATTTTTAATAGCGCTCACTATAAATCTCCCCCAACATAAAATGTGATAACGGGTACACGACCGTAACCGCAGTAACAAAATTTTTGATCTTCCATTTATTTTCTTTCTTCTGCCTTAATCGCAGTCCATTGAATTCGAAGTTCGTCAAGATCAGGCATCTCTTCGTCGAGATTTCGGTCGAAAACATGGGGGTGACGCCTCACCATTTTTTTGCGAAGTTCCTCAATTATTTCTACAAGAGTAAAGGTGCTTTCTTCCTCGCCAATCGCCGCATGCAGAAGGACCTGGAATAGAAGATCACCAAGTTCCTCGACAAGCGAGGCTGTAGATGTCTCACCTGCATCAATCAATAAAAGTACCTCAGCCACCTCGTTCGCTTCCTCAAGCACATACTCTGCAAGGCTTCCGTGCGTTTGCGATCTATCCCATGGGCACTCGGCTCGAAGCGTTTGCACTATTGAATATAGTGAACGAACCGACGCACCGACAGCAGTTGCTGGCACCGCAGAGATCCACAAACTAGTCAAATGATCGGGTTCGAAACTTCTATCTAAATCATCCCATTCAACATCAAATACTGCTTCGTCGTTAAGACCCAATCTTTGAAGAACCGTTACCTTCGGCGAAACGTCACTGTCTAGCGACAACTTTATATCCGAAAGCACAAACTGGCTATCACATTGAGCCACTAGGGCCGGTCCTACGACATTTTTGATTTCACTAGTAAAGCGGTGACCATCTACAAGCGTGACTCCTACTTCAACAGGGTCTATACCGAGTCTGGCCCAAGCAAGGTCCAGAAAGGATATCGCTGGTTCGATTCGCACCGAAATTCTGTCTTCAAGTCTAAGCAACTCTACGGTTCGTTCAGCGATGAGTGGTGATCCGGGAACTAGGTAAAGAACAGAGCCGTTAATGATGGCGGCCTCTACTAGCCGCTCGGCGATGTTTGCATACACATGCTCTAAAGTTTCAGCTTCATCATAAATTCGGTCAAACGACTCCGCATGTGCGAATATTTCTGCTGCAGGGTGACTTCGAGTTCTTATGTAGGTTAAATGCTCTCGCGAAAGACTTCGAACATTACTCGGCACATAATCCACATCAGCTGGGCCCATCCCAGCCACTATTACTGTTGCCATATGATTACAGACTCAATTTAGACTTATAGAAACTGTGGCCGAAGACCAAGTCCCTATAGCCGGGTCAATTTGAACAGAACTCGCACGTTTCACAACTTCACTAGCAAGTAGCTCATTGCCAAATGGGCCTAATTGGTCTTTGTCTATCTCCGCAGATTTAATTTCCGATACATAGAGGGAAATCCAAAGTTCGCCAGTATCACTGAACTGTGAATAAGTAAGACTTGGTTTTGAAAACTCCCCGGCCCCTAGCTCACTCAATGGCGCCGCCATCTCACCAAGATTCTCTGCCCAATCCAGAAGATTGGCGCAACCCATTTCACCGCCGGGCGCCGAAATAGTAGGTAAATTCACTTCATCAGCAACCAGGTACGGGTCTTCACCGCTAAGGATTCTTCCTATCGCTATCTCCGAGTCATTTTCTGAGTCAAGACCTAAAACCGTTATGCAATGTGGCGTAGCAAATTTGACCAGTCTCGGGTCTTCTGCGAACGCCTTATCTCGGGCATACACTTCAAAGGCACCTTCCATATGACTTTGCACAGCTTCGTTTATTTCGACGTCATTTTGTGCGAGATCAAGATCAAATCCCAATTCCACCAAAGCAATAGCGCTTAGACGCAGACGCAGCATTGACGTCAACCTTGCCACCACCACAGACGGATCAAGAGTATCACTTCGACTAGATGTAGAAGATGGCATTTCATCGAGGCTGGCTATAACTTCACCAATTGTTATCAACCCACCCGGATATCGCGCACCAACAAGCTCAAGATTACTGAACGTTGCAGCAAGTTCGAGGTCCGAGCGGTCTATCACTCCATCTGAGTCAACGTCGACTCGATTAAAAATTTCATCCCTATCTGCATTTAAAGTCGCAGAACTTTCAATGCCATCAAGATTCGAGCATCCAATATTAAAACCCAAGACACAAAAACTCAAAGCGGCTAGAGAAAGATATTTTTTAAAGGAGGGAGGGAGACTCTTCACAGTGTCGAGGCTACGGCCTTTATTCCTCAACAGTAGGCCTTAACTCCTGCAGAAAAGAGAAAAGGCGTCCAGGCAACGAAGAATCAAGGGACTTGAATGAAAGAATTATCTCCTTTAAGTCCTCTTTATACAGGCCTGACTCCATAGGAAAAACAGCAGCTAGTCGGCGAAGTCTTAGCTGCTCGCTTTCCTTTAAGATTACGCCTAACAATCTGACTTTCGTTCCATGTGACACTGATATCTCGGAGATAGACAACCGAACACATTCTGTACGGAGTAAACCAATGTGCAATAAGATCTTTGCAACCTCAGGAACAGGTCCATATCGATCAGTCCATTCGGCCTCAATATCAACTACTTGAGACATCTCGGTAACCGAAGCTAACCGTCGGTAGGCCTCTAATCGTTGCTCTTGTCGCTCTACATAAATATCTGGCAAGAAAGCCTGAAGTGGTAAATCTAACGAAATTTCATCAGGTACATCTGGTGTCTCGCCCTTGAGGTCTGCTACGGCTTCTGTGACCATCTCGCAATATAGATCATATCCAACAGCCGCAATATGACCGGACTGAACCCCGCTCAGCAGATTACCAGCTCCACGAAGTTCAAGATCACGCATGGCGATACGAAACCCCGAACCTAAAGCAGTTGATTCTCCTATTGTTTTGAGTCGTTCATACGCTTGTTCACTTAATGATCTATTAGCGGGATGAAATAAATACGCATACGCTCGTTGACCAGATCTACCGACTCTTCCACGAATCTGGTGCAGCTGTCCGAGCCCTAACAGATCCGCCCTATTTACTACCAACGTGTTAACACTCGGCATATCAATTCCAGACTCAATAATGGTCGTGCAAACCAAAACGTCATAACGCTGCTCCCAAAAGTCTATAACGACCTGCTCTAGCGAACCTTCGTCCATCTGCCCATGAGCTACCGCTATACGCGCTTCGGGCACTAGCTGGTTAAGGTCGTGCGCTACTTGCTCGATGTCCGCTACTCGATTGTGGACAAAGAAAACTTGTCCATCTCTTAGCAGCTCCCGTCGCATTGCCTCGGCAACAGCTCGTTCATCATATTCACCCACGTGCGTTAAAATTGGCTGCCTCTCCGCCGGAGCAGTTTGAAGAAGCGACAAATCACGGATACCAGTCAGGCTCATTTCCAAAGTTCGAGGAATTGGTGTAGCGGTCAAAGTCAAGACGTCTACATTAGCTTTGAACTGCTTAATTGATTCTTTATGAGTAACCCCAAATCGTTGTTCTTCGTCTACGACTAATATCCCTAGGTTTTTGAATCGAACATCTCCTGAAAGTAATCTGTGCGTTCCGATAACCACGTCGACGCTTCCGTCTTCGATGTCGCGCACAACCCCACGTTGTTGAGCTGGTGTAAGAAAACGACTCAAGACTTCGACACGTACTCCATGCTCTCGATATCGTTCTACGAACGTTTGGTAATGCTGCTGTGCTAGAAGAGTGGTTGGCACAAGAACAGCCGCCTGAAGTCCATCATTAACTGCGCAGAAGGCAGCACGAACTGCTACTTCAGTTTTGCCAAAACCAACATCTCCGCAGACTAAGCGATCCATGGGAAAGGCAGATGCCATATCTTTTAGCACGTCGTCGATAGCAGCGCTTTGGTCAGGTGTTTCGCGGAAAGGAAAAGACTCTGAAATTTCACGCATCCAGGGAGTATCTATAGGAAATGCATGCCCTTCGACTGCAGTTCGCTTTTGATATAGCACTACTAGCTCTTGAGCTATTTCATTTACAGCAGCCCTTACTCGAGCTTTTTGCTTCTGGAACTCAGTCCCACCCATCCGGCTAAGCGAGGGACTTTCGCCGCCAATGTAAGGCCTAATCAAATTGATCTGGTCGGTAGGCAAATAGAGCTTATCGCTGCCTCTAAAGTCTAAAACTAGATAGTCCCGTTCTGCTCCCATCAACTTTCGATTTACTATTCCCTGGTATTTTGAAACACCGTGATGGTAATGAACTACAAAATCGCCAGGACTCAAATCGTCAAAGGCTGTTTGCGCTCCTCGTCGAGTTTTAGGGACGCGATGCGTTGTCCTTCTTCCTGTGAATTCACGTTCTGTGAGCACGGCTACACCGAACTCTGGTGCTACAAAACCGAACTCTAGAGAAGCGACTACAATATGCCCTCCTCCTTGGCCACTGTAGGAAAAAGAGTCAACATGAAGGGAAAGTTCTATACCCTCATCACTCAAGGTATGTCTTAGCCTCTGAGCAGAGCTTTCAGTGTCCGCTGCAACTACCAAGGTTCCATCGGCGCTTAAAACTGTTTTAATTTGGTTTAGGAGCCTGACCGAATCACCAGCTATAGTTTCCCATTGCTGAACTTCGATTTGCTGGCTACCGCCTACTGTTAGATTGTTGTCAAGTGTTAGTACTGCTGCTTCAGATCTCTCTATTAGTCGCTCGTAGCTTACGTACAACGAAGGAAACGCTACCGGCGCGCCGTCTTCAGTCAATGCTCCCCAAGTTCCCGCCAAACTTCGAGCAAGGTCTTGTTCTTCGTCCTTGAGGTCAATAGCTTTATTGCGTAATCTGCTTGGCTCCACCAGAACTATGTGCCCAGCCCTACCCAATAAGTCTGGAAGAACCTGATTTGTGTCGACCAGCCATGGGAGCCAGGACTCTAGACCATCGAACATTTCCCCGTTTACTATCTTTTCCCAGTGTTCAGTGCCCCATGGCGCTATCACCTTAAGGTTTTCAGCCTTTTCTCGTATTTCTAAATCTGGTCGTAATTCGCGCGCCGGAAGTATCTTCACCTGCTCTAGGTCAGCCATTGATCTTTGGTCGCCGACATCGAATTCTGCTAGTCGTTCAATTTCGTCTCCCCAAAAGTCTATTCGAATAGGAAAATCTGCTGTCGATGGGAAAACATCAACTATCCCGCCGCGCACAGCCATTTCTCCTCGGTGTTCAACCTGGAATTCTCGATGATATCCATAGTCAACTAGCCTTTGAACAAACTCTTCTCTTGAGAATTCTGCTCCAAGGCTTACGGTTAAGGTCGAAAAGTCGTTGCTCGTTGTAGCCAGCCGTTGAAGAATAGCTCTTAAGGGGGCTACCACTACATCTGGTTTATTATCAGACCGCAGTCGACTCAAAACTTCTAGACGCCTCCCCATCGTCTCGATACCTGGGCTCAGGCGCTCGAATGGTAATGTCTCCCAGGCTGGAAAAATTTCAACGTGACTCTTCCCAAGCCAAATTTGTAGATCAGCCGCATAATGTTCTGCTTCCGACCCTGTTGAAGTAACTACCAAAATAGGTTTTCGAGAACTGAGTTTTGCCATCGAAGCGACAAAGTATGGCCGAGCATTTTCCGATACAGATACATGCGCCGCTTCGCGGCCCAAAGTTTCTAAAAATGCAGACTCTACTGAAATTTTCTTCAAAACTGCATTGCTGAGCCCGCTGTCTGAAAAAATACTCGAAGCTTTCGATGTCATCATCGCCTGTTAAACATTTGCATGGCTTCTTCCAAACCATCTCTGATAATCGATTCCAAAGCATCGCTCGCTAACTGAACGGAATCATCAAAAGCTGCTCGGTCAGATTTAGATGGCTTCTTCAGAACCCAGCCTTTCCCCGCCCCGGAGCTCGGAGGTTTACCAACACCCATTCGCACTCTCACGAAATCATCTTCGCCTAAATGCTGAACTATGGATTTCAGCCCGTTGTGTCCTGCTGTACTTCCACCAGATTTAAGTTTTAACCGACCAGGATTAAGATCAAGCTCATCGTGAGCAACGATTATCTTCCCAGGCTGGTCGATGCCGTACCGTTTGACTAAAAGCCGCACACTTTCACCGCTCAGATTCATAAATGTCTCAGGGCAAGCTAACACAATATTTTTTTTCTCTAACGTTCCTGAGGCTACGATTGCACGTTCGTTACGAGATCGACCCAATGACAGATTCATTCGAGCCGCCATGTTCTCTACGACCTCTGATCCTAGGTTGTGCCTAGTTCCAGAATACCTATCGCCAGGGTTACCCAATCCGACTATTAGATAGTCCGCAGCTGTTCCACGCCGCTCAGATGCCCGGCGAAAAATTGACACTAGAAAAAAACTTAATCCCCAGCGCCGTCGCTGTCACCAGCGGCTGACGCCTCATCATCTCCACCATCAATAGCGTCATCTCCGTCAACCGCAAGTTCATCTTCAGTTGCATCGGCCAAAGTTGCTCTACTTATCTGAGCAATCGCTATGACAGTTTCTAATTCCAGCTGACTAATTACGCCGTCTGGGAGCGTCAAGTCAGAGACTCTGAGTGGGGTTTCTATGGCCAGCTCTTCTATGTCTATTTCAAAGCTTTGGGGAATTTGACCAGCTGGCGCTTGAACCGAGAGCGTCATTATTTGTTGTTGGACTACAGCACCCTGGCGACCAGCGGCAAGAGCTTCACCTGTTAAGTTGACAGGGACGTCCACAACAATGAGCTCATCAAGACGTACTAGCTGAAAGTCAACGTGCGAGACCTTGTTGGCAATAGTGTCACGCTGCAATTCTTTAACAATACTTAAATAGTCTTGACCATCTACGTCTATCGTGATGACCGCGTTCGCACCTGCAGCATTTAACGCCGACCGAAATTCTAGCCGGTCTAAGGTGACTGGAATTGGATCCGAGCCATGCCCATAGATCACTGCTGGGATCTTATTCTCGTGGCGAAGTCGACGCGAAGAGCGGCTACCTAGCGTACGACCTGTATTGGCCTGAAGTTTTAGTTCCGACGACATCCCTGAAGACTCCTGCAAAATGGGTGGAGGTAGTGACATTCTTACGGAGCACCACCTGACGCGAGGGACAAGTGTAGGCGAGACTTTGCCAAACACCCACCTAAATTCGCTGTTGTTAAAAAACTATGTCAACTTTGCTCACGAGTGGTTGTCTCCATCAAATATTTCGGAAACCGAAGCATCTTCGAATACTGCCTCTAAAGCATCAGCTAAAACCCCTGCGACGCTGAGTACTTCCAGCTTTTCGAATTGTTTAGAATCAGGCAACGGGACGCTATTTGTCACAATAACTTTACTCAAGCGCGAGTCCTTCAGGCGCTCTACCGCCGGCCCAGAAAAAACGGCGTGAGTCGTAGCGCATAGAACGTCTGTCGCTCCATTCTCAAAAAGTGTGTCCACGGCCGCACAAATCGTTCCAGCAGTATCAATCATGTCATCAATAATTACGCACGTTCTTCCGTCGACATCTCCCATAACGCCCAATGCTTCGACCTCATTCGCTACTTGTAATGACCGCCGCTTGTAGATAGCAGCAACTTCGCAATCAAGGCGTTTGGCGTAACGTTCTGCAACCTTAACTCTTCCCGTATCAGGAGATACAATTACAGAACCACTTGGAATATTTTCTCGTAAATAGTTAATTAACACAGGCGCAGCAGTCAAATGGTCGACCGGGCCTTCAAAAAATCCTTGTATCTGACCGCTATGCAAGTCGATACCGACGAGTCGTTGGGCCCCTGCAGCGTAGAGAAGGTCTGCCAATAAACGAGCGGTAATGGGCTCGCGTCCTTGGGCTTTGCGATCTTGCCGGGCATAACCGTAGAAAGGCACCACTGCGGTGATGCGTTTTGCCGAAGCACGTTGCGCAGCATCAACCATTATCAGCTGCTCCATTATCGCATCGTTAACACTCATATCACCGGCACTGGCATGGGACTGGATAATAAAAACATCGCCCCCTCGCACCGATTCCTGAAAACGACACTTAATCTCTCCGTTGGCAAAGTCCGTAATGCCAGGATCACCTAGTTCGACTCCAAGATGGCTAGCTATTTCGCTAGCCAATGAACGGTTAGCTCGACCGCTGAATAGATGAAGTCGCTTTTTAGTAACCAGCTCCATGAGTACCTCTGCCCCTAGTAAAACGAAGTTTATAATGGTCCAGTGACAGTACCCGAATCAGGCACTGAACTGGCATCTAATGTTACATAAGGGCCAATCCGGCAGTCGTCTCCAATCGCGCTACTAGTAATTATGCTCTGCCAGACTCTGCAGCGATCACCAATACTTGAGTCGAATATCTGGACATCCGGGCCAATTTTCGCTTCAGCACCAAAAACCGAGTTTCCTTTCACTGAGCAGTTCTCCCGAAATATCACACCCTCAGCTATCTCAACGTTCGCATCGATTTGACATGTTTGCCAATCTAAAATTTCTACCCCTTGGCTAGACCAGTATCGCTTAATTCGTTCTTGCATTTCTTTTTCGCATACAGCAAGTTGTATCTGATCGTTAACTCCAACAGCTTCGACCGGATCATCAGCCGAAACTGCCAACACTGGGTATCCAGCTTCTTGAAGTAGCTCGATCACATCAGTTAAATAGAACTCGCCTTGGGAATTATTTGCCACAATCTTTTCTAAGACGTCTGGTAATAAGGTTCGCCTAAAACAATAAACCGAAGTGTTCACTTCTCGAACTTCTAGTTGTGATGGTAAAGCATCCTTATCTTCTACGATTCGTATAACACGTCCTTTTGCATCGCGAATTATCCGCCCATAACCAGTCGGATCGTCGACTAGGGCGGTAAGAATCGTTGCCGCTGCCATATTGTTGTTGTGTACTTCAAGAAGTCTCTTCAGAGTTTCCGGTCGCAACAAGGGGGCATCCCCAGGCAGGACCAAGACGTTTTCATCTAGGTTTCCTTTTTCGATCGCTTCTAGACCCCCTAAACCCACCAATGTGGCATGCCCAGTTCCATTTTGAGTTACTTGCTCCACGAATTGTAATGAAGCCTGACCCGCCGACTCTTCATGGAGCTTTTCTGAAACTTCAAAAGCTTTATAGCCTACAACGGTAACTATCTCAGTCACGTTGATGTCTACGAGAGCACTAACTACGAATGACGTGAGTGGCTTTCCACACAACAGGTGCAGAGGTTTCGGAACCGAAGATTCCATCCTGGTCCCTTTTCCAGCCGCTAAAATAATGGCCGCCGTCTTTTCCCCTACAGGCACAAGTTAGTCCTTTGGTCAACATGTTCTAGAACCGAAGGCTTTAGCGTCTTCCTTTCTAGAACCTGGGTCTAGAAAGCTCTCGCCGCATTGGGCGCCTCACTTGTTCGGGGAGGAGGGCTCGAACCTCCGTTGACTGGACCAAAACCAGTTGTCCTACCAGCTGAACGATCCCCGACCGATCGGGCCTTTTCGAGCCCTTTACTTTCTCTAACATCTTAACGACCAAAACCGCAGAAAAACGCTCTTAAGTTGGAACCTGGCATTTAGTCCGATACTGTCATCTTCCTCATGGGATCCCTCGTAAAGAAACGCCGTAAACGTATGCGTAAGAAGAAGCACAAAAAAATGCTTCGTCGGACACGTTTCCAGCGGAACAAAAAATAACAACTAAATAGCTAACCAGAGAAGCCTCGTGCGATCGATTTCGTAGTAATTGCGCTAACTCCTTGGAAGGTCACATCTGAGTAGTGACCTTCTACGAACCAAGTGCCTCCGCTTCCAGCTAGGCGAGCTCGCTGGCCCGTAGAGAGGCTTAAAGCGTCGCGCCATTCAGCGAGCTTCGGGTATGCGTGAAGAGCAGCAGGTTCTAAATCGTTACCGTTTAAACCTTTTGGGCCGCCTAACTGATCCCAAGTTTTGTAAACAATTGGTGTGGAGACTCCAAATGGCGGAATCAAAAGCGTTAGATCCTGTTCCTTATCCGGGAGAGGGTCAACAATTTCCCCTATTCCCTGAACTCGTGACCGCCCGCCAGCCAGACAAAAAACAACATCTGCCCCAAGAGCAAGTGCTGTCTTAGTATTTTGATTACTACTCCAACGCAATATTGCTGCGGCATCGCTTGATCCTCCGCCAAGCCCAGCACCTGCAGGAATGTGCTTCTCTAATTCTATTCCCGCAGTTTTTTTCACTGCTGCTAATGCTCTTGTAATCAAATTATCGTCATTTTCGGGAACGTTAAGACCAGACACCCCTGAAACAATTTTTAAATAGTTTCCTGCTCTGATCCTTATCAAGTCGCACAAGTCGATGCTAACCATTTCAGCATCAATCAGGTGATAACCATCTTCGCGAACACCCAGAATTGACAGCGAAAGCGTCAATTTTGCTGGCGCTACTAATTCGATGAGCTTCATCACGTACCAGCCTGTAGGTTAGCTTCTGCGAAGCGAAGCCAAGCTTCTACATCTAATTCTTCGGGCCTTTGAGATGGTTTCACGCCAGAAATCGTGAAGCTCGCTGAAGTGGTTACCTCTATCAAACTTTTTCGGAGCATTTTTCGACGCTGACCGAATGATAGACGCAAAAGTCGAATCATTTCTTCGGTTACTTCCGTTGATGTTTCCATCTGCTTATGCCGTTCAACCGCCACAAGTACAGAAGCGACTCGAGGTTTAGGGTAAAAAACAGACGGTGGCACCGATCCAACAACTGTAGCTTTTGCACGAAGAGCTACGCGAACTGAAACAGCACCATATGCGCTATCGCCAACTTTTGCAGCTATTCGTTCACCGGCTTCACGCTGCACCATTACTAACATGCGGTCAACGGATGGGACTTCGTCTAGCAGCTCAATGACTAACGACGTCGCAATGTTGTACGGCAGATTCGCTACTAAATCCCACCCCTTTCCTGGGGCTAAATCCTGCCAATCAACGGTTCGTGCATCCGCATGGACAATGCGAGCGCCACCATTTAAAACTTCAGTCAAAAGCGGTATCAATGCGCCATCTGTCTCAACGACTGAGACTTCTGCTCCAGTATCTATAAGAGCTAAAGTCAAAGAGCCTAAACCTGGCCCGATTTCTACAACACGACTATCTGATTTGATTTGCGCTAACCGAACAATTTTTTTTACAGTGTTTGGGTCAACCACAAAATTTTGACCCAAACTTTTCTTAGGCGCAATTCCTGCTTTTTCTAGAAGCCTTTTAACATCAACAATAGAGAGATTCAAGAGATCACCTGCCAACGAGACCAGCCGAACTTTGATCGACACCCCGGCCATGGCTGCCATCCCTGTGTCTCCCACAAGAGATTAGCTCGATAGATTTGTTCCATTCGACTGCTTACAGATGGGCTGGCTAGTCCGCCGACGTATCTCCAAGTAGAAAGCGAAAACTGTAGGCCGCCGAAATAACCGTTACCAGTATCAATTTCCCAATTTTGACCTGATTCACATGAGGCTAACTCATCCCACATATCGATAGATGGCCAACTAGGTAGATAGATCTCATCCCATATATGAGCTTTCGTTACCTCGTCTTCAATTAACGCTTCTTCTTGCGAGCCTGGAGAACGCGACTCGGAGTCAATTTCTATTTCGTCGGACTTCTCTTCAACCACAGTCGTCGAACTAGGAACAGCCCCTTCCACTTCCGACACAACCACAGTCGTCGAACTAGGAACAGCCCCTTCCACTTCCGACACAACCACAGTCGTCGAACTAGGAACAGCCCCTTC
>Ga0315316_10000214_pt1 | contig 35434 bp, 32 predicted proteins | sample M160m3416metaG_FD_203702 | JGI IMG/M metagenome (GOLD analysis project Ga0315316, IMG submission 203702) | Ammonia-oxidizing marine archaeal communities from Monterey Bay, California, United States - M1 60m 3416 | ecosystem: Environmental > Aquatic > Marine > Intertidal zone | place: USA... | reverse complement strand
TCCCCAGCTGTCTTAACAGAAGGGGAATCCCCTACATCAACAACCTCGGAAGCAATCGGGTATCCCCTGAATCGGAAATACGCAATGCCCTTTTTACCAACTATGTGAAGATCTGTATCTGTCCCAGATTGTTTGAGATCTGCCAGAAGACTGATAGTCTCTTTAATCAAATTTGCATTAAATCCTCCAGCCAACCCTCTGTCAGCAGTCAGCAGCAGGACCGCTGCTTTCTTGCATTCTACCGGTTTTCTCAGTAGAGGGAATTTTTCCACGAAGTCTGGCGAACAAATTTTTTCCACAATAGAGACGACAGAATCGCCATAAGGTCGAGCTGCTCTGACTCTATCAGTAGCTTTTTTCAGTTTAGATGTAGCCACTAACTCCATTGTACGAGTTATTTGTCGGGTATTTTCAACCGATTTTATCCGCCTTTTGACATCACGAGCTCCAGCCATACTCAGTTACTCTCGTCCTTCATCGTTTCTCTGCTTTCAAGGAACATCTTGTTGTATTCTGGAATAATCGTCTGCAGGGATTCTGTGAGTTCGTCCGTCAACTCACTGCCCTCTTTTATTCCATCCACAACATTAGAATACTGTCCTGACAAGAACTCATAGAAACCCTTCTCCCAATCCCTAAGGTCAGACACCTCCACTTCATCAAGATATCCCTGAGTTACGGCATAGAGCACACATACCTGATTCTCAACCGCCATCGGCTGGTACTGATTCTGCTTCAAGATTTCTACAGTTCTTTCACCTCGTGCAAGCTGCTGTTGCGTGGCCTTATCCAGATCTGAACCAAATTGAGCAAAAGCTTCTAACTCCCTATACTGCGCCAAATCCAGACGAAGACGACCAGCAACCTTCTTCATTGCCTTTACTTGAGCCGCTCCTCCAACTCTGGATACAGATATCCCAACATTTACAGCTGGACGCACACCCGAATAGAACAAGTCTGGTTCAAGGTAAATCTGGCCATCGGTAATAGAAATGACGTTCGTAGGGATATAAGCAGACACATCTCCTGCTTGTGTCTCAATAATGGGCAGAGCGGTCATGGACCCTCCGCCTTCAGCATCAGAAAGCTTGGCAGCTCTTTCTAGAAGGCGAGAATGGAGGTAGAAAACATCCCCAGGAAAAGCTTCACGACCAGGCGGTCTTCTCAATACCAAGGATAGTTGACGATATGCATTAGCCTGTTTAGAGAGATCGTCAAAAACAACCAAAGTAGGCTTACCGTTCCACATAAAGTGCTCGGCTATAGCAGCAGCTGAGTATGGGGCTATATACTGCATAGGCGCTGGGTCGGATGCATTAGCTGCAACTACAACTGTATAATCCATCGCCCCATACTCCTGTAGCGTCTCCACTACCCCAGCCACCTTACTCGCTCGCTGGCCAATAGCACAGTATACACAAACCACTCCACTGTCTTTTTGATTCACGATGGCATCCAAAGCTATCGCTGTTTTACCAGTTCCTCTATCACCAATGATCAGCTCACGCTGGCCTCTTCCGATGGGAATCATGGCATCAATTGCTTTGATACCAGTTTGCAAAGGTTCATTAACGGGCTGCCTCATCACAATTCCAGGAGCCACAACGTCTATTTGCCTACGTTCCTCGATTGGTGAAATTTCACCTTGGTTATCAATCGGATTACCAAGGGCATCGACTACCCGCCCCACATAACCAGGACCCGCAGGAATATCTAAGACCCTGCCAGTCCTCCTAACCTGATCTCCTTCGTGAAGACCAGTCCAGTCCCCCATTATGACAGCGCCGATGTTATCTTCTTCCAAGTTCAAAGCCAATGCCGTGACAGGATCACCACCATCTGCCGGACTGATTTCCAGCATTTCACTGGCCATTGCCTTGGTCAATCCATAGATGCGTGCCACTCCATCTTTGACTTCCAGAATCTCACCTATCTCTTCAGATTTAAGCTCTTCTCCATAGTTCTGGATTTCTGAAAGAAGAACTTCTTTAATTTCACTTGCACGTAGCCCAAAATCGTTAGCCATTTATCATCTTTTCCTGTGGAAAAATTCTATAAAAATGTGTTAACCTGCTTAGCACCTAACATGCGACGCATTCTATCCAATCTGCTTCCTAAAGATCCATCGAAAACAGTATCGCCGATCCTCAAAATCATGCCCCCTAAAATCTCTGGGCGCACCTTGAAATGAATGATGGGTTTACAATCGAACACTGAACTCAGCCGACCTTTTAACTTCGCCGTAAAACCGTCGTCGGAATCTCTCGCTATAGTAATCTCAAAGTGCAATAGTCCCTCATGATCATCCACAAGACGAGAAAACTCTTCAGCAATGGACTTCAGGAGATTCTGCCTCCTCTTATCTAGTGTGACCTTAAGAAAATCTATCAATTGATGAGGTAACCGATTTTCAAAAACAGAGCTTATCGAAGCTTTTTTGTCTGCAACTGCTATCCTAGGTGTTGCCAAGAATTTTCTAAAATCTGCATCTTCTTCTATAAGATTTACGACTAACTCTATGCCCTGGCGATACTCCTCCAAGTTCCCTTCAGAAGCAGCTATTTGGAACAAAGTGTCCGCATAGTTCCTTACTACTGTCTCATTCCTCATCGAGAGTCTTCTAGGGCTTCAGCACTGAGATCATCTACGAAACTCACCGCCAATTCCCTATCCTTTTCCTCATCGAGTTTTTCTTCTAGGAGTTTCCTTGCAGCTGCCAAGGCAATATCTACGGATCCCTGTCGCAACTCATGGAGTGCGGCTTCCTTTTCTTTTTCAATAGATTCGCGAGCTTTTTCCATGATTACATTTGCTTCTGCTCTGGCATCTTCCTCAATTTCCTTGCGAACCTCAGCTCCTGCCTCTTTGGCCTTTACTATCAGGTCCTGTGCTTCCCTGCGAGCATCGAGCATTTGCTTGCGATACTGTTCGAGAAGTTTGGTTGACTCCTCCCTCTCAGAAGCCGCTGATTCCAGCGTACTTCTCAAACGGTCCTCCCTATCTTGTACAGCACCTAGAATGGGACCCCAAGCAAATTTTTTCAGAATAAACAATAGCAGGACAAAAACAGCGATAGTCCATATGCTGAGACCGAGATTGATATCAAACATTTAAAATCTCCTCATGTCTTCTATAAACACCAAGATCTCGAGACTAACCCAACAGCACTAGCACGAGTCCAAAAAGTGCGGCACCTTCAATCAAAGCAGCCACGATAATAGCAGCAGTCTGAATTTGAGCCGCTGCCTCTGGCTGACGGGCAATACCTTGTGCCATTGATGCACCGATAGGACCAATACCCAGTCCTGCACCTATGACAGCACCAGCGATACCCAGTCCTGCACCTATTGAAAAACCAGCTTCAGGGTTTGTGGCAGCTTCTTGAACAATAGCGAGTAGTTCGTATGACATTGTCTTTCCTTTTCTTTTCTAGTGATTTAGTGAGCGTGACGAATTAATCCAATAAAAACAGAAACTAACATTGCAAAAATATAAGCCTGCAAACAGGCGACGAATACTTCTAGAATCATTATGGCTCCAACCGCTAATACAATGAGTGGACCCATGATATAGCTCTGTAAGATCAAAATCATCCCCATGATCGCCAGGACCATACTGTGGCCTGCCACCATATTCGCCACGAGCCTAACAGCGAGAGCAAAGGGTTTAGTTAGCTTACCTATGGCTTCAACTGGGACCATAATCAAGAGGATGACTGGTTGCATGATTCTTGGTACACCGGGGGGTAGAAAGAAGACAGTCTTCGCATATCCAGCAATGCCCAAGGACCTGATACCAGAAATTTCCACCACAATAAAACCAATGATAGCTAAAGCCGAAGTAACTGAGACATTAGCAGTTGGAGTGATCCCAAGGGGCGTGAGACCGATCAAATTCATCCCCAAGACAAAAACAAATAGAGTCAATATAAGAGGAGTATAAGCATCCCCATCATGACCAATATTCCTCCTAACTACCTCATTCCTAAAATAAAGAACTAGGGCCTCTACTACGTTAGCAAAGCCACTGGGTGCTCGCTGAGAGTCACTGTTGGCTCTAAGTTTGCGTGCTGTCGGAACAAGGCTAAGCACTAGAAACAATCCCACGAAAAGCATCACTAGCAAGTGACGGGTCATCGAAAAATCAATTGACAATCCCCCTAGCTGTATTGGAGCAAAACTCAGGGCTTCCAGGCTCCAGTGACCTCCAAGAAATTCGATCTCTTTCGCGTCCCCAATATGATGTTCAATGAAATAGGGCAACTCCTCCATAGTCAGACCGTGGTTCGCATCCGTTGCGTGTGATTCCTGTTGATGACCTTGAAAGAACGACATTAGCCGGACGCTCCTACTCGATCAGGAGGGTTGAGGAATTTCGGTTCTGCCAAGACCAGAAAGAAAAAGCTTCCTACAAGTGTCAGCAGTAGTGCTTCTCTGCCTGAGAAATCAACCTGCATGGCTACCAAAGCTACGATCAAGACGACTGTAAACCTCAAAGCCATGCCTGCTCCCCACCACACAATAAAATTGGCCCCAGGCTTCTTGCTTTGTATTAGTAGAAAAAAGGCTAAGAGTTGCACGGGATATGAAACCAACAGAGCTATTCCAACCCCTTCCCTATTAGTGCTATCAAGAAAGAGGCCAGCCATCAAGTATACTAGAGCCACAATCAACAGAGTGGCCAGTGAATACTGTTTCAATGCATTTAATCCTAAAGGGTTCTCTTCTCTAATCTTTCTCACTGTGGCTTGCATTCAAAGTTGCATAGAGCCTGTAAAAAGCACCCCCAGAACCCAAAAATACACCTGCTGTTGTCATCAAAGCTTCGGCACCCATTCGAATACCTATCTTGTTGCCAATCCAACCGAATAACGCAGCTGAGACAGCGAAAGTCATTCCGTGGCCAAGGTATTTTGCCGCCTCGGGCCCTAGATGCCCACCATTTTCGGGTTTCAACTTTATCTCCATATAGCCTACGGCCTACCTAAACAACCCGCACAACCACTTAATTTCAGTGAAAATTTACGACTTTGTGAAAAAAAGAGCAAGGCCTCCAGACACCTCTTTTGACGGAAATCTATACTTTTGTCACGGCTTGACGTGGGAGAGTATTCCCATCACTTTCGCCTAATGTTTTTTATTAGGATAGTCAGCCTTTCCAAACAGCGGAAGGTATGATTCCTACTGAATATTAACTAAGTTTGGTCTAATGAAATCATCTACTATCACATCAGCCGACAATCACGACCTGAGGTTGCTTGAACAAGTCGCTACGGTCACTGAAAATCTCAAAGAAGCTGTCGGCAAAAAGATCGTTGGTCAACATGACGTGGTCGACGGACTTCTGACTGGATTGCTCGCCAACGGACACGTACTGTTGGTAGGTGTCCCAGGACTTGCCAAGACGCTATTAGTGTCTACACTGGCCAAATCTTTAGATCTAAACTTTAGCCGGATTCAATTTACCCCCGACTTAATGCCAACGGATATAACTGGGACCGAAGTAATTGAAGAAAATAAAACCACTGGAGAACGAATCTTTCGTTTTGTCAAAGGACCTATTTTTTCCAATATCATATTGGCAGATGAAATAAATCGGACTCCTCCTAAGACACAAGCCGCACTCCTACAAGCGATGCAAGAACGTGAGGTCACAACCGCAGGACAGACTTACCCTTTAAGCCTGCCCTTCTTTGTTCTAGCAACCCAAAATCCGATTGAGCAAGAAGGGACTTATCCTCTTCCTGAAGCACAATTAGACCGGTTCATGCTCCAACTCCAGATTGGATACCCTTCTAACCAGGAAGAAGAAGAAATCGTAATGCGCACCACTGGAGACGATGAATCGACAATAACACCAGTCCTATCCTCGTCAGAGCTAATAGAACTACAGCAATTAGTCCGCCGAATTCCAGCTGCCCCTTCTTTGGTCAAATTCGCTGTGAGACTGGCAACATCTACCCGTCCCACCTCAACAGACACAACTTCTATTGCTAACAAATACATAACTTGGGGGGTCGGACCCAGAGCTTCTCAATATTTGGTACTCGGAGCGAAAGCAAGAGCAGCATTCAGGGGCGCTCCTATACCTTCTTATGAAGATGTTAAAGCTGTTGCGCCAGCCATTCTAGGGCACCGTTTAGTACTTAATTTTGAAGCTGAAGTGGATGGAAGATCCACCGAAAGTATCATTGCTGAAATTCTGGAGGAAGCGCATAAATGGACCTAGGTCCAAGTAGTACACACTTTCATTTCACATTGGGCAAGCAATGCTCTGGATATTAGTTCTGACCATTGCAGTATCAACTTGTCTCTCCGCCCTATTGTCTGCTGCTGAGTCTGCTACACTGACCGTTAATCCTTCAAGGCTACGAACGCTAAAAGACGAAGGGTTTCGTGGGTCATCATCGTTGGCAGTTCTGAAAGAAAACCCAGAAAAGATGAAATCATCCATTCTTTTCCTTAACACTGTTCTAGATGGATTAGTCGTTGGTTTTTCTGTCATAATAGGTGCAGTAAACTCAGGCGTGTCGGGGGGGTTAATGGGTTTGTTGTTCAGCACCATAGTGGTAGTGGTGGCATGTGAGATCTTGCCCAGATCGATTGGCAAGGAAAAGCCCATAAGAATCTCACTAAAAATGGCTAAGCCAATGCTATATATCCAGAAGAAAATAGACTTTTTTGCTACTCCGATTGGTTCATTTCTTCTGGGGCTTCTGACTGGAGATAAAAATCCGGAATCGACGCAAGACGAACGCAATGTCAGAGAATTAACTCAATTAGGCAAACGGGAAGGATTAGTAGGCGAAGAAGAACACTTACTGGTGGAAAGAGCATTCCACTTGGATGAACTAACGGCATGGGACATCATGACTCCGCGAGTCGATATCTTTGCCTGGCCAGACTCCCTTTCGTTGAAAGACATTATAGATGAACTAAGCAATGTGCCCTACTCTAGGGTCCCCGTCTTTGGCGAAACTACAGATGATATAACGGGAATTCTGTATATCCGTGAAGCATATCAAACCTATGTGGCAGGAATGACAGATCTAACACTGTCCCAACTGTCCCGCGATCCCTTTTTTGTGCCTAGCTCCCTAGCACTGACTAGCCTACTCAAACAGTTTCAGGGCAGGAGGATACACATGGGAATCATAGCTGACGAATTTGGTGGTACAGATGGATTGGTTACGCTCGAAGATATCTTGGAAGAATTGGTCGGAGAGATCGAAGACGAAACTGATGTAACAGAAGCCAGACTCTCAAGGCTATCTAGAACTGAGTTTCTAGCACCAGCCAGTGCTGATTTGCGTGAGATAAATTACGCGTTCAACCTTACCCTTCCACAACTCGATCATCGCTCTCTAAATGGTCTTATCCTGACGGAATTAGGACACGTTCCAGCTCAAGGTGAAACTTTTGAAAGTTCAGGAGTATTAATTGAAATTCTGGAAGCTTCTGACACTCAAGTGATTCTGACCCGACTAACCAAACTATCGCTGTCGGATAGAGACCCTAGCTCTTGATGTTGAGGATAATGACTTGGCACTGATTCTTCCCTTCAACAATAAGACCCCCAAGATTGCACAGTCAGTCTTTCTTGCACCAACTGCAGTGATAGTTGGCGATGTAGAAATAGGAGAAGATGCAAGCATTTGGTTTGGAGCAGTCATCCGTGGTGACCATCCAAAACATCGGATCGTTATCGGTCCAGGTACAAGTGTGCAAGAAAATGCCGTGATCCACGTGGGTAAGTCAGCACCAACCATGGTAGGTGAGAACGTAACGATCGGTCACGGAGCCAAGTTCGAAAGCTGTTTCATCGGAGACAGGACTATTATTGGTATGAATGCCGTCATTCTCAACGACGCAAACGTAGGAAGAGAGTGTATAATCGCTGCCAACTCCGTGGTCTTAGAAGGAACACAAATACCTGACAGAACTGTCGTCGCTGGAGTCCCGGGAACGATTAGAAAAGTAATCGATGGATCGTCAGCAGAATGGATGAAAGATGGGGGACAACATTATATACGTTTGTCCAGAGCCTACATGAATGAAGGCATAGGACGAGAAACAATGATCTGCGAACTTTGCGGAGGTCCACTGCTGGAACGCCACTGCAAAATCATGTGTCAGGTCTGCGGTTACCAAAGAGACTGCTCAGATCCCTAAGTCTGATCTCACTGGTCTACTTAGTAGTTAGAAGATATAACAGGGTAGATCCAGCCACTCCGGCATTCAATGACTCAACATCCCTCCCCATAGGAATTGCTACCTTCTTTGCTATCTCCAAAATATTCTTTCTAATACCTTTGTTTTCATTCCCAACTACAAGCGCCCAAGGAGACGTAACATTAAACTCTCTTATGTCAGTCCCTTGCGCATCTGCAGCAAATACTGAAGTGGAGGATCTTTCCAACCAAGAAGCCACATCCTCCCAAGATTCTGAGAAAACCTGCGAGTGAAAAATCGAACCCGCTGATGACCTAACAGCCTTGGCGTTCCAGAAGTCAGTTGTACCTTCGAGAGCAATTACTGCCGATATTTCAAATGCTCTGGCAGCTCTTACTAGAGTCCCCAAATTCCCTGGGTCTTGAACTCCGTCAATTATCAGCAATGTCGACGTAGTTTCTAATCTAAAATCAGAGAGACAATTCGAAGGTTCGTGACAAACCAACAACACCCCTTGGGAATTGGCCGTATCGGAAACAGTCCCTAGTTCAGCGTTACTCACGTCCCGCACTTCAGTGAGATTATCCTCTAGCTTCTGGGCAAGTTGCTTACCACTGTGTGTAGTAAGAAGTTTGGGTGATCGTAGGGAGAAGGACACTTTGATATCTGCGGACAGGGCTTCGTCGACCGTCCTAATACCTTCCACCAAAATTAATTTTTCTTTGGAACGCCTTCTGGGACGTCTCAAGCCTTGGATTAATCTTTTTTCACTCTTGCTTAGCATACAGTTTCCCGCCAGTCTGTTTACTTATGGATAACTCAATTCCTGTAGCATTGACAATCGCTGGCAGTGACAGCAGTGGAGGTTCCGGAATACAGGCCGACCTCAAAACCTTTCAAATGTTTGGAGTCTACGGTTGCAGTGCCATAACCTGTGTTACCGCACAAAATACTCTAGGGATAATCAACCAGGAGTGTCTTGCTAGTCAATTACTAGAGGATCAACTGGAAGCCATTCTCACAGATATTGAACCTTCTGCCTTAAAAACTGGCATGCTGGGAACTGGACCTCTAGTTGAAATAGTGGCCTATACCATAAAGAAAAGAAGCCTAAAGAATTACGTTCTAGATCCAGTCATGGTATCTACTAGTGGCCACTCCCTGCTCGACCACGAAGGTTGTAAACTGTTGAGAGAAAAACTCATTCCCCTGGCCCAGATTGTGACTCCGAACTTGCACGAAGCCCGCAAGCTAACGGGTCACGACATTGACGGCCCCGACAAAATCAAAGCGGCCGCCAAAGAATTTCTTCGAATGGGCGCCTCTTCAGTCTTAATAAAAGGTGGTCACTTTGAAGAGGGTTTGGCAACTGATTTCTTACTGACAGAACAAACCGAAAAAACATGGTCAAGGCCACTCTTAAAAACTACAGCCGGACACGGTACTGGCTGTACGCTGGCAGCTGCTCTGGCATCAGAACTTGCAAAAGGTACGGACCTATGCACTGCAACTGAGACAGCGATATCTTTCGTTAATCGGGCGCTTGCATCCTCCCCTATGCTAGGAAGAGGCTCTAGCCCGATCAACCACTTTGTAGACATAAAACCGAGATAGTGTTGCTCAGAGCAAAACCGAAGCAAACATCTCCTGACTGTAACCTACCAAGAGAGACTCGCCAACTTTAATCGTAGGTGCCCTTAACTTTCCAGATCGACCTAAAAGTAACTCCAGAAGCTCAGATTCCCCTGCTTCATCTTGTGACAAATCCGTCTCTATTACTTTACGGCCTTTTGCTACATACATCCTGTTAACATTCTCCAAAACTGACAAAGCATTGGATCCCTCAAGGGGATCCTTTGTGGCACTTTGAACTAATCCGTCGGAAATGTTATGCGTTGCAAGAAACTCTTGCGTACGTTTGCAACTGGTTCAGCCAGGTCTGTGGTACCTCCACTCTAGGGTCTTCACCATTTCTATGCTCACATTTAAACATTAATAAACAGAGTAAACAACCAAGAATAAGGTAACATAGACCCACAGGAAACCCACATAGCCAGTGAAATTCATTCAAGAGCTTCTATCTGTTTTTCAATAATCATCTTAATTTAATACAATTGAAAATTTAATATGGAGAAATTAGAGATGGTTCGAATCAAATGGGCAGTTCTTCTAGCTATGATCACGCTGGTTGTCGGGAACCCGGTCTCAGGCCAAGACCCAACTCTCCGATCCGCCTTCTATGACTTTAGACTCACCACAGTAGCTGAAGGGCTTGTTAGCCCCTGGTCAATGGCATTCTTACCAAGTGGTGACATATTGGTGACGGAAAAACCAGGACGACTCCGTCTCATAGAAAATGGAGAATTGCTTCCCAATCCCATAACCGGAGTGCCAGAAGTGGTGGCTCAGGGCCAAGGTGGCTTATTCGATGTAGTCTTACATCCTGACTATGAAAACAATCAGATGATCTATTTAGCCTTCTCTAAACCCAAATCTGGCGGTACTCAGTCTACTACCGCTGTCGTCAGAGGGAGATACGAAAACTATCAACTGAGTAACGTGGAAGAAATTTTCGAGGCGGTTTCAATGGGACGAGGACACTATGGGGGCCGCTTAGCCTTTGATAGCCAAGGTTATATCTACATTACTACTGGTGATAGACAAGCACCCCCTAACGGTGACCTTGAAACTCATCCGGCCCAGGATCTCACTAATCATCATGGAGTCGTCGTCAGACTCCACGACGATGGAAGAGTGCCAGATGACAATCCCTTTGTAGGTCAATCAGGAAAACTTCCTGAAATTTGGAGCTATGGACATAGAAATCCTCAAGGCCTCGCAATTGATGAGACTACCGGAGATATCTGGGTCAATGAACACGGCCCACAAGGAGGCGATGAGTTAAACCTGATTGCCCCAGGACTTAACTATGGATGGCCAGTGGTTGGCTACGGAGTCAACTATGGTACTGGTCTGGCTATACACAAGGGAATTCAGGACAGCGATATGCAGTCACCTAATCATTTTTGGGTTCCCTCTATAGCCACATCAGGACTGATGATATACACAGGAGATCAATTTCCCGACTGGAAGGGAAATGTTTTTGTTGGAGGCTTGGGTGGACAACAATTAGCTAGATTGACGCTCCAAGGCCAACGGATCGTAGGGGAAGAAACAATCATCAAGCAACAAGGAAGAATCCGGGATGTGCGCCAAGGGCCAGAGGGCTACATCTACATAGCAGTGGAAGCTAGGGCAGGTGCCCCTACCCCTATCCTCAGGTTAGAGCCCATGTCAGGGGAAGAAAGACCTCACTAGCAAAAAGGAAGCGTTTGCAAGTTGCATAGACCAGATCTCGAGATCAGCATCTGGGCAATCAAACAGCCATAGCTGGCAGTGAAGCCTGTCACTCTGACATATTTCTGCTCAAAACCCGTCACTTTGACCCCAAATCTGTTAGTGATCTCAGGCATGATCATTGCCCTAGTTATAGTGCGAAGGTCTGGCCCAAATGGGTAAGGACGCGCAAAACACGAAAATTATAGTAGGCTAAATCATAAGGAGTAGGTATGGGTAAGGTTATAGGTATAGATCTGGGAACAACCAATTCTGTAGTGGCAGTCATGGAGGGTGGTGAACCAGTAGTGATTCCTAATTCAGAAGGTGGAAGGACGACTCCTTCTGTTGTGGCTTTTACAAATGATAAAGAAAGGTTGGTGGGCCAGGTAGCACGACGACAAGCCATAACAAATCCTGAAAATACCATTTTTTCAATCAAACGATTTATGGGACGCAAAGGATCAGAAGTGACAGAAGAGCAGAAACTAGTTCCATACACAGTGTCTACTGACTCAAAGGGACTTGTAGAAGTCACTATACCCAATGGAGACAAAAGCCTATCCCCTCCTGAAATCTCCGCGATGATACTTCAAAAAATGCGCCAAACGGCAGAAGACTACCTGGGAACAAAGGTCGATCAAGCCGTGATAACCGTGCCGGCGTATTTCAATGATGCCCAAAGACAGGCCACTAAAGACGCTGGTAAAATCGCTGGACTCGAAGTCCTTAGGATCATCAATGAACCAACGGCAGCTGCCTTAGCATATGGACTCGATAAGGAGGCTGACGAGAAGATTGCAGTATTTGATCTGGGTGGTGGAACTTACGACATCTCAATCTTGGAATTAGGTGATGGAGTATTCGAAGTCAAATCTACCAATGGAGATACCCACCTCGGTGGTGACGATTTCGATCAAAGGATTATCAATTGGCTAGTTGCAGAATTTAAGAAGGACCAAGGTGTTGACCTATCTGAAGATGCTATGGCTCTGCAACGATTAAAGGAAGCCGCTGAAAAGGCTAAGATGGAGCTATCCTCCACCCAGCAGACGGATATCAATCTCCCTTTTATCACAGCTACTCAGGATGGTCCAAAACACATGAACTACAGCATGTCACGTGCTAAATTTGAACAACTGGCCGAGGACCTAATTCAAAGAACTATGCCTCCAATGGAGAAGGCCCTGAAAGATGCTGGACTCAAGGCTTCAGAGATAGACCAAGTAATCCTTGTCGGTGGTTCCACGCGTATACCCAAGATCCAAGAAATAGTGGAGACATTCTTTGGTAAAGAACCTCACAAAGGAGTTAACCCTGATGAAGTAGTTGGACTAGGAGCGTGCATACAAGGTGGAGTTTTAGCTGGTGATGTAACCGATGTTCTCCTTCTCGACGTTACACCACTCTCGCTGGGAATAGAAACTCTCGGTAGCGTCATGACTGCACTCATACCAAGAAATACTACAATACCAACTGAAAAGACAGAGGTTTTTTCGACCGCAGAGGACAACCAAACAGTTGTAGAAATTCATGTCCTCCAAGGCGAGCGTAAGATGGCACTAGACAACAAGACAATTGGCAAATTCCAACTGACAGGCATTCCTCCTGCACCTAGAGGAATGCCTCAGATACAAGTAACCTTCGACATCGATGCAAATGGGATTCTAAATGTGTCTGCAAAGGATAACGCTACCGGAAAAGAGCAGAAAATCCGTATAGAATCATCCAGCGGCCTTTCAGATTCAGAAATTGACAAGATGGTGCAAGACGCTGAAGCCCATGCCACAGAAGATGAAGAAAAAAGAGAGCAAGTAGATGCCCGCAACCAACTAGACTCCCTAGTTTACCAAGCAGAAAAAGATTCAGCAGAATGGGACGACAAAATCTCTGACGAAAGCAAGCAAAATCTCACAGAAGCTTTGGACTCCGCAAAAACTATATTAAGCGACCAAGAAGCTAGTGCAGAAGACTTGAACGGATCGCGTGACGATCTAATGCAGGCCTTTAGTGCAGCAGGTCAAGAAATGTACCAGGCCCAGGCGGCTTCCGATGAAGAGGATGGAGGTGGAGATACACCGGAAGATCAGGAAGAATCCGATGACGATGTGGTTGAAGCAGACTACGAAATAGTTGATGAGTAAAACGCATCGGAAGTTCTAATTAAATTAGTAGACAACAACAAAATACACAGGATGGGGACCATATGGTCCCCATCCTGTGTATAACACAAATTACAATCAAAGACGATTTTTACTAAAACCGTGATGGAAAAAATCACGACTAAAGAATGAGGAACTAAGATCATGTATGATCCACTGCGTAATAAGTTGAAGGTCGCCCTCGTCACCATTTTCAGTTGCCTTTCGGGACTAGGAATAGCATCTGGAATCGGTTGGACGAACACGCCCTACAGTAATGGTCCCGTTACTAGTAGTGAGCCTCAGATCGCACGAGAGGCCGTTCAACCAGCTTTGGACTTGAGTGATGCATTTGTAAATGTAGCGGAAACTGTCACTCCAGCCGTGGTCCGCATTGAAGCACGAAAACAAGTTGCTTCTCAAAGAAATCAAAATGCAAATCCTTTCTCTAATCCTTTTTTCCGTCGCGATGAAAACCCTGAACCACGACCCGACCAAGTTGCTGGAGGAAGTGGTTTTATAGTTTCCGATGATGGCTATATTTTGACCAACAACCATGTTGTTACTGATGCAACCAGTCTTACGGTGTTTCTTCAAGATCGCAGATCATTCCCAGCAACTTTGGTAGGACAAGATCCATTCACAGATGTGGCAGTGATCAAAATTGAAGGAAACAACCTCACTAAGCTTCATTTTGGGGATTCAGAACAACTCCGGGTTGGAGAATGGATTGTAGCTATTGGGAATCCTGGTTTTGGAGGGACTAGCAGTCCTCTCGACTACACTGTGACCGTGGGCATCGTTAGTGCCATAGGCCGCCCCCTCCAGTTGCTCCAAAGAGAACTGGCGCAAGATGAGGAAACTGCCAACAACCGCGGTTTTGCGATAGAAGACTTTATCCAAACCGATGCTGTGATCAACCCAGGAAATTCTGGGGGGCCAATGGTCAATCTGAAGGGTCAAGTAGTCGGTATCAACTCGGCAATAGCAAGCAGGACAGGTTTTTATCAGGGATACGGTTTTGCAATTCCTATCGACCTAGCCCGTCGAGTCATGGAAGACTTAGTTGATTACGGAGCTGTGAGAAGGGCTTGGCTTGGTGTCGCAATGCGACCGATTGACGCACTTTCCGCTGAATCCTATGGCCTCCCCTCAGTTTCGGGAGTCGAATTAACAACTATAACAGGAGACAGCCCAGCAGAAGAGTATGGGCTCCAACCCTATGACGTGATAACAGAAGTGGATGACGTTCCCATTGGACGAGTTGGACAACTGCAACAAAATATTGCAATGAAGAGGCCCGGGGATGCCATAAATGTCAAAATTTATAGAGAAAATCGACCTATGGATGTAAGCGTTGTACTTGGTGAGGCACCCCTTCAACCTAGAACTGAAACAGCCGCGTCCACCGGACCTGTGCGAGAAGAAAGAATGGACGACAAACTAGGGTTGGCCATTGAAGATATGAATTCAGAAAGTGCATCGGTTTTCGGTTACGAAGAAGCTTCAGGCGCACTGATAAGTCGAGTGGAAGTAAACGGTCCAGCAGCTCGTAGAGGTGTAACTCCAGGATGGAAGGTGATAGAAATCAATAGGCAGCCAATCTCAGACGCTGAAGATGCCTATGCCGTACTGCAAGGGCTCAATCAAGGAGAGATCGTCACACTTCATTTGTCCGCACCAACTGATGCTAGGCAAATAGTACACATTAGAGTTCCAGAATAGGCTAGAGAAAAGGCCAACTAAAGGGGAATGTGCAAGGCTTCATCAGCACATTCCCCTTTATCCATTTCTGATTCTCTGTTGAAGGTATTTTCTAGCTCAGTTATCTTTGAAGGTTTCCCATAAAGACAGGCTTGGTATATCGAGCGAAAGTGGCGGAACTGGTAGACGCGCAGGATTTAGGATCCTGTGGCTTTGTGCCGTGGGGGTTCGAGTCCCCCCTTTCGCATTGATAGTCCCTGATCTATCAAAACTACAATGTAAGTAGAAAAAGAACCTATGGTTACTAAAGAAAACGGACTTGAGCTCTCGGTAGATAAAGTTGAAGGTTGCAAACAAACAGTGAAGGTCAAAGTGCCTTCACACCGAGTGGTTTCAGGGAGACTAGCCGTAGCTGAAAGATTAGGCTCTAAATTAAAACTTCCTGGATTCCGCAAAGGTCACGTTCCAATGCAAGTAGTCGAACAGCGCTTTGGAGACACTCTGGACCGTGAAACGTTGGATGATCTGATCCAGAAAACCTATAACGAGGCTCTGATACAAACTGAACTGATTCCCATCTCAGAAGGGCAAATTAGTGACGTAAACTACAAACCTGGAGAGGAGCTTTCATTCGTAGCTACTTTTGACGTCAAGCCAGACATAGCGCTTTCCAGGCTGGGTGGTTTTCAAATAAAACGTCCCAAGATCGAAGTCTCCGAATCTCAGATGGACGATGTCCTCGACCATCTGAGAAAGCAAAATGGCATCTGGATACCCCCCTCCACAGAACACCCCGAGGACGGTGACCTTGTTTCAGTTAGAATTAGAAATCTGAGCGACGAAGACAGCGATGAAAACACCACCACTAAACCCTATGAGTTCATCTTAGGAAACAACCATGCCCTTCCAGAGATAGAACAAGGAATCAAATCGCTTAAACACGGAGAGTCTGACACCTTCAAGATTGAATTTCCCGATGAATTTCCCGATGAGGAACTTCGTGGTGAAAAGAAAATGCTACATATTGAATTAGACTCTCACAAAACCCTTGAAATTCCTGACCTAGATGATCAATTCGCAAAGAGTTTAGGAGAATTTCAGGATTTGGAAGAACTTAAACAAAAAATTGGAACGGACCTCAATAAGGAAGCTGAAGAAAGAAGTGAAAATGCAGTGAGGACGAGACTTCTAGATTCCATCATGGACGCTAATCCTTTCCCAGTTCCAGAATCAATGACCGATCGGTACGTAGAATCCCTTATAGGAAATCGAGATGAGATGGACGAAGAACAACTATTGGAAGCAAAGAAAGAAATTGAACCACAAGCAGAACATGTAGTCAAAAGAATACTCCTAGTTGATCGAATTGCCGAATTAGAATCTCTGGAGAGCACGAAAGTCGATTTAGAAAAAAGAATAGATGAAATAGCCGAACAAACTGGAGAGAAGGCCCATAAAATTCGGGCGAACCTTCAGAAACAAAAACAAATAGATAGTTTATTAAGAGAAATTACTGAGAATAAGGTATTTGAATTCCTTATGACTCAGTCTGAAATTAGCGACGAGTAAGACACTAAAAATAAAAAGGGCTAGGTAGAGAAATGGCGATTTATCCTCCGTATGTCATCGAGCGCACCAGCAGAGGTGAAAGAAGCTACGATATTTTCAGCCGACTTCTGATGGACCGAATCATTTTCCTTGGTACCGGCATCGACGATAACGTCGCAAATATAATTATCGCCCAGTTGTTATTTCTGGAGGCAGAGGACCCTGAAAGAGATGTCTACCTCTACATCAATTCCCCTGGTGGTGGCGTATATGCTGGCCTTGCAATCTACGATACTATCCAGCATATGAAAGCTCCCGTTTCCACAGTAGCAGTTGGAATCGCCGCATCGATGGGTGCAATCTTAGTGGCAGCTGGAGCAGAATCCAAACGCAGTGCTTTGCCGAATGCCCGGATAATGATCCATCAGCCTTCTGGAGGATCTCATGGTACAGCCTCAGACATCGAGATCCAAGCCAAAGAGATATTGTCCACCAAAGAAAGACTGACACAGATATTAGCTCAACATACTGGGCAAAAATCAGAACGGATCGATGAAGATATAGACAGAGACCGATTTATGAGTGCTGAAGAAGCAGTAGATTATGGATTAATTGACCAAATACTTGAAGGGCCTCTGAACATAAGACCTGAGAAAGATAAAGAATCAAATGGTTAGAAAACCTCGGCAGACTGAAAGGAGTATTAGGCATGTCTGAAAACCAGTCCGGATTACAGTGTAGCTTCTGTGGAAAAACCAAAGAAGCTGTTAAACAGTTTATTTCTGGACCATCGGTCTATATCTGTAATGAATGCGTCACGCTCTGCAACGAAATCCTAGGAGAAGAAGCCAAGCGGGAAGCCTCACAGTCGGTTTTCAGTAGCCCCATTCCTATAGAAACTAAGGCATTTCTCGATGAATATGTCATTGGACAGGAACATGCTAAAAAAGCCCTTGCAGTTGCTGTCTATAACCACTATCAAAGAATAAACAACCAAGGCAAGATGGACGAAGTAGAGATAGACAAGGCTAACATCCTTTTTGTTGGACCCACGGGAGTTGGGAAAACCCTTCTGGCCCAAACCTTGGCGAGAATGCTTAAAGTCCCCTTCACTATCGCAGACGCTACGACCCTCACTGAAGCGGGTTATGTCGGTGAGGATGTCGAGAATGTGCTAGTTAGACTGCTACAAGCTGCGGATTACGATGTGGCTGCATGCGAGCGCGGAATTGTTTATATAGATGAAATAGACAAGATAGCAAGGAAAACCGAGAACATGTCCATTACAAGAGATGTTTCAGGAGAAGGAGTCCAGCAAGCTCTCTTGAAAATATTAGAAGGGACAGTCGCTTCAATACCTCCTCAAGGGGGCAGAAAGCACCCCCAACAGGATTATATAAAACTAGATACAAAAAATATCTTATTCATTTGTGGAGGAGCTTTCGATGGTTTAGATGAAATCATTGAAAAACGTCTCGGGCAAAGACAAATCGGATTTAATAATGAAGAAGGCAACACAGTTAAAGGCCAGCTACTTAGCGATGCACAGCCAGAAGACCTTCAGAAGTTTGGCTTGATCCCCGAACTCGTAGGAAGACTACCAATTACTGTACACTTGGACAATCTAGACGAGGAGTCGTTAGTAAGGATATTATCAGAGCCGAAAAACTCCCTGGCAAAGCAATACACAAAAATGTTCGAACTTGAGGATATAGGTTTAGTTTTTGACAAAGAAGCACTGAGATCAATCGCTAAGAAAAGTAATGACCGCGGGACTGGAGCTAGAGGGCTGAGATCCATACTGGAAAGCTGTATGCAGGAAGTCATGTTTGACATACCCTCCCGGACCGATATAAAGCAAGTAGTCGTAACAGCTGACTGTATAGAGACGGGAGGAGCCCCACTTCTAGTACTCCGTCCAGAGGAAAAAGAACAGCAGGCCTAATCACCACTAGGTCCTTCCCCTGACTCAAATTCCAGAGTAGGATAGTCCTTGTTCTGATTAACAAAAGCTTTTATGCAGAACTATCTACGGGGAGACGGACCAGACTGTGAGTCAAACAAAGAAACTGATCCAAATCGATCAGGCCCACTTAGTCCCTCAACGAATTCCAGTAATTACCCTCAAGGACCTAGCTTTCTTCCCTGGTCAAATTCAACCACTAACTATAGGCAGGTCCGTTTCACTTAAAGCATTAACGAATGCACTCGGCGATGAAGGCTATGTATTATTCTTGGCTCAAAAGAACAGTGAAATGGAGAATCCACTGGAAGCAGATATATACCAAACTGGAGTTATTTCCAGAATTCTCGAAACTACTTGGCTATCCAATGGTCATGCAGAAGTCGTATTTCAAGGTATAGAGAGGGCTAAATTTGAGAGTCTAGATCAATCTGGCACTTCCCTAACAGCTAAATTTCTCCCAATACCTTCAAAACCTTCGGATGTAGAAAAAACAGATTACCTCGAACTCATTCAAAAGGTGCATGAACTTTTCATCGAATACAGTGGATTGCGAAAAAAACATTCCATCAAACTCGAAAGCCCTATTCTTTCGACAAATGACCCTGTCAGATTTGGATTTTTCATCTCCAGTAGTTTGGACATCAAGTTAGAAGAAAAACAGCAATTATTGGAGGAAGAAAGCACCTCCATACGCTATGATTCCCTGAATAGGATACTTGAGAGAGAAATAAATATTTTGTCAAATGCTCAGGTCATACCTGTCGGTCCATCCATAATTGAAAATATAGAAAATATTGTTAACGATAAGGAAAGGTCACATCAGACGCAGCAGGAAATGTTCCCTGTAGACCAGGAATGGTTACAGATAGCCAGCAAAATCACCCTTGCTTCTCTTCCCAGTAAAGTGTCTGAAAGAACTCATCGAGAATTAGATCGCCTCAAGAACCTAGGTCCCATGACCCCAGAATCTGCAGTTATACGAAATTATCTGGACTGGATCACAGGATTGCCCTGGACCCCCAAGACTACCGAATCGTCAAGTTTGGAGCGCGCTTCACAAAGTCTAGATGAAGCACACTATGGTTTAAAGGACCTTAAGGATCGTATCCTAGATCACATAGCCGTGTTATCGCTAGTCGGTGAACTTCGCGGATCTATCATTTGTCTAGTTGGTCCTCCTGGAGTCGGAAAAACTTCGCTGGGAAGTAGCATTGCAACAGCCTTGGATAGAGACTTTGTCCGAATCAGCTTAGGTGGGATTCGAGATGAAGCGGAGATACGCGGACACAGACGCACGTATGTGGGAGCCCTACCAGGCAGAATCTTACAGGGGATGAAAAAAAGCGGGAGCACCAACCCTTTATTTCTCCTCGACGAGATTGACAAACTATCAAAAGATTTTCACGGAGATCCTGGTTCAGCTCTTCTTGAAGTGCTCGATCCCGAGCAGAATAAAACATTTACTGATCATTATTTAGAACTCGAATATGATCTTTCTGACGTATTCTTCGTCGCAACTGCAAACACTCTTTCTGGAATTCCTAAACCCCTAAGAGACCGAATGGAAGTGCTACGTATCCCAGGATATCTAGAGACCGAGAAGATTGAAATAGCACAAAGGTTCCTGTGGCCTAAACAAGCAAGACTTAATGGACTACCTAACAATTTTGACTTAACCCCACGAGCAACTAAGTCAATAATAAGTGATTACACACGAGAGGCAGGCGTCAGAGAACTTAATCGGTGCATTTCTGCAGTCGCCAGAAAAATTGCCAGAAAAATCGTAACCGAAGGGGATAAATACAAGAGAACATCGGTCTCAGCAGAAGATATCAGGACACTCCTAGGTCCAGCAAGACACTTACGACAAAATATCGACGAAGAAGATCGTATAGGAATGGCTAATGGACTCGCTTGGACAGAGTCTGGTGGCGAAGTACTAGATGTAGAGGTCGCATTAGTTCCTGGTACTGGGCAGGTTCAACTCACCGGAACACTCGGTGACATAATGAAAGAATCGGCTTTTGCAGCTGTGACTTACGCTCGTTCAAGGGCAGCAGAACTAGGTTTAGATCCTCAATTCTATAAAACTCTAGACATACATATACACCTACCAGAAGGAGCAACTCCTAAAGATGGTCCTTCTGCTGGTATAACAATAGCCAGCGCTCTGATTTCAGCTTTGATTGCCACCCCGTCCTCCAAAGACGTTGCCATGACTGGTGAAATCACCCTGCGAGGACGAGTTCTCCCGGTCGGCGGGCTTAAAGAAAAAGCTGTTGCTGCAGTGCGTGAAGGGATAACGAAAGTAGTCTTTCCCGCGGCAAATTTATCAGAATTAGAACTACTTCCTCCTGAAGTTCTCGAAGCAGACATAGATTTCATACCTGTGCGAACTATGGATGAAGTGATACGAGAAGCTCTAGTCGCTTCGAGAAAAGTTTCGACTTCAGCATACGAAACTCAGCACTCAGAAAACCCCCAGCAGGCCCAATGAAATGGAAGTCCATAACATTGAATTTGTGGGTAGTTTTTTTGACTTATCTGATATCCCAAAGATAGAGCTACCTCAGATAGCATTTGTTGGACGTTCTAATGTGGGAAAATCCTCCCTGATTAACAGACTATTGAATCGGCAAAACAAGAACATAGCTCGAGTATCAGCTACACCAGGGAAAACCCAATCCATCAACTTCTACAGGATCAATGATATTTTTATCATGGCCGATCTGCCCGGATGGGGCTATGCGAAAGCGCCAACCAAAATGCGCGACAAATGGGAAGCCTTGGTGAAACAGTACCTCCAAGAAAATGTGAATCTAGCAGGTGTCGTGCATTTGATTGATGCTCGACATGCCCCCACAGCAGTAGACCTGCGATTATTAGACATCCTGGTAACCGAAAGGTCCCCCATTCTCATCACATTGACGAAAACAGATAAACTAAATAGAACAAAACAAAAACAGGCACTGAAACTAGTAACTGAACAACTAGATATAGAAGAAACCCAGGTCGTCCTGACTTCTTCTAAAACAGGCAAAGGAAAAACTGAACTTCTAGAAGCCATTGAAGCACTAGTTCAAGGCACTTTATTAGATGTTTAGGCATGGTCACCTACCCCATCTGGTTGGTGTCAATCACCTCCACGATCCATCCCCAGATTTATCGCTTGTCAATCTATCCACAAAACCTCATCCACCACTGTGGATATTAGCTTGACACAAACTAAAGAGGAGTGCTTCAACCGTGACAAACTAAAGATCTGGGTTGATGCAGATGCAACACCGAGGGATGTAATTACTATAGTGAGCAAGGCAGGATCCCGTTGTGAAGTAAAAGTCTTGTTCGTATCGAATCATCGTATCACCCTTCCCTTGAATAATCCTTACGTGCGATCTATCCCAGTGGGAAGTGGAGAAGACGTGGCGGATGACTATATCGTGAATCATGTAGACAGAGGAGACTTAGTCATTACTGCTGACATCCCTTTAGCTGCCAGAGTCGTTGATCAAGAGGTACTTGTAATAAGTCCGAGGGGTGAAGAGTATAATAAAGAAAACGTCGGAGAACGTCTCTCAATACGAGACTTCATGCATAATTTGAGATCAACAGGAATCCAAACCAGTGGGCCGAAACCTTACGGCAACAAGGACAAGAAATTATTCGCAAAAACACTGGATCGCCTTTTGACAAAAGCCTTATCAATCTAGTGAAAGGACTCATGTCGGCACTGGATCAGGAGCAAAGAAGGAGGGCATTGTAAATATACCGAATTGGACATTAGTACCTATTGTGAGTTGGGCCGGACTGTGGTTCTCAGTTCCAGTATTACCTCAGCCATTCAATAGATACTTTGACTGGAGAGTCGATCAGGGCAAACCCTTTTGGCTGAGAGTTATAGCGGGATATATCCTTGGATGCCTCCTGGTCTATGCCTATGGAACTTTTATCGCGATAGTTGCTGACTAAATGAGGTTATTCAAGGATACTAAAGAAAAGTTTTTCTTTAAACTTGGGTGTGTACTACTTGTACTCTATTTAGTATTAAATGGATGGAGCTTCTAAGCAAGTGCTGTGAGGTGTTCAAACTATTTCCACAGTAAGCCTAGCAAAGATAGTTACCTACAAACCATAGGATTTTATTTTTCTATAAAGAGTCCTCTCACCGATCGCCAGACTCTGTGCGGCTTTTCTCCGATTCCCGTTGAACTCCAGCAGTGCCGCTGCAATCGCCTTGCGCTCCAATTCTTCCAGCGTCACACCGGAAGAGTACATCACATTAGGCTTAGCCATTAATCTCACTTCTGCATCTGATCCCCAACTAGCTTCGTCACCGCCTTCAGACGGTCTAATCCCCAATTCGATCTCGCCTTCTTCTAAATCGTAAGCATCAGAGTCAACAGCAACAGGAATTGGACCACCCACTACATCTTCACGATCCTTGTAAGCTCTGAATTCACCCCTAAGATCATCTACGTCCATCCTCAATTCAACCAGAGTACGGAAGACAAATTCCAGTTCGGGTCGTATACCTTTGTCCTCGGATTGTTGCAAAACACCTGAGCTAATCATATCCATAGGCACAACAGCTGCAACATTCTCTCCAGTACGCACCTCTTCGGGGATATCTGCAGGTGTCACTTTTCTTCCAGGAGCTAAAACTACCATGCTTTCTATCAAATTGTTCAATTCTCTTACATTACCTGGCCAATGATAATCCTTAAGGATTTCCATCGCTTCTGATGAAATCCCTTCAAAACTACGGTGGTGTCTTTTACTCGATTCCTCAACAAACGAGTCGACTAAGAGAGGTATATCTTCCCTTCTTTCACGAAGTGGAGGCAACTCTATACGAAGAACATTCAGTCGGTAGTACAAATCCTTCCGAAACTGTCCCAACGCTACTGATTGTTTTAAATCACGATTAGTTGCAGTCACTATTCTTATGTCTACTTGGATAGCTTTTTCACCACCAACTCGATTAAATTCTTGTTGCTCAAGAACTCGAAGTAGCTTTGTTTGAGTAGCTATTGGCATTTCTCCAATCTCATCCAAAAAAACAGTGCCCTTATCTGCTAACTCAAAGATCCCTCTTCTAGAGTCAATTGCCCCAGTAAAAGCACCTTTCTGGTGACCGAATAGTTCGCTTTCCAACAAGGTATCGGTCAAGGCCGCAACATTCACGGCAATAAAGGAGTTATGTCGGCGAGATGACAAATGGTGAATCCCTCTAGCTACCAATTCTTTTCCTGTCCCCGATTCACCAGTGACTAGAACCGTAGAATTTACTGGAGCAACTGCAACTACTCTTTCCAGAACCTGCTTCATTGCGTCAGTTTCCCCCACGATTCCAGCTGTTAACTGCAGCCTTCTACGTTCTATGATGGATCTACAAACACCCACAACGTCTTCGAGGCTAGAGTCTTCTGGAAAAACTTCCTGATATTCATCATGCGACTTAGTAGTATCCGATATAGCCAAACACGGAGAGCCGAAAATGGAGTTCGCTTGTTCCAACAGGTACAATGCTGATTTACTGTGTGCTGCCCCAGTAATCACCAATAGCTCAAAATGCTTCGATGAACTTATGTCTTCCTCTGGAGTAACCAGTTCAACCTGGTATCCAAAATTCTCACAAAGTCCTCTTATCTTCCCAGCACGTTCTAGGTCATGGGTGGAAACTAGGATTCTACTGGCATCTGAGTCATTCAACATTGCTTGACTGACCTTTTCTGTGCGAGACATTGCATGTGTTTCACCGTTTTCTCAACATACGCTAAACCAATCAGTGTGATTCTTCCCATACTGACATTTTGGCACATTTCGCGTGGAAATTCCAGTGTTTTATGCTAAAACTCAATCTTTTGTTGGATGTTCTTGAGTGCGACCGTTAAGTAAATCTACGATGTGTGGTAAAAACATCTCAACGGCTTCTAGACAATCCTGAACACCTCGAGGGCTTCCAGGGAAATTCGCTATCAGGGTGTGTCCTCTAGTCCCTACTAAACCTCTCGATAATGCTGCAAAGGGAGTCTTTTTCATTCCGTGATTCTGCAGGACATTAGCAAGCCCTGGAGCATCTTTCTCAATAATCATTTTTGTAGCTTCTGGCGTGACATCCCTGAGTGAAAACCCTGTACCGCCAGTAGTCAGGATGACATCCGCAAGCCCCGAATCGGCACAACTTTGCAGTTTATCTGCTATGAGATCCTTCTCATCTGGTACAACTGATTTTTCAACCAAGATATAACCGGAATTTGCGATCCAGTCCGTAATAACTTTACCACTTTGGTCCTGGCGTTTTCCTTCGAAACATCCGTCGCTAACAGTCAACACTACTATCCGCATAGGAATCTCCATTGATTCATCGCCTAACGGATCCATCTTTATAAAAGGGCGCTTTGGTTCTTGTACTTGGTATTGTCTGTCCCCTTATCACAATGCCTAACTCAGTATCAGAATTCGACAACACGCCTGGTATATAGCCCATCGCTATACCCACTCCCAGACTCGGACTTACAGTCCCACTAGTTACTTTTCCCACCTTCACACCATCAGAAGTGATAGAATACCCTGGTCGTGGAAAACCTCTTTGATCCATGACAAAAGCTATTAATTTCTCTGGCAGACCTTGTTCCTTTTGTCGCACTAAAGAGTCCCTCCCAACGAAATCACCTTTGTCCCACTTTACTAGCCAGTTCAAACCACTTTCCAGTGGGGTGTGCATCTGATCTAGATCATTCCCGTAAAGTGCAAATCCAACTTCCAATCTCAAGGAATCCCTGGATCCCAAACCGGCTGGTTTCAGACCGTGTGGCCGTCCGTTTTCCAGTAGATTTTCCCATAATATGACCGTAGAACTGGCATCGACATAAAACTCAAATCCATCTTCTCCTGTATAGCCAGTCCGGCTGATCAGGGCATTAACGCCTGCAATGTTACCTTCAGCAAAATGATAGTACGGTATTTCTTCCAGATTAAGATCAGTCATCGACTTAATGATTGTCTGAGCCTTTGGACCCTGCAACGCTAGTAGGCCGAGAGCTTCGGACTCATCTTTCAGTTCAACTTCAAATTTACCAGTGAATTTTTGTAACCAATTCCAATCTGTTTCTTTACGGGCCGCATTGACAACTAGCATATAACCCTTGCTTTTACGATAAATTAGCAAATCGTCTATAATGCCCCCGTCAGTCTGACATAAAAGAGAATACTGACATTGACCAATTGTTAGAGCACCAACGTCGTTTGTTGTGAGAAATTGCAGAAACCGGCACGCGTCAGGACCGTCAACATAAAATTCTCCCATGTGTGAAACGTCAAATAGACCTGCTTCTTTACGCACAGAGTGATGTTCCGAAGTGATACCAGCGGAATATTGCACGGGCATTTCATATCCTGCAAAGGGCACCATCTTAGCCCCCAAGGAAACATGATTGCTATGCAAAGCAGTTTTCTTTAAAGAAGTTTCCATACTCAATCCTCAAATCGGGGTGAGCTATAAGATATATCTAACAACACGTGCCGTGAATTCCATCATGGGATTTGTGGTATTTAACCTCTTGCCATTCAACACACCATCGACACAAGAGGACTCACGATCTGGGATGGCTATTTTTGTATACTTGAAGTAATCGCTCCTTAGAAACGTGTACATAAACCTGTGTGGTTGACAATGACACGTGACCCAAGAGTTCTTTGACTGCTATTAGATTGGCCCCAGAATCCAGCAAATGGGTCGCAAAACTGTGCCGTAGAGAGTGCGCACTGAGACCATCTCTTGTGGCTGCATCAGCCAGGAGTTTCCTGATTATTTTCTGTATCGAGCTTCGAGAAAGTCTGCTACCCCTAGGATTAAGCAAAAGAGCTGATTCTGGTGCGCCTCCCACATGATCTAATAAGCCACTTCGCATCTCGAGATACGGCTTTAGTGCGCTAACTGTAGATCTAGTAATGGGAACGATCCTCTCCTTGGAGCCCTTTCCTAAGACCTTAGCCAACTGACCAGCTAGGTCTAGGTTTTCCACATCTAAGCCGTACAGCTCGGCCAAGCGCAAACCACTGCCGTATAGCAATTCGAGAACCACCAAATTTCTTGTATTAGAAAAAGAACCATCGGATGCTTTACTTTCTGCTAGGGAAAAAACTATATCAATTTCATTTTTAGTTACGTACTTAGGAAGTTTTTTTTCTGATTTGGGTGTTCTGACCAATGAGATAGACTCCATGCCATCCATGCCCCCAGCAGACAAAAATTTATAGAAACTCCTGACTGCTGAAAGCTTTCTGGCAATGCTCCTCCGCCCCAATCCTTTTCTTTCACACCACCCCATAAAAGCCCTCAAGTCGGTCCGCTCCACTGTACTTAGATCCCAGTCCGTCAGTCCGAAATGGTCTATGAAAAATACCGACAGATCTAATAAATCCTTCCTGTAGGATGTCAGAGTGCTGGCGGACAGATTCCTCTCATACTCAAGATGTTCCAAGAACTGGTTCACGTGACTAACCATCTCAGATTCTTTCAAACCACACCAGCTGGTTCTAACTTTTCGTTATCACTAGAGATAGCTAAAATTTCTTCAGCATCCATCCAGGAGTTAAAATCTTCAAGAGCTCTTTTTGCTAACATTTGTCTCTTCTGCTTCTTATTTCTTATTCTTTCCTTAAGAGGGTCCACCAAACCCCAATTGGAATTCATCGGCTGGAAGTTAGAAGAACCATTTCCTCTTAAATATCGGTATAAACCCCCTAACACTGTTGAGCCAGGAGGCACAACAGGTTCTTTACCATTCAGTAATCGATCTAAATTGATGGCCGCAAGTATCCCACTAGCCGCAGATTCGGTGTAACCCTCAACTCCTGTCATCTGACCAGCAAAAATTACATCTTTTCGGGCCTTCAAAGACCCCCACCTTGTTAACGCCAAAGGAAAATTGAGGTATGTGTTCCTATGAATTGACCCCCACCTTAAGAACTCACAATTTTCTAGACCAGGTATCCCCCTGAAGATCTCCTCTTGCCCCTTCACTCTTAGCCGTGTTTGGAAACCGACCAAATTCCACATTTGACCAATCCGATCTTCACGGCGCAGTTGGACCACAGCGTGAGGCCTTTCCCCTGTTCGCGGATCGGTTAATCCTATCGGCTTCATGGGACCAAATCTCAGTGTTTCATGCCCCCTCGAAGCCATCACCTCAATCGGAAGACATCCTTCAAAATAGGGTACAGTATCCCACTCGGGACCTTGATATACATCTGCTTTCAACAGTCTTCTAATGAACTCATCATACTCTGATTCGGACATGGGACAATTCAGATAGTCACCCGTTTCTTCATAGCGTCCACCCTCAAACACTATATCCAAATTCAAAGAATCCTTGTGAACGATCGGTGCTATAGCATCATAGAAAGAAAGCCCCTCTTCGCCGATCACCTCTTGGATGTTCGAACTCAATCCATCTGAAGTCAGGGGCCCAGTTGCAACTACAGTAGCAGTCTCTGGCAGATCTACTACCTCCTCTCTGTCCACTCTGATCAACGGGTGATTTCCGACAATTTCCGTCATCATCTGGGAAAACAATCCCCTGTCTACAGCTAACGCAGAACCAGCCCGAACAGAAGTTTTATCAGCACACCTCAAAAGTAATGATTCCAATAGTCTCATCTCTCTCTTCAGTTGCCCATGCGCATTAGTAGGATCAATGCTCTTAAAAGAGTTTGTGCAAACGAGTTCAGCGAGATTTTCTGTTTGATGAGCTTCCGTAGTACTAACCGGTCTCATCTCTAGCAGATTCACCTGATGGCCTAAGTTGGCTAATCGATAGGCCGCCTCACATCCTGCAAGACCTCCACCTACGACCGTTACTTTGGCGTTCACTTAGATTTTTTACCTTTACTTTTTTTCTTGGTCCTCTCGAGTTTTTTTTGGATCAACTCGACCGCCATTTCTAAGCTGACATCGGTTGGCTCCTGCTCCTTCGGTAGAGTCGCATTAACCTTGCCACACTTCACGTAAGGACCAAATCTTCCTGACAATATTTTTATACTTTCCCCTGTATCTGGATGCTCTCCCAAGTCTTTCAAAGCGGTACGTCCACCCGAGCGTTTTTCATTAATCAGAACGATTGCTTCTTCAATACTCGTCTCCCAAATATCTTCGCTATTTTTGAGACTAGCATAGATTTTCTCACGTCTGACGAATGGACCGTATCGACCTATACCTGCATGAACCTCCTCTCCAGTTTCTGGATCAGACCCCAAAGTTCTAGGAAGGTCAAGAAGAAGAATTCCATAAGATAAATCAACTTCCTGTAGAAGTTTATCTTTGGGAATGCTCACTCTTTTAGGCTTTTTACCTTCCTCTTCTTTGTCCAACTCCACATAAGGGCCGTAGGGGCCTTTTTTCAGGACAATAGTTCCAGTATCGTTTGGATCTGGTCCAAGCACCCTGTCCCCCTGACTCTCCAACAATTCAAGAGCTAGGGCAAGATCCACTTCTGCTGGATCTTGCGATTCCTCTAGACTGGCCCTTGAAGGCTTACCCCCATCAATTGCCGCATCCATTTCTACGTAAGGACCAAAACGTCCAAATCTCAAGCGGACATTACTGCCCTCCGGGCTACTTCCGAGATCCCTGTCCTGTTTTTCCGCTAATGGTCGATTATGCTTACAGGTTGGATAATCCGAGCAACCCAGAAAACTTCCCCCACGATTCCACTTGATCAGCATGGGGTGACTACATTCTTCACATGTTTCACCCTGTGCCGCAAAAATTTCTTTCATTAGTAAGTCAGGCTGAGCTTCTGCATGCTCAAGTTGTTTCCTGAACCCATCATAAGTTTCAGAGAGAAGGTCTTTACCGATCAAAGCACCTCTCTCTATATCATCCAATCTGATCTCGATTTGCTTTGTGAACTCAACTTCGAACTCTTTCTTAAAGACATGCACTAAAAATTTACAAACTCCTTCGCCCAACTCGGTTGGATGGAAGCGTCTATTTTTAAGCTGCACGTATTCTCTTTCCACAATTTTCGAAACAATTGCCGCATAAGTGGATGGCCTTCCGATACCTTCATCTTCCATTTTTTTTACCAAACCAGCTTCTGAAAAACGTCCTGGTGGCCTTGTGAAGTGTTTCTCTGTATTCAATTTGATCAATTTGGCAACTTCACCCTCACTCAGATCTGGGACAGGAGGTAGGTCTGCTCGACCGGGTTTTTTCCCAGACTCTCTGGCTTCTATATAAAGTCGCTCATGGCCTTGGAATTTGACCACAGATCCTGATGATTGAAATTGATACTCCTTAGAACTTTCACCTTTTAAGACGAACACAATCCGAGTATTGTCATATATCTTAGACGACATTTGACTGGCAACAAATCGTAACCACACCAGCTCGTACACTTTGGCCTGGCTAGCATCAAGTTTCTTTGAAGCTTCAGATGGATGTAAAAATATATTTGTAGGCCTTATAGCTTCGTGGGCGTCTTGCGCACCCTTATCTTCATTTTTGCCACCATAAAATTGCCCTTTCGCTGGTATATACTCCTTCCCGAACTGTTCTTCAATCCATTCCCGTGCCTGATTTACTGCTCCCGCTGACACACGAGTCGAATCCGTTCGGATATACGTGATCAAGCCATTTTGATATAGCGCTTGCGCTGCTCCCATTGTTTGCTTGGCTGACATCCTCAATCTGGTAGAAGCCCTCTGCTGCAAGGTCGAAGTGGTAAAAGGAGGTTTCGCCCTCACTGATTTTTCTTCTCGGATTATCTCACTGGCTTTAAAAGGAACACCCTTCAAATCATCGACCACATTTTCGGCCGCTTTTTCCGTTTCGATCGATATCTTCCAGGATTTCTGGTTGCGAAGTACCTTTCCATCTATTCGAACCAAGTTCGCTTGGAAGGTCTGGCCTGACTCGACAAGATCTGCTTTGAATGACCAATATGCTTCTTCTACAAAAGCTCTGATTTTTTCTTCGAGTTCGCATATCAGTCTCAAAGCTACGGTCTGGACTCTACCTGCCGAGAGACCAGGCATTATAGGTTTAGTTAACAAACTACTTGCCTGAAATCCAACCAAACGATCTAAAACTCTACGAACCTTCTGAGCTTCAACCCTCTCCATATTAACAGCACCAGGTTGATCTAGAGCTTTCAAGATCGCATCTCTTGTGATCTCTCTAAATGTGACTCTTTGAAATTGATCCTTCTCTTTTTCAGCATTCCGCATACCAAGCCTTTCAGCTATATGGTAGGCAATGGCTTCCCCTTCCCTGTCTGGATCTGTCGCTAAAATTACCGTTTGGGCAGATTTGGCCTGTTTTTTCAATTCCGATAATATTTTTCGATTAGTTGTCACATACTTAGGCTTGAAGTCATTCTCGATATCAACTCCAAGTTCTTTATCTGGGAGATCTCTTATATGACCAACTGAGGCTATTACCTCATACTCACTACCTAGATAACGACTTATGGTCCTAGCTTTGGCTGGAGATTCGACTACAACTAATTTCATTTTATCTTTCTATTTGCTCCTCAATTAGAAAACCTCATGTCTCCATAAAGTTTAATATATTTTGTGCTAATTCCGCTGGCTTTCCCATTTCGGAATCCACCGTGTATTTAGCTCGGGCATAACATTGCTGCCTCTGCTCCAGCAACATAGAAAACTCCTTCACTCCGTCAATGTTATCTAACAATGGTCTTACAGTGCCACCTTTCTGTGCCCTCTCAAAAGCAACCTCTGGAGTAACCTTGAGCCAAACCGTGAGCGTATCCTCTGGCACAATTTGCCAATTCTTATCACTTACCGCCCAACCACCTCCAGATGCAAGAACCGTACCGCTGACTGGCAATAAGTCGAGTGTGATTTCTGATTCGCAGCGCCGAAAATAGCTTTCACCCTTTTCTTTAAATAAGAGGTGAACATTAGCACCGTATCTCTCTTCGATGGCAGAATCCATATCGACAAACACCCATCCAAGAAGTAGAGCAAGTTCTCTCCCAACTGTTGATTTACCACTGGCCATGAAACCCACCAAAAGTACACTGGTGTATGGATCAGCGTTCACTGTAACCACGCTTCTCCAGGTGTTGTAGATAGGAGTTATAATTTCTAGTGATTTCTGCTATTGAATCACCACCAAATTTCTCCAAGAAAGCATCGGCCAACACAAGTGCAACCATCGCTTCACCGACAATAGCTGCGGCAGGAACGGCACAAACGTCACTTCGTTCGACTGCGGCGTCTGCCACTGACCCATCTCTCATATCGATACTAGGAAGTCTCTTCCTGAGGGTAGAAATTGGTTTCATGGCTGCCTTGACTACGAGCGGAGATCCAGTTGTGACTCCACCCTCCAAACCTCCAGCTCTGTTAGATTCCCTACCTATCCCTCCTGCATTAGTAGCCTTTTCATCAGCCACGATCGGATCATGGACTTCTGATCCTGGTTTGAAAGACCCCGAAAATCCAGCTCCAATTTCTACTCCCTTAATAGCATGAATTGACATTACAGCTCCTGCTAAACGTCCATCTAGCTTACTATCATACGTCACGTAGCTTCCTAGACCAGCAGGAATTCCAGTAGCTATGATTTCAAATACTCCTCCAAGGGTATCCCCGTTTTCTTTAGCATCATCAATAGCTTTTTTCATCCTCTCTGTAGCATCAGTGTCCAGAGATCTTAAAGCAGAACCGTCTACACTTTCATTTAATTTTTCGGGAAGAACATCTGGAATCTTGGCTTCTATGGAACCAATAGACGTGACGTGGCTTCCAATGGTCACTCCGAAAATCTCTAGTAACCTCTTACAAACCGCACCGCAAGCTACCCGTGCAGCGGTCTCCCTAGCGCTCGCTCGTTCTAAGATGTCACGAGTGTCTCGTCGGTCATATTTCAGGAGACCCACCAAATCGGCATGCCCTGGCCTTGGCAAATAGAGACTCCTCAGAGCTTTCGGGTTGCCTTCTGGGTCAGGTTTGTCTGGTGACATTGCCACTTTCCAGTTTTCCCAATCCTTGTTCCATATCAACATGGAAAGTGGAGATCCTATAGTCTCTCCCAGTCTCACACCAGAGATGATTTCCGCTCTATCAGACTCAATCTGCATTCTTCGTCCCCGTCCGTATCCACCCTGGCGACGCTTAAGATCTGGATCTACATGTCGAGCCATTTCCAAGGTCAGACCGGCTGGAATTCCCTGCAAAATAGCTACTAAGCCACGACCATGAGATTCACCAGCTGTACTAAATGAGATCCTTCTCATATTTGTCTATTCTTCCTGTAATAAATTGTTTCTGCTCGCCAAAACTTAATGATAGGATAAATGAAAGTCCTATGAATAGTCCAGATGAACTGCATAAAGTAGTTGCCGACACTTCTATTGTTTTTCATTACTCCATTTCGTCAGTCTTGATTTATCCCACAACTTAATTGGGGGAGGCAAAAGGTTATAACGGAGAATATGAAATATGGCAGCTACTCCGTCTTTCCAGGTTATTTTCTTTCCTTCTTGGTAAGATCGCCCATGATAGCTAATCGGCACCTCATAGATTCTGGCACCAGCTTGAGCCAAACGAGCCGTAATCTCGGGTTCGAAACCAAAACGGTTAGACGATAAAGGTAAACTTTTCGCAAGATCTGCATCAATCAGTTTGTAACAGGTCTCCATATCAGTGAGGTTTAAATCTGTTAGCATATTACTGAGAAGAGTTAAAAATCGATTCCCTACCATATGCCAGAACAGTAAAACCCTTCGACTGCCACCCAAAAACCTTGATCCATAAACTGCATCCGCCTTACCCGACAATACCGGCTCCATTAGAATTGGATACTCATTGGGGTCGTATTCTGAGTCAGCATCTTGAATAACTATAAGATCCCCGGTTGCCTCTTCAATGCCACGTCTTACAGCTGCACCTTTACCTTTATTAAAATCTTGTAAAAGCAGACGGTCGATCAGTTCTTCTTTATATAAATCCTTCAAAAGAGGTCTGGTCCCATCGGTCGAACCATCATCAATAACTAGCACTTCCAAGGAGAGTGCCATGCAGTTCAGGGTTCGTAATAACCCCTCTATGGTGTTCACTTCATTATAGGAAGGAATCACCACAGACAGGGTGACGGAATCCTCATCCAATTGGGTCATTCCATTACTACTTAACTTATCATTGACGGACGGGCACATATCCAACCTCTGTCACTTAATAGTTGGCCTGGGAATGACGAGTATATCTCCTAGAAGAGTATACTCCGGTCCCCCCAAGCGAGCCACTGGTCTCAACTCCGTCGTGTCTACCAGGCAAGAGCCTTCTTTGAATCCAATATCTGAGTTTAGCCTGACCGCTTTGACTTCTCCTAAAACCAATCCTCCTGCATCACCCAGATCAACTTCTTTGAAAAGCTCACACTCAAAGACTGCCGGACAATTAGCCACATAGGGAGCATTTACCTTATCAGCAATGCCAACAGGAAGATCAGTTCTTTCGAACTCGTCTTGATCTGGAGAAAAATCTGCTGAAGTCTCGTTCATTTGAGCAATTTGAACTTCAGTAACAATGTTCACACAGAATGCTTTTTGGTCCAATATATTTCGCAAAGAATCTTTAGGATTCCCCATCCGATTTCCTATAGAAACACTAATCAACATAGGAGATGCTGCCACTGCAGAAAAAAAGCTGAAAGGTGCCAAATTCAAAACACCGTCGATTGCATAAGTGGAAACCCAACCTATCGGCCTCGGTACAACCAAAGACGTCAGTAACTGGTATCGGTCTAGGCCTGACACTTCATCGGTATCAATAATTCTATACTCAACTGAACCTGAGGATTTTTTCAAATCAAGCCCCCCCTGGAAGGCTTAAAACCTGACCTGGAACAATCCGATCACCTCTAATCCTGTTAGCTTCTTTCAACTCAGAAACACTCGTCCCGTAAAAACGAGCAATTCTCCAAAGCGAATCTCCGTTACGAACAATATGGGTTGATCCTGTTCGGCTGGAACTACTAAGTAATCTTTCGACATATCCGCCATACTGATCAGGGAAGACGGCCACATGAAAATGGGGAGGCCGTCTCTCTCTTGTAGCTTCTAATACACCTGCTTCTTCCAGATAGAGCAGTGTGCTTTCCAGCCAATTCCTGCACACAGATGAATTACTCCTCCGAAAGTCTACGGCCATCCCAGTCGGATGAACTGACAGGGAAGAAGCATTCCTCGGTTGACTGTTAGTGGGACGAGTCAAACTTGTCACTACTAATTTTTCTCCACATGCGCTTCTATATTGCGCGCTGAGTCTCTCTATGAAGAGTTTGACTTCAGGCCTGCTATAAGGAAAAGAAACGTCGTGTATTGTATAATTCAGTCCATCCCTCACTGGAACCAAGTAACCAGCATCGACAAAACGAAGTACCTGTTCACCAGTCTGTAAAAAAGTAAAATCGTGCTCTTTGGCTGTTTGATAGGCCCGATTCACTGAAGATCCTGAACCCCTTAAAGTCTGTGCCTGCAAGTGTGAACCACTCAACACGAAAAGCAAACCCAACAATAAGAGACAGCCTT
>Ga0315316_10000213_pt1 | contig 35459 bp, 34 predicted proteins | sample M160m3416metaG_FD_203702 | JGI IMG/M metagenome (GOLD analysis project Ga0315316, IMG submission 203702) | Ammonia-oxidizing marine archaeal communities from Monterey Bay, California, United States - M1 60m 3416 | ecosystem: Environmental > Aquatic > Marine > Intertidal zone | place: USA... | reverse complement strand
AACCAAAAGAACATGGCGTTGATTTCCTTCTTGATCACAGGCACCTCTGGCTTCGTTCAAGCCGTCAGCGGGCAGGGTTGCAAGTACGGCACGAAGTCGAACAGACCATACATGATTATTTTTACGATAGGGGATTCATAAGGATTGATTCCCCTATTTTGACTGGTGCTATCGGTGAATCTGCGGGTTCACTTTTTGAAACTGAGTACTTTGGACAACAGGCATATCTCGCACAGACTGGACAACTGTATGTAGAGGCTGCTTGTCCGGCCTTTAGGAAAGTTTATTGTTTCGGCCCAACTTTTAGAGCTGAAAAATCCAAGACCAGAAGGCACTTAACTGAATTCTGGATGATAGAACCTGAGGTTGCTTTTGCGGACACAGAGGATAACATGCAACTACAGGAAGATTTCGTTCGACACATTGTAAACAGGGTTTTAGAACGATGTGGGGAACAGTTGGAGATCTTAGGACGAGATCTTGGAGATTTAAATATGGTTTTAGAGCCTTTCGAACGAATTTCCTATACGGATGCTGTAGATCTTCTAAGAAAGAAAGGGAACTCGATAGAATGGGGAAGTGACCTTGGAGCTCCGGATGAGCAGCAGCTAACTGAAGAATTTGGTAGGCCTCTCTTCGTTTATGAGTATCCTCGTTCTGTAAAGGCATTTTATATGAAGCAAAATCCTGACGATGAAAAAACCGTGCTATGCAACGATTTATTGGTTCCTGGCTGTGGAGAAATCATCGGTGGAAGTCAGCGTGAAGATGATTTGGATCTTCTATTGGGTAGGATCAGGGAGGAAAACCTACCCGAAGAAGCTTATTCATGGTATCTAGATCTGAGGCGCTATGGTACTTTTGTTCATTCTGGATTTGGTCTTGGGTTGGAGCGGACCGTTGGTTGGATTACAGGAATTCGTCATATCCGAGAACTTATTCCATTCCCAAGGATGATGAACAGATTGTCTCCGTGAATGGGATCTGTGATTCTTGTAAATACTCAGGGAGGTCTCTGGAGGGGGATGACTTGTGATGACTTGCTCGATCGAACAGCATCCTACCGAGGAAATTTAAAGTAACTTTCATGGCGAACCATTTGCTTTCCCGTTCTTGGGTGGAAATCTCTCTGGATTCTCTTAGTAAAAATGTTTTGGTTGTTCGTGAATTGGTAGGAAACGATTGTCGAATAATTCCCATGATAAAAGCAGATGCATATGGCTTGGGTGTGGATAACGTGCTTACTTCTTTGGAAGCTTGCAATCCTTGGGGCTTTGGCGTTGCAACTGTTGCGGAAGGATGTCATCTTCGTGATCTGGGTGTTGATAAACCTATAGTGGTCTTTTCTCCCATACCCTACCAATCTTATCGGGAGGCATTGGCAGCTGATCTCACAATCACTTTATCAAGCCTAGAATCTTTAGAGAGATGGGTATGTGCCTCAAAAGAGTCAAAGACATGTGGCCGTTTTCATGTGGAAATCGACACTGGAATGGGCAGGGCTGGATTTGATTGGAATACTGTTGACTATTGGGGAGAGAAACTGCGAGTGCTGGCTAATCGGGACCAAGTGGTTTGGGAAGGGACCTATACTCATTTTCATTCTTCTGATACAGGCTTTGGTGCGAGTACAGAAGTTCAATATGAAAGATTTTCTAGAACCCGAGGAAAACTGCCTCAGGATGGTGGGATGTACCATGTTTGTAATTCGGCAGCTATCCTTGTCAAACCTTCTTTTAGCGCTGATGCGGTAAGGCCAGGCATTTTTATCTATGGAGGCAACGTAGGAATGCCAGGACAAGAGCCGGAGCCGGTAGTTAGCCTCAAAGCAAGAGTGGTTCTGTTACGTGATGTTGAGAAGAATACTACGTTGGGTTATGGAGCGAGCTACAAAAGTGAAGGTCGGGAAAGATGGGCAGTGCTGAGTATAGGATACGGTGATGGATTGCCAAGAAAGTTAGGGAATTGCGGCGAAACACTAATACATGGCGTTAGGGTACCGATTATCGGAAGAGTCTCTATGGACACGATTGTGGTAAACATCAGTGTGCTTCAAGGAGTCAAAATAGGAGACGTAGCTACGCTCATAGGGAAGGATGGAGGTCAGGCCATCACCTTGGATGAAGTAGCAGATGTGGCTGAAACTGTGAGTTATGAGATTCTGACTGGATTGACACCTAGATTACCAAGGGTTTTGGTGTGATAGTTACTGTGCTTTCTAGTCCAAAAAAAGAGGGAGTATCTTTGAGAAAGTCTTATCTTATGACACGTTTTTCTCTGTTAGCGTTGTTGTTTTTTGCTAACTGCACAGAAAATGTTGCCACGGCTCCAGATCTAGATCTAATAGATACCAAGCCACACACGTTGGAAGTACTTGTGCCGAGTGAACAGTTCGTCCAAGATGTGACTACTTGGGGCGGTTATGGATCAGCTTCCGATTATGGATCAGGTATTGTTGCCAAGGACTTTAATGGGTTCTCTGCTAAAACAATCGTGCGTTTCGGTTCATATCCAGAGTCATTTCAACTAGAGGGGACAGAAACCAGCCTGAAATACTTAGGAGGCAGGGTTGTCCTCTCCTTTGATTCTGTTCAAGGTCCTTATGACGAGAGCATAGGTATAGAGATCCTAGCGACTCAAAACAATTGGGATGCTAAAACTGCGAACTGGAATTTCGCGGTGGACACCGCAGGAAATAAAGCTGCCTGGAATCAGCCAGGTGCTGGTTCTTCGGTTTTGGTAGCATCTGGCGATCTTGATTCTCATCTGGCTGGTGATTCAGTAGTAACTTTCGCGTCGATCAGTCTGGATGTGGATTCGGCCTCCGTAGCCAATTGGGGAAAAGTCGGTGACCAATCTCAGGGTATAGTAGTAGCTTCTAGCGATTCAGGAACACGGCTAAACCTCTGGAATGCTTCGTTGGTCCTGACGGCTGTGCCTCTGATCAATCCAGACACTATTGTTGAAATACCGATACCAGTCAGTGATTTAAGTTTTATTGTGGATCCAATGCCAATGGATCCAACTGGATGGCTTAGAGTGGGTGGCCTTCCTTCCTGGAGATCTGTGATGGCAATAAAACTACCAGAGCAAATACAGGGTTCAGTTGAGGTGTGTGGGAGTACAGATTGTTCGTTTGATCTATCAAAGAGCCAATTAAATCTGGCTGAGCTCATACTAACAACTCGAGAAACAGAGGTGGGTTTTAAGCCGACAGAACCATTGGGAGTCGAAGTTCGTTCTGTTCTTGATCCTCAGTCACTTCCTAAATCACCACTTGGAGAGTTCATTGGTGGGCAGCAGGGGGTTACGATAAAACCCGAACTTTTTAGCGGCTCTGGACAAGGAGAAGTTAAGTTTGAACTGACAGAGTTGTTAAAGAAGGGTTTCGACGAAAAATCCAGTTTATTCCCCTCCCAAACCATTGCTCTTCTGAGTAGTGACGAAGGAAGTACTTTAAGTTTTACATCTTTTGAAGGTTCTGGAAATTCTGGCCCAGTATTGAGACTATTACTTACTGTCCCCCAAATAGGCACATCTCCATGAGGAAGCTTTTCTTTGTTTGCATATTTTGTTTTTTCAATATGTCGATTGCTGAGGGGCAATCTTTGTTGGGGTCGACAGGGCTTGGGATGAGACTAGAACCAATAGATGCCACACAAAGAGCTCTAGGAGGAGTGGCCATAGCAGGTAGAACTCCAACTATAATACCAGGTGATCCAACGGCTTCCTTGGATCTCTTGGCGTCGACAGCCAGTGTCACATTGCAACCAATGTGGGGAAGTTACAAGATTGGATCAAATCAGGGAGAATTTTCTGGAACACGTTTTCCAGTGGTGGGGATTGCATTTCCTCTTGGAACCACTGGCGTAGCAACTTTGACGCTAAACAGTTTCTTCGATCAAAACAGTTCTGCATCTGTGAAGGACACTTTACAGTTAATGGGGAATGATATTCCGATCACGGATAAATCGGATCTGTTGGGTGGGTTGTCAGCTCTTCGAATGGGGTGGGCACAGCGGATATCTTCAAGTATAGCATTAGGAGCTTCAGCTGGTGTTTACACTGGCAGTGTTGAACGCAGTGTTGTAAGAAGTTTTGATTTGGATTCGTTGCCACTGGTTACCCCGATCAAGGAATTTTCGGATAAGAAGGAATGGACTTACTCTGGCCCACTTCTATCGATAAATCTTTCATGGAATCCTAACTCATCATTGCAACTCGGCACTGCTCTGCAGTGGTCTGGTAAGATCAATATGAGTCCGATTGGGGCATCGGAAGGGGAGAAGCAGTCAATAAAAGCTCCATTGGAGCTGAAGTTAGGGGGCAATTGGATAATTAACCCTGGCGTCTCTTTAAATGTAGGATTGTCTTCTTCGGACTGGAGTAATTCTGGATATCCCGAACTTGATGCAGTGGTCGTGGGCCGAACTACCACTTATGGAATTGGACTTGAATGGGAAGCCGCTAGGTTCTGGTCGGGGCCTTTCCCGCTTCGGTTTGGTTATCGCAGGTCGACTATGCCTTTCACATTCAAGGGTCACATCGCTAAGGAACAAAATGTTTCTGTAGGTTTTTCGGTAGTTGTTGCAGAAGCCCTTGAGCTTCCAATAGCAGCGATTGACGTTGCGATGGAAAGAGGGAAACACTCAGCAAGTGGCTTAGAAGAGAATTTCAATAGGCTTACTGTTACTTTGCGGGCAGGGAACCGCTAAACACAGGTTAGCGTTACAATGAGGGTGACCTATAAGACTTTCGGATGCAAGGCCAATCAGTATGACACTGAAAGAGTGAGGCAGGAGGTAGAAGCCAGGGGATCCTTGACAGTAGAAAAATCAGGTGATTTTGACATCTGTGTGGTCAATACGTGTACTGTCACTAACGTTGCCGATACGGAAGCTCGGAAGTTTATTCGAAAGGTTAAAAGGGAGAAGCCAGAGGCCAGAGTTATTGTCATGGGGTGTTCTGCGGTTCTTCGCAGTGATGAATATCGTGAAATGTCAGAAGTGGAATCGGTGGTTGAAGGCCACGACCCGATCCAGGTTTCTCTAGCAGTGCGAAATAAGCAGAAGCTGACCCCAATAAAGGGTTTTCGTGAAAACAGGGAGGGATCCGGGACATTAGCTGGACTAGATATTTTGGATTACAGGAGATCGGCAACGCGTGGGTGGTTGAAGATACAAGATGGATGTGATAGGAAGTGTTCATTTTGCGCAACGCGTCTAGCTAGGGGTTCCAGTCGCTCAAGGGAATTAGAAGAGATTGTTATTGAGGCGAAAAGTCTGAGCAATCATCATCCTGAGATTGTATTGACTGGTATCCATATCGGACACTATGGAAGAGATTTAGAATCGCCGATAGGCCTTCCAGAGTTATTGGATGCCCTGATGGAGAGGGTGCCGAAGACGAGATTTAGGTTGGGCAGTATAGAGGCGACTGAAATAGGGGATTCATTGCTAGACTTAGTAAATTCTTCTAGAGGAAGGGTAGCACCTCATTTTCACATGCCTCTCCAAAGTGGTGCCGATCCCGTTCTGAGAAGGATGAGACGCTGGCATACCAGAGAAGAATATCGAATAAATGCTATTAAAATTGCGGACAAACTGCCTTATGTCGGATTGGGAGCGGACATTATAACTGGATTTCCTGGAGAACGAGATAAAGATCACCAACAGACTGTCAAACTGGTGGAAGAACTCCCTTACACATATCTCCATGTGTTCCCATTTTCAAAAAAGGACAATACACATGCAGCAGAACTAAAGGATGTGGTGCCCAGGAAACTATCGAGAGAAAGAGGGATGGAGCTAAGGAAACTTGCTGAGGATAAGAATGTGCAATATCGAGATTCTCGTTCAGGAGGGCCATCTTTAGTTACATTAGAACGAAATGGTACTAGTGCTATGACAGAAGACTATTTGAGGGTAGGGATAAGTGATTCGGTCACTAGAAACCCTGACAGACTTTATAAGGGCATTCTAAAAGGTGAAGGTAAAGAACTATATATTGATTTAGATGACTAGCTGGGTGATAGGAAATTCTAAGAATCTGAAGGTGTGAAACGAGATGGATGAATTTGTAGCAAAAAAAGTCTATGTAGAAACTTACGGTTGTCAGATGAATATCAGTGATGGGGAACTGATGGAGGGCATTCTAGTCGAGAAAGGCTATGAGGTTTCTACTTCAGCTGAAGTAGCCGATGTAATTATAGTCAACACCTGTGCGATCAGAGAGCATGCGGAAGAAAGAGTGTTAGGAAGGGTTGGCCAATTATATGGTATAAAGAAAGAACGCCCAGAGGTCATTATTGGAGTGACTGGTTGCATGGCGCAGAGATTGGGGGATAATTTGCTACAGAGGGCTCCATATGTGGACCTAGTGATGGGTCCAGACGGTTATCGATCTTTGCCAGAACAGCTCGAACGAATTCATATAGGTGCTAAGTCCATGCCGTCTCGTTCTTCAAAGAAGAGAGGTCCGCAGCTGGCAGTTTTGGACCTGGACGTGGGTGAGAATTATGAAGGATTGGTGCAACGACGGACTTCACCAGTCAGCGCTTGGGTTCCTATTCAAAGGGGATGTGATCACAAGTGTACTTTTTGCATAGTTCCTTATGTTCGTGGACCAGAAAAAAATAGAAAATCTAGTGACATTTTGAATGAAGTTCGAGAGATTGCAGAGGCTGGTCGTACTGAAGTTACTCTGCTAGGACAGACGGTGAATTCGTATGAGTCAGATGGAGTTGTTTTTCACGAACTACTGAGGTCGGTAGCACGTATTGACGGGATTCGCAGAGTACGTTTCACTTCTCCACATCCCAATGATGTAACACCTGAATTGTTAAGAGTTATGGCTGAGGAACCAACTATTTGTGAGCAGTTGCACCTTCCGTTGCAATCTGGGAATGATAAAGTTCTTCGCCGGATGCTACGTCGATACACTGTCGATACTTTTTTGGAGAAAGTAACGTTGGCTAGGGATTTGATCCCTGATTTGTCACTTTCTACAGATATCATTGTGGCCTTTCCTGGCGAATCGGAAGATCAATTTGAAGATACTTTAGATCTATTAAGGCAAGTTAGATTTGATGACGCTTATACGTACAAATATTCTCTTCGGGATGGTACACCAGCAACTCGTTTTCCAGAGAGTGACTTCTTGTCAAATGAGGAAGCACAGATACGATTGACAAAGCTAATTGAAGTACACAGGAGTATACAGAACGATATTAATAAGGGTGAGGTAGGGAGGATAGAAGAAGTTCTAGTAGAAAAAAAAGGTAGGGAGACTAGTCAGGTGTTGGGTCGAACCAGAAGAAACAAAGTAGTTGCATTTAACGCTTCCTCTGAAATCATTGGTACCTATCACCAGGTTCTCTTGACTGGTACCACGGGCGCCACATTTATGGGTGAGTTGGCTAATTGATGTTTTTACTATGACCATCTGATGAGACTTTTGGGCCCTTTAGGAGCTATTGGTTTACTTTTCCTCGTAGTGGTATTTGCTATCCAAAATGACTTTGAGAAAGTCAGAGTAAATTTTGGATTCATGAGCTTTGACAGAGTTCCGGTATCCGTACTCGCCATTGTTGGACTAATAGTCGGAATGTTCTTGATGTTGTTAGTGGGTATAGAAAGTGATCTCAAGGTCAGAGCTATTCTGCGCGAAAGATTGAAAGAAGAAGCCAAGGAAGAGGACGTCATGGAAAAAGAAGAGTACCAAGGAATCCAGGACTCAATGGTCGAATAAAATGGAACGGATCTATATCTGGAGTGACAACGAAACAACTCTACAAAGAATCCTCAGCGACTGATAGCTACTGTAGTCTTCTAATCCTCCCCATCCTGCAAAAAGTCTTTTTCTCTTTGATGTTTGACTTTATCTAGCCTTGATGCTTCCAACTCCTCTAGGTAATTATCAGCCAATGGAGTTATATATTCACCAGTAAATATCGAAGTTTCAAATTCTTGAATTTCGGGATTGCCCGCATGCACCGTTTCAATCAAATCCTCTAGTGTTTGATAGATAAGCCAGTCTGCTCCAATTTCTTCTGCCACTTCTTCATCTGTTTTGTTAGAAGCTATTAATTCACTCGTAGCTGGCATGTCAATGCCGTACAAATTTTGGTATTTAATTGCCGGTGCGGCAGATGCGAAATACACTTTTCTGGCTCCAGCTTCTTTTGCCATTTCAATGATCTTTTTACTTGTAGTCCCTCTAACGATTGAATCATCTACTAGTAAAACGTTTTTCCCCCTGAATTCTAGATCAAGAATGTTCAACTTTCTTCTTACTGATTTCTTCCTTTCTTCTTGATAGGGCATGATAAAGGTTCTGCCGATATATCTGTTTTTGACGAAGCCTTCTCGATAGGGTATTTCCAGATCTACGGCCAACTGTAAGGCAGCTGTGGTGGAGCTGTCTGGTATTGGTATCACAACATCGATGTCGTGGTTTGGGTTGGATTTGTGAATATTGTCTGCCAACTTAGAGCCCATTCTCATGCGTGACTTGTGGACAGAGATTTCATCAATTGTCGAATCAGGTCTGGAGAAATAGACGTACTCAAAAATACACGGTCTTCTTTGAAATACTTTTGCGCATTGTTTGGAGAATAAAGTACCGTCCCTGTTTATGAAGACGGCTTCACCAGGTGCTATATCTCTATCCTTGGTGAACCCTTGAGGTGCAAAAGAGGCATCTTCTGAAGCGACCATGTACTCGTCTCTAGTTTTGCCCTTTCTGATTCCAAGTGATAAAGGTCTTATCCCATTAGTGTCTCGGAATGCTAGAATCCCAAATCCTGTTATTAATGCTATTACTGCGTATGCACCATCACATCTTTTGTGAGTTTCAGTTACAGCTTCGAACACATGCTCAGGTGTTGGATTTATTTCTCTATGTTTTCCAAGCTCTTGAGCGAAAATGTTCAGAAGAACTTCTGAATCCGAATCAGTGTTCAAGCGCCTCATCTCATCATGAAACAATTCTTTAGTTAAGGTTCGAGAATTAGTGAGATTTCCATTGTGAGCGAGACTTATACCGTATGGGGAATTAACATACATGGGCTGAGAAAATTCTTTTCCTGCACCTCCTGCCGTGGGATATCTCACGTGGCCAATTCCATAATTGCCGTTTAATTTGTTCATGTGGCTTTGCTGAAAAACATCTCGGACGTAACCCATGGACTTTCGACTGTTCATCTCTCCTGTCTCGTTGCAAACAACCATACCTGCAGCATCTTGACCCCTATGCTGAAGCATTAGAAGGGAATCGTAAATTTCATTGGCTACATTGGTTTCACCTGAAATTCCAACTATTCCGCACATGTTCTCGATTGCCTTTGAGTCACGACTTGTTTGCTTTACCCATTAGTGAGGGAAGGGAATTAAAGAATATATCTGACATTTTTTCAATTTCGATTTCCAAACTTCCAGTTCGGCCTGCGATCTTGAAGCCGTCACTGGGTGATACCACTTCTCCTATTTCGTGGCACGGCACTCCATGATTCTTTGCTACTTGCAAAACTCGACTGCTGGAACTTTGATCACAGGAAATCAAGATTCTACCCTGAGCTTCGCCAAAAAACAGCGGGATGGGGTCCAGGCGATCCTGTAGAATAATATCAACTCCGTGCTGGTTCGATTTGTTTCCGAGAGCGCTCTCGGCTAACGCACAAGCTAGGCCTCCTTCCGATAAATCATGTGCTGATTGCAGCATGCCTTCGCTGATCATGGCTAGCACACAGTGTTGCAATTGTCTTTCCGCTAAGAGATCAACTTCTGGAGGTTCTCCTGCGACTAGATCTTCTACAACGTATAAGTATTCTGATCCACCTAATTCGTCTGTGTTGTTACCCAAGAGTAAGATTGAGTCTCCAGGTTTGTGGAAAAGGGGACTAGTCATATTTGCAGTGTCTTCTATGATCCCGACCATACCAATTACAGGTGTGGGATAGATAGGTGTACTACTTGTCTCGTTATAGAATGAAACATTGCCACCTGTAACTGGTGTTTCAAAAAGCTTACAGGCTTCTGACATTCCTAGTACCGCTTCCCTGAATTGGTAATATATTTCCGGTTTAAGAGGATTCCCAAAATTGAGGTTGTTTGTCACAGCCATGGGAAGTGCCCCAACGCACACCAGATTTCTTGCTGCTTCTGCAACAGCAGCCTTAGCTCCTGTCCTGGGATTAAGGTAGACATAGCGTCCATTACAGTCCGTGGTCGCAGCAATAGCTTTATTATTTTCACGGAGACGGACAACTCCAGCGTCGGCGCCTGGTTTTAGTATGGTGTTAGTCCTTACGGTGGTGTCATACTGACGATAAATCCATCGTTTAGAACTAATATTAGGTGATCCCAGCAGGCCCAAAAATATCTCTTCGCAATTAGATGGTTTTGTATCTAAGTCAGATAGATCCCTAGACCTAAGATCTTTGATTTGGACAGATTCCTCACCTTCTCGTTCGTAAGTAGGACAATCTTCAGTAAGGGCTAAACAAGGTATTGCTACGACTGTTTGATCTCCTTCAGTTACTCTAAATAGGCCGTCGTCTGTGACTCTCCCAATTTCATCAGCCTCTAACTCCCATTTTGTTAAGATGTTCTTTACATCTTTCATATGGCCTGTTTTAACAACTACTAGCATACGTTCTTGAGACTCAGATAGAAGTATCTCATAGGGAGTCATATTAGGCTCACGCACCGGGACTGAGTCGATATTGATTTCCACTCCATTGCCAGAACGTCCGCCCATTTCAGAAGCACTTGAAGTAATACCTGCCGCACCCATGTCTTGTATGCCCGTTATATATCCACTGTGGATGAGTTCTAAGCTTGCCTCTAATAGCAGTTTCTCTGTAAATGGGTCACCTACTTGCACTTGGGGTCTACTGGCCTGTGAATCTTCAGTAAGTTCTTCGGAAGCGAAAGTCGCTCCGTGTATACCGTCTCTACCAGTGGCTGTTCCCACCGCTACTAAAAGGTTTCCGACACCTTCGGCTTCACCTTTAATAAGACTATCTTTTTTCATTAACCCGAGGCACATGGCGTTTACTATTGGGTTGCCTTCATAACCTTTATCGAAGAAGACTTCACCTCCGATGTTAGGAATTCCAACACAGTTGCCATAGTCTCCCACACCCTTAACTACACCAGAGAAAAGATATCTAACACGTCCAGAATTGAGGTCTCCGAATCTAAGGGAGTCAAGAACTGCGATTGGGCGAGCTCCCATAGTAAAAATGTCCCTCAAGATACCACCAACTCCAGTTGCCGCTCCTTGGTAAGGTTCAACCGCTGAAGGGTGGTTGTGTGATTCGATTTTGAAGACCAGAGCCAGATCATCTCCGATGTCAATAACACCCGCATTTTCACCTGGTCCTTGGATTACCCAGGGTGCCTTTGTAGGTAACAGTTTGAGCATTCTTTTTGAGTTCTTATAGCCACAATGTTCGGACCACATTGCACTAAATACACCCAGTTCGGTGAACGATGGTTCTCTGTGTAGTATTTCCTTTATTTTTTCATACTCAGAAGATGACAGACCATGTTCACTCACTAATTCAGGAGTTATTGTAGGGTCTCCTACTCGGGGTTGTGGGCTTGGCACATTCATACTGGTCTTGGATCTACAATATGGGCTAGTAGGCTTTTGAATAGATCGAGTCCATCTACTGACCCCAGCACACTTTCCACGGCTCTCTCAGGATGTGGCATCATACCCATAACATTCCCATGAGTGTTGATAATACCAGCAATGTTGTTGACTGATCCATTTGGATTACTTTCAATTGTAGTCTCCCCGCTTTGATTTGCATACCTGAACATGACACGACCTTCTTTTTCAAGTTGGTCTAGTGCTTCCTGATCAGCGTAGTAGTTACCCTCTGCATGTGCTATAGGCATTCGTAACGTTTTGTGATGTTCGTATGATTTTGTGAAGATGCTGGAGTTGTTTTCCACCCTTAGGATCACTTCTTTGCTAGAAAATAGAAGTGATTCATTCCTAAGGAGTGCTCCTGGAAGCAAGTTTGCTTCACAAAGCATTTGAAAACCATTACAGATTCCCAGGACAGGCCCTCCGCTATTAGCAAATATCTGTACAGCTTCCATTATTGGGCTCATGGAAGCAATTGCTCCAGCTCTTAGATAGTCGCCATAGGAAAATCCACCTGGGAGCATGACGACGTCAACATTTCCCAAAGATGAATCTTGGTGCCATCTAAATTCTGGACTACCCCCAATGAACTGCACACACTTGTACAGATCATAATCACAATTGGATCCTGGAAATGTTACGATTGCAACTTTCATTCAGAATTCTCGTTCTCTTCCAGAATCTGGATTTGGAAATCTTCAGTGACTGGGTTAGCCAGTAAACGCTCACACATGGAGGTCGCCATATCCAGAGCACTCTTTGGAGAGTCAGCGACAAGCTCCATCAATAAAATTTTACCAACTCTAACTTCTTGCACGTCTGGATAATCCAAGGATAGGAGCCCACTCTGTATAGCTTTCCCTTCTGGATCTAGTAAACCAGGACGAGGAACCACTCTAATCTCTAGTTGAAAACGGGTCAACTTTGGCCCTCCATTTTTCTGGGTTGATGGTTAATCGACGTTTGTTGAGTTTCCATTGAAGCAAATCCTCCGTATTCGACTGCTCTTGTTTCTTCATCCTCACTATCAACTATTTCTAGTAAGGGATCTTTTTCGGGCAACCTCTCCAATAAACCAAGAATTACTGATTTACTCAATCCCCATAGTGTATATGTCAGTAGTGCAGGAAAAAAGTAGTATGACGGTATAGAAATCGCGACCGCGACGTTTACGATTATCCAAAGAGAAGTAAATACACCGCCAGTCGATCGTAGGCTAATTTTTGGAACCAAAGCATAAGGAATGTTGCTAAGCATGAGAGCACTGAGGATAATCAAAAGGATGGCGATTATGCGAGACCATGGCATGGAGAACAAGTGTTCTTGGAAAAGGGGGGTCTGACTAAATGGATAAAAAGTCGCCAGTACTATTCCGGGGGTAGGACAGGGAAGTCCATGAAAATATTTTTTTGGTTCTCCAGCTTGTTCAACATTGAATCGTGCTAATCTCACTACTACTGCCATCAAATATGTCAGGGGTAATATCCAGCTCCAATTTCCGTCAGAAAAATAGAGCGTATACATAATAAAAGCTGGAGCTACTCCAAAAGAAACTGCATCTACGAGGGAATCAAGTTCAGCACCGAATCTCGATCCAGTTCTAGTTGCTCGGGCAATACGACCGTCTAGCAAATCAATGATGGCAGCCCATACTATAAACCACGCTGCTTCTATAAAGTCTCCACGAGTGGTCGCAATTATGGCATAAAACCCAAAGAATAGGTTGGCCAATGTAAATGCTGAGGGGAGTATTATAATTCCTTTTCGAAGTTTCCCTGTACGAATACGTTGTTGAGTCATGTGGTCAGTTTGAAAGAGGTAATGGCTTGGCAAGCACGGTGACACCCCCTAGTGGTTTATCTCCGACCTTGCACTCAATTTTCCAGTGGGTTGGAATGAAGAGGTCTACACGGGATCCGAACCGAATCAAGCCAATTCGTTCTCCCGGTTCCAGAATAGCATCTAGTTCAGGGTAGGTGACAATGCGTCGAGCTATGAGGCCAGCGATTTGTCGCACCATTACACTGCCATGCTGGGTGGCGATACCCAGAGAGGATTGCTCGTTCTTTTCACTCGACTTTTCATTCCAGGCGGCTAAATATTCTCCATTTTTGTAGTATTTATGTATCACCTTTCCCTCTATCGGGGCACGTTGAATGTGCACGTTGAAGATACTCAGAAAGATTGTGACACGGCGACAAGGACCGTCGAAGAAAGAAGGCTCATGAATCTCATTAATAGCAATAATTTTTCCGTCCGCTGGTGCTACCACGATATCCTGATCTGCTGGCCGATCCCTCTCTGGGTCTCTAAAAAACCAAGCGACTAAAATAGTTAGTACACTTAGAAGAACGGCTATAATGTAAATCCACAGCCCTAAGACGAAAGTTGCTAGCCAAGCCAATATAGCTGAAACCAAACATATAATTATGAAAGGATATCCCTCTCGAGCACATTTCATCTATCCTACTCAAACTCTGGAGGACTAAAGGAATCCAAGTCTGTCCCTGTCAATTCCCTGAAAATCTTCAGATATCTCGAAGTAGTTTCGTTAACTACTTCATCCGTCAAATCGGGTGGTGGTGGTTGTTTATTCCATCCCGAGATAGCGTCTAGAAAGTCTCTAACTGGTTGTTTGTCCAAAGATGGTTGAGTCTCTCCTGGTTTGTATGTCTCGGCTGGCCAAAACCTCGAGGAATCTGGAGTTAATACTTCATCGATTAGAAGTAGCCTTCCATCTTTATGATGACCGAACTCGAATTTGGTGTCTGCTAAAATTATGCCTCTTTCTTTAGCATAATTTGCGCCATGAGTGTAAATATGGAAAGACAGATTTTTTAATTGTCGTGCTTCCTCTTCACCTTGGATGTTAATCACTTCAGAGAAAGTAATATTTTCATCGTGTCCTGTGGTGGCTTTGGTAGACGGTGAAAAGATAGGGCTGGGTAGGGGTCCGTTCTCAATTAGCCCATCTGGAAGTTTTTCTCCAGCCAATGTTCCAGAATTTCGATATTCTTTCCATGCAGAACCAGATATGTATCCCCTTACCACGCATTCGACCATGACTGGCTTTGTTTTGTGAACCAACATGCTCCTGTTTATCCAATTGTCTGTTGAATTTTCTAGGTTAGGAAATCTCGACAGTATCTCTGAATGATCAACACTGATCAGGTGATGGTCCAAGTGATTGCGCAAGGAATCTAGCCACCAGGCTGTGAGCTTGGTTAGAACCTCTCCTTTTCTTGGAATTGTCTGAGGTAGAATGACGTCAAAAGCACTGACACGGTCACTCGCAACCATCAGAAGCATGCTGTCGGAAACCTCATAGACGTCTCTTACTTTTCCCTGGTGCACCATAGGGAAGGGTATTGGATTGTTTGTTTTATTCATCTTTTAAACTCTGATGTTGGGGTTGCTAAGGCGTTTTCTTGCTATTTTTTCTAGCCGATCCAGGTGCGGTTGTACGGACTCCTGTAGGAACTGATCCACTTGCTGATCCGATCGTCCAATGAACTTGGCAGGGTCGACTATGTTTTTCAATTGTTCAAGATCTAAATCAAAAAACTGGTCACCGGCTATTCTTTCTAGAAGATCGAGTGGCGCACCTTCTTTCTTCATGCGTTGCGATGCTTCCATAGAATGTTTGCGAATGCGTTCGTGCAGTTCTTGTCTATCCCCACCATTCGCTACTGCCGCCATTAGAATTGTTTCAGAAGCCATGAATGGAAGATGCTCCTGCAGGTTTCTATCGATAACGGACCGGTTTACCTTTAATCCTGAAGTAACATTTTCCAGTAAAACTAGTATTCCATCCATAGTTAGAAAGGCGTCGGGTATGGATAGGCGACGGTTTACTGAATCATCCAAGGAGCGTTCAAGCCATTGCGTTGCCGCAGTGAACAAGGGGTTCTGAACCAGTGTTATAACATGGCGAGACATCCCGCAAATTCTTTCGGACCTCATAGGATTTCTTTTATAGGGCATTGCAGAGGAGCCTATTTGCTCTTTTTCAAAAGGCTCCTCTACCTCTTGAAGATTGGCAAGTAGCCTAAGGTCGTGTCCCAGTTTTGAGGTCGATGTTGCTAGATTAGCAAGGCTGCCCAGAATTTGGGCGTCTACTTTTCTGGGATAAGTCTGACCAGTCACAGCATAGCTTTTTGCAAACCCCATTTTTTCAGCAACTGCTTTATCCAAAGATTCTACTTTCGCATGGTCTCCATCGAATAGTTGCAGGAATGACGCCTGTGTCCCGGTAGTGCCTTTGGCTCCTCTCAACTTGATCGTGCTGAGCCGGAATTCAATTTCTTCGAGGTCTAATAAAAAGTCCTGAATCCAAAGAGTAGCACGTTTACCCACTGTGGTCGGTTGAGCTGGTTGAAAATGAGTGAAGCCCATAGTAGGAACGTCTCGGTAGACTTTCGCGAATGCTGATAGTGCAGAGATGCATCGAATCAATCTGTCTCTCACAAGTTCCAGAGCTTCTTTATGTAAAATCAAATCTGTGTTGTCTGTGATGTAAGCACTTGTCGCTCCCAGGTGGATGAAACTACGGGCTTTTGGGGCATCATCACCAAAAAGGTGCACGTGAGCCATTACATCGTGCCGAAAGCGCTGCTCGTATTCCGCCGCCTTGCTAAGATCTATATCGTCTAACTGTTTTTCCATTTCCTCTAGGCCTTCTGGGGAAATGGAAAGCCCGAGATCCAGTTGGGAACTTGCCAGCGCAAGCCAGAGTCTTCGCCAGATACCATAACGCCGATTGCTAGCAAATATCCCCTGCATTTCCTCAGATGCGTATCTTTCGGATAGAGGATGTCTGTAAAGTGGACTGTCTGATTCAGTCATCAGTACTCCTATGAGAAGGCTCTGTCAAAATTATAAATAGTTACATCATAATTTAAGAAAGATCATTGATTACTGTTCATTCTGGAAACAATCGAAAATATGTTTAGAGTTGATGTGCGCATCTCGCGGTTAGTAATTACTATTTTTGAATCTAAAGATCTCTTCCCAACGTTTTCCAGTCATTCATAAAGCCTTCCAGTCCTTTGTCAGTTAAAGGGTGCTTCAGTAACTGATATAGTACCTTTGGAGGTATCGTGGCACAGTCTGCACCAACCATTAATGATTGAACCATGTGTAGAGGATTTCTTATTGACGCGGCCAAAATTTCCGTGCCAATGTCATAATTGTCGTAGATCTGGCGGATTTGAGATATCAAGTCCATACCATCACCAGAAATGTCATCGATTCGGCCAATGAATGGTGAGATATATGTGGCGCCAGCCTTGGCGGCTAGGTGTGCCTGTGTGGGCGAGAAACACAGAGTCACATTAACTGGGATACTTGATCTTGTAAGAGCTCTGCAGGCTACGAGGCCTTCTTCCGTCAGTGGTACTTTGATCACTATATTGTCGGCTATCTCAAACAAAGTCTTGCCCTGTTGGATCATTCCCTCAGCATCCAATGCAACGACTTCTGCGCTGACAGGCCCTTCTACTGTCTCGCAAATTTCTCTGAATATGTCAGAAGGCTCTCGATCTTTAGCAACCTTAGCTAGCAGGGATGGGTTAGTAGTGACTCCATCTATCAAACCAGCTTCAGCTGCTCTACGAATTTCAGTTGTATCTGCTGTATCTAGGAAAATTCTCATGTGTCCAATTCTATGGTTAAGTGTTCACGATTAATAGGCTTCAATATACTTCATTGCAGTTGGGATAAGCTACCTGGGTTAAAAATAGTCCTGTAGGTGGAGCGGGTGGTGATGTCACTAGAGAATGGCCAGGGCTCTCCAACAATGTTTCTATGTCTAATAAGGGCCTTTTCCCTATGGCTATATCGGTCATGGTCCCGACCAGGTAGCGAACCATGTGATGAAGGAATCGATTGCCGGTGATGCGCAGAGATAGGCCCAGGTCTTCCCAAGTATCCCATGAAGCTTCATGGATTGTACAGGTGTACCCTCTTTCTTCTTGGCCAGATTTAGCAAATGATTTAAATGAATGCTCGCCAGTAATTAGCTCTGTTGCTTTGTGCAATAGGAGTTGGTTTAATTTGGTTCTAAAGGGCCAACACCATTTGTAATTGAATGGAGAATGGGACTCTTCTGAAAGCCCAATATTATATAAATATGTTCTTGAAATCGCGTCATAGCGAGCATGGAAAGTGGGACTGACCAGTGAACTGCTCTTTACCCGTATGTCTGATGGAAGGAGTGAATTGAGTGCGTTGTGCAGTTTATCTGCCGTCCAATGAGTCGGAAGTGATACTGAGGCGACTTGCCCAGTAGCGTGCACTCCTTTGTCCGTTCTTCCCGAGCCCACCACTAGGCATGGTTCTCCGGTAAGGCCGAGCAACGTGGACTCTAGTTCGCCCTGCACGGTTCTTTCAATGGGTTGTATCTGCCAACCATGAAAAGCTGTACCATCATATTGAAGTATCAACTTCAGACAATGTCTATTTATATTGTTCACGTTTCGAAGGTAGAAGGGGAATAGGAGTTGTCAAGCAGTGAAAGAGGGGTTGAATTACGTTGAGGGTCTGCAGAAAATATACGCAAGCAGTTTCATGGTAAAGCAAGGGAGTTTCTCATGAGTCAAAAAATCGATTGTTCTCGGGAACCTAGTGAGATCAGTCATCTTCTTGGCTTTGTAGCTGAAGGCAATAATATGTCTGTTTCCCAGGCGGAGAATGTTTTTGACGCTTTTATGAATGACAGTGCATCACCAACACAAATGGCCGCCTTCCTAGCTGCACTGAAAGTAAAGGGTGTGGTTCCAACAGAGGTGGCTGGTGGAGTTCGCGCGCTCCGAAAGGCCATGATTCCAGTAGCGGTCACGAGCAAGGACCGACTGATAGACACTTGTGGAACGGGAGGAGGTGATATAACGACTTTTAACATTTCAACTGCAGCAGCCCTAGTGGCTTGTGCTGCTGGTGCTCGGATAGCCAAACATGGGAATCGATCGTTCACGTCCAAAAGTGGAAGTGCAGATGTATTGGAGGCGCTCGGAGTCAACATTGACCTGAGTCCTGAAAGCATGTCTCAAATATTGGAGGAGGTAGGGATTGTTTTCATGTTTGCCCCACTCCTCCATCCTGCGATGAGGCATGTGGGGCCGGTTAGGAGAGAGTTGGGATTTTCTACTGTTATGAATATTCTGGGTCCTTTGACAAATCCTGCTTCAGTAAGTCGTCAATTGGTGGGGGTATCCGATCGGAATTTAGTTGGGCTTGTGGTAAAAACACTCAGAGAACTGGGTCACGATCGTGCTATGGTGGTATACGGACAACCTGGAATGGATGAGCTTAGCCCACTTGGCTCGACTGTGGTTGCAGATTTATCCGGAAATGACATAACTGAGTATGTGATTTCACCGGCTGACTATGGAATGGAAGTTGCTACAGCAGAGGAACTTGCGGGTGGTGACCCCGCAGAGAATGCGGAGGTTGTGTCCCGTGTTCTGGAAAATCGAGGGAGAATTGGTGCTCGCAATGCTGTAGTCCTAAACGCTGCAGCCGCTCTCTATGTTTCTGGTGTAGCGGATACCATGGAGGTCGGAGTGGGTATGGCAGATAAAGTTTTGGAAGATGGCAAAGCCTTGTGGGTGTTAGATCGTTTGAGACGTGCTTCCGCCTAGTACTCAACCTACAGATATTTTCTAATCACTCCCACTACGATTCCTTGTATTTTTACATTATCCGCTTCTTCTATGATTGCTTCCATATCTGGATTAGCAGGCTGGAGTCTAATCTTTCCATCAGCTTCTCTGTAAAACTTTTTGACGGTTGCCGAATCTCCACCCACCAGGGCTATTACGGTTTGCCCATCGCGTGAGGTGGGCTGTGCACGGACTACAACGTAGTCACCATCAAGAATCTGTTCTTCGACCATAGATTCTCCTTCCACCTTGAGTGCGAAAGTATTTGCTCCACTGTTTACCATGTCATGCGGGACACTGATAGTCTCGTTCTGTTCGATGGCTTCAGTTGGAGTGCCAGCTGGAACTAACCCGAGAAGGGGTATCTCCACTGCACCATTTACTGGCTTTCTTTGAACTAGTTCTATAGACCGGCTCTCATTATAAGCCTTCCGAATATAGCCCTTCCGTTCCAAATTACTTATGTGTTCATGAACTGTTGCCAACGAAGAATAGCCGAACGCTGCAGCTATCTCTTCAAAACTGGGTGCATATCCATTCTTATCAATAAAATTTTTAATATGATTGAGGATCTCTTTTTGTCGTTTTGTCAGGGGCATAGCAGTAACCTCTGGGAGACAAGAAACCGAATAAGAACCGAAAATAACAATATCTGGATTTTTGTATCAATGCAAGGTCGGAGCTTGGCATGAACATATTAGAAAAAATTATTGAGACTAAATCTCTTGAGGTCAAAAATCTTAAAAAACATTTGAAACGCCTACGCCTCGAAAGCGACAAAGTTTCTCCTCCAAGGGATTTTCTGAACAGCTTAATGTCGGATGATTTAGTAGGAGTTATTGCTGAAGTAAAAAGAAGGTCTCCGGGAGCTGGAGCGATTCGTCCCAAGTTAAATCCCGTATCTTTAGCTACCGATTATGAATCATCTGGCGCTGTTGCTCTTAGTATTTTAACTGACACGAAATATTTTGGCGGGACCCTGAAAGACTTGAGGGAAGTGAGGAACTTTGTTGGACTGCCGATTTTACGGAAAGATTTTATTATAGATGAGAGTCAGATATACGAGTCGCTTGTCTCAGGAGCGGATGCGATACTGCTCATAGCGAGTGTGTTAGATGACGAGCAGCTTCTTGACTACAGAGAAATGGCCGAGAGTCTAGGAATGGCAGCACTCATTGAGGCGCATGATCTTTCTGAGGTAGAGAGGGGTCTGAGTGCTGGGGCAAGCCTCCTCGGAATCAATAACAGAAATTTGAAAACTTTTGATACAAATCTCAAGACGACTATTGATTTGATTAGAGGAATTCCTCCTGAAGTAGTTTTAGTGTCAGAGAGTGGAGTCCATAGTAAAGAGGATGTCAGCATGTTGGGCGAGGCAGGGGTTGATGCTGTACTTGTAGGAGAGTCGTTGTTGAGAAAAGATGATCCAGGCAAAGGTGTGCGAAATTTGTCAGGACAAGACAAACGGGGTAGGTCAGTTGGGTAATCTTCAAGTTAAAGTGTGTGGCCTGACTAATGTGGCAGATGCGATTCGAGCAGAAAGCGCAGGTGCCAATTATGGTGGAATGATTTTGTCCCAGGGTTTCGGAAGGAGCATATCGTTAGAAACCGTGACGGAAATTGTCTCAGCCATCAAAATGCCTGTGGTGCCAGTATTAGTAAATGAAGATATAGACACAGCTGAACACCTCAGCCGAACTGCCAAGGCTACTGTAATACAACTTCATGGAAAAGAAACATCGGCTTATGTTCAAGAACTAGCGATGCGAGGAGACTGGTCGATTTGGAAAGCGATTGCTGTAAAAGGAAAGACAGAAGTCCTTGAGGCACTGGCTGAGTGGGAACCATTCGTTGATGGAATTGTATTGGATGGTTGGAGCCCTGGCACTCCAGGGGGGACGGGGACTAAATTTCCATGGGAAGAGATTGGCTCTGTCAGAGAAAAGTTTTCGGGTAATTTGGAATTAATTGTGGCTGGTGGATTAAACCACACTAATGTTAGAGATGCCGTGGGTTTTCTCAGACCAGATACGGTAGATGTGAGTTCTGGGGTTGAGTCTCGTGTGGGTAAGAAAGACGGGCAATTAATGGAGTTGTTTATGCGAAACGCTAGATCACTTGAATATCGTCAAATTGGACATTTGTAGAAATGAACGAAGTCGATAATTCACTAAAAGGGTCTGATCATCGGTTTGGTGTATTTGGAGGTCGATATGTACCAGAGACACTGATGCCAGCTTTAGAAAAGCTGGCATCAGTTTATGAGGAGGTTAGAACCGACGAGGAATTTAAAAAACGACTGGAACTGTTTTACAGGGACTATGTTGGTCGCCCATCTCCACTGTATAGAGCGAGACGTTTAGAAAAGTTCCTTGGTGCAGGACCAATCTATTTGAAACGAGAGGACTTAAATCATACAGGGGCTCACAAGATCAATAATACCCTAGGACAGGCTCTATTAGCACAACGGATGGGGAAGAAAAGGATCATAGCTGAAACGGGTGCTGGTCAGCATGGGGTAGCGACTGCCACTGCCTGCGCTTTGTTCAATATGAAATGTGTAGTCTACATGGGTGAATTGGACATCGAAAGACAGGCCCTCAATGTCTACCGTATGAAACTTCTGGGTGCTGAGGTAAGGCCAGTGAGTTCTGGCACAAGGACTCTTAAGGACGCAACAAATGAGGCTATTAGGGACTGGGTGACTAACGTAGATTCAAGCCACTACATCATTGGCTCAGTTGTTGGCCCCGATCCATTTCCTAGGATGGTTAGAGATTTTCAATCCATCATAGGTATAGAGGCCCGACACCAGATCATAGAGGCTTACGGAAGCCTGCCTGTTGCAGTGTTAGCTTGTGTTGGTGGTGGCTCAAATGCAATGGGTATTTTCCAAGCGTTTAGAGATGACGCTGAGGTAGAATTGATCGGAATTGAAGCAGGGGGTGAGGGTATCGATTCCGGGAAGCACTCGGCCACATTGGAAGCTGGTCGTCCAGGAGTGCTTCACGGTGCAATGAGCTACCTTTTACAGGACGCCGATGGACAGGTTTCTCCAGCTCATTCAGTTTCGGCAGGCCTAGATTACCCTGGGGTGGGTCCAGAACATGCATATTTGAAAGACTCAGGAAAGGCGCAATATGTTTCGGTTACTAATGACGAAGCGTTGAAAGCTTTTCACGATTTAGCTCAGCAGGAAGGAATAATCCCGGCTCTGGAGAGTGCTCATGCCATCGCTTATTTGTCAAAGATAGCGAGAGAGTGTAAGAATTCGGGTGCATTGCTGGTCTGCTTGAGTGGTCGAGGGGATAAAGACGTAGCCCAGGTTTCACTTTTAGAGACGGAGTAGAGGGGGTCACTTGGAATCTTCAGGGAAAAAAACACGTGTACATGGGGAAGAAAAGTGACTGCTATATCAGATTGTTTCATTGGCAAAAGGAATGAAGGTCGATCTGCACTTATCCCTTATGTGACTTGTGGATCTCCATCGCTGGAAGAAAGCTTGGACATTCTGGCACTTCTAGAGGATACTGGAGGTGACATTATAGAACTTGGCATTCCCTTTAGTGACCCCCTGGCTGATGGACCAATAATACAAAGTTCCAGTCAGTTAGCTTTGGAAAACGGAGTTAATGTTGAAACAGTATTGAGGATTTTAGGTGATTTTAAACGGGACTCAAAGATTCCAGTGATTTTATTTAGTTATTTGAACCCAATTTTACAGTATGGTTTAGAGAATTTTTTGAAAGGAATGCAACAAGCGGGTGCAGAAGGACTTCTCTTGACTGATGTTCCCGAGGGTTCTGACCCATCAATAGAGGCTATGATTTTGGAATCAGAAGTAGACTTTATTCGATTGGTAGCACCTACTACTGATTACGACCGTATCGCAAAGATTTCTACGAATGGACAGGGTTTTCTTTACTACATTTCACGAACGGGAGTGACGGGTGCCCGTGACTTGTTGCGCGAAGAACTGGCAAAGGAAATAGTAGCCGTCAAGAGAGTGTCTGAGATACCAGTGGCAGTAGGTTTTGGTATTTCAACTCCCGATCAAGCTGCAATGGTGGGTAAGGTCGCGGACGGTGTAGTTGTAGGGAGTGCTCTCGTGAAAATACTTAAGGAGGAGGGGATGGAGGCTGCTAGTCGTTTCATGAGATCCCTTAGGGAAGCTATCGATCTGGAGAGCTAGGGCTAGATAGTAAGGGTTGATTTTGTAATTTATACCGAGTGGCTGAAGGTATCTGGGAGGTTATTTGAGGCATGGCTGAAAAATTCAGGAGTCTGTTGCTTGTATCTATGATATTGGCTGTAGGCGGTTTCCTGGGATCAATGGTGGATCAATGGACATTAGAAGAGGAGGAAGACCCCTCTGAAGACACAGTAGCGTTCCCTAATCTCCCGCATCCTGATTTGGGCCGAGTAAAAGTAGAAGTTCTGAATGCTGGAGGGGTTCCGGGAATGGCATCTAGGGCAACGGATCATCTCAGAGAATCAGGTTTTGACGTGGTTTATTATGGGAACGCTTCCCATTTTGGCCAGCGAAATACGGTTGTAATAGATCGTTCGGGTCGGCGTGAATTTGCTGAGGCTGTAGCCCAAGCTCTAGGTGTACAATTCCTAGCGGACAGTCTGGATATAGATCGTTTTCTAGATGTTACAGTAATTCTGGGGGAAAGTTGGGAGCCTTACTCTCAAGAAGAGGGTAGTAGCCAAACTGGCTTAGAGTTCCCTTGGTGGAATATAAGAAAGTACATGCCTTAAAGAGGGATTATTTAAGAGGGAATTATGAAAAAATCTAGGAAAAGGAAGCAAGGTCATTTAGAAGGCACCAAGAAAAATCTAGATTCGGGCAATATTTCCTCAGAAGAAATAACTAAAGCTCCTCCCAATGTGATAAAGGAGTGGTCTCAATCACTAATTGTCGCAGCAGTGCTTTTTTTCTTGATTCGGACCTTCGTTTTGCAAACTTTCGTCATCACCTCTGGATCTATGGAGGAGACGCTCATGGTGGGGGATTTTTTGGTGGCTGACAGGGCAGCTGTTGGTACTAGGATTCCAGGAACGCAGATTCGTATACCTGGTTACTCATCTATTAAGAGAGGAGATGTTTTAGTATTCGATCCTCCGCATGAACCAGACCTTAAACTAGTGAAACGCTTGGTGGGGATGCCAGGAGATACGCTTTCGATGAGTGACGGTCTCCTGATGATTAATGGCAAGTCTCAAAATGAAGGATACGTCAAACATGTGGACCCTAGTACTGATGAGTACCATCCCTGGATGTCTTGGCAATTAGATCACCTAGTCGAATCAATAGAAAAGACATCTTATCGGCCAACTAGAGATAATTGGGGACCTCTGGTTGTTCCGTCAGGGCGTTATTTCATGTTAGGTGATAATAGACATTCGAGTTTGGACTCCCGTTACTGGGGCTTATTGGAAAGATGGCGATTTGAAGGGAGAGCTACCGTTCTCTATTTTTCCTACAATAGAGATTCATATAGGCCTTTTCCCTGGATAAGAGAAATACGCTGGGAGAGAACTTTTTCTCTGGTGCAGTAAGTTGCTCTGGATAAGGAGCTCATGAGGATGGTCATCTTCTTCAAAATGCTCAAATGGGCACCACCAGTTCTGTGGATGGGCTTCCTCTTTTTTCTGAGTGAGTTGGAGGTTCAAGGTAATCTTTGGTTTCCCGGACTAGACAAACTAGTCCATGGTGTCTTGTATGCTATCCTGGGAGTTTCTCTTGCGTGGAGTAAATTAAGAACTGGTTCCAAGATTCCAGGCTACCGATTGCTCCTTATAGGCCTGGTTTATGGTTATCTTGATGAATGGCATCAGAGTTTCGTCCCAGGACGTTTTCCAAGTTGGGAGGACGGATTGGCAGATGTAGTAGGTTTGATAATCGGCTTTTATTTTTTCAACAGGTTTTTCTCCAAATCCCTGGATAGGGATGAGAAATATAGAGATGCCTAGACAAGTTGGTGACATGGACAGTTCAGAAAGTTTTGAAAAGCAAAGGACAGGTCTTCGTTCACAGATGGTAGGTGGATTATCTGCAAGAGATGAAGGACGTAACGTGAAGTTAGCGGGATGGGTCCATCGACGTCGGAATCTTGGGAGCATGGTATTCATTGATGTCCGTGATAGGAGCGGCCTGGTACAAGTATCAGTCGGTCCCGAATGGACCGAGGAGATGTCATTGCAACTCGCACCAAAGTTGGGGGCAGAAGATATTGTTGTGCTAGAAGGTCTGGTGTCTCTCCGTCCTCAAGAAATGAAAAATATTGATATGGAAACTGGAGAGATTGAGATACGTGCTCTGAAATTGGAAAGACTTTCTAAAGCCGATACTCCTGCAATACCAGTTTATAGGAATCCAGAGGATGAGTTGCCATCAGAGGAATTACGTTTGCAACATCGAATTCTTGATCTCAGGAGGACAGATCTGCAAAGCAACTTGGACCTTCGGCATAGATTAACTCTGGAGTGCCGAAATTATATGGATGATTTAGGGTTCCTAGAAATAGAAACTCCGATTTTGACAAAGCCCACTCCAGAGGGAGCTAGGGATTATTTAGTTCCTAGTCGACTACATCACGGCGAGTTTTATGCTCTTCCCCAAAGCCCTCAAATCTATAAACAACTTTGCATGGTGGCTGGTTTCGATCGGTATTTTCAGATTGCTCGATGTTTTAGGGACGAAGATTTGAGGGCTGATAGACAACCTGAGTTCACCCAGATTGATATAGAAGCGTCATTTGTCACGCCTGATGATATAATGAAGTGGGTAGAAGGGCTCATGGTCTCACTATGTTCACATTTTCAGGATATCGAAGCACGGGTTCCTTTTGACAGAATTACTTATGCTGATGCGATGGAACGTTTCGGTACTGACCGACCGGATTTGCGGTACTCAGTTGAAATACAGGACTGGACTAGTACGCTGGAAGACTGTGGTTCAAACATCCTAAAATCAGCTGTGACTGAGGGTGGTAGGATACGTGGTTTATTAGTACCTGGAGGTTCCAATTTATCAAGAAAGCATCTTGATAAATTGCAAGAAGATGTGAAGAAGGGGGGAGCTTTAGGTCTCTTGTGGGTCAAGAATACTTCAGCGGGAATGTCAGGTCCTCTTTCTTCTTATTTGAAGGATGAGTCATGCGTAAAGCTGGGTCTAAAACCAGGAGATATGGCTCTTGTCGCTGCAGGTAAAGACATTCTCACTTCTCTTGCACTTTCGATAGCACGTACATTTGTGATTGAAAAATTAGAAATAAAAGAGGAAAAGCTAAATGCTTGGCTGTGGGTCGTAGATTTTCCAATTTTTGGATTGGGACCAAACGGAGAAATGTTGGCTAATCACCATCCGTTTGTGATGCCAGTGCAAGAAGACGCCGATTTTATGGAAGAGAGTCCTGGATCAGTAAGAGGTCTGGCTTATGACCTAGTGTATAATGGAGTAGAATTCGGATCGGGCAGTATTCGCAATCATGATTCTAAGGTGCAGAGAACTATCCTAAGAATTCTTGGATTGAACGAGTCAGAAATTGACCAGAAATTCGGTTTCCTTTTGAACTCACTAGATGCTGGGGCTCCTCCTCACGGAGGAATTGCTCTGGGGGTGGATAGAATCGTTGCTGAATTCGTAGGTGCGACGAGCCTGAGAGATGTGATAGCTTTCCCTAAAACTACAGCAGCAAGAGGTTTGCTAGAGGGGTCACCGACATCCTTGCGGAACGATAATCTTTCAGAACTAGGATTGACTCGGTCTTCTAAGAGTCACAGATCCCAGAAGATGGAGTGAGACAAACAATGATGTCTCGCATAGGTGATTCGGCGCAGCACAAACTAGACGCCGAAGGGATAGATCCGTTGCTCTTTACGGGTGTCAATGATTCCAATTTACATAGGATCTCCAGTCTTTATAAAGTTCAATTAGCTCTGCGAGGAGACCAGCTCGTCATATCTGGCAAACTAAGTGCAGTTGAGGATGCGATTCCTTTACTCGAACACTTACTAGATCTTGCTCGTCTTAGAAAGTCATTCACTGCTGGAGATATACCACGCTTGGCAGAGGATCTTCTGGCAAATGAAGGTGCACCTCAGGATTCAGTAATGAATGGAAGGATAGCACTTCCTGGATCCGGGAAAATAATAAGGCCCAAATCTAGGGGGCAGGAAAAATATTTAGAAGCCATATTTAATAGTGATGTGGTTGTAGGGATAGGGCCAGCAGGTACTGGAAAAACGTACCTGGCCGTTGCTTCAGCAGTGGATTGTCTATACAAAAATAAGGTTGAAAGGATAATCCTGGCACGTCCAGCTGTCGAAGCAGGAGAAAGTTTGGGGTTCCTTCCTGGAGACCTTCAGGATAAGGTCGACCCATACCTTAGACCCCTATATGATGCTCTGGAGGATATGATGCCTTCGGAAAGAGTTCGCAGGGCTATACAGGACAGGGTTATAGAGATTGCTCCACTTGCCTATATGAGAGGGAGAACCTTGTCTGATGCCTTCGTAATACTTGATGAAGCACAAAATTCTACCAAGGCTCAAATGAAGATGTTTCTCACCCGACTGGGCTTGAATTCGCAAGTTGTGATTACTGGAGACAAGACCCAAATCGATTTATCCAATAAAAACCAGTCGGGATTGATCCAAATAGAAAGTGTGTTGCGAGATATAGAGGGGATAGAGATGGTGTATCTTGATGAGGCTGATGTCATCAGACACAAGTTAGTTAAAGACATCATCGGTGCTTACGAAAAGATCGGTTCTAAGATGGAGACGGAAAAATCGTGAACGGACCGCCTATCAATGGTAGGGGTGAGATCGAGAGCGATTCTAGTGTCCCATTGTCTCAGAAATTTATATTCCATGGTCTGAGAATCCTACTTGTTCTAGTGCTGGTGGGTTTTGTAATAGCACTGTTTCCTCCGAAAGGCCCCCCAGTATTGGGCTCTTATTTTGAAGGCCTGGTGCTTTCAGATCCTGTCATAGCAGAAATCTCTTTTACGGTCCCAAAATCTGTATCAGAGCTTCAGCGAGACAGGAGTGATGCGGCGGCTGGGGTTCCTCCCACATTTAGGTATCGTCCAGAGGCCACTGATTCAATGAGATTGAGTTTGAATCGATTTTTCGATCAGTTGGATTCTTTGGCATATCTTGGAGACGAAGGGGTCGTGAGGGCTTTTCTTCTGGACCAGTCTCTCAATGCAAGTACTGAACAAGCTTCCTTGCTGTTAGATGTTGAGACAAGAAGGCTGTTGAGAGACAATGCTCTGCTCGGCGCGCAAGAATATGCTTTGCAAGGGATAGTCGATGCCGGTCAGGCAAGAGAGTTGAACACTGATAGAGTCCTAATACAAGATCCTGGAATCGAAGACCGACGTTCGATTTCAAGTGAGGGGATTCTAATAGGGGGCGATTTTCATTCTCGAGTAGCAGATAAAATAGCTGCGGAAAGTTTGGAGTTAAGAGAATTCCTCAGATTAGTGATGATAAGAAATACTATTTATTCTCTTACGTTTGATGCAGTAGTTACTGAAGCAGATAGAGAGCAATCCAGACAAGCCGTTCCTCAAATAAAGGGTAACGTTGTTGAGCAGGAGGCCATCGTTCGTGCGAATGAGCCTATCACTGCAGAGGATTTAGAGCGGTTAACTGCATATGGGAATGAGCTGAGACGAATAGAATTCTTAGAAGAGTCTGGTTTGCAGCTTAGGTTAATTCTAGGCGCCTTTCTGATGAGCTTGACAATAATCGGAATTTTTAGCGTCCTGTTACATTTGGTGCGTCCAGCTATTTATGCATCCATGCGATCGTTGATACTACTTTCTGGGCTAGTCATGATCTATTTTCTAGTCGCTAGGGTCGTAGGTGCCTATGGACTGCCAGTGGAATTGCTACCGATAAGTTTCGTCATACTTCCCGTAGCAGTGCTCTGGGACTCCAGATTCGCATTACTGTTGGGTTTTGTGATGACCTTTTTGACAGTTGCCCAGCCTCCATTCTATGCTTCCTCTCAAGTTCTTTTTCTCACTATGGTGGGTGCCGGCGCTGCAGCCCTTAGTGTCCGAGTACTTCGACGCAGGGCGCAGACTTTAGTTTTCGCAACAGTTATTTCAGCAGGGTATGCGATTGTCTTGGTAGCACTGACCTTTTTAGAACAAAAAACACTTTCCGATCTCATGACTTCTGCTATGTGGACCACACTAAATGCTTTTCTTAGTGCCTTCGTAGCCATGGGTTTTGTTACAATGTTTGAATGGTTTACTGGAATTACCACCGATCAAACTTTATTAGAATGGGCAGATCCGAACAGACCTCTCTTGAGAAGACTTTCCCAAGAAGCTCCAGGGACTTATGCACACTCTGTCAATGCTGCAAACCTGGGGGAAAGTGCTGCAAATGCTATTGGAGCTCACGGTCTCTTGGTTAGAATAGGAATGTACTACCATGACGCCGGCAAAGTTATCAAGCCTCAGTATTTTATTGAGAACCAACCAGAAGGTTTGAATCCCCATGATTCATTGGACCCTGTGCTATCCGCTGGAATTGTCAAAGAGCATGTGACTGAAGGTACGCGTTTGGCCAAGGAATCGAATCTTCCCATTGTCATTCAGGATTTCATCGCCGAGCACCACGGGACGCAATTTATTTCCATCTTCTACAACCAAGCAGTTGAGCGAAATGGCAAAGAGAAAGTAACAAAGCAAGATTTTATTTATCCTGGGCCCAAGCCACAGTCTAAGGAGACGGCCATTGCTATGATGGCTGATTCGATTGAATCAGCGACTCGGGTTTTACAAGAGCCCAATGCTAAACGTTTAAGAAATCTGGTAGAGAAAATAATCCAAGATAAACAGGAGGAAGGCCAGCTGGACGAGTCACCTCTGACTCTATCTGAAATAACAGTTTTGAAGGAAGCCTTCACTAATTCTTTGGCGAGTATTCACCATCAACGAATAGAGTATCCAAATAGCAAACATCTGACCACATCACCACAAAAAACAGTAGGGAATGAAACGATAAAAATAAAAGATGAAGAACAGATAGAGTTAGAGGATATGAGCCAGGAGTAGGAATAGATTTGAGAGTAAAACTATCGATGGTGACTTTCGAAAAGGAAGTAGAAGAACTTTTAGAGAAAGCGGTTATCTTCACCTGCTCTCATGAGGGCACGGAAACTGGAGAGATATCGTTAGCACTTCTTGAGGACAGTGCAATGCAAGAACTGAATTTGCTTTATTTGAGTGTAAACAAACCCACTGATGTAATAGCCTTTGCATTGTATGGTCCAGGGGAACCGGTAGTGGGGGATATTTATATTGGTTATCAACAAGCTCAGGTACAATCTTCTGAACGAACAATTCCTCTAGAAATAGAACTTGTACGTTTGGCGATTCATGGTACTCTTCATGTGTTGGGATATGATCATCCTGAATCAAATGAGCGTTTAACAAGCGACATGTTTTTGTTGCAAGAAAGCTTATTGCAGGACTTTATCGAAAACAACATTTCCAATGCAGATTGATACGAAGAGAAATCCATGGAAAAGATTAGAACTATGCAAAAGCAGGACACGAAACGAGTAAGAGAGCGTCTTGCCAATCTGCTACAGAAAAATGATTTAGTCGCATTGGAAGTTTTCTTGGAAGGTCTTCACCCCTCTGACATCGCAGATGTAATTGAGGCTTTGGATCGAAAAACAGGTGTGAAGTTGCTCAGGACTCTTCCTTCCGTCCTAGCTTCGGAAACTTTAGCAGAGGTTGAAGAAGGACAGGCTCGTTCTAGCTTGTTTTCTTCGTTAGACCCAGAAGAGGCGGCAGATTTTCTGGAGAAGCTGTCAGATGATGACGCTGCCGACTTGTTGGGAGAATTGACCTCTAGCCGTCAAGACAAGATTCTCGCCGAAATGTCTAATCAAGAAGCCATTGAGATAAAGGATCTTCTTAAATACGAAGAGGATACAGCTGGGAGTATAATGACCACCTCTTTGGTTTCGGTCTTCGGAACTGTCACAGCAGGAGAGGCGATAGAGGTTGTTCGAAAGAAAGGCAGAGAAGTTGAAGGCTTCTATACTGTTTTCGTTGTTGACAATCAAAATACTCTATTAGGCACTGTCCCTCTGGATAGTTTGCTACTGGCTGAAGTTGATGAATCCGTTAAGAATCTGGTGGAGCCAATTGTGGCTTCAGTCTTGCCGAATTCTGATCAAGAAGATGTTGGGCGTCTTATCTCCCGTTACAATCTGGTGTCTATACCTGTCGTCACTAATGAAGGGGTTTTGTTAGGTCGAATCACTTTTGATGACGTAATCGATGTGATTGAGTCGGAGACCACAGAAGATCTTTTCCTCTTCTCAGGATTATCAGATGACGAAGACATCAAGGGAGGCCCCCTGGAAACTGTACAGGCAAGACTCCCCTGGCTTTTCCTCAACACGATGACAGCTAGTCTGGCAGCTTCCGTCGTTTGGTGGTTCAGGGATGAGATTGCATCGGCAACTTTGTTGGCTGTAGTCATGCCAGTAGTGGCGGGTCTCGGAGGAAATGCTGGGCAACAGGCACTAGCTGTTACGGTCAGGAGCTTAGCAACTGGTTCAGGACCACTCGAAACCAAGGAGCCTCGTGTTCGCAAAGAGCTTATGGTGGCTTTCGTCAACGGTGCCGCCGTTGCGTTGGTGGTTTCAGTAGCGGCCTCTATTTTAGCTATAGGTATGGGAGTTAGCGTGCGTCTAGGAGTGGTGGTGCTATTAGCTATGTGGGGCAATATAGCGATGGCAGGATTTGCTGGATCTTTCATTCCAACGTTTCTGGAAAAACAGGGATATGATCCTGCTGTCGCATCCACGGTCTTTCTAACAGCGCTGACTGATTTGACTGGCTTTCTGCTTCTACTAGGGATTGCCGACTTGATGCTTTAAGACTCGAAAATCACTAGGTCGAGTTTTGTTCATGGAAACTGCCGGAGTGTTATCTATACTGAAAAATTTAAGCTTATATAGGGAATGGAAGGATGAAAATTGATTCCGGAGAAGCAACAGTTTATTGAGTGGTTGAAATGGTAATTGACAAAATAAAGACGGATGGGCAAGGAAATATCGAATGAGTAAAAATCGGGCAAGAATTCGAGTTTTGGTAGCCAAAGCTGGCTTGGACGGACATGACAGAGGAGCTATGGTGATAGCCGCATCCTTTAGAGATGCCGGATTTGAAGTCGTCTATACGGGTTTACATCAGACTCCAGAAATGATAGTTAAGGCGGCTATTCAAGAGGATGTAGACGTGGTTGCATTGTCCATACTTTCTGGTTCTCATATGACCATGTTTCCAAGAATCTTGTCACTTTTAAACGATGAGGGTGCCAGTCACGTATTGGTTACCGGGGGTGGTATTATCCCAGAAGCGGATATGGCTTCGTTGCAGGAAATGGGAGTAGGCCGGCTATTTGGTCCAGGGACTTTGAGTGGGGAAGTGATTGATTATGTCAGGGGTTGGTATGGTGAACAGGTGCTGTTAAACGAAAGTCTCTAAAGGAAGAGATCAGCCTATCTCAGCTCGAAGATGGGATCTTAAGATGATAATATGAAGCTTAAAAATAGAGAATTTTTGAACTGGAAAACCAGAGTGTTTTTTATAGGTTCGACCTTGGCTTTGAGTGGAATGTTTCTAGAAAAATCGTGGGTATCACTTACGGCTCTGTTTGTCTTGACGATTGGTTATGGGGTAGGATATTACCGTTATGAGTATCGACATTGTCGTGAAGATCAGTAGAGTATTTGAGCTGTGGCTTCAGAGTGTTTTGTGAGCTTCCTATCGCCGTGGTATCAAACCTTGGTTAGATTTGTTCTAGTAGTTACAAGAAAAATATTGGTTGGGCCTTGTTTTGATTTTAAGTATGGTGGCGACTGAGTTCGAAATGCGAGCCAATTATGGCTCAATTTAGTTAAAATATTTTTCAGATAGAATTGAGTTGAATGCCGATGGTCAGCTTCAGGGACACGACGTTCAAGGCACAAAATTGTCATTAAAAATCAGTGGATAAAATACAGCTTTCAGCATGGAATAAAGCCAATCGTGGCACATTCTCATTTGCTGTTGCGCTATAACAGGAAAGCTTGATTGATCTTTAGTTCGTTAATCGGGCCTTGCTCATGGTCGGTTCCGCTCTTTGAAAATAAAAAATTCAAGGACTGGTTTCGAGATGGACTGGGCGCACGGCGGATGGTCATGAAGAGCTTCCAGGAGAGAGGAAATTGAGGAGAGAAATCCTCGTGAGTGCTACTAGCCACGAGTCGTGGGTGGCACTTATGGAAGACGACCAGTTAGTGGAAGTAATGTATGATAGGTCCGATCAGGATCGATTGGTAGGCGGAATTTATCTTGGAAAAGTTGAGGCTGTCATACCTGGGATTCAGGCCGCTTTTGTGGACATCGGAGTCGCAAAGGCTGGCTTCTTGCACGTGTCCGATCTGAATTGGGATTCTAACGAATCCAGTGGTAAAAGAACTAATTCAGCAGGGGGGAGAAGGGATAGACGTTACCCAGCTATTCAGGACAAGATCAAGAAAGGACAATCGATAATTGTACAGGTCACCAAGGAACCTATTGGAACTAAGGGCCCTAAATTAACAGGGCAGATTTCATTGCCTGGCAGGTTCCTTGTGTACATACCTGGATCTTACCATGTGGGTGTCAGCCGGAAGATAGAAGATCGCGGCGAAAAATCTCGATTAAGGAAATTGGCCAAGGAAATTCTCCCAGAGGATGCAGGTGGGATAATAGTACGTACGGTGAGTGAGGAGTTAAATAGAGAGTCTTTCCAAAAAGAATTCACAAGACTCAGCTCCAGATGGAGAAAGATTCTTAAGAAGAAGGAAAGCCTGCAAGCTCCAGCGCCTCTTCAACGTGAAGCTAGCTTAATAAGTAGTGTGATCAGGGACCTTTTCAGTAATCAGTTTGAATCTATCAAGGTGGATAGTAAGAGGATCTACCAGGAGATTCTTCAATACGTGAAAAGTGTGGCGCCTGAACTGAAAGACAGGGTCATCTTATATCAGGAGTCCAGCTCTCTTTTTGATAAATATGGGATTCAAGGTGAAGTAGAAGAAACGTTCACAAAGCGAGCGGGTCTACCGTCTGGAGGATATATCATTATCGAACAGACTGAGGCCCTTGTGTCCATAGATGTCAATACTGGCAAATACGTTGGAAAAAAGGACCCAGAAAAAACTATCCTTAGAACTAATTTGGACGCAGCATCTGAAATAGCGAAGCAGCTGCGGCTAAGAGATATTGGTGGGATAGTTGTTTGCGATTTTATTGATATGGAATCTCAGAAAAACAGAGATAAGGTTCTGAATCAACTAAAGACTCATCTGGCTAAAGATAGGGCGCGGACTAAAGTGTCTGATTTTTCCAGGTTAGGTTTGGTTGAGCTGACAAGACATAGGGTTCGTCCATCTCTCTTCCAGTCTTTGACGCTAAATTGCGATCACTGTGAAGGTGGAGGTCGTGTATATACTCCAGAAACAGTGGTGAGAAAAATTGAAAGGGCTTTGAACAGATTTTCTGAGAATGAAAAAGACAAGAGGGTGTTGGTTCGTTTACATCCAGTAATAGCTTTGAATATATTCGAAAAGGAGCCTGACTTTTTGCGGAATGTTGGAAGGGTTACAAAACTGAGGATAGCTTTGCGTGATGATCCCTTATTAAGGGAAGATGAATTTAGGATCCTTTCGGGGCCAGCGGAAACAGATGTGACTCCCCGATATGCTTCGTTGTAATTAGGGGTTGACCCCTAATTTAGTTTGCATAACTTTTTCCGTGCTTTGTTGTGATAACAATTACTGCCATTGAGGCATATTATGTACGCTGTTTTTGAAACAGGTGGTAAGCAGTTTCGTGCGGAACTAGGTGATACACTGAGGGTTCCCCTTCTGGAAGTGGAGGAAGGAGACACTGTTTCCTTTGAAAAAGTGTTGCTTGGATCGGACGGTGAAGCTGTAGCTGTTGGTGATCCATTAGTAAGTGGGGCAGTTGTGAAGGCCGAGGTTTTGCGTCATGGAAAAGACGCAAAGATAATAGTCTTCAAAAGAAAACGCCGTAAAGGTTATCGTAAAAAGCA
>Ga0315316_10000212_pt1 | contig 35520 bp, 31 predicted proteins | sample M160m3416metaG_FD_203702 | JGI IMG/M metagenome (GOLD analysis project Ga0315316, IMG submission 203702) | Ammonia-oxidizing marine archaeal communities from Monterey Bay, California, United States - M1 60m 3416 | ecosystem: Environmental > Aquatic > Marine > Intertidal zone | place: USA... | reverse complement strand
CACTTGCGTGTGTTCCTGTTGAGTGACTTGCCCAGTATACATAGTCTGATTTTACTTCTAATACGTCTTTGTAGTAGTTTGAAGCACCGTGAGCGTCTTTACCGTCTGAAGCACATGATAAGAAACCAAATGTTTCTAATACAGTGTTTGCAGTACCTGTAAATGTTCCGTCTTCGTCTATAACTACAACGTGAATTTCGTCATCGGAACCACCAGCAGCTGTTGATGTTCCTGATTTGCCTGGAGCTTTACTGAATAAACCGTAGTGTTCCCAATATCTATCGATATTAGCACCGTTTGCAACTGCAGTTGTTAATCCAACTCCAGCAGGTTGATCCAATGCTTCGATAGTGATTGTTGTTGCTGAAGGAAGAGCTAACACTCTATATTGAGTGGTGTGCGTTTGTGGAAACGTGATTATATCTCTTAATGTGAATACGTTCGAGGCTGTAACTGTAATTAAAGTTTGTCCAACTGCTTCTGCACCACCTGTAGTGGTTACTGTATTGTTGAAGTATGCATCACTAGATGCACAAGTCGAAACTTTTAATGAATTACCTTTAACCCCTGCGTATTTTGAAATGAATTTTCCAACAGTTCCTGCCTGTCCACCTGCTTTATATGTGTTAACATAGTCATCATGATGTTTAAGTAAAGATGCCCCACCACTTGCGTTAGCAGATTTTAAACCATTTGAGTTTATTCTTACTACTCTGAGTGATGAACCGTACTTTAGGAAAGATTCCGCTGTGTAAAAATTCTCTGCACCTGCATCTGTATTTACAGGTTGACCAAATGTGTCTACTAAGCCCTTTGAATCTGAAACTGTTATTACTTCATCAACAGGGCCCCATTGAAATGAACCAGCGAATGCACCCGTAGTTGTAGAAACTGCTGGTACAACATTCGTTAAGTCAATCTCGTTGACCTGTACGCCTGGTGATACTTGAAATGCCATACTTTTCTCCTGTTAATGTAAAAAGTTATTGTTTACTGTTTTATTTATAACAATACAGTATCTAACACACCGATTTACATTCTCTATTATTTATGTTCCTTTAACATACCACCTATCTCCTTCGTCATCAACGAATGATGTGGCTTCGGGTGTCTGATTTCCAGCTCCAAAGATACCTGCAGGTAGTAGGTCGTTTTCTATTAATTTTTGCTGTTCTGCGTACAAAAGGTCTTTAATTTGATGGTTGGTTAGGTGGTGAAAATATTCAGTGGTAACAAACCAACTGAATAGTACACAATTCATTACTAAATCATCATGATACCCTTTTGCCGCTTCAAACGACATACCTTTATTTATGAATGTCATAAGTTCAGTAATGGTGTTTCTATCGCATAATGAGAGTCTATTTTCTTCTAACAACTCTTTTAACGTAGAACACCCTATTCTTTTAATTTTCTTGTTCATGGTTACACCAATATCTTCAGTTTTGGTCATACCTTGAACAAAAACATTATCATATTCTATATCGAAGTGTAGTTGTGTTGCCACCATACCACCTTCTGCATTGTTCTCAATAATTACTAATGCATTGTTATACGCACTTGCATACTTATTTATAATATCAGGTAACAGCATGGGACTTATCATACTGTTTCTATACGTTGCAACCTGTTCAAAAGGTTGTGTTGAAATGTCAAATATTGTAAAGGTAGAATAGTCCATACCCCTTCCCTTTGCAACGTCAACCGTACAGACGTATGTGTGGTCTTCTGCAGGTTGTTTATACATGGAGAAGTCTTCCTTACCCCATTCTGCATCTAATGCTCTCATACCCAACAAACAATTAGAACTAATAAGTGTATTACCCGTTCCTAAGAATGAGTTCCCATACTCTTGTTCGAACTGAGTTTCCGAAGTGTTTGCAATAGTTTGTTTCTTCCACTTTGCATCTCGGCCTGGAACATCGTCCCAATTAATTGTAAATTGTTTATATTCTGATTGTTCATGGACGGCACTTTCGTATATCTTATAGAACATATTACCCACACCATTCGCAGTAGAAGTAATAATAACCTTTGATTCTTTACCTGATGTTACCACTGGATATGTCGCAGTATAGAATTCCTCTGCATTTTCTACGAATGCAAACTCATCGAGGTATAGTAAGTTAATTGAAAGACCACGAATCGAACTTGAAGACGTGGCGGCTGCAACCAGTTTACTATCATTCGCAAACTCTATGTTACCTTTGTTTAGAATCTTAACCCCAGGCTGTAAAAAGAATGGAACAGACTCTAACATCGTTACGATACGAGCAACCATTTCTCTTGCGATTGCACCTTTGTTCGCAAGGATAGCAACAGTAACTTCAGGGTGAAACAGTAAGTACCATATTAGATATGCACAAGAAGTGATTGATTTACCCGACTGTCTACTCGCAAGAACTACATTGAATCTATTATCATTAAAGTGTTGTATTAGTTTATCTTGATACCCACGAAGTTTAAAAGGAATCATACCTTCGTCAAGAGATATGATTTGGGTGTAGTTCTCAATAAAGTGTACTGGGTCTTTGGAACACTTAATGTATTCACTCAACTCTTCTTCTGTATACTGAATATCTACTCCAGCCTTTTTAATTAAGGTATTACCAAGATACCCCTCATTTTTCGCATCAGTCATTATTCTTTATTTTTCTTCAAGTATTTTTGCAAGTCCGAAGTACTTCCCACATATAGGTGATTGTGTTGTGTTTTTAGATTTGGGTTTTCGTTTTCTAGTTCTTTTACTTTCTTTTGTAAGTCTAGAAGTTTCTCTGCAGTATCACCAACTGTCTTTATAAGTTGTCCTGCGACCTCATATGCACGAGGGTGTTCTGTTTCCTTACATAGGTCTAATATACCGTCTATTGCATCTTGTCCCCGTTCTACGAGGTTATAGAGGGTCTCACGACCATATTTGTAGTCGTTATCAACCGACTCTGCACGTTGAAGTGCAGGTAGTTTAACTACTTTAGCTTCTTTTTGTATATCGGTAGAAATATCTAGGATTTCATCCAATTTAGAATCAATATCTTTTGCCATAATTTAACTCGCATCTTCTGTCTGATTGTCTGAGTATGTTTTACCCGTTCCGTCATCATAGAAATTCACTGTTTCTGCAACTACGAAAGTATCTTCAGGGTCAACAGACCCAACAAACTTAAGTGTAGTTGGTCTTGTAAGTGTTATTGCACTTGACAATACAATTGTCAATTTATTATTTGCAATACTACTAACTGTAGGATTCGTTGCATTACCTGTATCGAACACTTCGTCTCCAACACTTATAGAACTATTTATTGCACTAGCAAAAGTAACTGTTGTACTTGAACTTTGTGCGCTTGCAACTTCTCCGAATGCAGGTTCATAGTGTTTAACTTCTTTCACTAGTCCTGATTCTGTTATCTGCGTGGTTGAGAAACCTTTAGTTACATCAGGATTAATGTATGTTCTTTCGATAACGTTCTTAATAATCTTACCGTTGTAGATTGGCCCGAAGAAGTATAGTTTCATATCAAAGGTAAGTGTATGTTCTATAACCCTTCTTTCTGTAAAGTCTCCCTCATAGGTATCTGTCATTTCTACACCTGTAAGTGTAATTGGTACATCTCTAACCTCACTCATGTCGTCTATTATCTTCATAGACACTGTATATTCAGGCTGGAAATAAGGAAGTATCTGTTCTACAATTTGAAGTCCGTCATTAGCTTGTTTTGCAAGAACACTAAGTGTAAAACTTATTGTATAAGGCGCTGGTGCGTATTGAAATCCCCGATTAGATTTATCTGCGTTTAGTCCACCTTTTTCTGTTCGGATTAGTTTATTTTGTTGTCTATCTGCATCATACTGGAATCCAGTGATTTCAAATGCAAGTCTAGGTAGACTGATTGCACTTCTATTGTTATCACTTAGATTTGCTTCTTCATTAAGTCTCGCTAACCATTTTGCTTTTGGCCCATATGATATAGGAACTATCTGTTGTGCAAGAACCGTACCGTCTGCTTTAGTCTTTTTAATCGTAATATTATTAAAGAGTGTACCAAAAATAGATACACTTCTCTTAATAGTTTCATGATAGAAATGCGTTCCAAACATTATGCATTCGCCTCTATGTAATCTTTTACTTGTTTAACTGTATGAAGTTGTTCTGCATCTTCGTCATAGATTTCTATACCATACTCCTCTTCTAATTGCATAACAATTTCAACAATGTTAAGTGAGTCTGCACCCAAGTCTTTAACCAAGTTTGAATTGTCTTGAACTAAGCCTTGGTCGCAACCAAGTACTTCTGAAATTATTTTTTCTACCATTATGTTACCTCACCGAATGGGTTTGTCTCTGAGAAATCTAAATAATTGTCTGCCTTAGTCTCAAAGTCTAAGTTATCTGCAGCTCCGTCATTACTCATAGTCATTACATCTACAATACTTGAGATTGTATGTGATGCACTTCCGTCTGCACCGACAAGTACATCTCCGACAACAAGTGTCTTAGTGTTATCTCTAATTTTAAGTTGTCTAGTTGTTGGGTTCCAAGAAATAACTTCTCCTACTACAACTGAACTCAATTTAACATTCTCGTTTGCGACATAGTTACCTGAACCACCACCAGCCATTGTCATATCAATATGATATGCTTGTTCGTCTTCGATAAGGTCAATATCTGTAACATTAGTATCAAAGTCTTCTCCACTGTACTCAAACAATTCGCATTGTAATTTAAATACAAATAGTTTACCGACTTGATAGAATGGATTCTCGTGTTCTACAAATTTAATTTCAAACATTGAACCTGACATAGGGAAGTGTATTAAATCCCCTTCGTTTGGTCTTAATGATGTTGCGAGGTTAGAATCCAAAGATATAAACCTTTCCCAACTTCTTAATGAGATTACAAAGGTTGCAGTATCCCTAACTGAGACACCAAACTTAGACATTAAGTCTCCTTCACCTTCAAACCCCTCAGAATTTTCAATATACATTTCAACCGAATATGCATCACCAAATTTTGACTGAACGTCTTCATTTAATATGGTGTCTTCTTCTATTATTTGTCTAGGTAGATAATGTGTTTCATGTCCATACATTCGTAAAGACTCGACAACCAAATCTTCATAAAGATGTTGTTCGGTGTTAACTGCATGGTTGAAAAATACGTTAGTCGGCATGACTCTATCCCATCATGTCCATAACAGGCATTTCGTAATTTAACCTTGACTCTTCCTCTAGTTTTGTGATTTCTTCTTGTGCTTCAGTCATCATACGTTCTGCATCTAGAGTTACACCGCCTGGTAGTGCAATACCACCAAACTTAGAAAGGTTTTGACCCCATTGATATTTAACTTTTTGGGTTGCATATTTCTTTAACCACATATCGTTATAGACATCAGTCATATCATTTGGGTCTATCTTTCTGTAACATTCTATGATAATCCACTCATCTGCAGTCAATTTTGATGCATTATAGTCAATATACAATCTATTAGAATGCATATTATATCTTATTGGTATTTGACCTACCAACATTTGATTTAATAATGCAAGGTGTGATTGTACTTGTGAGTAGTACATTACACTTGTAGAAGTTAAATCCCACAAGTCATTTAGTCTAAGTTGATACTGAATATCAAACATATTAGATTGTGTTCCCGAACTAAATGGGAATAGGTTAATTACTGAAAGAACGTGTTCGGGTAGTGTTAAATAGTTCTTACCTTCTCCGTAAGTTTGGTTTGCGATTGCTTGAGTTCCAGTTGTTGCAGCTGCGTGTGATTCATTAGTTTTAAATGAATCAATTTCTGCTTGAGTAATTTGGTGTTTTAGATAGGTTTTGATACTCCCATCGTAATGAAATTCACGAAAATACTGCAGTGCTTCATCGACTCTATCGTCTAATTGGTCGTCATCGATGTTAATTTCAACAACAGGAGCTCCTAATGCTCTCTTGATGTAATCTTTAAATGTTGCCTTTGAATTAGGTGCTGCCATAATAGTTTCCAGTAGTAATAATCTTAACTATTACTATTTATAACGTTTGGGAACCTATTCTTGGAAGTATGTCTTAGATTGTAGTCTATCTATCTTTTCGTCTATTCTTTCCATAGAATCAATTAAACGTTGGAAGTCTTTCTCAATTTGGTCTCTAGTAACATAATCTTTGGCAACTTCTTCTCTTGTCCTATTGATTAATATAGATATTCTTTGTTGTTCAGCTACAATATTCCTCACCAAAAAACCGATGGGGGCTAGAATAAGCGTTAAGATTACATTCCAAATAATGTGAGCGTCTATGATGATTTCCATAGTACTATTTAGATAATCAAACTATCTAATTGCGTTCCCTTTATCATCTATATCAAATAAAAACTCATCGGGGTTATAGTTATCAGCTTCAAGACCTTTACAAAATATTGCATCATCGTTTAGATATTTTAAGGTACAATTAAAAGATATACTATATCTCTCTTTGTTTGTTGGGTTGGGTTCTACCATGTGCATGAGACCACTTGGGAATAATATACACTCACCAGTATAGGGTTCAAAATATGAAGAAGTTGGTGTTCTAAGACTATGTGGAAAATCTGCAGCCACCTTTTGATGCGTATCAATCATTGATATACGACCCTCGTCACCGTCTCCATGAATATAGAATACACCACTATACCAACAACCATTATGTAAATGTGGTGCGTTCCAAGCACCATTATTGTTAATGTTTGCCCATGAATTGTTTATATCTAACTTACACTCTGAAGGTTTAAGTCCATGAAAAGGCATTACTTCGTCAATAAAAAATTGTTCTATTCTATTCATGCATTTCTGAAAAGTTGGGCTTCTTTCGCACCCATCTTTTGATTGCCAACCTGTATATTGATTAGAGAGTTGTCTTCCTTTTGGGTCTCTTCTTCTCATGGCGTCCATTTCGTTTCGCAACATTAGACAATATTCTTTTGAAAATCCCTTATCTTCAGGTAAGCCTTCTTGCGTGAAGTTCCTATGGAATACATAAGTTGGGAATAGTAATCTAACTGCCATTTGGGTCTCTGTTGAACTTCCATACAGTTGTTTCTTCAACTTCTTTTAGAAATTCTATTGGAATATTGTGGTCTGATATAACCGTTCCTCTATCACTGATGTTTCCTACACCATACTCACTAATATAATATTTGTTGTCTTTTATAGACAAATTATTAGGATAAGCAACATTATACTTATCATGCAGATATATAGGGTACTCATTTTTATCACTATCACTTGTAATTAAATACTTTCTACAATCTTTGTTTTCCCAAGCCTTTTCAAACAGTGATACATCTTCAAACATACCTTTTAGATATTCATCACCAGTCATAAATGTAGGTGTACTATTAAATATATCAGGTCTTACATTCAGTTCTAAGAAATACCATTCTCCTTTAGAAGTGTAGGCACCACAAAAACTTCCTTCCCAACTTCCACCCATTTTAGCGATATGTTCTAAATATTTTTCAGACTCTTTTCTGACTATCTTATCTACGGAAGGACTTAATGGTTTCACATATGTGTCGAAATACCATACTTGTGGGATTACACCTTTATTCAACCCCTCACCTATTATCTCTTGGGTATGAGTTATAGAATATTCTCCATTTGAAACTACAAAGAATACATTTGTTTCTATCATATCATGCAAATATTCTTCTATGAAATAATCTGCATTTATACATCTCGGCCATTCAGGGTTGGTATTCAAATCTTTAAGGGGTTTTATGTCTTCCTCACTATTAATCACTATTGCAGGATACCAAATATGAGAGGCTTTCTCTACACATGGAAAGGAAAGTCCCTCACAATAATCTTCATCTAAATATTTTCCGTGTTTAACAATATTAGGAACCCTTACCCCAAGTTGCTTAGCTGTATCTTTTGCAAATAACTTGTCTGTTTCTAGACGACCTGATTTTTCTGTTGGGCCTATGTACTTAACTTTATCTTTAAAATAGGTATGTAAAAAAGATATATCAGGAATACAGACTTGAAGAATATCAATGTTGTACTTATCAATAAGTCCTTCTATAAATGCACATGATTCTATCTTTCTTTTTTCACTTATTTGAATGGGTATATCTTCCACTCTTTCTGGCGAATACTTACCAAGACCAGTTACCCTACGATTTTCTTCTTCAGTTAAAGGGGTTATACCAAGAGAAGATTCGTATTCATTTACATACGTCCAATTACTGTAAACTGTATGGCCAGAATTTACTAATTCTATCAAAGTATGAAAATGACAACGAGGAAGATTTAAATTTAGTATATTCACTCTTGTCCGTCCCAATTTAAATCCGTTCTTTTTAGTTGTTCTTCTTTAAAGTCTTTCTTCATTTCACCAGTATTAGGGTCAAAAGGACATTCTGTTAAATCTTCTTTGAAATCCTTATGTTTTGGTTCCCAAACTTTCCCTCTTTTATAAGGGCCTGCCATATGAGTGGATTCATCTCCAAAACCTATCCTAGATAACTCAGTCACCGTCATACGTTTATCAGGGTGTTCTGTAGTGTATTTTGATTGATTAGTTACATAAGACTCATGGTCTTTAACAGTATATGTCGCAACCCATTCTTCTCTTTTGTATGGAATGATTTGACAAATAGGTGTACCCTTTGTTATAACAAATGAATGGTCTACTTTGGGGTATAGAATAATTTGTGAATTGTCTTTATTTGTATTAAACTTATCAGTATCAATAATACCTTGCCATGTCGCAAAGTAATCATTCTGAAATAAGAAAGGGTCTAAGTAGAAACAAGAATAGCCTGGTGGTGTAGTTATACACCATGCATTAGACATTTTGAATGCATCTTTGACTGGTGCATCCATAGTAGACATATAGTTAAATGCATCATGCATTTGTATACTAGGGTGTGTTGCAGATGAATATTTCTCCATTTCAACATGGACTGTATCTTCAGTGTGATAAGATTTAGAATCAGAATCTTCATTTGTTACACCGTTTCTTATTAATATATCTCTATTTGCAAGAATAAGATACCCTGAAGATAACCAATCTTGCATTGCAGGACAAGACCTTATAGTCTTATTAACTACACCGTTTACAACTTCTGCGACCTTTCCTTTTTTCCACCAATCAGGTGTAACAGACTTTGCAAGAACTGGTTTAAAATTCTTTAAAGTTTCTTTATCGTATGTATGAAAGTCTATCATCGGCATGATAATTTTCCCCCTCTTCTTCTAATCTGACCTCGTCTCCACGAACCACTAATGAACGTCTATCCATGTACCTCGAACTTGGGTCGGGTGCATCTGCACCATGTGGTATTCTTCCGTCAAACATAATAAGTCTATTTGGTTTAAAATCAATCTCACCTATTTGGTGATTCTTAATATGTTCATCTCTACCGTCTAAACCCTGTTGAGGTTTATCATATAATCTTAATGTTCCACCCCACGCAGGATTCCAATATCTATTTGGGTAATATAGAAATGAAAGATTCCAACTGTCTTCTTCTGCACAATCTTGATGTGTAGTTCCCTGTAATCCTTGAGTCTGACTATTTAGGCCTGCGTATTGAAACCTTACCCATTTAAAACCAAACTCAGTTTGAAGTCTTCTATCTAAGTAATTTGTAAACCAAGTGTCTTCGATTCTGACATCTTTATCGATTTTATGAAAGTTTCTAAAAAATGTTGCACCCCAAAAACTATGGTGTGGTAAACCAGTTGAAGAACCACTACTGACTTGATTTGTCTTACTCCATATGTTATCAAGAGAGATTCTTTCATCATAATGATGATGTAATGGTTGAGCCAACCAATCATCTAATACATAAACTTTTGTTAAGGGTAAAGTCTGTATTTTGAAAGGTTCATCTAAATGAACAATCTCCATACTAACTCTGTTGGTGGTCTGGCAGTTTAGTTGGTGCTGGTATATGCATTGAATACTCGTCCAATTCCTTTAAAGTATCTTCACGAGTTGCTTTAATTTCTGCACATATTTGGTCTAATACACTGTATAGTGCATCACCATATTCCATAACCCTTCTTGCATTAGACCTAAATGGGTGGTTAGAACCCTCTCTACCTGCAAAAGTAACCTCACCTAAATCACTAAAACCATGCATATCAATAGTTTCTTTTAGATAATCTCCAACCTGTTCATTTAACCTTGACATAAGTTGATTGTTTAAATTAGTTCCCAAAGGTGGTTCTGAATTTGCAATATACTGTTCAACCATTTCTTTTTCTGCATCAGATAGGTCTAGTTTTTCTTGCATATCAAAATTTTGTTCTCTGTCCCACTTCATGATTTTGATTTCTATATCATCATACACCAACATATCATATTCAAACCCTAATTCAGGTTTGTCGACATTTTGAAATTCGTATTCCAATCCGTTAGGTTTTCTGACAAAGAGGTTGCTATCTTCCGTGAATATTAAAGCGTTTTTTACATTCATAATAATTTTCCTATAATCTCTCTATTATACCATATTATTGCGTGGAGTCATAGAGGTTTTTGTACTTGTTGTATACTTCAAGATTATTTATAGAGTCAAAATTCATATCATTTATCCAAGGCCCGCCCCTAGTGTAATGAATCCCAGTGTAATCCCACTTCTCTTCAGGGTTGTCATAACCTTCGACAAATATATATTTTTGAGGTATTTCAGATATTGCATTAGTCCATTCGAACTGATGTAGTTGTTTTCCTGTCCAAGTGTTCACAACTTCAGGTGTTAACTTCTTACAGTCCTCATGACTGTTGTTGAAAAACATCATTGAAGACCACAATTTACATGGATAATCTATGTTTACTTCTCCATTGAACTTAGACTCGTCATGTTTATATTGTGGGTATTTGATACACGCAACTGCATCATCAGGATTTAGATAATAGAACATAGGTAGTAATGACTTCTTAAATATAAAATCGTTATCCACAAATAGACTAAACCCTTCATAGTTCTCTAAGTGTGGTATAAGAAATCTACTGTATGTAAATTCAGTACTTTGATTTGCGTACTCCCTATTATAATCGGGAAGTTTAGAAATGTCAAGCAATTTAATGGTTGGACTAAATCTAGTGTACTCTTGAAACTCACCCAGTGAATGTGCATCTGAGATTGTTTGTGTGATTGACTTTTCACACACTTTCTCTAAATCATTCATTGTACTATCATAACCGATATAAACGGTTAGTGGTTTACCTGCAGAAAGTTTATGAACCTTTTTATTAAACTTAAAGACATCATCTCTAAATCCAAGTTCTGCTAAATCTGTTTGCCATTCTATCACACCCCGACATAGTTGGAATGCAATATTTTTATGTCTTCCTCTTTTGTCTAGTTTATCGCCCCAATACTCTAATACTTCATCAAGTGTTGTACTTGGAAAATCTGAGAGTTGTCCAGTCTTATCCCATATCATACACTCCATATCGTCATTTTCCATTTCTTCAAATACGCAAGAACGAACAGAGCCTGGGTGGATTGTTAATTGAATTAGGTCATCAACTGGATTTGTTGTATAACCTTGAATTGGTGCCCAAAGTCCTTCTTCTTGAATACTTTGAGTTAACCAGTGTGCTTTTGCACTATGGTAATAACAAGAACCTACTACTTCTTTTACTCTTGGGTCTTCTTTATGAGACGGTCTAACATTTACAACAGTATCTAAAATGTTAACTTCTTCATCTTCTTTTTGGAATCCGAATCCTGCGTGATTTCCCACCATGTTTAAACTAGAATAACCATGAGGAAGATACCTATGATAATAATTAGACTTATCTAATAGACCATTAAAACTCATGAATCTTTTTTCTTTTCTTAATTGAAGTGTATCACCCCATTTAAAGATTTTAAGTGGTGGAAGAATTTCTTCAAACAACCACTGTATGATTTTATATGATTCTTTATCTGTTTCACCAATATTAAGGGAACCTAAATGTAAGGCGTCCATAGTTTCTTTGGTGATAAGAGATTGAGCTTGCTCTAGTGTAGTAATTTTTTCCATAATATAATCCTTTTCAATATTTAGTTACAAGAATTAACTTGTAACTGGTGTAGCAGGCCATTGTTGAGATAGTGTACTATCCCACCTAATGACTGGTGTTCTACCTTGTCGGGCATAAGTTCCAGGCGTCCTATGTTGATATGTGAACGGTGTCTGACCTTGTCTTGCATATGTGCCAGGCGTTCTATGTTGATAAGTCGTTGGTGTTTGACCTTGTCTAGCATATGTACTTGGTGTTCTATGTTGATAGGTAAATGGTGTTTGACCTTGTCTCGCATATGTGCCAGGCGTTCTATGTTGATATGTAGTAGGTGTTTGACCTTGTCTAGCATATGTGCCAGGCTGTCTGTTTTGATATGTAGTAGGTGTCTGACCTTGTCTAGCATACGTTCCTGGCTGCCTATTACTATATGTAAATGGAGTCTGTCCTTGTCTCGCATATGTTGTAGGTTGACTAGCAATATATGGATATGGATTTTGTCTATTCGCAATATAAGGTTGTTGTCCAGCTACAGGATTCCTATAGGTAAATGGACTCCTATTATTATATGTGAACGGACTCTGACTATTACTAGGTTGTCTTGCGTTCGCAGGATACCTTGCGTTATATGTGAATGGACTCTGACTATTACTAGGAGACTGTCCATTAGCAGGATACCTTGCGTTATATGTGAACGGTTGTCTCGCATTACTAGGAGACTGAGCATTCGCAGGATACCTTGCGTTATAGGTATACGGAGTCCTTGCGTTATAGGTAAATGGACTCTGACTATTACTAGGAGACTGTCCATTAGCAGGATACCTTGCGTTATAAGTTCCAGGCTGCCTAGCTGAAGCAATGGCAGGTTGCTGGGTATTAGCGATTACTGGTTGTTGTGCTTGTCCGATTGCCATTATCTTTTATTCCCCCCGCCGTTATGAACTAACACACCTTCTGTAAAGTATGTTTTAGTGTGTTCAACGGAAGTTAAATGATAGACTGTAGCAGTTCCATTTTCTGTTATGGAGTTAACTGTTACCCCTGATTGACCAACTGTAAAGACTTCGTCTCCTACTGCGAGTTCTCCACTTAGTTCTATTCCCCAATCAACGTCTTTTAACTCAATATCACACTCTTCCTGATTCGCATATTTCCAACCTGAATCAGTGTGTATTGGGTGTCCACCTGTTACACCTAGTGTTTTTCCATTTGATAATTCTACGTTCCAAACTTTTATGTTTTCTCTTGGAACCATGACCTCAGTAACATTCTGAGGCATAAGTTTACCATGACTAAAGTCAAATGTCATTACTGCATCTCCAACATTAACGTTTTCTATGTTCATATGATTGTTATCAGCCATCAAAATTTGTGTTCCAGCAATGAAACACCCACCACCACCGCCACCATACGGATAAGTGTATGGATTACGATATGCATACGAAACTGGTGTCCTCTGTTGAAAGGTAAATGGATTCTGACTGTTTGCTATATAAGGAACTCTGTATGTAAATGGGTTTCTATATGTTCCAGGCTGTCTTGCATTAGCAATGTATGGTTGTCTTGCGTTTGCGATATAAGGAACCCTGTATGTAAATGGGTTTCTATATGTGAATGGATTTCTTGCATTAGCAATATAAGGAACCCTATATGTAAATGGGTTTCTGTATGTTCCAGGCTGTCTTGCGTTTGCGATATAAGGAACTCTGTATGTAAATGGGTGTCTGTATGTTCCAGGCTGTCTTGCGTTTGCGATATAAGGTTGCTGTGCGCTTACAGGACTTCTATAGGTAAATGGATTCCTGTTTTGATATGTACTAGGTGTCTGACCTTGTCTTGCATATGTTGTAGGTTGACTAGCAATATACGGATAAGGTTGTTGTGCATTAGCAATATATGGTGTTTGATTGCTCGCAATATACGGATAAGGATTTTGTCTATTCGCAATATATGGAGTCTGATTACTTGCTATATACGGGTAAGGATTTTGTCTATTCGCAATACTTGGGGTCTGATTGCTTGCTATATACGGGTAAGGTTGTTGAGCGTTCGCAATACTTGGAGCTTGAGCATTTGCTATATAAGGGTACGGATTTTGTCTATTCGCAATACTTGGGGTCTGACTATTAGCAATGTATGGATAAGGTTGTTGTGCGTTCGCAATACTTGGAGTCTGACTATTAGCAATGTATGGATAAGGTTGTTGAACTGAAGTCTGACCCGAAGCGTTATTCCAAGTGGAAGGCCCAGTCTTTACATAAACCTGTTCTGCAGCTTTCCAAGTCGTTCCACCCGTCTTTACCCACGCACCTTGTGTGGCATTCCAACCTGTAGGTGTTTTGACGTGTTGTTTTCCTGTTGCCATCTATACTGCCTTATAAGTTTTTAAATTATTAATATGGTATTTATACCCCACTATTAGGAGTATAATACCCACAAATCACCAACTGCACCTGCACCACCTGTAGGAGCAGAAGTAGATTGATGAATATTTCTTGCAGTTCCACCAGCATTTGTTGCGTTAGTGATTGTAATCGCACCTGAAGCGATTGTACCTACTGAAATATTTGGAGAACCACTTAATCCAGCAGCTGTTCCTGAAGTATTCTGAGTACCTGATGCATTAACACCTGGCAAGTTGATATTTGCACTACCATTAAATGATACACCACCAATTGTTCTTGCACTAGCAAGAATAGTCGCTGTAGCAGCATTACCTGTTGTTGAACCTGAACTACCTGAAGTATTTCCTGTTACGTTACCAGTTACATTACCAACGAGGTTTCCTTCAAATGTTCCTGCAACTATTTTTTCTGAACCAACTGACCATTCGTCTTCTGATTCATCCCATATAAAGGATTTAGTTGCACTTCCACCTCTTAATACTGAGAAACCAGTATCTTCTGAAGGTGAACCTGAAGTGAAGTTTGAGTTAAGAACAATAATGTTATCTGCAAGGTTAATTGTTTCTGAATTAACTGTAGTTGTTGTTCCTGAAACTGTTAGCGTTCCTGCAATTGTTACATTATCGTTAAGTGCAACAACACCAGTTCCGTTTGCAGTCAAAGTTAAGTTAGTATTTGCACTTCTTGATTCGATTGCATCTACGTCAATTGAGTTTGAGAATGCAATTGCGTTTCCGTCTGAAGATGAAATGTTAGAACCTGCAGTAACTTGTACTGGGCCTTTCAATTCAATCTGACCAGTTCCTGTTGGGTCTAATTCAACATCACCTGAACCTGAAGTTGATACTTTTACGTTTTGGTTAGAGTCTGCAGAAATTGTAATTGTTCCTGAATCGTCTTCAACCACTTTCTGACCGTTAACATATAATGAACCTGGCCCAACAAAGACATCTCTCCACTGTTTACTTGCAGAACCTAAATCGTAAGTATCGTCTGTGGTCGGTAGGATATGACCACCGATTGTAGAAGCCGCAGTTGTTGTAACACCTGCGAATGAGGGTTTAGCTGAAGTTGCAATGTCCTGACCAATGGATAGTGAATGTGTTGTACCTTCTCCACTTGTTGCAGCTGATGAAGTAACACCAGTTCCACCAGTTATTGTTCCTACATAATTTCCTGTTGTGTCTGTTCCTAATGCAACACTATTGGCTGCTATAGTTAATGCAGTTGATAAGTTAGCAGAACCATCAAAACTACCTGTACCTGTTACATCTCCTGTAAATGCTAAAGTTCTTGCAGTTGTTAAAGTAGCTGCAGAACCTGTAGTACTTTGGTTAAGTGTTCCGACTGTAAAATCAAGCGTTCCGTCTCCGTCCTGATATGCAACTGTAACTCCGCTCTCTGTATTTGACGATACCATTGCACCGACAATGTCTTGAACTCTCTCTGCGTTTACTGTGACATCACCACTTGAGACTGTAAAGTCTGTTCCGTCAAATGTTGCGATACCAGCATTAGTTTCTGTCGCAAGTTCTCCTGCGATTGTTAGTGTAGTTCCAGTTGCAGAAGTGTCAATACCTGCACCACCAGCAATAGTAAACGATTCAGTATCTAAATCAACATCAATACTTCCACTATCTGATGCAATATCTAAATCTTGTGCGTTAAGTGATGTTGTAACTGCATCTACATATGCTTTAATTGATTGTTGAGAGGCGAGTGCCGTTGCACTGTTTGACGCCATATTGTCTTCATCGGTAATTGGTACATCAATAACGATTGTATCTGCACCGTCATTGTATGTTGCAGTTGCACCACCTGTTGCACTGATTATTCCACCAATCTTATCTGCGATTGCTTCGTTTACTGCAGTTCCAACTCCACCAGCGACCAAGTCACCTGATGAGTTAATTACCTCTACACCACCAACGGATAGACCGTTCTTTACGTTAAAATTCTTTTCTCCTGCCATTAGATTGTGCCTCCGTCAATTGCCACATTATTGATAGTCTTTGCGGCCGAAGCATTTGCTAAATGGGTATCGACTTTTCCAGTCGTGAAGTATAAATTTGTGGAACCTTCTGATAAGTCATCTGAGTCTAGTGTTGATAAAGCGGCAGCTGCTAACTTACCTGAACTATCAATTACATCAGCTGTTCCTACTTTTAGCCCGTATTCTATAACGAATTTGTTTTGAGTTGCCATGAAATTTTCCTATTATATGTGGGTTTATTATAAAACTATACCATTATTTAGTTAAATATTGTCTTGCCAAACCATGATTAATAAAACTTTCTTAATTATTTTATACTGCAATCTCTATTTTCTTAAATTTGAACACTGTAGAATTAGTACTTGCAGGTGTTACCCTGAGTCTAAGTGTCCCAATGTTAATATCTACAGTAAATGTTGCAAGAGGAGAAGAACCTGTATGCATTTCTCCGTATTGAACATGGTATCCTGTAGTTCCATTATGTAAAGTTTGTATTTCGATAACGTGGTATTCACCCGAAGTCGAATCACTTGCTTGAATTTGGTATTTTGTGCTTCTGTAACTTGCGATTGCCCATGAATCCAAAGTTGCTTGAGACGTTGATGTTGTTGTTAGTGTTCCTTCTGTAAGACCACCTGCATCTCCAAATGATAATGCACCACTACCATTTGTTTTTATAAATTGTCCATTTGTTCCATCACTGGTTGGAAAGGTTATGGAATTACCTGTAAGACCATTTGTTGCAGTTATTGTTGTTGCAGTTAAATCACCAACAAGTAAATCTGCAAGAGCATAATTACTTCCACTTAAATCAACTGTAGTTGTGGGTTCTACTTCTAACCCGTCAAATAACTTCCATGTTGAATCTGTTGCATCTCTGAATAAACCCGTGTATTCAGAAACACCACTTTCACCACTTAAGCCGTCATTATAGTTTCCATAAAAACCAATATCAATTAAATCTGCAGAAGTGTTTCCACTCGCAAGTTCCATCATGGAATCCACAACTGAACTTGTTGTAGAATCGATTATTGTTTGTGTACCTTGTACCGTTAGATTCCCACCAATTGTAAGATTACCATCAATCTCAGTGTGGGTTAACGATTTAATACCTAAGTCTGCGTAAAATTTGGATTGAGTAGCCATAGTACTATTTATACTTTAAAAGTATGCAGAAAAGAAAAGGGACTCCGAAGAGCCCCTTTAAATCATGATTTATTGAAGATTAAGCATCTACCAATGTTCTATCAAATTTGATGACCGTTGAGGTATTACTCGCAGGCGTGACCAATAAACGAACATTTGAACCACTAATATCAGCATCAATTGTTGCAAGGTTGGTATCTTTTAAAGTACCATATGCAGTTAATGTGACTACTGAACCGTCTTGCACCAACATTATTTCAGTTGAGTGAAAGTTTGTACCTTGACTCATTGCAATAATGTATCTTGCAGCTCGATAATCTGTTTTCGAAAATGTATCTAAACTGAATTGTGCTGTTGACGTTTTAGTTTGGTTACCAACCTTCTTACTTTTAGAGTTAATATGTTTAGTAGTAGTTATAACATCTGTTGCGACATCAAACTGAATACCACGAATTAACTCAGCGATTTTAAAACTATTTGTCTTAGCCATTTGTTAATTCTCCTATGTTAATCTAATTTGGAAGGTTTTGAATGTTGTATTTGTATTCGCAGGTGTTGTTAGCAATCTCATGTTTCCACTATTGATATCCGAAGATAAAGTAAATAGTGAAGACGCTGAGTATGCATCACCGTATTGAGTGAAATACGCATTCGTACCGTTGTTTATTAATAATACTTCAGCAGCGTGTGTTCCTGTTGAATGGGTTGCAGATATGACATATTTAATTGACTTATTTGCTACTCCGTTCGAACTTAACACTTGATTTGCAGTTGTCGCTGTTAGAGCAGAAGTAGTATAATACCCCTGAACTAAGTTTGAAACTGAAGTCTGCGCTACAACCTGTACGATGTCTCCTGACACAGCATTTGCTTGTAGTGTAATTACACTAGTTGAAGTTGTGACATAGTCACTTCCTGCTACTAGTTTTACACCATTTAAGTAAACTCCTTCCAGTCCAACAGTGTATGCTAAAGTAGCACTGTTGTCATCGGCACCTGAGAACACTGTTTGTGTCCCAGTACAAGTATAGATAAAGGTTGTTAATCCTGATGAAGCTGCATCAGTAAAACCTATAGTACCTGAACCGTTTGTTGAAAGGATTTGTCCACTTGTTCCATCTGCTGTCGGAAACGTTAAGGCATCATTGATAGTAAAAGTTTTAGGATTACTCCCAACTTCCACAATGGCTGCTGAACCGTCATTTTTTTCAGTGTAAAACCTACCGTGATAGGTATTTACTGCTAACTCACCAAGTGATAAATCACTCGTAGTTGGCAGGGCGTTCTGTGTAGAACTCCTTTTGAATTGAATAACTGTTGCCATTTTTGACTCCTATTAATGAGTACCTTAGAAAGTACCGCCGTCTAAAGCTGTTATTGCGACTGCACCTGAAGTTACCGTGAAGTTTGCAGAAGCAAAACTTGCGATACCTTTATTAGCAGTAGTTGCATCCTCTCCTGAAAGAGTAGCAGTACCACCTGAGTACGCAACGTCCATACCTTCTCCAACTGCGATAATTACAGAACCTAGATTTGAAGCACTGGATACTTCAGTTGCAATTGTAATTGCACCTGCACCGTTAGTGATGTCGATTCCGTCACCAGCAGTAAGTGTTGCTTTATCAAAAACTCCACCCGATGTATCACCAATTAGTACCTGTCCGTCTGTAGGAGCTCCACCTGCATAAGATGAGATAGAACCCGTGATTGCAGCTGAACTGATTTCTAATGCACCAAATACAGCAGGCATCGCTGTTCCTGAGAACACTGATGAAGTATCTGTTGCACTTGTAAGAGCGACAAATTTACCTGTTGAATCGTCCATACCAAAGAAACCAATTTTAGCACCACTTGAGTTGTACTTAAATTTGATACCTCTGTCTAAGTTATCATCACTTGAATCAGAACCGATTTCGAATACTGGGTCTGCGATATTAACTGTAGTAGAGTTAACTGTTGTTGTAGTTCCATTAACTGCCAAGTTACCTGTAACTGTTAAGTTTCCTGAAGTAGTCAACGTTGCCGTTGTAATATCATCAGTTACCATGTTTCCACTTACTGTTAAGTTTCCACCAACTGTTACGTTGTTAGGTAGACCTACTGTAATAGTTTGTCCACTTGCACTTGTTTCAATTTCGTTCGCTGTACCAGCGATTGTTAATGATTGAGAGTCTAAATCTACTGCACCTGTTCCTGAATCACCAGCGACATCTAAGTCTTCTAGTGTTGCAGTTGCTTGGATTTTGTCCAAGATAGCTGCAGAAGTCATAACGGTTGTATCGTTATCTGCGAATGCTTCACCTGAAGTCTGAACTAAAGCGCCTGCTAAAGAACCGAATACAACTGCAGAAGCTGCTAATTCGTCAGCACCGACAGCGTCGTCTGCTAACATAGCATTCTCTACTGCACCAGCAGCGATTGTTAGAACACCAGTGTCTGCCATAGTAGCATCACCTGACATTATATTATCTATCCATTTAGACGTTCCTGTATCGTATAACATCATTGAACCGTCAGCTGGTGTTGTTAGATTAGTATCTGTTGCACCTGCGACTGTTGATGTTGTTGATAGGAATGAAAGGGTTCCTGAGCCGTTGGTTCCGATAACTTGGTTAGCTGAACCATCAGCAGAAGGCAATGTCCAAGTTACACTTGAACCTAAAGTATCAGCAGCTTTTAACGCAACAAAATTTGTTCCGTTATCTGAATCTTCTAAAAGTTGAAGACTCGCACCTGCAGTTGCACTATTACCAACTTTAAAGTTGGCAGGAGTTGCACTTGAACCAGCAAGCATATCTGTATAATACTTACCACCGATTGCGTGAATCAGTGCCGTAGAGTTATCAGAATCTACTGACTCAATGTATAGTTTTGCCCCAGCACCACTATTCGACCTATCCTGTACATATGCTAATTCGCCTTCTGCTAGATTACTCGTAGCTGGCGCACTCGCTCCTGTACTTCGTTTGATTTGAATTACTGTTGCCATTTTTATATTTCCTATAAAATTAAATTATTGTTGTGACCTTGCACTATTCAGGTCGTGATTACATTATAAATTTAACAGTCCACTCACTATGTGGGTCGATACCTCACTGGTTGGTATCCTTGATGTTTGTACTAGTATTTAGACAATTGAAATGCCTACATTAGAATCTTTTGTACCATGCGAAGCCATTATGTGTTACCACAAATGCCTGAGTACCATTCAACCACTTGAGAGCTTTCTCTCTATCAACATCATCTCTATCTAACAGATTGTAGATAATTGCATTGCCCACGAGTTTAAGAGCAATTAGATCATGCTTCTCAGGTCTTTTACCTAATATTGGATTCTTTTCTACGAGTGGACAGTGTGGTCGTTTCTGACAATCTATCATTCTTATTGTCTGAATTGTGTCGATTGTAGATAAGGCTATATAAGAATGCCAAAGCTTTCTTTCTTTTTCAGTCCAGTCTTTTGATTTTGCGTTTAAAGGTTCGCAGCTACCAGCTGCAGACACAAGAAGCAATATTGTAAATATCCATTTCACTCATTTTCTTCCTATCTTAAAAAGTACCGCCGTCAAGGTTAGTAGTGGTTTCCCACTTATCAGTTGTTGCATTATATGTCAAAAGTCCGTCATCTGTTTCAGAAGCGTTTACATCTGCTAACTCCTGAATAGATTTCGCAGCTAAACTAACAGTCGTATTTGCGTTACCAATTGCGACTTGTTTTGCACGAACATTTCCTGCCCCAACAACGTTTCCGCCTATAGTTGCGACTCTACTTAATGTTCCTTTAATTGCCATAATATTACCTCGTTACGCCTGGTGTTACAATTGCTTGTCCCTCTACTACTCTAGTAGATATACTTGAAGCGTCTGTTACTATCAAGTCATATACATATCTGCCTGGCGATAATGCCTTAGTTATTGTATCTGTTAAGGACAAAGTTACCTGACCATCTGTTGTTGGATTTGATATAGCTGTGGTGAAAGTTGCACTAAGTGTTGAAGACTCATAGGTCTTTCTTATTTGTGCAGCCGCAGTATATCCCGCTAAATTTAACTGATTACCATTTACATCAGATACATCTACAGTTATTGAGAAATCTGCGCCTTGGTCTATAAAAATATTTGCAATAATGGCCATATTACTATTTAGTCCAAATTATGTTTGATACTGTGCCGAAGGAACAGATTGGTGAATTTGTTTTACAGTAGGTGTTCCATCGTTCACATAAACTTTATCCAACTTCCTTAAAGTTCCACCATCATTCACGAATACCCCTTTAACTTTTGCAAGAGGCCCAATAGTTCTAGTTGTTGGATAAGTTACCTGATATGCATACGGTTGTTGGAATGTGTACTGTGTCGTATAGGGAACCTGATAAATGTTTGGTTGTCTTGCTTGTGCGATATAAGGTTGTTGTCCACTTACAGGACTTCTATAAGTTGCAGGCTGTCTGTTTTGATATGTAAACGGAGTCTGACTATTTACAGGACTTCTATAAGTTCCAGGCTGTCTTGACTGATATGTTCCAGGCTGTCTTGCCTGTGCAATATATGGATACGTTACTTGCCCTTGTCTAGAATATGTAAATGGTAATCGTCCCTGTCTTACATATATGCCTGGCTGTCTCGCTTGACCAATAGACGGTTGTTGTCCAGCTACAGGACTTCTATAAGTTCCAGGCTGCCTTGCTTGTGCGATATAAGGTGTCTGACTATTTACAGGACTTCTATAAGTTCCAGGCTGTCTCGCATTACCAATAGACGGTTGTTGACCACTTACAGGGTTTCTGTAAGTGTTAGGTTGTCTCGCATTACCAATAGAAGGTTGCTGTCCAATTGCAGGGTATGGATATGGTTGTTGTCCTATAGGCATTACGCTACCCCCAAATAGTCTACTTGTTTTGCTTGTTTGACTTCATATTTATAGTTATTACTCCAATTATTTGGGTGCGACTCTTTTAAACTCTTAATATGATTTTTCGGGAATACATAACATACGTCCATGTTCCAAGCTATAATACTTTTACGTTCATTCGTTTCCATTTTAGGGGCACGGTGTAATAACCAAGAAGGGAATATAAGCATATCTCCTTCCTCAGCTTTAGGTTGTATAATTTCTTGCGTTTCAGGATTCAAAAATTCTGTAATATACTTTTGATTTGGTACTTCTATAAAATATACTGCTGACCATTGACACCATTGATGATTATCCCAACTGATATAATCTGATTGAAACATTTGGTGATACCACATATGCATAATATTAAATTTATATTCTAAACCAGTAATTTCTGGCTGTATATGAAACCTTGCGTGGTCATGAAATTTATTCTCTACAGCATCTAAGAACATTTTCTTATATTCTATATGAGGATACCCCTTTACATTCATATCCCATTCATCAATATCTCCACTACCACCAGTATAATCATTAATTGAGTCTTGGTATTGCCAACCTGTTGGTAAGATAGGGGAAGAAGGGTGGTTATGCCCATCAAATTTAGTAATTCCTAAATTATAATCTTGATTACCAATTTGAGTAGGTAAAGCGTCAAAGAAATCTAAAAGACTCTTATTAAGTTCTTTATGATTATCAATCGTATATTTGTATATTAAATTATTCATGTTAACCTAGTAAAGCAAAGTACAAAGATGCACCATTACTATTCGGAATATAAATCGGGCTGCCTACAATGGCACCTTGAGATGCCCCAGTATGATGAATACCGCCAGTAACAGTAAAATCTGTGGTTCTTGTTAATGTAGTATAATTTGAAGAACTTGACCCGATCCGACAAGTTGTCCAGTTAGTGTTAAGACTACTCCAAGATAATTTTAATCCACCACCGTCACGATGAGAATAAACAGTTAAACTATCTCCATCTAGACTCAAAGCTGGAGACATATTTGTTGCTTGAAAATAAACACTAATCTTTCCGCCAGGTTCATATCTAGTAACATCTCCATTCGAAGTGAATGTGTAAATGTAAGGTTGTGTCCCTGTTGCTTGATAGGTAAATGGCGACCTGTGATTATATGTAAATGGAGTCTGACTATTTACAGGACTTCTATAAGTGAACGGAGTCCTGTGATTATATGTAAATGGAGTCTGACTATTTACAGGATTTCTATAAGTTCCAGGCTGTCTTGCCTGATAGTTAAACGGAGTCTGACTATTTACAGGATTTCTATAAGTGAACGGAGTCCTGTGTTGATAGGTAAATGGAGTCTGACTATTCGCATTGTAAGGATACGGTTGTTGGTCGCTAGCAGCATACGGATACGTTGCTTGAGCTTGTCGTGCATATGTAAATGGAGTCTGACTATTAGCAATATATGGAGACTGACTGTTTACAGGATTTCTGTAAGTGTTAGGTTGTCTTGCGTTTGCGATATAAGGTGTCTGACTATTTACAGGATTTCTATAAGTGAACGGTGACCTGTGAGCGTAAGTGAACGGAGACTGCTGACTTGCATTTCCTTGTGCATCATATTGTGCAGTAATAGGAGCAGTTCCAATCGCAGGTTGTCTCGCAATATACTGTTGTTGAAAACTAGTACCAGTGTTTATAAATATTTCTTTAGACATAACATAATCTTATATGACGAACCATAAGTGTCCTGTCGCAGTACTACCAACACCGCCTGGTGCTGAATTTACAGTTTCGTAATCGAGTTCAATTTTTCCACTGTCAATAGTTAGTCCGTTTGCATGGTCTGTTTTTATTACTCCACTAGAACTGTTATAATCTATACCGTCTCCACCTGACAATGCGCCTCTAGCATCTGCTTGTGTAAATGTTGCAGCTGGGTTTGAGTTTGTCCATGAACCGCCTCCTACAGTAGTCCAAGATAATACTTGTCCCGAAGAGGGTGTTGCACTTGCACTTACGTTTGCTAAATTCTGAAGACTGTGTCCAGTTATAGCTGCAGTTGTCGAAGAAGTTGTCGCATTACCTGTTAAGGCACCAACGAATGTTGTTGAGGTTACACTGGTCAGACCTGTAAAAGTTGTCGCAGTAGCACCCAAAGCAACTGTAGTTGAACCTATAGTAACGTCATCGTTTGCTAATCCGCTGTTTGGTATATTTTGAAAAGTGTTATTCGAACCACTCAGTGTTTTATTGGTCACTGTTTGAGTAGAGTTTAAGTAAACACCATTTGTTACCGTGTCTGCATTACCGTTTAAGTCTCCAACAAATCGTCCACTTCCACTTGTAGTGACACTCTTATTGTTTGCAAATAACATATCACCTTCTGAGTATGTCTTACCTGCAAGTTGAATAGTGTATCCACTTTGTAGTTCTACTGTTTGGTTGGGAGAACCATCTCCATTTAAAATAATACCTGCATCATTAAGGTTATAAATTGTTTCAGCAGCTGTTTCTGTCCAGTGTCCACCACCACCAGCAGTACCATCAGAAGTCCCTAAGTATGAACCAGTAAATGCATAGACAATAACAATATCACCTGCACTCGCAGCTGCAGTCAAAACCATATTTGTATAATTTCCTGCAGTATCAGCACCAGTAATGTTAAAGTTTGTTCCTTCTATTAAATGAACACCATTTTTAAATACTTGAAGTCTATCTTTTCTTAATTTAAGGTGGTTTCCTGCACTATCAGCACCAGTAAATGTTGTTTGAGCTGCAGTTGCAGTATAAACAAACTCTTGAAAGAAGAATGCTTTATCTTCTAAACTATTAAGTGCATCAATTACTGTTGCAGTATTAGTTGTTCGTAGGCCAGTCTTGTCCCCTACATCTATTGCAAGTTCGTTGTACTTCTTTCTGAAGTCTTCTATTGTACTGAATTGGTCTACTGTTTTAGCCATTTACCTTCTCTATTAATGTATGTAATAAATTTTTAATTTCACTTACTTCATCCTTTAATGTATTTATCTCGTTCTTCTGAACCTTAAATGTTTCTCTTCTTCTTTTATGTAGTTCATAAGAACTCATATCGTTACTTACTATTGCAGTTGAACTCTCATCTCTAAGTAAATTTGAGTGTCCCTCTACTTGAATATACCGAGTCTTAACTGTTGCCATTATGCAATCGCAATACACCTAAGTGCAGATACCATTGGTACTACTGATGTATTTGTTCCTTGTCCTACTATTTTAATTGAGAATGCACTGAACTCGTTTAAGTCGTCTGTAGTGAACTCATATTCTTTAAAGTTTCTCGCATCTGCTTCTGTTGTTGTATCAGGAGCACCTGTAGTGTTGAAATACTTCCAACCCAAATCATCAAACGGTGTTTCGTCATCATTATTAAGAACTTTATATAAAACTTTTAATTCTGTTGTTGGTGGTCTAAAGAAGTCTGCTGTTACTCTCAGTCCTTGTGCAGGAGTCTTTAAAGACACTTTTCTAGTGATGTATGTCATAACATTACTATCACCGTCAGGTTGCGTAGAATCGATATATGTGGTTCCTGTAGGTACATCTGAAGAACTATCAATATTATTGATTCTGTTCATAATACCTAAACCACCAATTGTTGCAACATCTATAACAGGTGATATATTAGGATTATTGGAATATAATTGCAGTCCAACTTCAAATGATTTAACACCACTCATGTTGTTCGTTTCATTAATTGGTGATGCAATCACACTTGGGTGCGAGAACCATGAGTTATCATTTAACGTAATGGGTTTTGATGTAGTGCCTTTAGTGTAAACTGTTCCACTTATAGAACCTTCAGGTGAATACATTGGAGTAGTTTTAACTGTTGCACTTATCTTAGTTCCTTGTGCAGAAATATTAGGTATCATTGTGTGTAGTGTATCAAAGTAAAAATCTCTTGTTGCTGTAACACCACCAACAACTATTTGTTGATTGTAAGTGGCACTGTCAGAATCATCATCTTTAGCCCATTCCCTTTCTCCACCACCTACTGTTGATGCAGTTGCAGTGTAACCAGTTTTAAAGTTGTATGCAGACAATGAAGGAGTTACGCAGAATGTATCTATTCCGATATTCTTCAATGCATTGAATGATGCGTTTATAGCGTCAACTGGCATTCCACCTAGTGTATCACCAACTGAATTTATTGCAACAGCTAAATCACAAGCACCATTATAGTTTGTACATACTGCGTTGTTATCAGTTGTTTTGTATCCTGAGCCAGGATTTGTGATTTTTGTTACAATAGATGAACCTGAACTTGATACTACAATTTCAACCGTCATACCCGAACCTGATCCACCTGTAACTGCAGGAGTATATGTTCCGTCTGCAGGAGTTCCGCCACTGTTTGTTGCAGTTATTGTTAATACTGAACCTGTAGTGTCCCCTTTTACATTTGCAATTGTAGTGCTTGAACTAGTGTGATACATACCGTGTGAGTAAGCATAAACTTTAACATAGTCTTGACCTGAGAATGTTTGTATTGGATTATCTTGTATTATCTGAGTAGGTATGGCCGCATTGTCAAAAGAGACATAAGGAATCTTAGTTGTATCAAATACACATCGTTTCAAATGGAATTTTAAGTCGTCTGTTTGTTCTGCAGTCCATGTACTGTTATTTTGTGATTTAAACAATGAACCTGCGTATGGTTGTTCTGCGATTGTTTGTCCTGTTGCAAGGTCTTTCTCACCCATTCTTGATACAAAACAGTTGTACGAATCTGAGTTAGTGTAAACTACGAAACAATACTCGACCCCATCGTCCAAGTATACAGGTGATTCGAAAGTAAATGTTGTTGCAGTTGAACCATCTGTTGAAGTGTTGACATCAGCAGGATTCTTTGTTATAGTAGAGAATGGTACTACTACATTTGCAGGATAACCATTATGCATTGTTCTGATTTCTACAGAAACAGGCAAGGTGTCATCTTTAGTTTGGAAGTATAAGTCTACTGAAGACATAAACATACCACCAGTTGAATCTATTAAGAATGATTGTGCAAGTGGGTCTCTCCAACCTCTCATTTCTCTGAAATCCATCCATCTATCAGGTTCCCATAAATCCATTTCATCAAGAGCTCTGCCTGGGCCACTAGGTGGGGCAGGCGGGAACCCACCACCTGTAACTGGATCAGGTTCCGTTGTATCAACTGGAATTGGTGGTGCATCTTCGTCTACTGGGTTTACGTTTATTGATTCCCCTCTTGAAATTATGTCTCTTTGTTCATTCATTTGTTCGTAAACAACTCTACCATTTCTTGTAGAAGTAATTTCGGTTTGAGACGATTGCAATAGTCCTTGTGCTTGATAAACTTCAGCACAAGCAGATGCAGGGTTAGGTAAGTTATAAAAACTTGAAGTTACTCTCATTTCTCTCATACCAGTTGCAAAGCTTTGCGTAGGATTATTAGGTAATTCAAAGTATGCTCTTATTCTACCTGCTCCATCTGTTTTACAATGTGAACCAACTGAGGTTCCATTGTCTTGTGAATATGTTGTACTGAAAGGTCTAACATATGCATTTACATCTATACTATCAAAGAAGAAGTAATGGTTTGTGTTTGGTTTTAAGTTTTCACCGTCAAGTGTAATTGTTCTTGCTCTACAGAAAGGAATAAGAGTAACACTTACTATTCTATCCCCTCTAGTTTCAACAAAGTCCTCTACGACACTTGTTGTTACACCTGTTCTTGTTTGTGTTTCTACAGTTTCAGTAATCTCTCTAGTTACTTCTTCACCTGCTTGCCACTCACCACCTTGTGTTGGGTCTCCTGACCAAGAACCATTTGAAGTTGACTGAACTTCAGTTGATACTACAGTAGGTTCTCCGACCCATGTTGTTTGCCATGCGTTCCAAACTGTTCCTAATGAATTTTCTACTGTAGACTTAATTGCATCAAAGTTACCTTCTCTGTTAATTCTTACTTCAGGAAGTTGTGTAGTGTCATGCCATATATCTGTTGCAGGCGATAACTTAAGTGAACCCATGAATGAGAATACACTATAAGGGTTAACATTACTTATTCTAGAAGCTTTATCTGCGTGTACAAAGGTTGATTCTGTATATGGTAGTGTAATTAAATCACCAGTCTTCTGATAACTGGTAGAAGAAGAAGTGTTTAACTCAATGTCAAAGAATGATTGATAAGATTGTGGTCTCATTGCACCCGCTTTAACATCTATCGCACATTCGTAATCAGGGTGGGTTACATCACCAACCCTATGTCCTCTGAAGTTATCCACTAGGAAACCTGATTTAAATCTATCAAATCCGTCTCCATCTAAAATCTGTTTTGTTTGAGTGTCTCTTTCTAGTAAAGATAGAGAAGTAACTCTTTCTAGGTTAGTAACCCTGTTATTAATTCTACCAATATCACTCATGGTAAATCTACGGTGGTCTTTAGACCTAATTCTTATGTTCTTTAAATTCTTTGTGAAAGGTGGAATGTAAAGGTCAAACATTTCAATACTGTCATCGACTGATTTTGGTTTAGTTGGTGATAATGCAGGTGTTCCTTCCGATATTTGGAACTTACCTGATTTATGTAAGAACACTTTATCATATCTACCAACGTAGAATGATATATCACCCACCACACTTGACCCTGATACTGGCATATCGTTTGTGTTTGTATTAGTCTCAGCAATACCTGTTCTTGCACCTAAGAAACTTCTACCTGTAGTATACCCGAATGGTGAGTAAACAGCACCGTTAGTGCTATGTGATAGGTCTACTGGGTTTGTTACGTCTTGTGCGTTGTTAGAACCAAAAGTAGTTGTTCCAATAATTTGTCCTACAACTGGTCTAAAGTCAACACAATCTGAAAGTTCAAATGTTCCATCAGGTTCTAAACCACCTAAGTCCACTCTACTTGGTGAATATACTGGTATATCTTTATATTCTATCGCATTATATGAAGATACATCAAAGTAATCTCCTGCACCTGAAGGTGTGAAATAATCAAATACTATTAGAATTTTATTATTTGGTTTTGGAGCTCCAGTCTTTAATGTTAATTTCCCAATGTCATAGTATCCGTCTCTTTGACCATTGTCAAAGAAGTATCTTGACATAATATTTTGTCCACCTGCAGTTACATTACTTAATGTTGCAATTGCATTTGAAGTCTGACCAACCACATTTTCAGTATTTACTAATGTTCCTGAGATATAGTAGAAGTATGTTGTTCCACCAGTTGCAATAATAATTGCGTGTGCGTTAGAAGTTTGACCTATAACAGTTTCATAGTTTACAAAAGAACCTGAAGAAACTGTAAATGTTGCACTTGGTGGTAATGGTGTAGTTGCACCACCTGTTGCTTCATAAATTCCTCGAATCTTATGTACGTCTGCAACACCTAGTGATATTTCTTCATCGTCATATGCAGTTCCGTAGTATCCATTGGCAACCCTATTACTTTCTACTCCAAGACATCTTGCACTTCTTAATGTCTTACTTCTTGAAACTGGGTCTACAACATTTGCAGTATATGTAATCTTAAGAACTGCATCATTATTGTTTACGTTTATATTACTAACTGCTAATGTTTGACCTGAACCACCACCTGAACCACTTACGTTTGTGGTCATATCTTCTATGTTTAGAAGGTCTCCTTTAGAGAAACTTCCACCAGCTTTCTCTTCTGCAACTGCGATTGTAAAGTTATCAGTATTTAAAGCAGCAAAAGTTCCGTTACTAATTGAAATTGAGAAAGCACCTGAACCAATCTCTACAGTTGTTTGTCTTCTTATTTGTATTGATTCACCATTGTGGGTTTTAACCCAATCTCTTGGCCATGATGCAATTGCAGCTGTTTGGTCTTGATTGAATACTCTTACCCTTCTTCGTGTACAATTTGCGTTGGTAAGGTTATTACCAGTTCCACCAATAGTAGCGGCTATATCACTTGTTATTGATGCAACCACTCTTTCAACAGGCGGAACTGCCCCATCCATAATGATGTCGCCTTCTTTAAGTTGTGTAGTAAATTTTGTTCCGAAACCTGTAAGAGCAGTATTACCAGTAATAGTACAACTACCTGTTAGTGTATTGTCTTGGTCTGCATAAATGTCTGCAGTAAAGATTTCTCTTGCACCATTAAGAGGTGTTTGTGTAACTGACCTTGCACGGTCAATATTATATGTTCTAACTGCAGTAACGTTTGCGATTACAGCAGTATCGTTTTTTCCGACTGCTGATATAGCATCTGCAGCTGTAAATGTTCCTACAACGTCATGAACTAATATAGATGCAGCTCCAGCGGAAGCTGCAACTGCGACTATCCCTGTTGCACCTGAAATAGAACCTACAACCTTATCACCTACAGCAAAAGCTGCAGTTGCAGTTGTACCTGTAATCTTTGTAAACATCTTAATATCGAAAAGGTACAGTTGGTGTCTAGATGCATCAGTATAAATTCCTGAAGAAGATGTACCAGTATCTAAATCGATATTTCTTACTCTTGCAAGTCCAATCTGACCTGAAGTAGGTTTAGTTCCACCTACAGGACTGGTCACTGGAATTGTAGAATCCCATATCTCTATTGGTTTAAATGGTTCAGTACTATCTTCTCCACCCTCATTTCCAAACTCAGGAAGTGAGTGTGCATTTTTAATCTTAATGTAATTACCTATTCTAACAGGAGTATTTGCGTTGTCTAAGCTTGTTGCATCTCTTGCTTTCTTAAATGCAATTGTTGATGTTCCAACTTTATCAATCTCATATCCTTTAACATATGCTTTACCTGGCGACACTTGCATAACAAATCTATCTTCAGTTCCACCATTTACTTTAGTGTAGAAACCTCTGTTTGTAGTGTCGTCTAAGTGTTCTCTTAAACTATGCGTGAATTGTTGTGTAACGAAATCACCACTCGCATCGAATGTTCTTCGTGCCATTGTGTTTTCGATTGCACCGTAAATTGGTTTGTTGATTGCGATTTCAATAATACCTTTATTGACTCGAATCAATTCAACGAAATCTGTATCGTCTGTAGTAGTAAGTGAGTACTTACTTAATGCTAACTCTATTTTTAATCTATCTGCACCTGAAGAGTTCTCGTTTGAAGTACCTTGTGAATTATCTAATAGAGAAGTATCAGATACTTCACTGATTAGTGATTCTTTAATAGTAAGACCTATTCTATATGAAGGAGCTCCTGAATATTTTTCTAAGATAAGTTCTTGTGCTGGAACCTTGATAAAGAATCCTCTTATGAATATAATACCTTCTTTGATATTTGCAACAGAACCTAAACCATTTGGGTTGTCTGCATCTGTTTTTGCTTTAACTTCGAACTCATTTTTATTTGCTGTAACAACACTAGGTGTTCCAGTTGCACCCAAAGTAACCTCTTGTATTTCTTCTACAGGTGTAAATGTGAATGAGTTTTTAGTATCTGTTCCTTGTCTTACATATTTTACAAAAAGAGTAAGTGCATCATCTGAAGTTTCTGCAGACGTTGTCATAACTTGTGCAACAACACCTGAAGTTTTTCCTTGATAATATTTTCCTACTGATGCAGTTCTATATGTTTCTGAGTTTGCATCACCTTCGGCATTTGGGTTTGCAGATTTAACCTTTACATAATAGAGTTCTAAATCAAGTCCTGATTGACAACCTTGAACAATAGACCCTTCTTTGAATATATGGTCTCCAAATCTTTCGATTTGGTTTTGAAGGATAGATTGGGATTGTATTAATTCACGAGACTGTAACGGTCTACCTGAACGATATAATACCTTATGGAAGTTCTTGTCTTCCGAAAAATCGTCATAATAGGGGGATACATTTAAATCTGTCTTTTCAGTCATATTCCTTAACTCTAAATTTTAGTTAACAGGGGATTTACTCCCCTATAATTACATTTCAATGATTAACTTAATGTCTTCGATTTGGTCTGCCGCTCTTGTTACTGCACCCCTATTCTCGATATACATTATCTGTCCTGAATTTTTTACTAATTCAGGGAAGGCTGCATTCACACTTGATACAGTTCCTTTGTTTGAACTTCCCAAGAAAACATTATTTGTAGCTGCAAAGTTACTAAATCCACCTGCACTATCAGCGATAGGTATATGAGAAACTACATTTCCAGTAATAGAAACTATTCGAGAATTTTTAACACCTGATGCATCTGCGTTTGCACTTCTAATAACATCGTCAACCGATAAGCCTGATGCATCTGATACAGTCATTTGGTGATAAGCTGCTAGTGAAGTTGCAGTCGCAACTGTTGTTCCAGTTGAGAATGGGTCTTGAAGTAAACCAATTCGTCTGAAGTCGTTATCAGTTGGGAAATCTCCACCACCTTCACCGAACTCTAATCTTGAGTTTACGATAACGTGGTTTCCACCCATTTCTTGTATTGGGTCTGCACCGTGTCCGTATTGAGGTGATATTACAACTTTAACTGTTGCACCATTACCACCACCAATTCCTGATAATCCTGTCGTAGTTGTTGCAATTATTATTTGTGCTTCTGTATATCCTGTTCCAAAAGCTGCATTTGTTCCTGTAAATGTAACGTGGGTTACTTTACCACCTGCGATAACAACAGTTGCTTTACCACCTGAACCATTACCGACTACTGCAACTTCGTTATAAGTGTTGTTATTGTAACCTGAACCTTCATTGGTAACAATTGCGTGGTGACAACCACCATTTACTGCACCATTCTCAACGTCCCATTGTGAAGAACCGTCATTTGTTGCAGTTGTTCCTAATGCACCACTAGCACCGTCTACTGTAGCCAATGCACCGATTGTTTTAACTGGGATAAAGTCATTAGTTACGAATTTAATTGTATCTGAGGCAGTTACAGTATACATATATTTCCAAAGGTAACCATACATGGTAGCACCAGTGTCTGAGGTTTCAACTAATGCAGTTGCACTGGTTCCTGTTGGTTTAACAGTTGATGCTACAGTTGTACCACCAGTTGCTCTTCCTGTTCGAATACATTTATAAACATGATACTCATCAGTCATTACATAGAATCTTGATGCGTATAAAGATGTTGCAGAAGTAGAACTAGATGTGTTAGATGCACTAATGTCATGTGCATACTCATCATACTTAACTCCTGAAGTCCAATCGTATCTTGTTAATCCATGTGACACATCAGCAGTACCAACTTTTTTCAATGCAGTCATGTCTGCCCATGCATCAACTTCCTCTGAAGTTCCGTTAACTGGTGTTGGTGGTGAAGTGTCTGTCGGCCACGAATGTGAACGTCCTATAAACACATATGTTGAAGAAGCACTTTCTCCAAAATCTTCTTTGAATTGTTTAGCGTTATGTACTCTAAACTTTTCGGTAATAATTGCTGCCATTTTTCTAATCTCCTCAGATATTTATAATACTATTTATGCATTATTGTTATTTATAACATTAGGCAGACTTAATGTATGCGCTATATGTAATATTTGTTCTTTTTCTTTCTTGGTTTTCAAATTCAGGGATAAACATATTCGGATAATACTCTGTTAAATCCTGCATTCTCAATCCTTCAGGTTTTGAATCCTCTCTCATTAGGAACGAACTACCTGCACTATTGTAATCCGATTCACCGAAAGGTATTCCGTCTTCTAATGCAATGTCATCTCCATGTGTTCCTGAATTGCTTGCAGTTCCATTTTCCTGTTTAAATAGATATGCAATGTTATAAGTCTGTTGACCTGTAATAGTATTTAGTGAACGAAAAGTACTTCCAAAAGGAACATATGAAGTTATTCCAACCTCTGACATATCCTCTTGAATAAAGACTTGTTCTGTTTCAGATACTACTCTATCTCCGTCTTCATAATATAAACCACCACTTTCTAATTCTATACTTCTTTCTGTTGTGAAGTGTGTTATTTCTAAAGTTGTGGTTGCATCTTCTAAACATATTAAATCACTTCCGTCTTCACCTAAAATTCTTTCACCAAACTCTCCTTGATGATATACATTTTCTGCAAGTCTGTCGTCCATTCTTAAATAATTTGGTACAGGTTCGTCTAATATCAAACCACCGTCTTCTAATATTAAGTCTTCTTCAACTGGTGTGTTTATCTGAATAACCTTGCCTTGGTCTCTAGGTCGTTGTTCATTTTCTATGACCAACCAATCATAATCTTTATTTGCAATGTTCAATACTGACATCACGTTGTCTAGTCTTGGTGAACTCTGAGCTCCATATACAGTTGCAAAGGAATTAATAACATTAATGTTCCAATGACGACTTCTCATCATAGAGTCGTACATTTCTGTTCCTTCACCAGTCTGAATACCGTCAACCATTGCGAATGATGATACTGCGTTACCTGTTCTTGGGTCGGTGTTATATGCAGGTTGTCCTGCCTCTCTTAATAAAGCGAATACGTCAAGTGCTGTTATAAAATCTTCGCAGTCAACAGTACTTCCGTCTTCCATTAAGAGACCATGATTATCTTCTAATAATATGTTTTCTGCAATTGTGTATATCTTAGTAGTAGTTCTCTTATATGTAATCGCTCCTTGTTCGGGTGCTTCTTCTAATACTATATTATGTCTCATGTCATAATGCGACAATTCAGAAGTTGGGTTTCCGTCCTCGTCTAATACATATGTTTCATGAGAACTTTCTAACATTATTTCTGAGACATCGTCTCTCAGTAAACTTTCTTCACCTTCTAAAGAAAAATTATATGATGGTTCTGCATTAATAACAATAACAGGTCTGAATGTAGAAGTCATTGCACTGTCTATATTTTTTTGAATCGCAACTTCACCAAATACAATATGGCCTGCAGGGTGAAGTAAGTCTTTTACAATACCTCTCCATTTGTTAATTGACTCTCCGACCTTGACAACGTATGAGTGAGTTTGATATAGTAGACCGTCTTGGATTCTTGATGCGTTTGCGTTAAGTGTTCCATAATCTCCGACTATTTGTTCTTCGATTATACCTTCACCTGCGTACAATCCTCTACCGTCAAAGTTATTTCCCTTTATAGTATAGAATGAATCAGCTGCGTTGAATGTAACTTTCTCGTTGTCATAGAACTGACCGTCTAAATCTCTATAAGTTAGAATGTGTCTATCT
>Ga0315316_10000208_pt1 | contig 35815 bp, 30 predicted proteins | sample M160m3416metaG_FD_203702 | JGI IMG/M metagenome (GOLD analysis project Ga0315316, IMG submission 203702) | Ammonia-oxidizing marine archaeal communities from Monterey Bay, California, United States - M1 60m 3416 | ecosystem: Environmental > Aquatic > Marine > Intertidal zone | place: USA... | reverse complement strand
ACGTCCATAACTATAAGATCGATGTCTTGGCCAATAATATCTTTAGTTAAGTATCTGGCATTTGTTCTCTCTAAATTCGTTACCTTAGAGTTATTTCTAAGTTTAAAGTCTAGCTGCCCATAACCAACATCAACACAAAAAATCTTATTAATGTTTCTCTTAAGTAAACAATCAGTAAAACCACCTGTTGAAGCACCAATATCGATACAATCTAAATTGTTAACATCCACTTTATAATGTTCTAAAGCTTCCTCTAGTTTAATGCCCCCTCGTCCTACGAAACTATCTTTCAATAACTTTATTTCAATGTCTGAATCCTCAGGAACTAGCCTTGAGGGAGTAGTAACTTTTTCCTTATTAACAAAAACCTCACCTGAAAGAATATGAATCTGAGCTTTACTTCTAGAAGAAAAGAAACCTTTCTCGTTTAACACTAAATCTAGTCTTTTTTTCATCTCAACAAAACCATTACTAAAATAGGAATATAAAGTATTCTTAATAAAACAATGAACGAAATGCATAGGGAAAGCAAAAAAAAGATTGAGGTTTGCTGTTGTGTCATAATACACAATAGTCAAATCTTAATTCTTAGAAGAAATCATAGAGGGCTACGGAACGGTCTATGGGAGTTCCCCGGTGGGAAACTAGAAGATGAGACATTAAAAGAGTGTGCAGAAAGAGAGGTATATGAAGAAATAAACATCAGAGTTGGGAATCTAAAGTTCCTTTGTAGTGTTGAAAGTGAATATGAAGATATTTCGATTAAACTCAATGCCTTCATCTCTTTTTCAGATTTATTATTTTCACCATCACTAAAAGTTCATAGTGAATATAGATGGGTATCAAGTTCACAACTTAATAAGTTTACTTTTCCTAAAGCAAACCTTGAAATTATTGATATAATAATTAAAAATGGATATTAGGTTTTTTCCAGATGTTTTGAATAATGTTAAAGTTTCAACTGAAAACTTTTATTCAAAAAACCCCTCTATTTTATTCTATTCTATAAATGAGCTAGAAATTTATTTACTTAATCATTGCTTTGAAAATCTTATTTCTGCAGTTTCCTCTTATCCTGAGATTTATTTAGAAGAAGGTTTAAATCTTAACGAAACTTTTTCAAAAATTAGCCCTAATTACCTAAATTGTTCCAATGAAGAAAAAGAATATATTTTCAATAAAATTGCAACACCATCAACAATAGCCTGGACTACCTATCAATATACAATCCAATTGATACAAAATAATAGCGATAAAAATATTCTTAAAAGTTTAAATAGTAGAAAGGCACTGCTAGAACAGGCAACAAGAATAAAAATGAATAATATATCCAAAGCTAAATTTCTAGGATTTTTATACGGTTAAGAACTTAATTTGAATTATTAAGATTAGTGTTTCTTCTAAAATTAGTTATGATTTTAAAATATATTTTGTATTTATATTAAGGGAGATAAATTATGGATTTTTCAAATAAAGTTATAATTGTGACAGGTGGTGGGACAGGAATTGGTCGAAGCACATGTATAGAATTAGCAAAAACTGGAATTAAACAAGTAATTGGAAATAGAAATGAAGAGAAAGGTAATGAAGTTGTAGAAATTATAAGAAAAAGTGGTGGGGAAGCTGAGTTTTTAAAAACCGATGTTTCTAAAGCAGAAGATGTAAAAAAACTTGTAGAATTCACATTAAACAAATATGGTCAATTTCAATATGCTTTTAACAACTCAGGTCTCCTTGGTGATGTTGAACCAATTGCAATCCAAAAACCTGAAGATTCCTCTTATATCGTTGATGTTAATATTAAAGGTGTTATTTATTGCTTACACTATCAAATTGAAGAAATGTTAAAGTATGCTTCGCCTGAGAATCCTTGTAGTATTGTAAATAATAGCTCAATCCTTTCTCATGCAGCATATGGTGGTTTAACTGTGTACTCTGCCACAAAGCATGCTGTAACAGGGCTAACTAAAGGAGCTGCTCTGGAGTTAGCTCAATCTAGCATTAGAGTTAATGCTGTAGGTCCAGGTCCTATACGAACTCCAATGCTTGAGAATCCTACAGATGGTCATCCAGAACAATTCGGTGGAATGGTTCCAATGAATAGGATTGGTGAGCCCAATGAAATAAGTGATGCAGTTCAATGGCTGCTATCCGAGGAGTCCAGCTATGTTACCGGTCATACACTTATGATTGATGGCGGTTTTTGTGCTCAATAGCTTAATATAGATATTTAAAAGAAAAAACCATTTCTTTTATTATATTCTTGATATTAACTTAACTCCCTAATTGGGTTGATAAAATGAATATTTTACTAATTTATATTTTCTTAGACGTCGTAGCTTTCAGTTCAATAATAATATCTGTTTTGCCCTTTCATGCGAAAATGCTTGGTGCAGGTCCCTTTCTAGTTACACTTTATATTTCAACCTTTTCTTTCATACAATTTTTTGTCTCTCCAATACTTGGGAGACTATCAGATAGATTTGGAAGAAAACCACTCCTTGTATCTTCCTCTCTTGCTGACCTAGTTTCTCATTTAATTATGTCAGTAGCTAGTACGTTGCCACTATTGTTTTTATCTAGATTAGTAGCAGGGTTATTTTCATGTAATATTGCAGTTGGATCAGCCTTAGTGTCAGATATTACAAGTGCAAGTGAGCGAACAAAGTATGTAGGGCGATATAACTCAGCATATAGCTTGGGATTCGCTATAGGACCGCTAATAGGAGGTTATCTGGCTGGATCCGATAGTATCAATCCAAACTATTTTAATTCGTCTATATTCGCTGCAATTATAAATATAATAAATGTATTTATTCTAATCTTTTTTTTAAAATCACCTAAAAAAATAACCACCAAATCCTCAAGCCTAAGTGAGAATAATAAAATACTATCATTACTAAAGTATAAAAACCTTACATATCTCTTTGTTTTGTATTTTCTAGTTAATTTTGTTTTTTCGGGACTAAACGGAATTTTTGCACTATGGTCTGAGGATAGATTCAATTGGGGGCCACAACAAATAGGAATAATGATGTCATTTGTAGGCGTTCTTCTCGCATTTCATCAGGCTATATCAATCAATTTCTTTGTTAGTAAATTTAAGGAAGGAAAAACGATATTCTTTTCTATTTTATCAATTTTTATAGGAATATACACTCTAACCTTATCATTCAACTACATAATGCTATCAATAGCAATTTTCTTTTGTACAATGGGAATAGGAATTCTAAATCCAACAATAAATAGCCTGATAAGTATGAAATCAGATAAAAATCAAACAGGGTCCGCTTTGAGTATTAATCAATCTGGCTTAAGCATTGCAAGGTTTACAGGCCAGCCTTTCTCCGGCTTTTTCTTTCAAAACTTTTCAATAAATACACCTTTATATATTGGCTTGTTTATATTACTTGTCATACAAATAGTTTATGCAAAAAAACTAAACTCAGACCAATATGATTAGTTAGAACTATCTTCGCTTCTATAAAAGCTGACAGTCCCGGCAACATGTTGGAATAAAGCAGAATGTTCTTCTTTTAAAATATTCATCAACTTGTCTCCTTCTTCTAACATATTATTTTGAAAACAAGTTGCAGCTGTTAGTGGATAAAGTTGATAAAAATCTGGCCTAGCTCTAAGAGCTCGACCAAATGCTCTAATTGAATTGGTAAGCTCCCCTAACCCCTTATAAGAAAGCCCCATGTAATAATTTTTCTCAAACTTATCTTGCTTATCTTCTAACTTAGAAAAAATTTCAATTGCAGTTCTAAAAAAACCTTGCTCTAAACATTTTGAGCCGATCTGTATAACTACCTTCTTATTAAGTGGCAACAAATTAGATATTTTATTATAAAGTTTCTGCGCTTCATCAGTCCGACCTAAATTATAAAAACAATTGGCTTCAATTAACATCTTATCAAAACCATGAGGGCTTTCATATGAAATGGTATTTAAGCAAACCAAAGACTCATCAAATCTTTTCGAGGTCATAAGTGTTATAGACTTATTTACTAATGCATCAGAGTCGTCAGGGTTCTTTGCTAAAAAATCATCATAAATTGCTATGGCTTTTTCTAAATTTCCTGCCTTTACTTCTTCAAATGCAGACTTTAAAGAATTATCAGAATTGGTTCTTTCTTCCATATTATTAAAATACCATATTATATGAATTGTTTGTAAAACCTAAAAACTATGGAAATCAGGATGGTATATTATTTCAAACTTAGGCTTTGAAAGCACAGAAAAGGACTTATTATCGTCTAATATTAAATCCCAAAACTCAAAATACTCTTTTCTTGGATATCCCCAAGGTGTAACTTTAGATTTAGGGAAAATCAGCAGATAGCCGTTTTCCACTTTGGATTTTAAGAAAATCTTATAGCCTTCAGAGTCATAAATATTTGATGTAAAATAAAAATAATCTGCTGGAGCAATATTAAGTTCAAAATACTGTATGTAAGAACCTTCACCATATATTACTACCTTAGTCTTACCTAACAAAATTTGCTTTAAAGCCTCAATTTGTCTAACATCTGTGTTAATTTTTTTTGCTTTAAAAGCTGAATTAGATGACAAAAATCTATATTGATTATTCACTATTGTAGGAACGCCGAACTTATTAAAGGCTAAGGGAAACAATAAGAGAATAATTGGTACTACTTTTATAATTTTGGACTTTGAGAATTTTTCACAAAAGGATTTGAAGAACTTGAGGTTTAGGTCTGTATAAATAAATATCAGTATTAAAAAGGAAGTGCTAACACTAATAAAAGAAAGAATTGTATTTTTATAGAAGCAAAAAGTAAAATTAACTATGGTTAAAAAAAGTAAAAATAAGTATACGCTTAATCTCTCTTTTTTAATTTCCGATATTCTTGATACAATATTTGACGATAATAGCCCTATCAATAATAGTGCAATCCAAATTAGTGAAAATTTTTGAATTTTATTTGATTGAATAGAATATTTAAGAAACTGCTTGGTACCAATATTTTCACCTGAAGAATAAACGAAGACATACATTAAACCAAAGAGTATTGCAAAGATTATGAATTTAATTGAATTTTGTTTAATCCAAAGAGTAAAACCCTTTACTAAGTTCATCTTCATCTCAAACAACGAAAGCACAAAGAGTGTTAAGAAATAAGGTATAGAATATAAAACTCCCATGTTGAATGAAAAAATTAAAACTATCATCAGAATTACAAATAATCTTTTTGATTTCATTCCGTAGATTGAGGCAGCTAATGCAAGTGGTAGCCATAGATCTGCTCTTAGAGGTGAATATTGAATAAATACAGAGCCGAACTTCATATCTATTAAATAAAATCTTAAAAATACAATTGTAAAAGCAGCTAATGTTAAAATATATTTGTTTCTTATTAAAAAACTTAAAAGTTTATATAATCCAAGAAGATATATAAAAAGAATTAAATTTAAAAAGATATAGAAATTGTAGACTTCAAAACCAATTTTATCCCAAAGAGCTATTAGAAGAGGTATCAATAGATCATATTGAAAATATAATGAATTCAATTCAACTTTATTTAATATTCCTAGAGCTGGAAGAGCAAAGAACTCTAAATCATATTGTTGCAAAAAGCCAACAGGTAAAATTGAACAGAAAAAAATTAAAATACTATATGAATAAAACCTTCTTTTTGAATCATCTCTAAAGATAGCTATGTAAAATAAGCAAATATAAAAGAGAACAAATAGCCAGGATTTAAGATTATAAAAGTTATATTCCTGAAATTGCCAATAAAAACCAGAAGCTGTAAAATTACTCGTTATCCAAATAGTAAAGAAAACTATTATAAAGGATAGAAAAATATAATTTCGTATAATACTTTTACCTTTTATCAAAAAAGAGTCTTTTATAGCTGTTAGGTATAAGTTTAATAAAATATATATAAAGGATAAAAAGGTAAGAAGAAAGGATTCTATTCCAGTATTTCCTAAGGACCAGTAATTATTAAAAGGTGGAAAGAAGCTTGGAGGTGGGATTTGATACATAGGAAGATTAACTACATTAGGAAAGAAACTAAAAAGGAGATAAATAGGTAAAAAAAGTATAATTGGGTAATAAGCGTATGTGATAAATTTATCGCTACCAATATCACGACTCATATCATCATTATAGTCACATTATTCAAAAAAGTACCTAAAAACAATAATTTTGATTTGTTTTTTGTCATCTCAAGGTTTAAAATAGAAAATATTAATTTTATTCAGGAATTAAATGAAAAAAGATATTGTTATATTATCAGGTGGTTTTGACCCTATACATTCGGGACATATATCAATGTTCGAGGATGCAAGGGAGTTGGGGGATATAGTAGTTTTACTAAATTCTGATGAGTGGCTTATTAGAAAGAAGGGAAGCTATTTTATGGACTGGAAGGATAGAGAATCCGTCGCTAAAAATATACTAGGAGTCATAGATGTTCTTCATTTTAATGATGATGATGGGACTGCTGTGCATGGTATTACAGATGTAGTTAAAAAATATCCAGATCACCAAATTTCATTTGCCAATGGTGGAGACAGAAATAAGCAAACAACACCTGAAACAAAGTTTTGCTCTGAGAATGGAATAAATGAAATATTTAATGTAGGTGGAGGGAAAACCCAATCCTCTAGTAACATTTTGGATAAATGGAGAGACTCCCCTATGCCAAGACCGTGGGGTGAATGGCACTCTTATAAAGAATTCGATATTAAAAATCAGAAAGCTAAGTTGAAATCTCTGATAGTCAAACCAGGACAAAGACTCTCATATCAAAAACATAATCATAGGAATGAACACTGGTTTGTCATAAAGGGGGATGCTACAGTAGTTCTAAATGACAAAGAATATACAATCAATACCTTTAATCATTTTGATATCCCCGTTAATCAGTGGCATCAACTTATTAATAATGGGTCTGAAGAATTAATTGTAGTAGAAGTTCAATATGGAAAAGAATGTATTGAAGAGGATATAGAAAGAAAATAAATTGAAATCTTTGAATGTTATAATACCTTGCCTAAAAGAAGCAGAAAATCTTAAATTTCTATTGCCTCAGATTATTGAAAATCTAGAGCCTATTGGCCTGGAATATGAAATTATTATAGTTGACAGCTGTATTCCAATGGATGATTCGCCACAGATTTGTGATAAATTTACTAAAGTTAAATATGTTAATACTATTGGTGTAGATAATTATGGAAGCGCTGTTAAGACTGGAATTATAACTGCTACTAAAGAGTTTACATTGTTTATGGATGCAGATGGATCACACAACCCAAAGCTAATTCCAAAAATTATAGAAAAAATTAATGGAAAGGGGATTTGTATCGCTTCAAGGTATTGTGCTGGCGGTAAAACAAATGATAAGGTTACATCAATTTTTCTCTCTAAACTTCTTAATTTTGTATATTCATTGATCTTAAGAACCAAGTGTTCTGATTGGTCAGGAAGCTTTAAAATGTATAAAACAGGTCTTTTAAAAGAAATCCGTCTGGAATCTGAAAATTTTGATATAATTCCGGAAATTGTTTTTAAGACTACTAGGCTAGATAATACAAAAAAAATAGAAGAAGTACCATACACTTTTGATACAAGAGTACATGGTCAAACAAAAAGAAAACTTAAAACTTATTTAGACTTTTTCATAACATTGATAAAATTAAGAATTAGCTAATTATTCTAAATTCAATTCATAATTAATCATCATTTCGGCTAGTGACTCAAATTTTGTTTTTGGTTTCCAACCTAATTTATTGGTTGCCTTTGAACAATCTCCAAGAAGCAAGTCGACTTCAGCAGGCCTATAAAAGTCTTTACTACAAACTACTATCTTCTTTCCTGATTGCTTATCAATAGCGACGCTGTCTACGCCCTCACCTTGCCATTCAAAGCTTATTCCCGCGTGGTTAAGAGTAACCTCAACAAACTCTCTAACTGAATGGGTTTCTCCCGTAGAAACTACATAATCATCAGGTTCACTAGCTTGCAACATCAAGTGCATTGCTTCTACATAATCTCCAGCGAATCCCCAATCCCTTTTAGCATCTAGGTTACCTAAAACTAAATTATCTTGTTCGCCTTTTTTAATTCTTGCAATTGCTTTAGATATTTTCTTGGTTACAAATTCGTTACCTCTTAGTGGTGATTCATGGTTAAACAATATTCCGCAACATCCAAATATATTGTACGACTCCCTATAATTCATTGTTATAAAATGTGAATATACCTTGGCTACCCCATAAGGTGACCGTGGATAAAAAGGAGTCTCTTCACTCTGAGGTGTCTCCATTACCTTGCCAAACATTTCAGACGAGGAAGCTTGATAAAACTTAATGTTGGAATTTACGCTTCTAATTGCTTCCAAAACTCTTAATGTACCCAATCCTGTAACCTCTGCAGTATAAAGAGGAGTATCAAAACTTGCGCCTACAAAACTTTGTGCTCCTAAATTATATACTTCATCAGGACTTACAGATTCAATCACATTTCTAATATTTGTTTCTTCTAATAATTCAAACTCCTTAATTTTCACGTCATTCTCAACGCCAAGTATCTGGAGTCTTTCAGTGTTATAATTTGAATTTCTTCTAGCCGCGCCATACACCTCATAACCCTCTTTTAGTAAGTGTTTAGCCAAATAAGCTCCATCTTGTCCTGTAATCCCGGTTATTAGTGCTTTCTTCATTTAGAATCTCCTATGAATGATATTATAAATTAATAATTAAAATTTTTAAATTACACAATTAAAATGTGTAAAACTCGTACATTGCATTAAACATAAGGGAAAATTGATTACTAGAACCTTGCCTTTTTACAATTTGACTGTCCCCCGCATCACCTATAAGGCGGTTATAGCCGATATCAATAAAACCTGTGACTTTCTTACTAAGTGGAAATATAACTTTATTTGCAAGAGATACTTTGTAAATTCCAGATTCAGGCTTGTAGAATTGGTACATTGCATTAGGGTCATTAAAAGCTGGATATGGAGTACCAAACCATTCATTTAAATAATCTGCGTTAGCATAATTAAAGGACAATGAAGTCGTGTTAATTAATGGCTGTTTAAAATTAATCCATAATAGTTTCTCATATTTTAAAGATAGCTCGCTATCATAAGAACCGCTATAAAAACCTTTAGTGTCAGTTACAATTGAATATCCTAGAGCAAAGTTCATTGGAAGTGAGTAGCCTAAATCTAGTCCAACTTGAAAGTGTGGGTCTATTTCTTCAAGTCCTACTAAAGAATTATCATCACCATTTTGCCTACCAAAATCATATTGTCCAAAAATAGATAGATTAAACTTTTTATCGTTATAAAGACTTAAATCGGCATATGGACCAAAGAAATTAAATTCGTTTAAAGTTTTCTTGCTTTCATCTTTATACCTTAATGCAACCATGGGAATCCACATAAATCTTCTAGAGCTTGATCCCTCATATGTTGGCTTTGATATGAAACCACCTCCAACATAAACAGACGTACTATGCTTTTTTATTTCTTCATTATTGGCAGAAGCAAGTAATGAAAAAGTTAGTCCAAATATTAATAAGAAAATTACAAATCTATTCATAGCTTCGTCCTCACTGCAATTTTAGTTTAATCATCAATATCTCACAATCTCTCATTAAAAACCCATTTAGTCAAGTATTTAAATATTAATTCCTATACACGAAATATTTCATTAGAATGAACCTAAGCAATGCTGTGGGTAATATTAAAAAAGCCTGTGCAAGGTACAAATTATAGTTGTATTGATTACAAATAAACAAAACTCCAACCCCAAAAAAATAATTTGCTCCGTACACTAAAATAAATTTTGGAAGATTAGAGTAAGATCTATTATCAAACACAAATCTACCAAATGTAGTAAAATTGAATAGAATTCCTGAAATTGTGGAAAGTAAGGCCGCAATAGAGTAATGAATCCCTACCCAGAGGAAAAGAGCGAAGACTGAATACCCAAAAACGGTATTAATACCACCTATAACAAAGAACATTATTATCTTTTTATTATTATTAAAAAAATTTATAAGATTTTTCACTCTATAAATCTTACCAAATAAATTAAGCAAAAAAAATTATTTTAAAAATTTCAAGAAGATATCTTCCTGCTCTGAAGATAGCTCAGGAGACATCCTGTGAATTGGATTGGATTCCATGGAACCTGTCTTTGTAACCCTACTTTTAATTTTTGGGAAATATGTTTGCTCAGGATCTGTGGGTACTATGAATACAGCTGGCCCAATTTTATTAAACAAGTTTAAAAAAGTTTTATTATTTATAAAATCTTTACTTAACTTGTAAGCTTTTATTCCCCATGCATCAAATAGCTTTTCCCAGCTTGGCATTCCTAAACCACTTTGAATATCACATCCCATATATGTTCCACCAAAATAGTTTTTTTGTGTCATCCTTATTGAGGCATAACCTGAATCATCAAAGATAAAAGTCTTAATATTTAATTTATTGAGAATAACCGTCCCTATTTCTTGAATATTTTGAGAGAATCCACCATCACCTTCGAAATGAATGACCCTTTTTTTATTATTAGAGAATGCTGCACCAATTGCAGCAGAGAGACCGTATCCCATGGAAGCGAGGCCTTTATTAGAAGCAATCCTTTGACCCAACTTAGGAGTAAAAGATTGCTTAAAGGCAGTAAAAACACCTCCGCTGCTACAAGGAATAACGATATCATTTCTTTTGGCAATAAATGAAACATCTTTCATTACCAGATAAGGTGAGATAAAACCATTTCTAGTTTTATTTTCTTTATCAATAATTGGAAAAGCTTTTTCAACTTTTTTGCTAAACTTTAGCCAATCTGGATATGTACCAAGATTATGTTTTAGTAGTCTTGGTAAAAAATCATTTACATCAAAGCAAAAAGGCCATTTAACTTTTGGGTGACCTTTCCCCAACTCTCTTTTATCAATGTCAATTTGCACTATATCACCTACTGGTAAAAATTCTTTCCAATTGAATCCGGTTTGTTGTAGTCCCAATCTTGTTCCTAAAGCCAAAAGTAAATCAGATTGTTGAATTATAATATTCGCATGTCTTTGCCCCCAGGTATTTGGTATCCCAAAATAATTTTTATTCTTTGATGATATCCTATCCATCCCATTCCATGTTGTAAAAATAGGAATACCCAATCTAGATAAATCCTTTCTTAAACTATATGAAATATCTCTGCTGACGCCACCGCCAATTAATATCGAGGGTCTACTGGCTTTTTTTATTAAATTTACAATTTTTATAATATTCGAATTGGTAGCTAACTTCGGTTTTACTGAAATCTTTTTGATATTTCTTTTTATTTTATTAAATTTAGCAGCTTGTATATCAAGCGGTATCTCTATAAAAATAGGTCCCTTTCTTTCTATGCTCCCTATACCTAAAATAGATTTTAACTTCTCATATCCAATTGGCTTCTCAATTCTCAAGGATTTTAAAGTTATAGGGCTTACTATTGATACACCATCAATCTCTTGTATTCCTCTTTGAATCACTTCTCCCTTTGATAAATCATCTGTCTTTACCTGTCCACCTATAATTAAAACCTCTCTACTTTCTAAAAACGCACCTCCGATTGCTGTAACAATATTAGTCAATCCAGGTCCAGCGGTTACCAAAGCTATTGCTTTAGATTTATTGTTAGAAATTTCATTAAAGTATTCGGTAGCTATTCCTGCGGCAACTTCGTGGACAACAGGTATACAATTAAAACTTTCTCTGAAGCTGTCCAGCAAATGCATTATATTTCCACCTGAAACATAAAAACAATGTGTATAGTTTAGTTTTTTTAACCATTTCGCTAATTGATCGCTGTACTTCATTTTTAAAAACAATTATACACAAAGTATTTATTTTTTACTTGTTGTATTAACATATCAAAAAATATAAAATATTTTATGGCAATTAAAGAAAACGAAATCTTTAACCACCTATTTGTTTTGGAAATGGCCAACAATCATTGGGGCTCTGTGGACAGAGGCTTAAGTATAATAAATAGTTACGGAAGAATAATTAGAGAGAATGGTGTTAGGGCTGCAATTAAATTACAGTTCAGAGATTCGAAAACTTTTATTCATTCACAGTATATAGAACGTGACGATATTAGATATATCGGGAAAACTAAACAAACTTTTTTATCAAATAAAAATTTAAAAAAATTAGTTGATCAGATTAAAAAAATTGGTGCCTTAACTATGTCCACTCCATTTGATGAAAAATCAGTTCAAACTGTGGCGGATTTTGATCTTGACCTTGTTAAAATTGCTAGTTCTGATATAACAGATTGGCCCCTTATAGAAAAAGTTAGTACACTTAAAAAACCTACTATTGTGTCAACTGGTGGCGCACAGGAAGCGGACTTAGATAATATAGTAAAATTCTTTGCTAATAGAAATATACCTCTGGCATTGAATCATTGTATCTCACTATATCCAACGGAAGATTCTGACTTGGCTCTCAATCAAATTAAGTACTTAAAAGAAAGGTATCCTAAGAATATTATAGGCTTCTCATCTCATGAATATAACGATTGGTCCTCATCAATGCTTTTATCTTATGCTTTAGGTGCCAGAACTTGGGAGAGGCATGTAGATATTGAAGATGGAAATTTTGAAATTTCAAAATATTGCTCATTACCAGATCAAATAGATGAATGGTTCAAATCCTATTTTAAAGCAAAAGAAATGATTCAAGGGCCTGATGATTCTAGAAGATCTATATCCAAGAAGGAAAGAGCATATTTAGATTCACTCACACGAGGAATCTATGCAAAAAAAGATATAAAAAAAGGGTACAAGTTCGATAAGCACTCTTTTGATAAAGACTTTTATTTATCTATACCTTTAAACAAAGGTCAATTATCCTGCAATGAAATCATTAACGATGTAACTCTTACTAAGAACATTAAAAAAGATGAGATACTATCGATTGCACATATTGATGGCCCTTACAATACAAATAAAAAATTAAGAAAAGTAATTCAAGAAAGAGGGTATGAAAAGACTAAAATTGATTAATTAAAAATTTTTTCATTCCCTTTAGTGTTAAAGTTTCTTTGTCTCCCAAGACTAGAACCTCTCTTTCCAATTTATTTTTTAAAAGCCAGGAGAGTATCGGAATTTTATTCGGAATACCGCCACCCAGAACTACTTTGGATTTTGCGCTAATCTTGCCATCCAAAAAGCTTGAATATTGATTGGCAAATGAATTTATAAGGGACTTAAGTATCGTCTTTTGTGAAATTTTATTATTAGTTTTGACCATATTATAAATTTCATCAAATGCAGAACTTTCAGAGTCTAAAAAAGAGTTAAAATTAATTTCCAAAACCCCTTCTTTAAAATCATTCTCTCCCAAGTTTATTAATTGTTCCCAAAAATTTATATTTAAATCTAGTCGCTTATAAAATTTATTCCATGACTCAAAAAACCTCCCAGCAGGAATATGTGATATGCATTGCAGCTTTTCATTGTTAAAAAAAGGTCTTTCTTCTAATCCAAAAGAAGACTTGTTTTTCGAATTGGAAATAATTTGTGAGCCTGTTCCAATATTAATTAATATTTGATCATTTTTCACCTCAGAACCAACAAAAGCAGCCTGTAAATCACCAAAGCCAAAATATAAATTAAATTCATACCCTTTAAAGGAAATGCAACCTATTGGCTTTGCGTAATCATCTAACACCGAAGGGAATGAAATTGGTAAGTTTTGACCAGTTATCAAATATACATCTTCTTTCTCTCCTAGCTCTGAATAGAAGCCACTGGAATGTAGTATAGTTTTACAAGCACGTCCATAATGTTCTCCAAGTTCATTACAGATAAGCTGAGGTAAAGTTAAGAAAACACTATTTTTTTTTAGATTATTATCTAGAAATTCTCCTAGAACATTAACAACGGGAAGACCCGGCCTAAGCTTCATCATCGTTTTAGCTATAAAATTATTTTCCTCGAGTATTTTTATAGCAATGTCGGTCTTAGAATGATTAAACCTCCAACTACTGTAAAGGACTTCCTTTGAACCACCCTCAGGAACCAAAGCATAGCCATGCATTTCTGAACATATATAAATCTTTAAATCTTTTTTGGATTTTTTAATCCCTGATTCATGAAAATAATAATCTAAATGACAAACCATTGAATTTGAGAAAAAAGAGCTTGGAATACTTTTAGAGTTTCCATATTTCATAAATGAACCCTCTGATTCGAAAGAATCTATATGTGACTCAAAGATAGAACTATAGTAGACAGACTTAATTCGTGAAGCACCGTAATCAATTAAAAGAACTTCGGACATCAGATTTCTTCGAGGACGGATTTTACAGATTTCTTGATTGTTTCAACAGAGGCCTTATTTAGAGTTAATTTGCAAAAATTAATTTTACCAATTTCTGTTGGAACAGCAATTTTTAGCATCCTACCTTGGGTTTTTTTATCATTAATCAAGTAATCATTAATTGATGAAAGATTAATTTCTGATAATTTTTTAATAAATCTCGGCATTAAAAGTTTTTTTGCCAAGTCTAAAATCAATTTGTCTGATGCTTTATCAAGACCAAAACAATTAACTGAAATTCTATTTTCAATTAGTAAGCCTAATGTAATTGCTGTTCCATGAGGAATATAAAACTTGGACATTGGCTCTATAGCATTTCCAAGACTGTGTCCATAATTTAATGATCTTCTTTCATTGGACTCAAACTCATCTTTCTCAATCACGGATTTTTTAATTAACAATGAAAGATATATAATCTTAGTTATAGATTTTCTATCTAAATTTAGGGCTTTATCAATATTGGCTGAAAAAATCTTAAGAGATTCCATACCGCCTATAACTGATAATTTGAGAGACTCTCCTAAACCTGACATGAAGTCTTTTCTAGATAATGTAGATAAAAATTGTGTATTAAGAATTACTTGGCGAGGGGATGAAAACAAAGCATAAAGATTTTTTATATTATCATAATTAAGTGCAGTCTTTCCTCCAATGCAGCTATCAGTCATAGATAACAATGTTGTTGGAAAGTAAATCCAACTTATTCCTCTTTTGAAAATAGAGCAGGAAAAAGCACCAATATCTTGAACGATTCCTCCACCTACAACTATTATTGTAGAGGACTTAGTAATCTTATTTTCTTCCAGGAAATTTGTAAATTTTATACATTCAAAAATATTTTTTTTATTTTCTTTAGCTAGAAACTTATAGACTAAGGCATTTTTCTTTGAAATTTTAGAACCATAGAATTTGTATATATTGGAATCAATTAGTAATACGGGATTTATTGCTTTAGAAATAGCTTTATTGATTGATACTGATACAGGTTCATGGATGACATTTAATCGATAATTCCAAGGTGAAGAATGAATATCAAGATTCTTAGCAAAATTAGCCCTTGTACTGAAATCATAATTGAATTTTTTGTTATCTATAAAAAAATTTGGCATTTAGTCTTCCCAAAACCCACCCGCGGCTATTCCTCCGTCTACAACAAATTCCTGCCCTGTAATATACGATGCTTTTGGTGATAATAGAAAAGATGCTAAGTTGGCAATATCTTTTGGCTTACCTAAGCGGCCAATTGGAATTTTTCCTATAATTTTTTTTAATCTTTTTTTAGAATTATTACTTCTTGTCATTCTAGTATCAATAAAGCCTGGTGCGATACTATTAACCCTAATACCTGAGGAACCAAGCTCTAAAGCTAAATTTTTCATTGCACCACTTAAAAAGTGCTTAGAACTTGAATATAAAAACCTACTATCTTTTCCGGTGGACGCAAAAAGGGAAGATATTATAAGAATTGAAGAATTACGATTCTTTGGCATTTTTACGATTAAATTTCTCAAGATAAGAATAAAAGATTCGAAATTGACTTTATATGAGTAATCGAAATCCTGTCTTTCAAGTTTTAAAAATTTTTTTGGAACATTGGAAGCTGCAACAAAAATTATTGAATGATATTTTGTGTTATTTTCTAATAAAAAATTATCTACTGACTCTCTAGAAGATAAGTCTAAAGTCTTTGATGATGTGCCATCAACAAAATAACCATCTTCATTTAAAGATTTTTTGATAGACAATCCGATATTACTTTTTTCACCTATTAATAAAACCCTTTTAGCCATAGTAAGTGCTCGCTTGATAACAAAAACCCTATAAAAATTAAGAATGCCATATTTTATAATATTTCAAAATCTATTTATCCAGTAAAAGAGTGTAATTTGATATACCAAAAACAATCTCTCTAGGATCACCGTTATCAAGACTTGAAGATTTACTTGTTATGAGCACTGTGGTCTCACCAGGCTCTATTGGTAATTTAAGAATAAAGTCTTTACTGACTCGTAAAGTTTCATCTATTGTCGAGTCTTTATATCTAATTTTAATTTGCAAATTATCATTACTAGGTCTGATAATAGAAAAATCCAAAATTATATTTTGTAAAGACTCAGTATCATTATGTAATATAATTTTTGATTTACCTGATGACCACCTTAAAAAGTTCGTTGCATCTCCCTCCTCGTTATAAAAGTTAACGAAAGACAGTGAAACTTTATCTAGGATTAGGCTTCCTATCTCATACTGTGACGAGGATCTAGTTCCACCAAGTGCCCTTGCTTTATTAAAGTCATAATAAATATCACCACTAAATTTATTTATACTATTATTTGTTGAATCGTAAATTTTATATTCTTTAAATTTAAATCTTTTATTTCTTTGGTTTTTATTAACAATTTCAAGTGGCGCAAATATAACTTGGCCAGACTTCTTATCTTTAAGGAAATAATAACTTAACCCATATATTTTATCCCATTCTTTATAGTACAAGCAATAGGGAAATTTAGTTTCTAAATACCATTTAACATTAAATTTCTTGTTTAAATTGTCTATCTCCTTTTGAGATAAAGAGACCTTAGATGAATCAACATTTACAGAGCATATGTTCAACTTTGATTGCATTTCCATAGAGTAAAACCAGAAGTGGTCAGAAGGATACCTCTCATCTCTTAATATTAGGTCATCATTAGTAACACCCTCTAAGATCCCAGACTCTATAGACTTTCCAAGCAAATCTCTAGGGTATTTATAAATTTTGTTAGATTCATTAACTACATGATAGTTCTCAATTCTTGTTACAGAAATTGTTGAGACTATAATTAAAAATAACAACATGGTCTTTAAAAAAGAACGCTCAAATTTTCCAATAAGTATAAAAAATAAACTAGATAGTCCGAAATATTGAAAAAAAACTAGCAAGTAACCATAGCCAAAGCCTGCATTAATAATATCTGTTTGGTGTCCTGATATAGCAACCACCAATGATGGTATAAAAATTAATAAAAAGGAAAATAAAGCCAAGAAATTGAGTCTATATTTATCTATAGAGCTACAAAAGGTAATTCTTAAATTAATAAATCTTGATAAAATCCAACTAAGAATTAGTGGCACTAGTAGGTCAATAGTAGCTATATTTAAAATAGGAAAGTTATCAAAGCCTGCTGAAAATCTCCAAGAAAAAGGAATAGTTGATGTTATTTGAAGAAAGAGCGCATATAGAAGAGAAACTAAATCTAAGTGCAACTCTGTACTTGGATAAAGATTTAATGGTGACAGAAAATTCAATTTAAATAGCACATGAGAAACGATAAAAGTCAGCGGAAGAAATATTAAGACTAAAGACTTTTTAAAGGATTTGTTATTTAAATAAGCAATCATGAAATAAAATACAGGACTTATATAAGCTACCTCGTAACTTAAAAGTGAAAGGACAAAAACAAAATTAAAAAGTAAGAAATAAGACTTTTTTTTAATTTCCAAGTATTTGATTAAAAAGTTAATTGATAGGAATAGATATAGACAAGCAAGTGGTATAGATGGAAAAGCTAAAATAGGGTCATGCCAATATCTAAACTGGAAAAGTATTGGCACTAAAAAAATTATACAATATGAAAACGGTTTTGATTGAGTTATATGTTCCAGTATTTTTCTAAAATAAAATAAATTTAAGTATATAATCAAAAAGGCGGTTATTTTGAATAAAAGCAATGAGGGGAATAAATAAAAATAAGTGAACCATAAAATCCAATGAAAAGGATTAAATCTACCTAAACTTAGCCAATTTGTAATCTCAGCAAAAATCTTATCAAAAAGATTAATATTAGAATGTATTAAAGTTCCTCTAAGTTGAGAAGTGTAAGCATCATCAGAAATAAATCCGCTAGAAAACAAAGGTAGAATTACCCATCCTAGCCAAAGCAATAAGAGAATATTCAATCTGTTTGAAAAGTATTTTTTTATAGCTAGTAAATATGAATTTATATAATTCCAAATATTCATATAAATTTTCATCATTGAAATTATAAACAAACTAGAATCAAATTAAAATTATCTATGTTTATTGTGAATTTTAGATTGATGCCGCAGATACTTAAGAGAATTAACTACTGAATGTTTAGTTTTTCTATTTCTAACTCTTTTTCTCCATAGAATAAAAGATTTTAACTTAAGATTTTTCCTCATGATCTTAATAACATCTTTTTCGTTTACATTGTACGAATTAAAAATACCCTCGAAAGGAGTTTTGTCCTCCCAGGCCATTTCAATTATTCTTGAAATATCATAAGGAGTTAACATAAAAATAATATAACTAATAAATCATGATTTGAATCAAAAGATTAGCAATTAGCCCTGCCCCCACATCATCCATAGTAATACCAAGACCACCAGGAAGTCTCTCAAAAGATCTAACAAATAGGGGTTTCCAGACATCGAAAAGTCTAAATAAGAAAAAAGCAATTACTAAATTTGTTAGAGAAAAGGGAACGAAAAGCATTGCAACAAAAATTCCTGCCACCTCATCAATAACTACACATAAAGGATCTTTAGAATTAAAAATTTTTATAGCATAATCAGAGGTTATTATGGATACAATAATTACAAATAAAGTAATTAGTAAAATATGCAGACTTGAAAGAACATATAAATTATTTAAATAGTAGTATAGAATAGCCCCCCCTAATGTACCAAAAGTACCAGGTAATTTTGGCAAGAACCCCATATAAAAAAAAGTAGAAATAAGTTTATTAACAAAATTCATAGATAGTTATAATAAATTATTAGAAACAAGAAGAATAGCTATAATATTTTCTATCCTTGTCTTTAGTTGATATCAATTGTAAATTAAAAATGTGAATATCAATTCAGCTAATACCAAAAAAAATATAGCATATATAGCCTTAACAACTTTTTGGTTCTACTTTTTCACTGGCGGAAAACTGATAAATCCCTTTTATGTAGATTGGATATTTCCAAGTGATACTGAAACACATTGGTTAGGATGGCAATTTTTTAAAGATCAATCTTTATTTATTTTTCCTATTTTTAAGAATATTAATTATGGCTTGGAACTTGGATCCTCCTTAGTTCTTAATGACTCTTTAGCAATTATGGCAATAATGTTTAAACCCTTTTCAAGTTTTATTCCTTTTGAATTTCAATATTTTGGAATATGGACATATATTTGCTTTGTCTTACAAGGCTTCATTGCCATGAAAATTGTTAGTAATTTCTCAGATGATTTATTGATTATAGTTTTATCTGGTCTTCTTTTTGTCATGTTGCCTCCGTTTCTATGGAGATTACATGGCCACTTTGGACTCCTAGGTCACTGGCTTATTCTATCTGCTTTCCTTATCTACATAAGCTCTAAGGACCTGAGATTGGAACTTTGGACTACTTTAATAATCCTTTCCTTATTAATTAATGCCTATATAAGCGCTATGTTAATAGGAATATTTATTGCGGATTTAATAAAGTATAAAATTATAAATCCAAAAGTATCATCTAAGAGGCTTATTTTAGGTTTTGGAAAATTTATATTTATAATTTTATCAGCATTAGTTGTTTTTGGATATTTCATGATAGGGAAAGGCGCTGGTGGGAAAGGTTTTGGAAAATTCAACGCCAACATTAACAGTTTCCTCGATCCTGATCAAATATGGTCGTTAGCATTAGGAAATCTTCCTACTCCTGAAGCTGGATATGAAGGCTTTGCTTTTCCTGGATTTGGAATATTACTAATTGTTATTATAGCTTTGATAACTTTAATTACTAAGAAAGGTGTGATAAAAAAAAATAAAATTAGGGTTTATGTTCCAATAATCATAATTTCTATTGTTGCCTATATTTTTGCTTTATCAAACAATGTTACCTTTGGACAAAATATTATATTTAGTTATGAATTACCTAACTTTCTCAGCTTTATAACAAAGACATTTAGAACATCTGGAAGGTTTATATGGATCATTTTTTATTTAATAGTAATCGGTTGCTTTGCATGTCTAATTCAAAATTATTCAAAGAGAATCTTAAGGATAGTATTTTCTTTAGTTGTGGTTGTACAATTTGCAGATTTATACGAAGCAAGAAAATATTTTAATTTAAAGTTCAACTCTCCAACTATAGTGAATCAAAGAAGCGAAGCATGGTCTTCTCCAATGGTTGACCCACTGTGGAAAGATATTGCTAAACAATACGATACAATCAATTATGTATTTACTAGCAATAGACCAAAAGATTATTTCCCTATTTCACATTTTGCGGCTAAGAATAAAATGAAAATTAACACAGGATATTTCTCTCGAGTTAGTAAAAAGAGTGCAAAAATTATTAATCTTAGGCTAGAAAAAGATATTAAGAATAAAAATATAAATGAAGGAACACTATATTTCATCTATGATAATAAAATTTGGGAGTTTATAAAAGAAAATTATGAAAGGGATAATTATTTAGTAATTGAACTAGATAATTTTAAAATTTTGGCTGTGGCTCTAAAATAAAAGATATCTTTAAAAATTTTAAAATATGATTATAATCTAGTTTCAAATGCAAGACCTAGAATTTGATTATCTATATAAGAAATATGCCCACCTCCTCCCTTCAAAAGAGAGGGATATATATTTATTAAGAGAAGCAATTTTTGGATTTAGTGAAATCAGAAATTATTTAGAAAACTTAGAAGGTAAAGTTCTTGAAGTTGGTTGCGGTCCAGGATTGCTATTAAATGAACTTTCAGATATTTTTCCTAACAATTCTTATCTTGGAGTTGATCCATTTATATCCAGTTATGAGAAATTTAGTAATATCTTAGATTCAATAAATAAAGTTAAGTTTATTAAAGCGAAAATTGAGGATTTTAATACAGATGAAAAATTTGATTTAATTTTTTCTATTAATGTATGTGAACATGTTGAGAGTTGGGAATCCTATATTGAAAAGACTCAATCATTATTGAAACCTAATGGTGTATCTATAATACTTTGTCCAACATATGATTTACCATACGAAACACATGTAATAATTCCAATAATCATCAACAAAGATATAACATATAAGATTTTTGAGAAAAAAATAAGATCATATGAGGAGAATCTGGGAATACAGGGTAACTGGGAATCAGTAAACTTTATAAAGGCCAGGCATGTTAAGAAGTATATTAAAAATAAATACGAAGGAAACTTCGACTCAAATATTCATGATAGATTATTTAAAAGGTTTACCCATGATAACTTTTTTCTGGAACGCCATGGATTATTAGGAAAATTTTGCCAGTTCTTATATAAAATCAAACTTAATAAATTCATCTTCAATATATTAAGAATACCCTTTCCTTATATGAAACTAGAAATCAAAAACTTTTTAAAATAGTTTTTCTGTGTTTTAATCATTTAATAAATGATGAATAAAAAATATAATATATATGCTGCAATAACGGTTGGATTAGCATGCTTTTCTTTCATTATTGGTTTTGATGTAGTTAATTTTAATAATATATATTGGTTAATTGATTGCCCAATTATATGTGATGCTCAACAACATTTACTGGGGTGGCTTTTCTTTCGTGAAACAAGTGTAATTCAATTCCCAATACTAAAGAATATATCTTTTGGTTTATATACGGGCAGCTCAATAATATACACAGATTCGTTACCAATCTTTGCTATCATATTTAAGTTCTTCAATGGCTTTATAGATTTTGAATTTCAATACTTTGGGCTTTGGATTTTAGTATCTTTTTTATTACAAGCTATCATTGCAGATAAAATATTAAAACTTTATATTAATGATAACAAGTTTAGGTTAATCTCAATTGTATTTTTTTGTATTTCTCCAATATTCTTAAATAAACTTTTTTTTTCTCATCTGGCTTTAGCGTCGCATTGGATAATTCTTTTAAATATCTATATATATCTAAAGGGCAACTTCAAATTTAAGAATTGGATTCTACTAATAATATTATCTAGCCTCGTGCATGGTTACTATATAGGCTTTACTTCAATTATATTCCTTATGGCCCTTACCAAGGAATACCTGACGAATAATAAAATTAAGAATATTGCCGGACACTTCATCGCCTTTTTCTCTTTCCTAGCGGTACTACTTTATTCACTTGGCTACTTCATGATAGGTGGTGGTTTTACTAATCATGGTTTTGGAAAATTCAAAATGAATTTAAATGCTTTATTTGATCCAAAATCAGAAGTTACTTTAAGTGCATCAAGAATTTTTCCAGAACTTGATACCCCTAGCATAAATGCAGGTTTTGGTGACTATGAAGGTTTTAACTTTTTAGGATCTGGAATCATTTTTATGCTGCTCATTATTACTCCGATAATAATCTATCATTTTGAAAATTTAAAATTAAAAATCAAAGAACCGCAGAATATAACAATATTAATATTTTTCTTTCTAATTACTCTATATTCTATCTCAAATAATATATACATCGGAAACATAGAGCTTTTTTCATATGATCTACCAAACTTTACTAAGATTATTACAAAAACTTTTAGAAGTTCCGGAAGATTTTTTTGGATTAACTATTATCTAATATATTTTTTCATCTTTGTAATCCTATTTAGATATTGCAAGAACTATAAACATCTTATTGTTGGGATATTTTTAATAATACAGATTTTTGATATGATACCAACTTTCAAGCAAGTTAATAATGTTTTCTATAAGAATAAAAGTGACTATGCTAAAATATACAAAGAAAATATAAAGCTACAAAATCCTGCCTGGGACCTTTTTGCAAAGAAATATAAAAAAATTATATATGTAGTTCCAACAAGGTTCCCTAAAGAATATTTTCCCCTAGCCTACTTTGCAGCAAAAAATAAGCTAAAAACAAATTTTGGTTATTTTTCAAGAGTAAACAAAAGAACTGTAGCTAAAAAGAACAGTGAATTATTAAGCAAAATAAATCGCAACGACTTTGATAAAGACTCTCTATATATCTTCTTCAACGATGAATCTTGGGAAATTTCTAGAAAAAAAAATCCAGCTATTACAAAGACAATAGATGGCTATAGAGTTTTGGCCCCCTAGTCTTTTCTTATTATTTCTCTAATTGAATATAAAGGATGTCTTTCTATATTTTGTATAATTCTAAATAAATATTCTCCAATTATAAAAAAACCAAAGAAAATAAATGAAAATACTAAGGTTTTTAACCAAGAAGAGGCTATGAAGTCAAATAAAAATAATAAAACACTTGAAATAAGTAAGAGTAAGCCGAAAACAAAATAAGATCTAAGAAAAAGGCCGCTATTATTTATAAAAAGAGAGCTAGCTAAGAAAATTAATTTTGAAACAGTATAAGCAGATTCTCCTTCGCTTCTTTTGCCCTGAACAATCTCTGCTGAACCAATGTGATTTGTGACCTTAATGATTAACACGCTAAGGCTTGGATTGAGAGTGTTAAACTTAAGTACTTCTGATCCAACTTCTCTTTTCATAATCCAGAAAGCACTTCTTTTTGTACCCTCAGGGTATTTTAAAATATTTCTCTCTATTGATGTATATATATAGCTAAAAAACTTTTTAATTGGTCCATGAGTCTTTTCTTTGAAATTTCCAAAAACTACGTCATAGTCCTCTACCTTTTGCTTATCAATCATAGAGGCCAAATCCTCCGGTCTATGCTCTAGATCACCATCCATTGTTATTAAGAAGCTTCCTTTTGCATTGTTTATTCCAGCTAGAATAGCTGCCTGTTGACCTGCATTTTTAAAAAAAGTGATTATAGTTATGCTTGCTTCGGTGTCATTTTGAACTTTCTTCATAGTATTCAATGTTTCTGGGTTCGACGAACCATCATCAATAAAAAGAATTTCAAAATTATAATTATTTGAATCCATAACTTGTTTAATTCTTTTTGTTAACTCAATTAAGGACTCAGAAATATTGAGAACAGGAATAATTATGCTGTATAGAGGCTTGTCACAATTCATTAGGAAATAGTATCATAAAGGCAAAATTAATAAATTACTTAAAATCAAAGTTCTTAATAAATACCCTATAGCCATCTATAGTTTTACATAAGTCCTGCGGTAAACATTTATCCAGAGTGGAAGCCCATTGATCCTCAAGGTCATTATCGAAAACATAAATTGATTCTAAATCAAAAGTGCTTGCAGCTAGAATTTTATCAATATTAGAATAAATCTCTGCTTTTTTTTCTCCCTTATACCTTGAAAAATAACCAAAATTAGTAGACATTTTATTTTTAGCTGCAAAAAATACCAATGGATAAGCATTTTTCGGTCTATTTTTAGGATATACGTAAATAATTTTTTTATATTTCTCTCCTATTCTTTCCCATTCTTTAGAAATAAGTGGAGAGTCCCAAAAGGAATTCAAAGTTTTAACTATTTCAATGTTAGACTTTTCTGTACTATTAATATAGGGCTTTAAGTAGTAGTTTCTAGTATCAGATATTTTTAATCTAAAATTTGAAGCAACACCATGAAAATCAATAATCTGTATCATTAGCAAAATTGGTAGAATAAAAGTATAAATTTTTAAATTTTTTGATCTTGATAAAACAAAGAATATTGCACAATATATCAAATAAAATAGTAACCAAACCATTCTTCCTGATGATCTTAAAGGTCTAGTGATCACCTTAAAAATCTCTGGCAAATCAAATTCAAATAAAACAAATGTTCCGAAAGTAACTTTATTTGTCACAGCAAATAAAAAGAGTAATAAAGAAAGTGACAAGATAAAAATGTTTCTTTTTTTGAGTAATGAGTTCATTAAAGATTTATTGCTATAGAGCTCATATAGAACAAAAGACAATAAGATGATTATTCCTATGCCTAAAAATGCAAAGCCTTCGTAGTCATTAGGTATTGTCCCTATGTCAGGCATTATCTGAGACCAAAGTTTATTATCATTAAAAAAGGTATTTAAATTTGCTCTATAAAGAGAATATCCACCACTACCTATGCTGATCCCATTTGAGAAGTATCCAAAGATGTAAAGCGAGAGGGATAGTAGGGAAATTGCTATAAAGAAGAACCGAAGACATTCTCTGCCATTGAAATTTTTTATATAAAATCTATAAATTAAATCAAATATAAAAATACTTAAAATTATTGCTAAAATATAGGCATTTACTAAGGCAGTCAAAACCAATAGAAGTATCCAGTTCCTGAGGCTAAAGTTAGAAGAATAAAATATTATAATTCCTAAAATAATTAGCCAATGCCCCATCAATGAATAATGTCCCCAAAGCCTCCAAAGAAAAGGTGGAGACAATATGAAGAAACAAGCACCAAAAAAGGATATTATTTCATTCTGAGATATTCTCCTTAGTAAGATAAAAGATAATTGTCCCTGAAGAACAAAGCATATAAGAATCCATAGTCCAAAGTATTGAAAATCTAAGGGTAAAAAGGAAGCAAATGGTTTAAATATTAGTGCCATTAATGGTAAGGAATCATTAATTGCTATAGATGAAGAGAGCTCCATTCCATAGTTGTAATTTTCAAAAATAGGAAACTGAAAAATTGAGGTCTCTTTGAAGAATAGCCAATTTATCCAATGCCAACCAGAGTCACCAGGAAGTAGCCATTCATTTTGTGTAAAAATTATTGGAGTACCACCAGTAAAATAGATGAAAACAAAAAATGAGAAGATGATTAGGTAAGATTTTAAAAATTTAATATAAAGACTCCCTATTATATTATCTTTAGATGGAAATATTCTACTATAATCTCTAAGAATTTAATATTATATAAATCACAATATTGAGATAAAATTGCTCTAATTTTAATTAATAGCTAAGATTACATATGGACCTTGCAATTTTAAGAAGCAAATTTATTAAAAATAGAGACCTTTTTATCTTGTCTTTGTTATCCATTGCTTTATTTGAATTTATCTTTGGATTTCATCTAGTTGATTTTCAAAACATCCATTGGCTACCGGACGATGCTTTTAATGGGTTCTTGGGGTGGTCTTTTTATAGGAATGCCGAAGAAACCTTTCCCCTATTTAATATTTATAGTTATGGGATGGGTATTGGGTCAACAATTATTTATACGGATTCGCTGCCAATTTTTGCTTTAATCTTCAAACCATTTGCTTCCTTTTTACCCTTAGATTTTCAATACTTTGGATTATGGCTCTTGCTTTCTTTTTTTTTAACTGCATTTTTTGGTAACAAGATTTTAACGAAAATTGGCCTAAATTTTATATCAAAATTCTTTGTAGTTATAATGCTACTTTTATCTCCAATTGTTCTTGAAAGATTTATCGCTGGTCATTTTAATTTAATGTCTCATTGGATAATTTTGTGGGGGATTAGCCTTTATCAAAATAGAGAAGAGAAAATATCAAGGTGGTTACTTATTATCCTTGTATCAATTCTTACACATGGGTACTTGTTCGCAATGACTATAGGTATAGCTATATTTTCTTATATAGCTAGCATTAGAGATTTTAGTGAGACCAAATTATATTCAAATAAGAAAAATATCTACAATATCTTATTATTGCTTATCTTCTCAATATCTGCTTTAACCGCATTTGGATATTTTGAAGTTCAAGCTGATGAAGTATTTCATGGAGGATGGGGCGGATATAGACTTGACTTACTATCATTCATCAATCCAATTGGACGAAGTTTAAATTGGTCGTATATATTGGGAGATTTATTTGCATTTCAGCCTTCTAAAATTGGAGATTTAATTGAGGGTTTTAATTATTTTGGCCTTGGAATCCTACTGAATATTTTATTGGCAATTCTAATTATATTGAAGGAAAGATTCTTTTCCCATGAAATTACTAAAATCAGTGGAAGAGCAAAAATTTTATTTATCTTCTCTATGCTTTTGATTCTATTTTCTCTGACTAACAACGTCACGCTTGGAGGGAATGAGCTTTTTACTTATAACATGCCAGAATTCTTAAAACCATTAACTAAACCCTTCAGAGCATCGGCCAGATTCTTTTGGCCTGTATACTACCTAATATTTATCTTATCAATTTTTATCAATTTCAATTACTTCAAGAAAAATTATTTTAAACAAAATCAGTATTCATCAATTAATATTCTCTTCTTGTTTATAATGTTAATACAGATAGTTGATATAAGTCCGGGTATTAGAACAATTAAAACTTTTACGAATAAAGACTATATAGCAAATGTAGTTAAAAACTACCCCAAGCAGACTAAATTAGCTAATGCTACAAAATCATATAAAAAAATAATTTATGTATTTCCCGAATATGCTAATAAGAACTGGCGTGAACTTGTGTATTTTGCTTATAGGAACAGTAAGGATATTAATTTTGGCTATTTTGCTAGAAGAAATTGGGATACGCAAAAAAAATATATAGTTGATATAGAGAGGAGCTTTGATATTTCTAATTTAGATAAGGACTCCGCTTACTACTTTAGCGATAAACTTAAATTTAACGAATATTACAAGAAGGTTTCATTGACCAGCAAACAAATTACCATTACAAATCCTAACAATGTTGTCCACATGCTAATATTGCCTAACAAATAGACTGTATTAATTGATTTAATGGAGTTCGACCATATAATTTAAGAATCTATGATAAAAAATATTTCAAGGAAATTTGATTTCATTACTATAATTACATCGCTTATTTTGTCGATATTGGCTTTTACATATTTTTGTGATTTGAGAATACTAAACCCTACTTTCAATAAATGGTTGATGCCCGGTGATTCAGAAACATATTGGCTTAATTGGTTATTTTATCAAGAATCAACCTTGTTCCAGATACCAATTTTTAAGAATTATAACTATGGCATGGATCTTTCATCAACGATAGCCTTAAATGACTCACTCCCAATTATGGCATTTGTTTTTAAAGTATTTCAAGATTTACTTCCAGTCAATTCGCAATATTTTGGATTATGGATATTTATTTGCTTCTTTCTACAAAGCTTTTTTTCAATTAAATTACTTAGTAAATTTTCCAACGATACCTTTATTGTCATATCATATTCAATCTTTTTTTTATTAGCTCCTGTTTTTATATGGAGATTATGGGGGCATTATTCGCTTATGGCACATTGGCTTATCTTGGGCTCACTGAATATATACTTCAATAAAGACTTTAAACTTCTAAATTGGCTAACTATTTTCTTTTTTTCATATTTAACTAGTGCATATATAGCAGTGATGATGTTTATAATTTTTCTAACAGATGTTTTCAAAAGAAAAATTAATAATAAGATAAATACAAAGAATATTTTAAAAATTTTTCTTATATTCTTTAGTTTCAGTTTAGCCTCTCTATACGCAATAGGATACATCGACCCAGGAACTAAGCTTAGTACGTCAGGCTTTGGAACATATAAAGCCAATCTAGCAACATTCTTCGACTCAAATCATCTTTGGTCAAATATTTTTAGTGATATAAAGTCTATAGAAGGTGAGCATGAAGGTTTTGCATTTTTAGGTTCTGGAATAATTTTATTAATGTTAGTGACAATTCCTGGACTTTTTTTTAGAAAGAAAAATATCAACTTAAGAAAAATAGATGGTTTAAAATATATACTTATAATATCTATTTTGTTATTTATTCTAGCACTCTCAAACAACGTACATTTTAGCAATATAAGCTTAATCAATATGGACTTGCCAAAAATTATAGAAAAAACCTTTGGAATAATTAGAGCCTCAGGAAGAATGGTTTGGATTCCATTTTACCTAATATACATATTGCTTTTTATTGCACTTAATTCATTAGAAAATAGAAAATTAGCTAAGACTTTAATAATATTTGCAATAATTATCAACATATTAGATATGAATAAAGTTTCAAACCTTTTTACCTTAAAAACAGGTGATATTAATCTAAATTTTAAGAAAGTATATTCAGGACCCCAGCATCAAAGTGAATATAAATACTGGAGAATGCAATGGGACTCACCCCTAAAATCAAAAGAATGGATTAACTTTTCAAAAATGTATAATCAAATAAATTATGTATATCCAAAGAATAGACCTAATAATTATTTCATTTTAGCTTTGTATGCTGCGAAAAATAAAATGGCTGTAAATTTTGGCTCCTTTTCAAGAGTTAAAAAGCAACAGGTAAAAGAAGAAATAAATAGACTGAGACTAATAATTAAGAATAATGAATATCAAAGCAACACTTTATATTACTTTGATAATAAAATAGATTGGGAATTAGCTAGAAAAAATAAAAGGACCGGGGATCTGGTTGAAATAATTGATGGGTTAATGATTTTGGCACCAGAGTACTATAAAAATCTAGAGAGAAATTTATAATGGATTTGTATTATTTGAATAGTAATAAAATTAAAGTGAATAAGTGGATAGCAAATTATTTTCAAAAAAAGCAGATGACTTCGTCGCTTGATAGAGCTATAAAATATGGTGTTAAAAATGGAGGAAAGAGACTCAGGCCATATTTTATTATCCAATTAAGTAAAATACTAAATATCCCTCTTACATCTTATAAAAAAATTGCTCTGGCTGTTGAATTTATACATTGCTATTCTCTAATACACGATGATTTGCCCGCCATGGATAATGATGATTACAGACGAGGTAAGCTGACTGTTCATAAGAAATTTAATGAATCTACTGCGATTTTGGCAGGCAACTCCTTGTTCGGCTTAGCAATAGAATTAATTTTAGATATCAAGTTTTACAATAACTCAGATTTAAAATCTAAAATACTGGGATTGGTATTAGATTATTCAGGACCAAATGGTTTAATGTTAGGCCAATATAATGATCTTTATTTTGAGAACAAGAATACTAGCGTTCATAAAATATTATCAACATATAAATTAAAGACTTCGAAGTTATTCCAACTCTCATTAATGCTTCCCTTCATACTAGCTAAATCAAATAATAGGGATATTAAAAAAGCTAAGATTTTTGGAGAAAACTTTGGAATTATATATCAAATAGCAGACGACTTTTCTGACTCTAACAGGAGCTTTAAGGAAACAGGTAAAATACCTGGAAAAGATATAAAAAAGGGGAAAAGAACTCTGATAAGCAAAATTGGAAGGGCTCAGGCTTTAGATTTATGCTACAGACTTGCAGAAGAAGCCACTAAAGATAAAACTATTTTTGGTAATGATAAATACAATTTTAAAAAAATGATTTTTAATATTGTAGAAGGTATTAAAATAAAATAGTTAAAATTATATAAAGAATTTACTTATAAAAATTTGGTGCAAAGACCTTGTAGCCATCTACTTCTTCTATAAAAAATTTAGAATTGTCTTTTAAATATAATTTATTTAACAAAGACCACCTAGAGTCATCTTGAATTATAAAAATCGTTTTTCCGTCAAAAGTTCCACTATTAAAATCTTTATCCATTTTATTGTTAAGTTTCTCTTTTATAGTGTGGTTGATTCTAGAGAAGTAACCAAAATTAGTAGCCAAGCCCTTACTTGAAGCAAAGAAGGCCAGTCTAGTGTAATCCTTGGGCTTGTTAACTAAAGGATAGATACTAATAACTTTATACTCTTTACTTACAACTTCCCAAATTGGATCTTTTAACTTTATTTTTTCCAAGGCTTGACTATGAATAGGTGTTGATTCTAGCTCATTTTTAAATATGTTAATTATTTTATAATTATCAACAACTTGAACCATAGAAAGAATTAATAATAGGAATAGAGTCTTCTTTGCATTAAAGAATTCGCTAAATCTAACCAAGGATAAAACATAGATTAAATAAAACAACAACCAGCTAAATCGACCAGAAGCTCTAAAGACTTTAACGATTGGTTCCAAAAATTCAGGGACACTGTATGCAAATATTCTTTCACTACCTAAAAAGTCTACATTCCCTAATAAAAAAATATTATTAGATAGCGAATAAAAAAATAATAATATTGCAACTAAAATAATAGGGAAATGTATTTTAGAGTCTAATAAGATTGAAGATTTTGATCGAAATTTTAATAAAACTATTGTAATAAGAGTTAAAATACCAATGCCAAGGAATGCAAACCCCTCAACTTCTTTGACAAAAAGGATCGATGAAGCAAAAAATTTGTCAAATACAATCGAATAGAATCCCGTGGGTGAAGAAGGATTTAAAAAACCCATTATACTCATTCCATATAAATCAAAACCACCTTCTTTTATACCCTTTCCTATAGAGAATAATCCTGCAGCATATGACACAAGGCACATTAAGGATAAAGAAATAAAGCACTTTTTAAAGAAGCTTGATGTACTACTTTTAAAATCTGATAAATAAGTTTTTGCTACAAATACAGCAAAGACCATCATTGCTAGGTAGCCATTAACAAAAATCGATATAATCAACAGCATGTTCCATGATTTAAACTGAACGTTTTTTGAATAATAAAAATATATTGCAGCTAAAATCAACCAATGAGAGGAAACTGCCTGTTGAAGAAAAACTCTATCAATAAAAGGAGGGGCAATAAGAAAAAAAATAGATGAGGTGAAGCATATCAGCCTATTACGAATAAAAATATTTAGAATTTTATAAGAAAAATAAGACATAAGAAAAAAAGAAAGAAGTGTCCAAGACCCTAAATATTGAAAATTTTCTGGAAGAATAGAGCTAAAAAACCTGAGAAGAAAAGCTGCAAGTGGAATTGCATCAGTATGGAAGATGCTAATATTAAGCCCTACTCCATAGCTAGGGTTCAGCAATAATGGGAATTGTAGATATTCAGTACTCCTAAAAAATTCCCACGATAGCCAATACGTCTCTATGTCATTTGTAATTGAAGGCTTAAGAAACCATGAGAAATTTTCGAAATATAAAATTTCATAATTAAATCCAGAATATAATAAAAATAAGAATGTAGACAATGCTAGCTGCGCAAAAGCAATACTTATATCAATATTTTTAAACCGATTCATTATTTTCCAAAAAATTTTAACCTAATTAAAGTTTTAATATAAGAGATAAAATATACTAAAGGTTTTCGTCTAGATTTATAATTAACTCTTTTTCTAAAAGTACCAGGAAACTCATAAATAGTGAGGTCCTTTTTGATACACAGTATTTTATATATAATCTCCTCAATAATATCTATATCATTAGAATGTAAAATAACTTTTTTTAATAAAGTGGCATCATAGGCCTTAAAGCTGTTCGAGAAATCGGTACAATCTACTTTAAATAGGGCTCTACATATTTTATTTAAAAAAATAGAGCCTAATTCTTTAATGTAGGAATTCTCACTTGTTGATGAATTCAAATATCTTGAGCTAACAACTAAATCATAGGAATCAGAATAATCAGCCAAATCCAAAATCTCTTTAGGATTATGTGAGCCATCACCATCCATAAAAATTATTGTTTTTCCCTTTGCAGAGGATATTCCAGATCTGACGGCGTCTCCATACCTATCACCTCCAACTCTTTGTATATATTTAATATTATGGGTTTGTGTGAGAGTAAAAGTATTGTCGTCTTTTTCCATCCTATCAATTATAAGTATTTCATAAAGATGTACTGAGTCGTTTAGTACTTCTAATAATTCAGGAATTAAGATCTTTAGATTTTCATATTCATTATAGCTTGGAATAATAATCGAATATTTAATCATTTTTCTTTAACCCAATCCAACATCATATCTAAGCCTAAATCTATATTAATCTTTGGGGTCCAATTAAGTGCGCTTTTAATCTTAGTTAGATTAGAGATGTATACTTTTTGATCACTTATTCGCATAGGATTTGTCTTATATTTTATTTTATTTCCAGTTTTCCTTTCTAGCTTTTCAAAAAGCTCTAATAAAGAAAGGCTATTTAAAGGTCCTCCGCCAATATTAAAAGCTTGGCCCTTTAAATTATCAAATTTAAGTACTGCTTGGTAATATAGGTCTACAATATCATTGCAATGTAATATATCTCTAACTTGTTTTCCAACACCATAAATATCTATTTCATCTTTTGATGGTTTTGAAAGCATCTCGCAAAAAAATCCAATCCAACCTTGATCAACGGTAGCGAATTGCCTACCACCATACATAGTAGAATGACGAAAAACTGACAAATCCATCTTGTAAGATTTACAATAATCCAAAAAATAGAGGTCGGCTGCCCCCTTAGAGCATCCATATGGAGTAGAAAAATCAATCTTCATAGATTCTGTGAATCCATCCCTAAATTCAGGAGCTTCATATCTCAAGCTAGTTTCATTTATCTTTACATATCCGAGATCACCATAAATTTTATTAGATGAGGCATATATCGCCTTACAATTATTATTAATACTTTTTATTGATTCTAATATATTTAGAGATCCAATAGTGTTAATTTCAAAGTCTTTCAGGGGAGTCTCTAATGAGGTAGTCATAGCTGTTTGTCCTGCAAGGTGAAAAACAAAGTCAGGCATTTCAGTATGAAATACTTTTTTGATTCCATCATAATTAGCGACATCGATTTCGTGGAAATTAAAGTTACCTAAGCTCTTTAGCCAATCAAGATTTGTCCTCGAGCCTAATCTATAGAAGTTATCTACTATTATTACTTCATATCCAGACTTAATACCGTAGGCTGCCAAGTTAGATCCCAAAAACCCACAACCGCCGGTTATTAAAATTTTCATTAAATCTCACCCTTTAAAAGAGGCTTTATTACTCTTCCTAAGCCTACCTTTAAATCAACTGTTGCTTTAAGTCTTAGCCAATTCGGATTCTTCTTACTATCAAATTCGTTTTTAAGTATCTGATTAGTTTTCTTGTAAAGATTTCCTTTGTGGCTATTAATAAAAATATTAGACTTCAATAAATATTTAATAGTAGAGATAAACTCATGTAGGGTATTAAACTCTGCTGAAGAAAAGAATAGTTCAGAATATGGCTTATCAAGCCTATGAATTGATACTATTAATTTATTAATATATTTCAGAAAATCGTCAATATATAAAAAGTTCCTAACTAAATTTGGATTATATAGAGTAATATTTTTATCATTATTCATTATCTCAAAAACTGTTTTATTTACAAACTTATGAAGTTTATCGTTAGGTCCATAGATTATGTCACAATGGATATTAATTTTATTAAATGACGACTTCTTTGTCATAAAAAATTGCCTAAAATTTTCCTTAGAATTATGGTATTCGCTTCCTTTTCCATGACCGATAATAGAACTTGGAAGGTCTGGTGAGTTTAAAGCCTTATTTGTATCGAGATTAATAAAGTAATCAACCATGTACTTACTCGTAAGATTAAAAATTCTCTTTGAATCAAGATAATTAACTTTATTTAAATCTCGGGGCCTACCTAGAAGAATCCCTCGATTATTGAAAACTATATTAATTTTCTTTGACTTAAGTATTTTTTCGAAGTCATTATAGTGATAAATACTTTTTTCATGGTTAACCCTTGAGATTTTATCAGTCAGAAAGTAGAAGTTAGATTTGCTAAATTTCTTAAAAATATTTAGGCCTATAAATCCATCGATGCTAGTAAATAAAACGTTTCTTTCTTTCATTTTTAAATCTTAAAATAATCTCTAATTAAATTAATTGAGAATTTCTCTATGTCCTTTGGATTAGAATAATAGGCTTCGTTCCATTTTATAGTCTGGTCTATAGCACCCAAAGTCTTATATTTATTCTTCCATCCAAGATCATGAAATGCTTTTTTTGAGTTTAATAAAAGATTTTTAGATTCTTTAAAGCCCTTATTTTGGTTTAAAAATTTTACATCTTTAAAATTAAAATATTGAGCTACATAGTCTACTATTTCTTTAACCGTAACTATATCTTTCTGAACTGGTGCAAAATTATAAGAGTAAACTTCTTTGTTCTTAAATTTCTTCAACATTGCGGTTTGCAACAAGTATCCGTTTAGTACATCGAATATATATTGCCAGGGTCTTATCGAATTAGGATTTCTGATTATCAACTTATTTTTGTTAAGTATTGATTCAAAGATATCAGGTATCAATCTATCTTCACCAAAGTCACCGCCTCCTATAACATTCCCAGCTCTTGCTGTACCTACAGCAATATTATTCTTTAAAAAACTCTCATAGAATGATTTGGTGAGAATCTCTGAGCATGCTTTGCTGGCTGAGTATATATCTTTACCACCCAAACCGTCAGTTTCCTTAAATGCTCTTTTGGTATCATCATTCTCATAACATTTATCTGTTGTAATATTTAAAAAAAACTTAAGTGTTTTTACATTTCTTGAAATATTAAGTAAATTTGAGACGCCCAATATATTCGATTGAATTGTTTCCAAAGGATTCTTATATGACCTGATAACATATGGCTGAGCAGCTAGATGAAAAACAATCTCTGGCTTAATCTTTTTAATTGATTTTGCCAATTTTTCGTAATCAGCTAAATCTATATAGTTAGATTTTATTTTCTTGTTAAGCTTAATTATATTGTAAAAATTACCTCTTATGTCCTCTGGTTTTAAGGATATGCCATGAACTTTGGCTCCTAATTCA